>Ga0070727_10003193_pt1 | contig 15133 bp, 7 predicted proteins | sample tdAd472_FD_66722 | JGI IMG/M metagenome (GOLD analysis project Ga0070727, IMG submission 66722) | Marine sediment microbial communities from the Atlantic coast under amendment with organic carbon and nitrate - tdAd47.2 | ecosystem: Environmental > Aquatic > Marine > Coastal > Sediment | place...
GCCGCGGCCTCTTCCTCGGCGCTGCCGCCGATCTCGCCGATCATGATCACGGCGGCGGTGTCGGAGTCCTCCCCGAACAGGCTCAGCGCATCCACGAAGCTCGTGCCGACGATGGGGTCACCGCCGATGCCGACGCAGGTCGATTGCCCGAGGCCAGCCTGGGTCACCTGCCACACCGCCTCGTAGGTCAGGGTCCCGCTGCGGCTGACGATCCCGATCTTGCCGGGCTTGTGAATGTAGCCGGGCATGATGCCCATCTTGATCTCGCCGGGGGTGATCAGCCCCGGGCAGTTGGGGCCCACGAGCCGGGTCTGCTTGCCCTGCATGAAGGCGTTGACCCGCACCATGTCGAGGGCGGGAATCCCCTCGGTGATGCAGGCCGCCAGCGGGATCCCCGCGTCGACGGCCTCGATGATCGCGTCGGCGGCGCCCAGCGCGGGCACGAAGATCATCGAGGCGGTTGGTTGGACGGCCTCCATGGCCTCGGCGACGGTGTCGAACACCGGCGTGCCGTCCAGGATCGTCTGCCCCCCCTTGCCGGGGTGCACCGCGCCCACGAGGTTCGTGTTGCAGTAGGCGGCGCTGCGCTCGGCGTGGAACGTGCCCGCGCGGCCAGCGCCCTGGAGCAGGAGGCGAGTGTCGGAGTTGATCAGGATGCTCATTGGGCACCTCCAGCAGCGGCGACGGCTTTCTCGGCGGCGACAGCCAGCCCCTCGGCGAATTGGATCGGGAGCCCGCTGTTGGCGAGGATCTCCCGTCCGCGCTCGACGTTGGTCCCCTCCATCCGCACCACCAGGGGCACCTTGAGCTCGAGGGTTCGCGCCGCGGCGACGACGCCCGTGGCGAGCAGGTCGCAGAGCAGGATCCCGCCGAAGATGTTGACCAGGATCGCCTTCACGTCCGGGTCGGAGACGATGATCCTGAACGCGGCCGTGATCCGCTCCTCGGTGGCGTTGCCGCCGACGTCGAGGAAGTTGGCCGGCGTCCCGCCGGCGTGCTTGATCATGTCCATCGTCGCCATGGCCAGCCCGGCGCCGTTGACCATGCAGCCGATGTTCCCCGAGAGCGAGATGTAGCTCAGGTTGTTGTGCTTGGCCTCGCGCTCCTCTTCTGTCTCCTCGTAGGGGTCGCGGAGGGGGACGATCTCGGGTTGGCGCGGCAGGCCGTTGTGGTCGAAGTTCATCTTCGCGTCGAGGGCCAGCACGTCGCCACCCTTGGTCAGCACCAGCGGGTTGACCTCGACCATCGAGGCGTCGGTCGCGTAGAAGCACTCGACGAGCTTCTTGAGCAGCGCGCTGCATTGCTTGAGCGACTTGCCCGTGAGCCCGAGGGCCTTGGCCATCCGCCGCGCGTCGTGATCGAACAGGCGGGACTGGAGCGGGTCGGCGCCCGCGGTGAAGATCTTCTCGGGGGTCGCCTCGGCGACCTCCTCGATGTCCATGCCCCCCTCGGGGCTGACCATCAAGGTCGGGGTGCGGGTGGCGCGGTCGAGGGTCACCGCGGCGTAGAACTCCTTGTCGATGTCGCAGCCCGACTCGACGAAGAGCTTGCGCACCTTCTGTCCGCCGGGGCCGGTCTGCTTGGTGACCAGGGTGCTGTCGAGCATCTGCAGCGCGACCTTGGCCACGGTGGCCTTGTCCTTGACCACGACCACGCCACCGATCCCGTCGGGGCCGTGTTCTTTGAACCGCCCCTTGCCGCGACCGCCGGCATGGATCTGCGACTTGACCACCACGACGGGGGTCTCGAGGCCGTCTGCGACCTGCTGGGCTTCTTCGGAGGAGTGGGCGACCCCGCCCTTCAGGACCGGGATCCCGAAGCGGCGGAAGACGTCCTTCGCCTGGTATTCGTGGATGTTCACGCTTGCACCTCGTGGGGCGCGGATTGTAACGGGCCCTGGGGTTGGATTACAGGGTGGCCGGGGCCTCCCAAGCCCTGTTGGTGGGAGGTTTACGTCGGCGTGGGGAGCTGCGCCACGAGCGCCTCGGGGGTCAGGTCGCCCACGAGCATGTGCCCCGGCGCGTGGGTCAGCGCCCAGGGCAGCTCCCCTGCCTCGAGGGCTCGCTCCAGGGCGACCTGGGAGGTGACCCCGCAGGGCCAGAACACGGGGAGCTCGCCCGGGTGGATCGTGACCGCGTCGCCCCACTCGGGGCGGTCGAGGGCCGTGATCCCAAGGGCGTCGGGGTCGCCGACGTGGATCGGGGCGCCGTGGCCGACCCAGAGGGGCGCGCTGATGCGGCGCGCGTCGTCCACCCGCTCCGGGGGCATGGGACGCAGGGTGACCACCAGCGCCCCGCCGAAAGGCGCCACGGCTTCCGTGCCGCGAGTCGTGCGAAACATGGGCACGTTCTTGCCCTCCTCCACGTGGCGCACCGGCACGCCGCCAGCCGCGAGGGCGCCTTCGAGGGAGAAGGAGCAGCCGAGGAGGAAGGCTACCGCGTCGTCGCGCCAGGCCGCGCGCAGGTCGTCGACCTCCTCCACCGCCGTCCCCCGGTGGACTCGGTAGCGGGGGAGCGCCAGCCGCAGGTCGGCGCCGGGGGCCAGCAGGCGAGACACGGGGTCCCCGACGGGGAGGCGTTCGATGAGCGGGCAGGGGCCGGGGTTCTTCCGGCAGTAGGCCTCGAAGGCGTCGGCCAACGCGGCCGGCAGGACCACGAGGTTCGCCTGGACGCGACCGTCGGCGATGCCGCACGTGGGTCCCCGGTAGCTCCCCCGCGACACCAGCCGCCGCAGCTCCCCCGGAGCCATCCGCGCCCACTCGGCGGGGGTCGGGGTGTAGCCGCCTCCGCCCGGGGTCTCCAGCGCCACGGCGTCGCCGACCGCGACCTGGAGCTGGACCTTGGCGGGCAAGCTCTGGCGGGCGCCGTCGCGCAGCAGCCAGTTCCGCCCCGGCTGGCCGGGGTCGGCGCCGTGCAACCCAAACGGCGCGACCCCTCGTCGCTCCGAGAGGATCGCGACGTCGAGGGGTTCGCGGAAGCGGAGCTGGCGCACGACCCCGTCGCCCCCGCGGTAGACCCCGTCGCCCCCCGAGCCGCGGCGGATCGCGAACCGTTCGACCTCCACCGGGAAGCGCAGCTCGAGGATCTCGGGGTCCGTGATCCGGGTGTTGGTCATGTGCGTGTGCACCGCCGACGCCCCGTCGAAGCCGAGGCCGGCCCCGGCGCCGCCGCAGATCGTCTCGTAGTAGCCGAAGCCTGGCCCCCCGAAGGTCAAGTTGTTCATCGTCCCCTGGGCCGCGGCGAGCTTGCCGAGGGCACCGTAGAGCGCGTCGACGACCCGCTGCGAGGTCTCGACGTTCCCGCCGACCACCGCCGCCGGCGGCTGAGGGTCGAGCAGGGATCCCGGCGGGACGCTGACCTCCAGCGGACGCAGGCAGCCCGCGTTGAGCGGGATCGGGCGCGCGATCAGGGTGCGGAACACGTAGAGCGTCGCGGCGAGGACCACCGCTCGGGGCGCGTTGAGGTTGCCCGCCAGGCTGGGGCCGGTGCCGGCGAAGTCGATCCTCGCGCCGTCGCCGTCGATCTCGACGGTCACCGCGATCGGGGCTCCCTCGTCCAGGTAGTCGACGAAGCGGTGCGCGCCGTCGGGCAGCTCGGCGATCGCAGCGCGCATGGCCGCCTCGGCGTCGTCTTGCACGTAGCCCATGTAGGCGCTGACCACCGCGAGCCCCTGCTCCTCGGCCAGGTCGATCAGCAAGGCGCAACCCCGAGCGTTGGCCGCGATCTGGGCCTCGAGGTCGGCGAGGCATTCCTCTACGCCGCGCACCGGGTAGGGGCCCCGCGTCAGCTCGGCGTGGATCGATTCGCGGAGGAATACGCCGTCGCGGACGAGGAGGTGGTCGTGCAGGCGCACGCCCTCCTCGTCGATGCTGCGGCTGAAGGGCGGCATGCTCCCCGGCTGGATCCCGCCCACGTCAGCGTGGTGCCCGCGGCTGGCGACGAAGAACGCCGGGCGCGCTCCCTCGCAGAACACGGGGGTGATCACGGTCACGTCGGGCAGGTGCGACCCCCCCGCGTAGGGGTCGTTGGTCAGGTAGACGTCGCCGGGGCGCACGTCGTCGCCGCGGCTGAGGAGCACCGCGCGCACGGATTCGCTCATCGCGCCGAGGTGCACCGGGATGTGCGGGGCGTTGGCGATGAGCATCCCCTCGCCGTCGAACACCGCGCAGGAGAAGTCGAGCCGCTCCTTGATGTTCACCGAGAGGCTGACCCGCTGCAGGGTCAGGCCCATCTGCTCGGCGATGGACATGAAGCGATTCGCCATGATCTCGAGGAACACCGGGTCGCAGCGCTCGGGGGCACGCAGCGCAGCGCTGGGGCCCTGCCGGGTCAGCACCAGCGACCCGTCGCCGTCGAGGCGCGCGTGCCAGCCCGGGTCGATCACCGTGGTGGAGACCGGGTCGATCACCAGCGCGGGGCCCTCGAGCTCGCAGCCGAGGGGGAGGTCCTCGCGGCGGTAGACGGGGGCCTCGACGGGGCCCTCGGTGTTGGGGGCGTGGAGCTGGACGCGCTCGAGGGGAGCCGGGGCAGGGCAGGGCTCGACGGCTGGGGCGGGGTCCGGTTCGAGCGCTGCCTTGCCGCGAGCGACCAGGCGCAGGTTCACCAGCTCCAGCGGGTGTCCGGGGCGATCGAAGCCGTAGAGCGCCTTGTGGCGCGCGGAGAACCCTCGTTCGATCTCGGCGCGGTCGTCGCTCCAGTCGACCTCGAGGGTCGCGTCCACCCCGCGGTAGCGGAGCTCGACGCTCCGGCGCACGTCGATCCGCTCGGCGGGGATCCCCTGCTCCTCCAGCGCGCGTCGTCCGGCGCCGTCGAGGGTCGACCACGCTCGCTGGACGCCCTGGGGGTCGAGCTCGCTCCAAGGCTGCAGCAGCGGCTGCACCTCGTGGTGCACGAGGTCCGCGAGCCCGATCCCGTAGGCGGAGAGCACGCCGGCCCAGGGAGAGAGGACCACGGTCTTCATGCTCAAGCGCTCGGCAACGGCGCAGGCGTGTTGTCCGCCCGCGCCGCCGAAGCACACCAGGGCGTACTCGGTCACGTCGTGGCCGCGAGCGACGGAGATCTCCTCGATCGCCTGGGCCATGTTCTCGTTGGCGATGCGCACGCAGCCGAGCGCGACCTCGAGGGGCGTGGTCTCGCGGTCCGCCGCCGCGCTGACCTCGCGCGCGAGCTCGGCGAGGGCCGCGGCGGCCGGCTTGGGGTCGAGGGGCGCGTCGCCATCGGGGCCAAAGCAGGAGGGGAAGTGCTGCGGCTGGATTCGACCGAGGAACAGGTTGGCGTCGGTCAGCGCCAGCTGCCCACCCGGACGGCGGTAGCACACCGGCCCCGGCACCGAGCCGGCGCTCTCGGGGCCGACCCGCAGCCGGCGCCCGTCGCAACGCAGCCGCGACCCGCCCCCGGCCGCGATGGTCGAGACGTTGAGCATCGGCACCGTGAGCCGCACACCGGCGACCTCGCGGCTGAAGACGGTCTCGGCGCCGTGCTCGTCGACCCGGCACACGTCGGTGGAGGTCCCGCCCATGTCGAAGCCGATGGCGCGGGGCACGCCGGCGCGGCGGGCGACGTGCATGCAGGCCACGACGCCCCCGGCGGGACCCGAGAGCACGGCGTCCTTGCCCTGGAAGCGCTCGGCGGCGACCAGGCCCCCGTTGCTCTGCATGAAGGTCAGCGGGACGTCCGCGCCCAGGGACCCACGCACGTGGTCCACGTAGCGGCGCAGGATCGGTGTGAGGTAGGCGTCGGCGCAGGTCGTCTCACCCCGCGCGGTGGCGCCCACCTCTCCGCCCGCGCCGTGCGAGAGCGAGACGTAGGCGAAGCCGTGCTCCTCGGCCAGCTCGAGCACCCGCAGCTCGTGCACGGGGTTGGTCGTGGCGTGCAGCAGGAGCACCGCGAGGGTCTCCACGCCGGCGGCGGCGAGAGCCGCGAGCTCGACCCGCAGGTGCGCTTCGTCCAGGGGTCGGGTCACGCTCCCGTCCGCGGCCAGGCGCTCGCGCACCCCGACCACACGCTCGGCGAGGGGAGGAGCCTTCACGATCTCGAGCGCGAACAGCTCGGGTCGAGCCTGGGTGCCGATCTCGAGCAGGTCTTCGCAGCCCGCGGTGATCAAGAGCGCGACCCGGCTCCCCTGCCGCTCGAGGAGGGCGTTGGTGGCGACCGTGGTGCCCATCCGGACGTCGCTGAGGTTGGCGGCGCTGGGCGCCTCGGGGAGCAGGCGCTGGATCGCTTCGATCCCCGCGTCGGCGTAGCGCTCGGGGTTTTCGCTCAGCAGCTTGCGCACGTGCAGCGCGCCCTGCGGGTCACGAGCGACGACGTCGGTAAACGTCCCCCCGCGGTCGATCCACACGTGCCAGCTCATGCCACTCCTCGGAGCGCGATTGAATCACATCCGCGGCTGGCCGGGAGCGGTGCGCCGCTAGCCCTTCCACCAATCGGGGTCGCGTTCCCAGGGCTGGCGCGGCTCGGCGCCCTGGGCGGGCTGGCCGCCGCCGAAGCCTCCTCCGCCCTGGGGCGGAATCCGGCTCAGCTGCCAGTTGTAGAAGGCGAACAGGCCGAACAGGACTACCACCAGCAGCTCACGGAAGTAGGCGCCTGCGCAGGCGGCGAGGATCGCCACGACCATCGAGACGCGGAACGTGATCCGGGTGCCGTCGTAGGGGCGCCAGGCCTCGAGCAGCTCGCGGGTGATCTGTCCGCCGTCGAGGGGGAACACGGGGAGCAGGTTGACCGCGCCCCAGATGACCCCAATGCTCACGCTGGCGATGAGGAAGTACTGCACGAGGGAGGGCAGCTCCCAGCCGCGCGCGCTGCAGAGCACCTGAACGCCGTAGCAGAGCCCGGCGAGCATGAACCCGGCGCCTGGGCCCATCAGCAACTCGACCACCCGCTGCCAGCGCTGGCGGTGCCCTTCGCTGATCGCGAGTCCGCCCATGTGGTAGATCACGATCCGCACGTTGCGAGCCCCGGAGAGCTTGGCCACCAGCGCGTGTCCGAACTCGTGCACGAGGATCCCCAGGAACATCGCCAGGGTCCAGGTGACGAGGATCGCGCCGCGGCTTTGCTGGGCCCAGATCGCCCAGGACTCCGAGGCGCTCCAGCCGAGGGCGATCGCGGCCACGAAGAACCATGGCGACACGCGGATCGGCGTGCCCAGCATGGGCCACTTGAGGTCCATCGGATTGGCGCGGGGTTCGATCAGCATGCAGGCATTGTAGCGGGCGCGAGCGCGGATAGTGGATCGGCTCCCCGGTACGAGCTCCGGGCCTACGTCGGCTCGTCGTCTGGGAGGAGCTCAGCGGACGGCCAGTAGACCCGACAGACCCAGGGGGCCCACACCAGCACGAGGGCCGCGGCATACTGGAGCGCCCGCCTCTGGTCCAGGTCCGACAGCTCGCCCTCCTCGATCCAGGTGGCGAGAGGGCTGAAATAGATCAGCCCCAGCAGGGGCACGAGCACGTAGAAGATTCGCGCGAGCGGCGCCGCCCGACTGCCCCGGGGGTTGCGGTAGACGACGACGCAGAGGGCGAACACCACGCCCAGCCCGAGCCCCGCACCCCACCAGCGAGCGAAGTGCAGGGCCTTCGCGCCCCCGAAGACCGGGATCATCGCCCACAGGATCAGACCCAGCGCGGCGAAGGCGCCCAGGAGGAGCGCTCCCTGTTCGGTGGCGTAGCGGCGATCGCGCATGGGCGTTGTCTGGCTCCAACGTGTTCGCTCGGGCGGGAGCGCTGCCCGCCGAGCTGCGGCTCGGTCTACTTGGGGGCAGCGAGGACCTGAACCACGACGCGCTCTTCGCCGGGGACGTCGGTCTCGAGGATCAGGCGCGCGTCGGCGTCGAGCTCACCGCCCACCAGGCGCACCCGGGCGTCGCCTTCGTGGGCGCTGACCTCGACCTCGACCCCGGGTAAGGCCGGCTCGAGGCTCGCGGCCTGGACTGCGCCGCCGCTGACGAGCAGCTCGCGGGTTCCCGCGGCGAGGGCCGGCGGCGTGCAGCGCACCCGCCCCTCGACCCGGCCGAACACCGGGATCACCAGCAGCGGCTGGTCTGCGAGGTCGAGGTAGACCTCGATGGGCGCGCTGAAGGGTCCCAAGGGTCCCTCGCTCTTGCCGCGCACGAGGAGGTCGGCGCGGCGCGGGGAGATGTGCTCGAGCTCGACGCTCAGTCGGCTGCGGTCGTAGTCCAGGCGGTGGATGGGGAGCGTGCGCCCGGGGACGCCTTCGACCGCGTCGCTGAGGGTCAGCGGGATCCGCTCGAGCTTGGCCTCGACCCCGCGGCGGATCCCGCGCAGGTCGACGCCCACCGGCGCGCGGACCCGACCGGTGAGGGTCGCGACCACGGGCAGCCTGAGCTTGGGTTGCCCCTCGAGGCCGGTGCTCAGCTCGAGGTAGTGCAGCAGGTCGCCGGACGGCGCGTTGGGCAACAGCTGGACGAGGATCGTCGCCTTGCTGGGCTCGTCCCCCGGCTCGACCGACACCTGGAGGTAGTCGGGGACCTCGAGCGGGGCCAGCTTCAGCTGGTCGCGCTCGCGGCCGCGGGCGGAGACCTGGATCCGGCGCTCGTGAGGACCGCTGCCGGCGAGGACCTCGCCATACGCCGCGCTGCGGGGGCGGAGGCGGAAGTTCGAGCCCACCTCGCCCCGCAGGGCGAGCCGGGTGCAGTAGGCCCCACGGTCGGCCTGGGTCGGGTCGTTGGAGTAGAGGAACACGTCGACGGTGACGTTGCCCTGCTTGTCGGTGGAGTCGAAGTTCAGCACCAGGGTGCGAGCTTCCCCAGGCGGAATCGGCTCGCGAGGGTAGTCGACCACCGTGCAACCGCAGGTCACGTCGACCAGGCTCAGCTCCAGCGGGGCGTCGCCCGTGTTCTTCAGCTCGACGTCGATCTTGGTCGATTGGCCCTGGATCAGCTCGGGCAGGGTGAACTGCTTTTGCTCGAGGGTCAGTCGTGGGCCGGTTTGCTGGGCGACCGCGCAGGTCGCTCCCAGCAGCACCGCGCAGAGCGCGGCTCGCAGCGTGCGATCTCCAGCTTGCATGTCCTCCTCCTGCGTCGGCTACGGGACGCGCGGGTGCCCGCGCGTCTTGCGCCCATTCGCGCCCTCTGGACGAGGGCACGCAGAGAATCTTCAGTGGGAGGGGAGGCTCAGTCGCCGATCTTGTGCGTGAACGGCACCTCGGCCTCTTCGCAGAGCTTCTTCACCCAGCGCTCCCACTCCTGTTGGACCGCGTTGATGTTCCCGATCCGGTAGAAGGTCTCGAGGTAGACGTACTGGAGCTTCATGCCCTGGCGGGTCTCGCGCTGCACGTTCTTGAACTTGTTCAGGTAGTCGATGAACAGGTCCTTGATCTTGGCGGTGCCGCCTTCGTGCAGCTCGACCTCGAGGTCCGACTCCATGAAGAAGTGCACCATCGTCCAGGCCTGGGCGTACTTCAGTCCGGTGAAGCCCGAGTAGAACTCACCGGGCGTCTCGCTCATGATGTCGATGAAGTCCTTCCGGTTCTCCCAGTTCCCGGTCAGGCTCTTGAGGCGCTTCTTGAGGAACGGGTCGGTGATCGCGCGCTCCTTGATCTCGCCGTCGTCGCTGAGGATCGTGCCGCCGACGTATTCGGCGATCCCCTCGTTGGCCCAGAACGGGAGCGAGACGCCCATCCCGTGAGACCACTGGTGGGTGCCCTCGTGGTAGACGACGTGCAGGCTGCCCGGCTCGTCGATGTCCGCGTCGAGGAACAGCAGCAGCTGTCCGGTGCTGGGGTTGAAGTGGCCGAGGGTGTTCTCCGAGCGGTCCTGGGTCGTGCGGTAGGAGTAGCGGTAGTAGTCCTCGGGCTCGCGGAACACGAGCACCGACGAGATCCGCTTCTTGGCCTCGGGGTTGATCAGGTTCGGGAACGCCTCCTCGTAGCGGGCGCGGATCGCCTCGAGGTGGTTCGCGAGGCGCTCGGCGTCGTCGATGTAGTCGGTGTTGAGCGCATACCACTCGGTCTCGACGATCTTGCCGTTCGCCCAGGAAGGGCCCTCCTTGAGGGCCTGGGCGCGCATCATGATCGCCTGGGTGGTGGGGTCGCCCGGGGAGAGCGCATCGGCGACCTCGAGCACGTCGTAGGCCTTCCCATACTCTCCGTCGACGATCATCATGTTCGCCTGAGCCACGTGGGCTGGGGCGTAGCCGGGGCGCTCCGCGAGCGCCTCGCTGATCAGGTCGCGAGCTTCGTCGGCCCGGCCGAGCATCATCAGGGCCTCGGCCTTGACGACCTTGGCCTCGAAGAAGTTCTCCACGCCGCGCAGCACCCGGTCGCAGCGATAGAGCGCACCCTCGGGGTCGCGGCGGTACATCAGCGCCGCCCACATGTAGTGCGCCGCGTGGAACTCGAAGCTCGCGCGGGCGGCCTCCTCGATCTTGCGCAGCGCCGTCCCGTAGGCCATTTGGCCCTGGGCGAGCATGTTGCGCGCTTCGCTGAGCTTGCCGACCGCGTCCTCGGGGATCCCCGCGAGGGCCACGTCGTCTTCGGCGCTGGTGCGCGAGAGGGCGGCGGGCACCTTGCCCGCGGCGCCGGCGATGGTCTCGCGCTCGAACTCGCTCAGCGCGCGGGCCATCTCGTTGGGGCCCGAAGCCTTGGCGCGACGCAGCCACTTGGCGTTCAGCACGCCGGTGGCCTTGATCTCGTCGAAGCGGACCTCGCCCGCGCCGAGGGCGCCGACCATCGCGCTGAGCTTGTCGTCCCAGCTGACCTGGTGGGTGAGTACGGGGGAGCCCTCGATGCTGACCTCGATGGTCAGCTTCTCGCCGTCGAGGCTGCCCTTGACGCTGACGTTGGCGCCCGGCTTGGCGCCGGTGTCTGCGCTCGCGATCTCTTGCTTGCCGCGCTGGCCGAAGCCCATCAGCGCGACCTTGGAGTCGCGGAACTCGACCAGGTAGAGCGCGACGTCGCTGCTGAATCCGATCGCTGGAGCGGGGTTGGCGGAACCGAGGACCGCGTCGATGGTCACCTCGTCTTCCCACTCGCCGCGGACCTCACCGCCCATGAAGCTCACGCCCGGGAACATGCTCGAGATCTTGAGCTTGCCGCCCACGATCTCGACCTTGATTCCCTGACCGAGGGGCTGGAAGTCCAGCTTCTCCTGCAGGCGGTTGCCGTCGAACTTCCAGTGGATCGAGCTCGGGGCGCCCTCTTTGATGGAGGTCACACCGCGGAAGGTGTCGAAGTGGTGCCGCAGGCTGTCGACGTCGGGGACCTTGCCCTTGAAGGACCCGTCCAGCTCGACCGCCTTGACGAACATGGCCTTGGCGAGGTCGAACTGGCCCATCTTCAGCGAGTAGAGCCCGAGGTCGAAGTGCTGGGCGCCGTCCTTGGGATCGACGGCCTGGCGCTTGACCTTGGGGCCGAGGTCCTCGGGGGCGTTGCCCCAGCCGAAGTCCTGGCTTCCGGAGTCGAGCTTGGCGCTGAACCCGTCGTGGGAGTAGGCGGTGATCTTGGCCTCCGCGCCCTGGCCGTATTTGATCGTCTTGCCCACGACGCGCTTGGCCTCGGCGTCGATCTTGGCCTGGTGGGCGGCGCGACGGCTGGCGACCAGCTCCTGGGCGGTCTTCAGCGCTTGCTTCGAGGCTTCGGTCTCGGCCTTGAAGCGCTCGCGGCGCTCGGGGGAGCCGCGGAGCTCGATCTCGGGCTCCTTGTTGAGCTCTGCGAGGTCGCTCAGCTCGCGGTCGCTGACCTCGCTCGCGTCACCCACGGCGCTGAAGGCCTCGCGGTCTACCTCCATCCGGATCTCGCCGAGGATCCGATCGTAGGCCGACTCCCCGAGGATCTCGGCGGCGGCCTCCTTGAACTGATCGACGAAGAGCTGGCCGGTCAGGGCGTAGCCGGGGCTCTCGACCTCGCGGACCGCAGCCTTGAGCGCGTCCTTGTCGCCCTCCTTGCCCGCGGCGACCGCGGCGTCGAGCTTGGTCTTGACCTCGAGCTTCTTCTCCAACTCCGCGAGGCGCAGCGCACCTTCTTCGACCCACACCGGCTGCGAACGCAGGCGCTCGGGGAACTCCTTGAGCTTGGCAATCGCGCCGGCGATGTCGCCCTCGTAGTCGGCCATGTCGAGGGCGGGGGGGCCGATCTTGCTCCAGGCGACGTTGGCCTCGGTCTTGAGCTGCTCGGCGTCGCTGACCTTGGCGGGGGTCTCCTCGACGGGCGGTGGCGTGAGCACCTCCGCGTCCGTCTCCACCTCAGGCGTGGTGGTGGCCTCGCTGGCAGGGGACACGGAAGCGGTCTCCGTGGGGTCGTCGCCACCGAACACCACGTAGCCCATGGCTCCAGCGACCAACACCACGACCAGACCGGCGAGGGCCAGGATCGGGGTCTTGTTGGCCTTGGCCGGAGCGTCATCGGGCGCGGCGCGCTTGGTCGCGCGGTTGGTGCCCGAGCGGCGCTTGGTGGCGGGGCCTACGCCTGACTTCTTCTTGCCAGGGCGGCTGATCTTTCCGGTGCCCGACTTGAGCTTGGTCTTGGGCTTGGCCTTGGCGACGTCCTCGTCAGCGTCGGCGTCGGCGTCCTGCTTGGCCTTCTTCTTGGTCTTGGGCTTGGCCTCGGCGACGTCCTCGTCAGCGTCGGCGTCCTGCTTGGCCTTCTTCTTGGTCTTGGGCTTGGCCTCGGCGACGTCCTCGTCAGCGTCGGCGTCGGCGTCCTGCTTGGCCTTCTTCTTGGTCTTGGGCTTGGCCTCGGCGACGTCCTCGTCGACGTCGGCGTCGGCGTCCTGCTTGGCCTTCTTCTTGGTCTTGGCCTCGGCGACGTCCTCGTCAGCGTCGGCGTCGGCGACCTGCTTGGCCTTCTTCTTGGTCTTGGCCTCGGCGACGTCCTCGTCAGCGTCGGCGTCGGCGACCTGCTTGGCCTTCTTCTTGGTCTTGGGCTTGGCCTCGACGATGTCGGTCTCGGCCTCCGGGTCGTCGGCCCGCTTGGCCTTCTTCTTCCGCGTCTTCTTCGCCTTGGCAGGCTTGGGCTCGGCCTCCTCGAAGGCGTTGCTGGCCGTCAGCCCAGCCTTGAGCCGCTTGAGCTCGAGCTGGACCTTCTTGGCCTGCTTCTCGGTGAGGACCTCGAGTTCTACGCAGGCGCGGGCGAGGGTCGTCTTCTTGCCCTCGGCCTTCCGCTCCTTGATCAGCTTCTTCGCCTTGAGCAGCGCCCTGCGGTCTGCCAAGCCCATATCGAGTACGAGCTGCGTGAAGGAAATACGCTGAGATGCCGTTGCTGACATAGAGGTGCGTCCCTGAGTTCGGTGTTCCCGGTGCCCGTAAATCCTATGCTGCAATAGGTTAAAGAGACAAGCCCGATTTTTCGAAAGTGTGCGCAGGCCGCTTCGCCCATTGCGGGGAAACGACTTGTAAGTCAGCTTTCTGTAATTGCATTAGGCCGGCGGCACGTCGACTCGGCGCGTCATGGGTCCCGTTGCGGTGCACCGAGTCTTCCAGTCAGCGAATCGCGTTGCGCATCCGGTGCAGGTTCTCGACGTGGACGATCTCCTCGTCGGTGAGCCCGAGCGCACGCGCGTGCTCGATCGCAGCGTCGCGGGCGGCCGCGTCGAGCTGGCCCTTGGGGTAGGCGTGGTCGAGCTGCTGAGACACCACGAAGCGCGCGGCGTCCTTCCGCAGCACCTCTTGCTGCTCTCGTGAGATCCCGAAACCATCGCCCCAGGTCTCGAGCATCGTTCGTTCGCTGGAGCGGAGCTCGTTGTCGGCGAGCACCAGGGCCCAACCGATCATCAGCATCGACTCCCGGACCTCGGGCGTGACCGTCTGCAGCTCTTCGGTGGTCAAGGGCGGCTCGTCCATGATCGCGTAGATCGAGCCGGTCTCGGCCAGCACGAACTCGGCGAGGAACGCCCACTCGTCGGGCTCGACGTGGCCGTCGGCTTTGGCGAGCTCGGCGAGGACGCGCGCGAGGATCCTCTGGTCGTCGGGCGAGGTGACCGGAGCATCGACCAGGCGCTGATTGAAGCGCGGATTCAGGTCGCCCGCCGCGGCGGCGTTGATCCAGCTCGCGCGCTCGGAGTCCCAGAGGAACGGAGGTGAGATCGCGAGGAACGCGCGGACCACCGCTTCGTGCCGCTGCTCGTCGCTGAGCTCCGCGGGGGCCGCGTCTCCCGTGGACTCTCGGTTGGCCCCGATCGCAGCGCGCAGCGCCCACCCAAGACCTTCCGCGAAGCGCGAGAGGCTCCCCAGGCGTCCCGTAGCGGGCGGGGTCAGCGGGACCTCGGCCACGAAGGTCTGTCCGCTGACCGGGCAGCGAAAGCGACACCGGATTCGATCCTCGACCAGGCCAGACTCAGCGAGCAAGGGCTCGATGGAAGCGTAGGACACCGTGCTCACTGCACCCTCCTGCGCCCAGTGTAGCCGGCGGGCGTTCCTTCAGGAGGCGGGGTAGGGCCAGGCCGGGCCCGGTGGGCGTCCGGCGCGGGCGCGCTCGGTCGGGGGCCAAGGGCAGTGGCGACAGCCGCTGCCGCAGCAACCTGCCTGGTCGCGGAGCTTCCAGGAGCTCATCACGTAGAGCCCGGTCTGGGGGTCGACGTAGCCCGGCCGACCGGCCTCGCAGGCCTCGGCGTGCAACGCGAGGGCCTCGGCACTGGGCGCTGGGTTCGACATGGCGTAGAACACTCCGCTCAAAGGAGGCCACATGCTCGCCGTAGGCGACTCGATCCCCGACGTGACCGTCAACGACGCGAACGGCAACCCCGTCCGGCTCCGCGCGCTGCGGGGCAAGCCGATCGTGCTCTACTTCTACCCGCGAGACAACACTCCGGGCTGCACTCAGGAGGCGTGTGACTTCCGCGACCTGCAGCGTGCGTTCGCCAAGCTCGACGCCACCGTGATCGGCGTCAGCGCCGACAGCGAGGCCTCACACCAGCGCTTCGCCGCGAAACACGACCTCCCGTTTACGCTCCTCTCCGACCCGAAACACGTGCTGCTGGAGGCCTGCGGCGCCTGGCAGGAGAAGAGCATGTACGGGCGGAAGTTCATGGGGATCGTGCGCAGCACGTTCCTCTTCGACGCGCGCGGCAAGCTGCAGCACGTATGGCCCAAGGTGCGGGTCAAGGAACACGCCGCCGAGGTGCTCGCCGTGCTCTCGGGGAAGCCGGCGCCTGCCTCGAAGAAGAAGGCGGCCAAGAAGAAGGC
>Ga0070727_10003195_pt1 | contig 15127 bp, 9 predicted proteins | sample tdAd472_FD_66722 | JGI IMG/M metagenome (GOLD analysis project Ga0070727, IMG submission 66722) | Marine sediment microbial communities from the Atlantic coast under amendment with organic carbon and nitrate - tdAd47.2 | ecosystem: Environmental > Aquatic > Marine > Coastal > Sediment | place...
CCGCCGGAGTCGGGACCGACGGCGAGACGCAGACGCGAGTCTCGCTCAGAGATGCTGAAAGATCGGTCTCCATCAAGCGGAACAACCACTGTTCTGGATGTCGGTCAGCGGTTGCTGTCGCCAGCAGGACAGAGATGTCTGCCTGCCGGGCAGCTCGATGAACGAGTTCGGCCCCGGCGGTCTCCTCGACGATCAGCAGAGTCTGCCCGGCCTCGGCGACGCGGGGCAGCAGGAATCTCAGTTTCTCAACGAATGCCGCGACAACAGCGTTGCTGCGTCCAATCCGCGACGACGTGATCACGGCCAGCGAGTTCGGCGGTCGACCATGAGGCCAGAAAAACACACGCTTGCCGCAAAGGCTGGAGAACCGCCGGCCAGCTTCATCGGGAATTCTGAGTGTAAAGCTGCCGCCGCTTTCAACGACGCCCTTCAGCCAGGCAGCCACTTTCGTTGCCCGATCTCGCTGCCGTCGGGGAGCTGCCCTTCGCCATTCGGTCCAGAACTCCAGCAGCGACCGCTCAATCGCCGCTCCGGCACCGGCTCTCGCCAGCTCGTTGAACGCTGGCGTACGAAGAGAATCCAGAGCACCGTCCGGCGGCAGCAGGCCGAGCGCAGACAGCAGCTCACGATTGTCGTTCTGGTATTGCGAAACCGGCCCGGTCATGCGGGTTCGATACCAGTGTTGAGGCGTTCCGTCAAACGTGATGGAAGCGGTTCGGCGAAAACTCGCGAGCTGCTCTGATCCCTCACCCCGGCTGAGACCGCGACTCTCCCGGTGGGGATCGGTCTCGACACCGCCCGTTCCACCGCCCACTGATGATTGCACCCTCCCGGGGATGAAGCAGGAAAAGTACCTTCAGGTTTACGACGCGACCGGGAAACCGGGCGGTCAGCCTCAGCATCTCAAGGAGCTGGGGATGCCGGAGGACAGCGTGTCGCAGAACTGGGAAGGTCTCTGCTGGCACAAGGACGACCAGGGAGTCGGCCATGTGCTGCTGGTCAACGACACCGACAAAACGTCGAAGATGCTGATCTGCCGCGTGCGGCCACCGGAAGGGTGCCACCGCTACCCGCCGTGACGATCAAGCAGCGTCAGCCGCGTGCGTCTCAGTTGAACGCCTTGGCCCTTGTTTGCCCCGAAGCCGGAGGCGACGGCGTTTCTCGTTGCACGCCAGCGTCTCCGGCTGCAGGTCAAACGAGCAAGTTCGTTTCGGCAGTGCCACACTGCAGCCGCAGGGGCATGCATCAGTCAGCGGGTTCCTCACCAAGGCTGAAGTACTGGTCGTAGTCGCGGTCCGCGCCGAGGTACTCACCAAGATCAATGATGGACTCACAGGTTTCACCCTGCAGTGCCTGCTCGACGACAGGATGCATGATTGACGGTGGCGGCCCTCCTGGTCCCGGCCCGTTTCCTGAATCTCTCCGCGAATCGAGCAGGACGTCCAGTGGATCGTTCTGCGGCCCCTGACGCTGACAGGACCAGGTCGCGGGTGAGTAACCAGGATGCCGGGACAGTGCCTCGCAAAACGTGAACCAGGCGGTCCCGAAGTCCCGCAACTCGTCCTGTGTCCGGGCCGTCGCGGCGTCAAGCAGTTCCGACTGCAACTGCTCCCAGGATTCGATTCCGTACTGGGCCAGCGAGGCTGGATCAAAGGGCTGAAAGTAAAACACCAGCAGCTTGCGCAGACTCTCGCGAGCCTGGCTCGGTGTCGCCTGTTTTGAATCGGCGTCGAATTCCCGATCCAGCAGGAAGTTCATCACGAATCTCCCCAGCCGGGTCGCCAGTCCACGAGCGATTCCCGGGGTCTCGTTCGGGTTGAGCAGGAAGGGCGGTTCGGTCTGCCGGTAGACCTGATCCCGAAAGTCGGGTACGAGCGGAACGTCACTATCGAGTGGAACGGGAAGACCGAGGCTTCTGTGACGCTGCAGTTCCTGTCCGTAATTCATCCTCACCATGGCTGCCGCAAATTCATGAGTCGCAGTTGACGGGTCACCCGTCTGTTGAGCCGGCCCTCGGTGATATAGCGCCAGTGTGTTGCGGAACATCGGCCGGTTACGAAACAGATCCGAGATCGAACGCAGCGAGCTGACAATCCGCCATTCCTCGAAGTTTTCGAGGACGCCACGTGCGAGCAGGGCGTCAACGAATCTCGTACGGGGATTGTGTGTTCGATCACTGAGAAAGAGCGTCGCGATCGCTTCAGTGATCCCGTCGTTGAATTTGCCGAGAATCGTATGGGCCAGTTCGTGCGGAACGGTCGTCGTAATGTCGCCGATTCGACCGATGTAGTTTCCGGTGTACGGAACACCTAAAACGAGATTGTGCGACTGTCTTGATTCCGGGACGTAGATAATCGGAATGCGTCTCTCTTCATCCGGGGACTTCGCAGTCACCGAGTTATTCGACGCCAGATCCGCAAGCCGCTCCTGAACCGTCGGCCCAAGGATCGCCATCAGGGTCTTGATCAGCTCCGTGTCCTTCTCCCGAACGATGGCCTCAACGTGTTCATACTCGCGTCTTTCTGATTCGCCCCGAGGATTGGGAACGTGAAACGACAGGTACTGATCGAACAAGTCACTCATGAGAAACTCCGCTGGTGTTCTCTGGCCACAGCAACACTCCAGGTCGTACAGATATTCAAATCGAGACCGGAATGAAAGGCGCAGGCTGCGTCTCGACACACAGGCCTGATCGAACTGCGACCGTGCTGTGCGCCACGACGCTTGAAGCTGAATGAGCGACCCCGCCCTCGTTTGCCCCGAAGCTGCAGGTGATGGCGCGTGAGCACGATACGCCATCGCCTCTGGTCGATGATTCTGTCCGTCATGATCTCGCTGGGGAGTCCGAATTCTGTTCGGTGTCTCCCCCGCTCGAACAGCCGCGAATCTCGCCCAGATCGAAGCACTGCGGCACGAGTAGTCTGGATTCCGCTGAGGAACTTATCGGGACTCCTCCCAAGCCTCTCAATGCCTGACACCGTCTCGCTCAGCCACTACGCTTTTCGCCACGTATTCGGGTCGCTCAGCCCCCCAGCCGACGGCGCCGAGTCATTCTCAAGCCACGAGTTCGCCATCCTGAAGTCGTGCAGCAAACGTGAATTCTCCGTATCGGACGAGCCTGCGAGTCCACCGATTAACTGGACTCGTGGCCTCGTCCACTATGGAAAACAGTTCGCCTGACAATCCAACGACATTTTTCTACTCCCGCTTGTTACGAGGCAGACCATGCCCCTTTGTCATCGCACATTCTCTCCGAAACTCGTCCGCAGATTGCTCCTCGCCGCCGTCTGTGTTGCGACGCACCTTCCTCCCGCGACAGCTCAGTCGACAGGCAACACGGCCACGCCCATCGATCGAATCAAGGCCGCTGATGGCTTCCAGGTCGAGCTGCTCTATTCCGTGCCCGCCGACGATCAGGGCTCGTGGGTCAATCTGTGCACGGACAATAAAGGCCGGCTGCTGGTCAGCGATCAGTTCGGCGGTCTGTACCGGATCACGCCGCCCGCGCTCGGCAGCACAATCACGTCGCCTGATGTCGAACCCGTGCCCGCTGACATTCGAGGCGTCAACGGCATGGTCTGGGCCTTCGGAGCGCTCTATGTCGGCGTGAACGATTACGAGCGGAAGATTCCCTCGGGCCTGTACCGCATCACCGACAGCAACGGCGACGATCAGCTCGACAAAGTCGAACTGCTGCACGAAGTGAAGTCCGGCAGCGATCACGGCGTTCATGCCGTCGTGCCGAGCCCGGACGGAAAGTCACTGTTCCTGATCACCGGCAACAATACAACTCCGCCGGAACTGGCCGAGACATCGCCGGTCCGGCAGGTCTGGGGCGAGGATCACCTCCTGCCGAGTATGCCGGACGGGCGAGGTCACAACCGCGGCGTGCTCGCCCCCGGCGGCATCATTTACCGCGTCGATCCCGAAGGAGAAACATTCGAGGCTTACGCATCCGGATTCCGCAACATCTTCGATGCGGCTTTCAACCACGACGGCGAACTGTTCACGTTCGACGCCGATATGGAGTACGACTTCAACACCCCCTGGTACCGCCCGACGCGAATCTGTCACGTCGTCAGCGGCGCCGAATTCGGTTGGCGAAACGGAGCCGGGAAACGCCCGCCGTTCTATGCCGACAACCTTCCCGGGGCGCTCGACATCGGCCCCGGCTCGCCGACGGGCATGACGTTCGGCTACGGAGCAAAGTTTCCGGCGAAGTATCAGCAGGCGCTGTACGCACTCGACTGGAGCTGGGGCCGGCTGTACGCCGTCCATCTGAAACCGGACGGCTCGACCTACACCGCGACGAAGGAAGAGTTTGTCACCGGAGCCCCGCTGCCGATTACCGATGCCATCATTCATCCTGGCGATGGCGCGATGTACTTCACGATCGGCGGTCGGCGCGTGCAGTCCGGGCTTTATCGTGTGACGTATGTCGGCGACGAATCGACCGCACCGGCGCCAGCGACGCCGACGAAAAGCTCCGCTCGTGATACGCGACACGCGCTGGAAGCGTTTCACGGCAAGCACGATCCACAAGCGATCGACGCCGCCTGGCCACATCTGTCGAACAGCGACCGCTTCATTCGCTTCGCCGCTCGGACAGCGATCGAGCATCAGCCGGTCGATACCTGGGCAGAGAAGGCGTTCACGGAATCCGATCCCGCGAAACAGGTCGTCGCCCTGCTGGCACTCGCCCGAGTCACCGGCGTCTGCCCGCAGCACCGCTCGAAAGACACACCGCCAGTCGACACCACGATGCGGGACCGGCTGCTGAAAGCGGTCGTCGCGATCGACGCCACGCAGCTCGACGCGACCAGCCAGCTCACGCTGCAGCGCACGATTCAGATCATCCTGAACCGCTTCGGCCGACCGGACGACGCGACCGTCGAGAAGCTCATCGCCGCGATCGATCCGCTGTATCCGGCGGATACTCCGGAACTGAACTGGCTGCTGTCGGAAACGCTGGCCTGGCTGCAGTCACCGACCGCCGCCGGGAAGACGCTGGCTCTGATCGCAGCGGCACCGACTCAGGAAGAGCAGGTGCAGTACGCCCGCTCGATCCGCATGTTGAAGGCTGGCTGGAACAACGACCTGCACACGGCCTATTTCGAATGGTTTCTCAAAGCCGCCAGCTACAAGGGCGGTGCCAGCTTCGACAAGTTCATGCAGTTTATCCGCAGCGACGCCGTGAACTCGCTGAATGCTGCTCAGAAGAATTCGCTGAAAGAGGTCCTGGCGCGGAAGCCGCAGAAGAAGTCCGCGCTCGAAAACCTCGGCGCCATTTTCAACGGGCGCAAGGAAACGAAGTGGACGCTGGATGAACTCTCTTCGAGCGCTCGCAGTGGACTGCGGAATCGCGACTTCACCAACGGTCGGACGATGTTCGCCGCCGCGGGCTGCTTCGCCTGCCACCGCTTCCAGAATCAGGGCGGCATGACGGGGCCCGACCTCACTGCAGCTGGCCGCCGCTACTCGGCGCACGATCTGATCGACCAGGTCATCAACCCCAGCAAGGTGATCAACGAACAGTTTGCCGCCGTGACGGTGGTCACAACAGACGGCCTCGCGCATACGGGCATCGTCGTGAATCTCAACGGCGACCGCCTGACGCTCAACACGGACCTCACCGATCCCAACAAGCGCGTCAACGTCGACCGCAATAAGATCGACGAGCTGATCGTGTCGAAGACGTCCCCCATGCCGGCCGGCCTGTTCAACCGCATGACCAAAGACGAAGTCCTCGACCTGCTCGCCTACGTCCTCAGCGGCGGCAACGCGCAGCACGAATACTTCGAAGCTGCCGACAAATGAGGCAACCAGCCACCGGGCTCTGTCCCTGAACCCGTGGAGCAGGCATTTTGAGACATCTCTCGATGACAGCCATTTTGATCATGCTGCAGAAGTTGATGGCCGTCTTATCGTAGCGGACGAAGACGCACCGACATTCTTTCAGCCAGCCGCTCAGTCGTTCCACAATGTGACGCTGGCGAGAACCTTCCCTGTCAAACTCGACCTTGCGGGCATCGCGGTCTTCATTCTTCTTCGACGGAACCACTGGTGTGATCTCCATGTCGAGAAACGTCTCGTCGATGCATTCGGCCCAACAGCCTTTGTCGCCCGCGTCGCAGATGAGGTGAAGTTCGTGGAAGAACCCCCGCGGGAACGCCCTGATGCGTGATCGTGCGGTTTCTGGGGATCCCCTTTTTTTCCACCGCTTCCGGCACACCGGGCGGCTCAAACCACTGTTCCGTCAACACACCATCAGCCTGTCTCGATGCCGTCGTCATCAACGGTTCTCTGCAGCAGTCGCCGATTGATTTCGTCCAGCGTCCCGTCGGAACTCCAATGGTCGATATGGCTGAAGACAGTCTTCCACGAGCCGAATTCCAGGGGGATGTCTCGCCAAGGTGAGCTGGTTCGCAATCTCCAGCAAATGGTGTCGATCATGTCGCGCGAGTTCACTGGCTGCCGGCTCAGGAAAGATGTCTGCGATCAACTCCCATTGCTGATCTGTGAAACGATGGCGTGCCATCCCTGGCTCGTCTGAACATTCACTGGACGCCATACTTTCACGGATCACGCAAAAACCGAATGTAAGGGTTCAGGAACAGGGCCTAACGGGTTTGCAGTTTCACCACGAGCTTGTCGTGCGGATCGACGAGTGGATTCGGATCGGTGAAGTTGATCCCGACGACGTTGTAGAGCCACGTCGGCATGGTGACGTCTTCAATCGTCACTGGGATGATGCGGCGCCGTCGTTCTGCCATGTCCAGCACTTTACAGATGATGGATTCCTCCTCGCAGTTGCCGCTCTCCAGGTAACGCGGAGACATGACGGCCAGCGTGAACCGGCTTTCTTTGATGCACCGTTCCATCTCTTCAAGGAACGTCGCAACGGGATCGAAGTCCCGCTCGTCGATGGCAACCGTGAGTCCGGCGGCTTCCAGACGCCCAAGCAGGTCTCGTGCGAAAGTCTTATCGGGCTCCTGACGGCGATAACTGATCAGAGCATCGTATTTGTAGGTCGTCGCCGTGATGGTTAATTCCCCGGAGGACGATTGAGGTTCCGAATGTGTTTCTGAGATTCCGATTTCGATTCTTGAAAGCGGGTACTTCGTCAGCAGGCCGGCTTTGAGGTCGGTGAGGAGCTGCCAGGTTTCGGCGGCTCGGTGGTTGGATTGGCGGCGGGTTTCGGGGTGGCGGAAGTTGGCGTTCTTGCGGGCGGTGTCGCGGAGGGGACGCCAGTGGTCGAGGGCTTTGTGCAGGAGCTGGCGGACGTCGTTGATCAGTGTGGACGTCTCGGCGTCGGGGGTGGCTGGGGTCGAGTGCAGCGAGCCACCAGTTGCGTTGTTTCCGGAATCTGCTGGGGGCTCGTCGCTCGTGCCTCGCTCCTCGACCCCAGCCACCCGGTGAGTGCCGAGCGATTGTGCGGCCTGCAGGAGCAGGGCTTCGGCTCGGAGCTGGAGGGCTTCGGGGAGGGCCCAGGCGTAGCCGCAGTCGGGGTGCGTGGCGGCGAGGAGTTCGACCTGGCCGGCGTGCTCATCGGCGGGGATGGCGATTCCGTCGGATTCATCGCCCAGTGCCGTGCGGACGTCGGCGAGGGCGGAGGCCGGATCGCCGCTCAGCAGATGCAGCCGGGCGCGGGTCAGCAGCAGGTCGATGTGGTAGATGCCGAAGCCGCAGTCGCGGGCGATCTGCAGGCCGGATTCGACGGCCTGATGGGCGGCGTCCCGCCCGGCGAGCCCCAGGCGTGAGCCTGGCGGTTCTGACGCCTCGGTGGCGGGGATGAACCCCTGCCTGACGCCAGGGGCTCGCCGGGGAGTCGTGTGTCTGGAAATGGTTTGTGTGGGAGCGTGGTCGTCGAGAGCCAGACGCGCCAGCTCGATGCGGGCCTGGACGAGGGCGGACCAGCAGAGGACTTCTTTCGCATCGCGGGCCACCGCCCAGTCGTGAGCCGAGGCTCGCAGCGACTCCGCTTTGGCCAGGTCGCCTGATTCCAGGTGCAGGGCGGAGAGGATCAGGTTGCATTTCGGGATGTCGGGATCAGCGTCGCCAGCTCCGAATTCCCGGTCGCAGATCGCGATGTTCGCCTCGGTCAATCGCGTCGCTTCGTCGCGGCGGCCCAGACGGGCGAGCAGGTGGGTGTGCCTCATGCCGGGCAGGCTCCAGAGCGGATCGTTCTCGCCGTCCGCCTGGTGCTGCCAGTCGAGAGCGGCGCGGAAGCCGGCCAGGGCGGCCGGAACCTTGCCCCGCAGCGCGTGGGCGTGGGCGCGATACGCGTGGGACCTGTAGCGCTGCGTCGCGTCGTCGGCGAGTTCGGCCAGTCGCAGGGCCTCGGCGGCGGTCGCCTGGCATGACGTCAGCCGACCGAAGAGCAGCCCCGCATCGGACAGGTTCCGGTTGCAGATGGATGATTGTTCGTCCGACTTCTTGCAAAATGGCATTTCAACGACGAGTTCGTAGCACCGTGCAGCGGCGGCGAGGCGGCCGAGGTTTTTCAGATACAGTGCCCACTCGTTGATGAAAGTCGCCTGAGTGGCTTCGGGCAGCATCGTGTAGCGAAAGTCGCCAAGACTTTCGGCATCCGCCTGGTCATTGGGACTCTGCCGAAACTCTTGGCGAGTTTCGCTACGAAGAAGCGCTTCTGGCGACGCGCCGTCGGCAAACGCGCGGCAGATTCGCTCGCCCCGCTCGTACGCGCCCAGACGATGGCCGAGGTTTTGGTAGCCGCCGATCCGGCTCCAGTAGATGTCCCAGGCTTCGGGGACGTGGCCGGACTGGAGCGTGTGGTGGACGATCTCTTCCAGCAGATCGAGCGTCGCGGGGTCGGACGGGTTGGAGCGCCGGCCCGGCAAACCTTCGAGGGCCGTCGTCAGGCCGGTGCGGGCGGCCTCGTGGCCGTGGCGGCGGGTGTCGGCGTCCAGACCGTCGAGGAAGCCATCGCGAACTGCCGGGTGAATGGAGAAGGCAATCGGTAGGCCGGACCAAGCGGAGCGCCGTTCCGGCAATGCGTTCGCGGCGGAGTTTCTGCTGCCGGAACGGCGCTCCGCTTGGTCCGGCCTACTTGACTCGACCAGCTTCATCGCGACGAGGCGGTCGAGCGTTTGATCGAGTCCGGAGCGGGTCAGGCTGGCGAGGGCGGGGCCGGCGATGCGGTGTTTCTCGTCGCCCGCGCCCGTGAAGATCGAGGCCAGCACGTCTGCGGTCACGCCGAGGCGGAACAGGCAGATGCGTTCCAGCAGGGCCAGGGCGGCGGGGTCGTGCTCCTTGAACGCGGCACGGTAACGCTCGGCCACGCGGGCGAAGCGGTATTCCTGCAACCGGACGCCGCGTCGCCGCGCGTTGGTGGGCTCGGAGCGGCGGGCCTGGTCTTCGTCGTCGAAGTGCGTCAGGTCGAGCGGTGTGGCGGGGTCGCCGCCGCCGAACTCGGCGATGTACCCGCCGGCCAGATCGACCGTCAGCGCGTGCCGACCGCAGTCTTCGGCGATGGCTCTTAACTGGTCGTCGGTGCCGCGCACGCCGCGCTGCTTCAGCAGAGCGATCGCCGTCGGTTCGTCGATTTGTTCGACCGGCAGCGGGCGGTAATACAGGCTGCCGCGTTCTTCGAGGATCGCGAGCGGAAACCGGCTGGTGATCAGGATTCGGACCTGCCGGTGGTAACCGTCGGCGATGTGGACCAGCAGGTCGGTCAGCCGGCGGTCGGTCAGGTCGCCGAAGATGCCGCCTCGCGCGCCGTCGTCCTGCACCTTTTCCAGACCGTCGAGGACGAGGAAGACCGGGCCGGCGGATTGCAGGGCGAGGATCGTTTGCTGGTAGCTGGCAGGACGGCCTGAAGGGACGTTCGCCGTAGTTCGTCGTAGGGCCGGTTCCCACCGGCCGATCGGCATTTGAAGGATTGCCGCCAGCATCGCGGCCGGTGGGAACCGGCCCTACGGAGGAGGTCAGGAACTCATACAACGCGGCGAAGTACGAGAAGACAAAGAGCGGTGCGGGAGGCGGGAGGTCGCGTCTGGGGATGTCGGGATGCGGCGGGGCTCCGCCAGGCAGGACTCGCAGAAAGCGGTCGGCGATGGCGGTCTTGCCGGCTCCGCCGATGCCGATCAGAGCACAGATGCCTGCCGCACCATCCGCCCACCACTGGCAGACGTCGTCCAGTTGTGGCCGGTGCTGCCAGTCCCGCGCGTGCAGCAGAGGATGGCAGAAGCGGTGTCGGTCAGGTTGCGGATCAGAGCCGGGCATGGAGCCTCCTCAACGAAGCCGCATGATTTCTGCTCGCCAGCCAGGCAGCAAGCGACCAGAAACTGACCGTTCAGAGGTCAGTTCGTGCGCGTCCGCAAAGCCTTAATCAACCGACGATGAAGTTTCGGAGGAACGTGTGGCTCTGGACGAGGGAGGCTTTGCGGTTGTCGAGGGAGCCTTCGTAGGCGCGGTCTTCGACTTCGACGCAGACCGGGCCGGTGTAGCCGGTGTCGGTCAGGATCGAGCAGAACTGGCCCCAGTCGACGGCGCCCATGCCCGGCAGCTTTGGTGTGTGGTACTCGGCGGGGTGAGCCATGATGCCGACCTGGTCGAGCTTGTGCCGGTCGATGCGGACGTCTTTCGCGTGAACGTGAAACAGCTTGTCGGCGAAGTCCCGCATCGGAGCCAGGTAGTCCATGTGCTGCCAGATCAGGTGCGACGGGTCGTAATTCAGGCCAAAGCTGTCGCTGGGGATGTCGCTGAACATGCGAGTCCAGATCGCCGGAGTCGTCGCGAGATTCTTGCCGCCTGGCCACTCGTCCGCCGAGAAGCTCATCGGACAGTTTTCGATGCCGACCTTCACTCCGTGATCTTCCGCGTGCCTGATCAGCGGCTTCCAGACGTCGAGGAACCGCGGCCAGTTGTCGTCGACCGACAGCTTCCAGTCGCGACCGACGAACGTATTCATCCGGTTGATGCCCAGCAGTGCCGACGCCTCGATCACCTTGCGGATGTGAGCGATTGCCGTCTCGGATTCCTCGGCGTTCGGTGAGAGAGGATTCGGGTAGTAACCCAGCCCACTGATGGCGACGCCTGAGTCCTCGACGACCGCCCGCACATCGTCGGCCTGGGCGGCCGAGAAACCGGACACGTCGATATGCGTGATCCCCGAGTAGCGCCGCTCGGCCTTGCTGACCGGCCAGCAGCAGACTTCAACGCACGAGTACCCTGTCTGCCCGGCAAACTTCATCACGTCCGCGAAGTCGACGTCCGGCAGAATCGCACTCACAAAACCAAGTTGCATCATCGTCGTGTCTCCAGAAAACAGCTTTCGTCGTCCTTACTGAGATGCAGTTCAGCTTCTCCTCGCGATCTCTGCAAGTCGACTCGTCGACTGCAGGATGGCCCAGTAACATGCCAACGCCTGTCGCAGAACCGGGTACCTCGCCTTGATAAGGAAAAGGCTGTTCGACTGTGAAATCCGGTTTCTGCGGCCACCCGGCAACTCATTCCGCAGCGTGAGTCCTGCGGTCCTCGAAGCGCAGGCAGCCCGATTCCGTGACGCGCCTGCCGAACCACAGCAACATCTACTGCCTGAACTCCAGCTTCTCGCGTGCAGAATGGCGGCATCATTTCTGAGCCTGACTGCCCGATGCCGAGGGAAGGCTGCTGGAGGACCGGACTTGAGTCGCCGCCGGGCTGGGCTTACACCTCAAGCCGCGCTACGCATGGTCGCAGGGTGTGAAAGAGGGGCGGGGATTACCTGACAGGCGAATCAGCTCGATGAAGCGTTATCTGCAACTGACAGCAGCTGGCCTGTTTCTATTTCTCGGCATGCTGGGCATTGTTCTGCCGATACTCCCGACGACACCATTCCTGCTGTTGGCCAGCTACCTTCTGGCTCGCTCGTCTCCGCGGTTGAATGCCATTCTGTTGAACTCCCGGACGTTCGGACCAATCCTGCGGGACTGGCAGGAGCGAGGCGGCGTGCAGCAGCACGTCCGTGTCAAAGCGATCACCGTTGTGCTGATCGCTGTGGTCACGACGATCGTCGTTTCCGACTACGAAGCTGTTCGCTCGATTGCCGTTACAGCACTGGCAATCATCGGAATCGCGGTCGTGCTGAAACTTCCTGCAGCCAGATGATGACTGTCTTCAGGATACAGCAAAGGCAGAGAATCTGGCTTCCAGCGTGAACGCCGTGATTCCCCCGATCAACAGAGAATTGGTTGTTCCGGAGTGAATTCAGCCTACGCAATCACATCTTCGACGACGTTGCCGGCGAGGTCGGTCAGGCGGTAGTCGCGGCCAGCGTAGTGGTAGGTGAACTTCTCGTGGTCGAAGCCCATCAGTTTCATGATGGTGGCCTGCAGGTCGTGGACGTGCACGGGCTTCTCGACGGCCTTGAAACCGAACTCGTCGGTGGCTCCGTGAACGTAGCCGCCCTTCACGCCGCCGCCGGCCAGCCAGGTCGTGTAGCCCCAATGGTTGTGGTCGCGACCGTTGATCTTGCCGGCGTTGGAACCCTTCTTCGGCAGCTCGACGACCGGCGTTCGACCGAATTCGCCGCCGCAGATGATCAGCGTTTCGTCCAGCAGGCCGCGTTCTTTCAGGTCGCTGATCAGCGACGCGATCGCCCGGTCACACTGCTTTGCCAGGCGACGATGGTTGACCTCGATGTCGTCATGGTTGTCCCACGGCTGACCGGCGCCGTGCCAGACCTGCACGAAGCGGACTCCGCGTTCGACGAGCCGCCGGGCGATCAGAATCTGCCGAGCCTGGGTTCCGGGACCGTACGCATCGAGAACGTGCTTCGGTTCGCGGCTGACGTCGAAGGCTTCCTCGGCTTCACTCTGCATTCGGTAGGAGAGTTCAAACGACTGGATGCGAGCTTCAAGCTGCGGGTCGTAGCCGCGGGCTTCGAGGTGCTTGCGGTTGAAGTTCTGCAGCAGATCGAGCTGCCGCCGCTGAGTGCTACGTGACGCTGAGTCGTTGCGGATGTTCGCAATCAGCTTGTTGACGTCGGTGTCTTTCGTGTCGAGATACGTGCCCTGATAAACGCCCGGCAGGAAGCCGGCCTGCCAGTTCTGCGACTCCTGAATCGGGTAGCCGCCGGGGCACATTGCGATGAAGCCCGGCAGGTTCTGATTGTCGCTGCCCAGGCCGTACGTCAGCCATGAGCCCATGCTCGGGCGCACCTGCCGCGGGTCGCCGCAGTTCAGCAGCAGCAGCGACGGTTCATGATTCGGCACGTCGGCATGCATCGAACGAATGACGCAGATGTCGTCGATGTGCTGCGCGGTGTGCTCGAAGATCTCACTGACTTCGATGCCGCTCTCACCATACTTCCGAAAGTGGTACGGCGAGCCGAACGCGGCGCCGGTCGGGCGTTCGGTTTTGAGGTTCGGTGTCGGCAGTTCTTTGCCGTGCCACTTCGTCAGCTCGGGCTTTGGATCGAACGAGTCAACGTGCGATAAGCCTCCGTTTAAGAAGATGTGGATAACGTGCTTCGCCTTCGGAGCGAAGTGCGGTTCCTTCGGAGCCAGCGGGTTGATCGGCCCGGACGCGGCGACGGCAGCGGATTCGATCAGCCCGGCGTCAGAGAGCACTCCAGCGAGACCGAGTGCTCCCATACCGATACCACTGCGGGCCAGCAGGCTGCGACGACTGAACTCAAGCATGACAACAGACTCAACGAACGAGGGGAGGGAACGTAAAGGCGGGGCCAGACGGGAGCTGGCAGAATGGTGGCATCGAATCGAGGTGGGATGGTTGCCGGTTCGATTCGGAAGATTATCGTCGCGCGAGGCAGCGTCAGGCAATGCGCGGCTGGAACGGGCCGCCAGATTCCAGAGTCCGGGAACCGTTTGAGCGTGGCCGTGGCGTTTAAGGGTCCCTTCGCCGGGCGATCGATCGAGGCTATTGTTCGCTCGCTTGCGGCTAACGCGATTGAGCCGTTGCCTGTTTTCAGTCACAAAGCGACCGAGAAAGCTGAGACGCATTTGCTGTAGTAGGATTCGCAAGAATTCAGGATTCTCCGCATTGCGACTGAATTCTTGCGAATCCAGCTACGAGTAAGGGCATGTTGACGCGTCCTGCAGAACGCGACCTAACTAACGGACTGAGGAGACGCATCTGATGCTGACTGTTCGCTGTCTGACTGCTCTGGCGATTGCTTTCACCGGACTCCAACTGGCTGACTCTCAAACGAACGCCGCCGATCCGAAGCCGCCGACGGTCAACACGCTCGCGCCGGTCGCTGCCGCAAAGCCGAAACCGTATGACCGGGTGACGTTCCGTTCGAAGCCGAAGCCACTGCCTGCAGGCGCTGTCACCAGCGACTGGCCGACGTTCCTCGGGCCGACGCATAACGGAGTCAGTCCGGAAACAAAGCTGTTGAAGAAGTTCCCTGAAGGCGGTCCGAAGATCGTCTGGGAACTGGCAGTCGGAGACGGGTACGCGTCGCCGTCGATCCGTGGTGAATACCTCGTGTATTCACACCGCGTCGGTAACGAAGTCCTCATCGAGTGCCTGCATCCGGAAACCGGGCAACAGTACTGGCAGCATCGTTATCCGACTGAGTATCGCGACCGGTACGGCTACAGCAGCGGGCCTCGCGCGAGTGCCGTCATTGACGAACGCTTCGTTTACGTGCTGGGTGTCGAGGGCCAGTTCTTCGCCCTCGAACTGACGACCGGGCGCGTGCTCTGGCAGCGGAACATCAACAAGGAGTTCGGTGTCAGCCAGGACTTCTTCGGCACGGTGGGAACTCCGCTGCTGGTCGGCGACCGGCTGATCGTCAACGTAGGCGGCCAGAAAGGTCCGTGTGTCGCGGCGTTTGACAAGCTGACGGGCGAGGCGATCTGGACGGCCGGCAAGAACAACTGGGGACCGAGCTACGCCTCGCCGCTGCCGGCCACGATTCACGGCCAGCCGCGCGTCTTTGTCGTTGCGGGCGGCGACAGCGATCCTCCAACCGGCGGCCTGCTGTGCCTGGATCCTCGTTCGGGCAAGGTCGACTTTGAGTTTCCCTGGCGAAGCACGAAATACGAATCCGTCAACGCGATGCCGCCGGTCATTGTTGGCAACCGGGTGATGATCTCCGCGACGTATCGGACCGGTTCGGCGCTGCTCGAAGTGCAGCCGGACTTCTCGCCGAAGA
>Ga0070727_10003197_pt1 | contig 15122 bp, 17 predicted proteins | sample tdAd472_FD_66722 | JGI IMG/M metagenome (GOLD analysis project Ga0070727, IMG submission 66722) | Marine sediment microbial communities from the Atlantic coast under amendment with organic carbon and nitrate - tdAd47.2 | ecosystem: Environmental > Aquatic > Marine > Coastal > Sediment | place...
AGGACTCCGCCCATCCATCGATGTCTTCGGTGGACCGGACGTGGGCCAGGCCGGGCTCGATGTGGAGGTCCTGGAGAAACTCGACCCGCGACAGCAGCGGGAGCTGGCAGGCGACCTCGGCGGCGGCTCGGAAGCCCGCCACGGAGGCCTCGTCGTCGCCCGCAAGGCCGTGCAACGCTGCCCAGGTGAGCTCGGCCCAGGCGGGGGGTGGGTCGTGGATGGCTGTCAGGGTGGCTGCGGCGGCAGCGTGGTCCCCCAGGTGAGCCTGACACAGGGCGAGGTTGAGCTTCGGGAAGGGATCGTCGGGGGCCAGCGCCTCGGCGACCTCGTGCAGGCCTCGCTCTGCGGCGTACTGCTCCATTCGCTTCAGAGGGAGCCCCATGTTCGTCCACTCGGCGCTGTCGGAGGGGGCCGCCAGCAACGAGAGGTGGTGCAGGGTGAGGGCACGCTCGAGGTCGTGAGCGAGGTATGCCTGGTAGGCCTGCAGCCCGAGGTCGGTCTCCAGGGGAGGGAGGCCGTTCCGCTGGGCCCTCGCGGTGAGCTCGTCGGCCTCGCGTGTCTGGTCAGCGGTCAGCTCGGGGAAGGACTGCTGGAGGGCCTCGTAGTCTTCTCTGGTCGGCGGCGGGAAGGTGTCGGTGTGGGTCGTCGGCTGGTGCCCGATGTGGGTCTGATGGGGGACTTCCTCTCCCGCCGTCGACAGCATCCGTGCGGTGCGAGCCGTCTTTGCCTTGCTCCGTACCGCCCGCATGGCGCGATGCCAGCGGTACAGCACCGCTGCATCTTCGACCGTCTTCGGGAGCCGCTTGCGCAGCAGCCTCGCCACCTTCTTTCCGCCCTGCTGGGCGAGCAAGGGGATGAGCACGTCGGGATGGTCGGGGGCCTTGTCGAGCCACGGTGCGGCCGCCCTCCAGCCGAAGTGCGCCATCGCGAAGGAGCGCTCCCGCCACATCGGCAGGTGCCAGGGTGGGGTGCGTCGCGCCTCCCCACTTCTGAGCACCGTCTCGGGGCGCATGCGCCAGGTCAGCACCCTGCCAGCGTTCATGCCCCCAGCGGCGTCGAGCTGCACCGTGCACAGGGTCGACCAGCCGAGCTCGTCGCAGGCATCGAGGTACGTCCACATCAGGCGGCCGCTCATCTGGGGACCCAGCTCTGGCGCGAGCAGGGCGATGGCTTGAGCCGGGCGCTCGGCTTCGAGCTGCACCCTGGCGCGCTCCACGGTGAGGTCGTCGGCGAGGGCGAGGGAGAGCAGCCACATCATGGGCGCACTGTACCCCGGGGGAAGCAAGTAAGGAGGGGCGCCCCACGTCGCCTCCACAGGCTACAGACAGTCCATGCACCTGTTTGCCGTCGCTCTGCTCTCCCTCGCATCCGGCGCCCTGGCCCACCCGAACACCGGGGAGACCTCGGTGGTAGTGGTGCTCAAGAGGGCCAGCTGCTCGGTATGCGCCACGCAGCTGCGCACCCTGGCCCAGGCGGAGCTCGGGGTGCCGCTGATGGGCATCACCCACGACCCCAAGGAGGCAGCGGCCAAGGTAGCGACCGTGACCGGCGTGCCCACCTACAGCCACGCGGCCGGCATCGAGTCGATGGGGCTGTGGCTCCCGGAGCGTGGCATGGCCCAGCCCGCCGTGGTGGTGTACGACCGCTGTGGCGCCGAGGCGGGGCGCATCGTCGGCCGCGCCCCCGGGGTCGACGTGACACAGCAGGTGCGCGAGCTCGTGGCCGAGGCCCGGACCGCGCAGTGCGACGAAAAGCCGGTGTCGTAGGGTCAGGCGCGCGTGGCGCCGAGCCAGTAGGGCGCCCCATCGGTGACTCACCCGGCGTCTGGCGGGGCACAGGTGACGAGCAGCGCGGGTTTCACCCTTGCATGAAGGCCTTGGGGTAGCATCGGCCCATGTTCACCCTCTGGTTCCTGGCCGCGTTCGCAGAAGACCCCGAGACCGCCGCGTCGTTCGTCGAGTTGTACGGCTCGGGCGAGCTGCCGTCGGCGGCCGCCGTCGCTCCGCCACCCGGCCCCGCAGACCGCAGCGACGTGCGCTGCGCAGCCTATGTGGTGCTCGAGGGCGGCGCGCCCGAGCGTGCCGATGTGCGGGGCTGCGACGGTCCGTTCGCCGACGCCGCGCGGGACTGGCTGCTGACTTGGACCTGGCCCGAGGGCACCGCAGACACGCAGCGGGTCGACGTAGTGTGGACCTATGGCCCGGGAACCCTCGCGCGCCTGCCTGAAGACGGCCGCCTGGTCGCCTGGGTCGGCACGCCACCCACCCGGGTGCTCGGCGAGTACGGCCTGCGCGCCGGCAAGGCCCAGCTGCTTGCCCGCGGCCCGGCCAAGCCACCCACCATGCCCGATCCGGGCATGCAGCCCACCGACGCCCGATGTGTCGCCACATTCGGCATGCGCCGCGGCGCGCCGCGCAACATCAAGGTGACAGGCTGCAAGTCCACCTCGACGACGCGCGGGGCGGTCACCTCCGCCGTGAAGGAGGGTACCCTCGACTTGCCCCACGAGCTTACGTTGGACTTCAGCTGGCAGGCTACGCCGGCATGGGCGCACGTCGAGCCCACGCTGTCGTCGAGTGAGCGGATGGTGCACCCCGGGGGGGCGGCTAGCTGCCACGTCGAGGTGGTCGTTGGTCCCGACGGCAAGCTGGTGCAAGCTATGGGCTGGGACTGTCCTGAAGCCCACGGCGGCGCCGTGAGCCAGGCGATGCTGGCGCGCACCTGGCTGCCCCAAACCAACGAGCGCGGCCAGGAAGTGCACGCCACCTTCTGGACCCGCGTCGACTTCCATGAGCACGCTCTGTCGGACAGGCTCGACGAGGAGCTCCTGAGCCAGTGGAGCTTGGCCGAGGGCGGCGATGGCTGCCACCTCGACCTCACGGTCGCGGCCTCGGGCGACGTCACCTCCCGGACCTCGAACGACCTGCCGTATTGCGTCGCCCAGCCCAGCCCAGCCGAGCCCCTCAAGAAGAGGGTGCTCAAGCGCTTCGACGGGCCCGGCATGTGCGAGGTGGCGGTCCTGGCGACGGCCGACGGTCCCCAGGTCAAGACGGGTTTCGGCTGTCACCTCAAGGTGGCCCCGGTTGTCGACCAGCTTCTTCGCGGCTGGGAGTGGAACCGACCGCCCGACGGCGAGGCGCAGTACCACGTGCGGCTGACCGTGGACCCAGCTTGAGGCGGCGATGGGCGGAGACTGATGGCAGGAGTGCTGTCCGTCCAGGAAATGGGAAACTGGTTCGCCATACGCTGCGACCACGACGTCACCAGCGGTCCACGCCCCGTTCCGACCTCGACCCGTGGGGGCAGGGTACTCACATCCGCTCGAGAGTCCGCAAAACAAGCGACCTTGGTCCGGTAACAATGGCCATCATGCCGTGACTCTCCAGGTGGCACTTGCTCTACTCATTGTGCCAGAGGCTTCTGCTGGTAAGAGGAGTCGCATTCTTGAAGAGAAGGAGGCATTGTGCCCAGCCGAACTCGTGCGTGAGGTAGTCACCGACGAGGTCGGGCCGGCTGGGATCAGTGCTCGCGATGCGGCAGGCCTCCTCAGCGGGAGTTTCCGTGGCGTCGCGCAGGTGAGGGGCGAGCTGTCCACGGAAGTCGACGTGGTGGCGTCTTGGCGAGCCCTACCAGTCCGAGTGCAGCTGTGGCGCTATGACGAGGGGTGGATTGGTCGCTGCCCCCCCAAGGGGCTGCATCTGGTGGTGGAGTTCGCGATGCTCTACGACGCATCGTTCGATGGGCGGCCCATCCGGCACCTGTCCGTCGACTCCCTAGACGTAGCGATCATTGGGCGATGTCATAAGGATCTGGTTCGCTCGATGCATCGACATCTCGCGGCAACCCATGAGCTTCGGGTCGCACCGAGCTTGGCGGACGCCGGCAGGGACTACCTTGGACTCGCTCCGGAAGCGGAGATCAAGTTCCACGTGGGTAGACACTATATGCCCCCCATTGGCCAGGTTGGATTGGGGACGTCCCGGCACACGCTTGATGTCGGCGCCCTTGGGCCCTCCGGCATATGGATGCAATGGATGGTGGAAGAGCCGGCATGCGTTCCGGAGGCGGAGGCAGAGTAGCCGCTAGCGCAGCGCTCGCCGCCCCCGAGCCGCACCATCAGAGCCACTCCGAGCACGCTGCTCGCCCCAGCACGGCGCAGCCCCCCCTGGCTGTCGCTCGCGCACGCCCACCACGACGACGTCGTCACACCGACCGGCGACGACTCTCCGCACGCACGGCATCTCGCGCTACCACACCTCATGGTGGCTGATTGCGCCGGTGTGGGCCTACCGCCTGTTTCGCTCGCTAGCCCGGCTCACCCGATAGCCGTGACGGCCTCGCCGGCTCGCTGATCGACTCCTGCAACACGGCCAAGAACGCCGCCACCACGGGGCTCTGGTCGGACCGGCTAGGGTAGACGGCCCAGATAGGGGTAGGTGGCTGGCGCCACGCCTCGCACACCTCCACGAGGGCGCCCGAGGCGAGCTCCGCACGCACCCCCAGCCGCGGGATGCGGAGAATGCCGAGGTGCTCGAGGCAGGCCTTCCGGGCGATGTCGGAGCTGTTCGAACGCAGCCGTGGATGCACCTCGATGTCGACGTGCTCTCCGCCTCGCTCGAAGTGCCAGCGCCGCACCGAGGCGTCGGGGCCATAGAACAACACGGGGTGCTTTGCCAAGGCGAACGGGTGCGACACCGGCTCGGCGTCGGCGAGGTACGCCGGGGAGGCACAGCACACCGTCTCGGTCCCCCCGAGCCGCTTGGCGTACATCGACGGCGGCGGGGATGCGATCGCACGAATGGCCAGGTCGATGTCCTCCCGGAGCAAGTCCACGACAGCGACCGTGAAGCTGGCATCCACAGACACCAGCGGCCAGCGCGCGAGGAACAGGGGAATGGTCTCGGTCAGGAACACATCGGCGAGCAAGTGCGTCGCCGTCAGACGCAGCACGCCCCTCGGCTCTGCGCGAGACGCCGCCAGCGTGCCTTGCGCCTCCTTCGCTGTGCGGAGGATGGACTGGGCATGCTCGAACAGCCGCCGCCCGGCCTCGGTGGGGCGCACGTGACGGGAGGAGCGCTCCAGAAGCCTCACGCCCGCCTGTGACTCAAGCTTGACGACACTCCGATGAACAGACTGACGCGGAAGGCCCAAGGCACGAGCAGCGGGGCTGAAGCCTCCATGTTCCACGACGGCGGCGAACCGAACCAGCGCATTGAGGTCGAGCATGATGTGTCCGTTTTGGTTGACGCTATGTCTCCTTTCTGACATGTCGTCAATCAGTTCAGAGGGGACCATGTTGAAGAAGCAGTGACGCGATGTCGCTGCCAATCACCTTGGAGCACCCATGAGCACCGACATCCGCACCCGCGTCGAGGACCTCAACAACGGCATCCTGACCGGCCGCCTCCTCGAAGTGTTCGACAAGTACTACGCCGACGACGTCGTCATGTCCGAGAACGGCGTCGAAGACGAGAGCCGCGTGGGCAAGGCCAACAACCGGGCTTTCGAGGAATACTTCGTCAACAACGCCACCTTCCACGGCGCTCGCGTCGACAAGGTCATCGTCGACGGCAACGAAGTCGCCGTGACCTGGTGGATGGACATCGAGATGGGCGGAAACCGTTTCCAGCGCACCCAGGTCGCCGTTCAGAGCTGGCGAGACGGCCAGATCGTCAAGGAGACCTTCTTCTACGGCGCCTGAACTTCCGCGCCCCGCCTCGCCGTCGGCAACAACGCGAATGCAAAGTTCCCAAGCGTTGTCTTGCTTGTCGTTATAGTAGCCCATTGGCTGGAGGAGCGTACCAGGTGCTAATCCTCATGTGGGCTGGATCGGCAACCGCCGGCATGGGTGAGGTGCCGTTGGTGGAGGCGAACTCCTCGCTCGTCGCTCATCCGCAGGATGAAGCCACAGCCGTCGTGGTGGGGACTGTGGTGCTGCGGGGCTTCTCCGCTGCCGAGCTACCGGTTGAGAAGCAATCCCCCATGGTGCGCCACCTTGTGGCACAGGGGCGACTGCCGCCGACGCACCTAGTCTATACAGTGACGATCGATGAGGTGATCGCAGATAGCCAGCATGAGTTGGAGGTGGGCCAGGTGGTACGTATCAGCGCTGGCAACGCTGGCGTTCCATCGGTCTGGAATCAGGTTGGCGTGAGGTCGGCGACCGCGCAAACGCAGCTGTTGAGGCAGCATTTCTTCTGGCAGATGAGCTTCGGGGGCACAGCCTCTGGAGTCAACTCTTCGCAGAGAGAGTATTCACAGTTGCCGGTTCCGCGGACGCTATCATCGTTGAAGAAACGAAGGCGGCCTGCGGCCCTCGAGCCCGGGCGCGGAATGGCGCACCGGTGGTGGATTGGAACGAGGGCGATGGTCTGAAGCGGCTAGGGCGCCCTACCCGAGGCCTTCGTGACCTAGCGGAGCCTCTGGCGATTGCTCAGGCGGAGACCGACCGCTGTGCAGGCATCCCTCTTTCAGTGGTCTTGGAGCAAATGCGCGACAGGGCTCACACCGCACCCCATTAGGGCGTGGGCTCAACCTCTGCCTTCTCTTTGATCAAGTGCTTGTCGGGACCACAGGCCATGACCTTGAACGTGCCCCCGAAGTTCATTGTCACGCCCTCGTCGCCCGCGGCCTCGACTTCTTCCCACTTCAGCACGAACTCATCCACACCCTTTGTGGTCAACGGTCGCAGGTCAGGGTAGTGCCCCATCTCTGCGCCGAGTAGGTCGCCACCTGCTGAAAACACAGAATCGACAACCCAGAATCGACCTTCGCCCTTTCCGCGCGGTGCAAAGACGACGCTGTTGTAGCTGAACGACGAGTGCGTCGGGTCGCAGGGTTCAGCCTTGGCTTCAAAAAACGACAGCTTCACTTCATCGTTGGTGAGCGCCCACGCCTGCACCGTGCCAGCCTTCACCTTGGTATCACCAGCGGTGATGGTGAGTGGCCCAGCAAAGGCGCTCGAGAGCAGAATGGTCGTCAGCATCATCAATCCCTCCCGCATCGCGAACTAACTCGGCGACACCCAATGCAGAGGAGGACCGGCCTCACGTCCGTGACCCTGGCTCTCCAGAGGGCCTGACCCCAAGTGGCAGGCTCGACCACGCCCAACGCTGGCTTCCACTGCGACGCGAGCTCCGCGAGCGAGGCCGCGTGGCGGCCGGTTCGGCAGTAGCAAGCAACGTTAGGCGACCCGGCGAAGGCGTTTCGCGGCTGCTGCCTCCGGGTGGAATCGCTGTTTCGGCCTGCCGCTCCGCTAGGGGGCCGAACCTGCGGTGTGGGACCGGGGAGGCTTCCCTGCTGCGCGTTGGAGTCGGCCGTCTAGCGGTCTGTGTGGTTTTCAGGCTGATACCTCTGGGGGCGAAGAGAACGCGCCCAGTCATCACTTCGCAAGCCGCTCCAGTCGCGCCATCACCTGCGCCCTGTCTATGCCTCGGGGGATGGACCCATCGAGTACCTCCAGCACGAACGGAGCTTCGAGAATTCCGTTGAGGCCGGTTCGCACTTGATTTTGCAGTCTCGTATCAGCGACAGAGAGCGCTGCTTCGATGGTGGAGCAGGATGACAACAGCATTGCGAGGTCCTCGAGGTCGTGGGACATCAGCGGGTCTGCGCTTCCTCGGTCATGGAAGGCTGCCAGCTTGGCGGCCACCATGCCTGCCGAATCGAGCACCCGGATGCGTTGGCCCTCGCCGACCTCGACCTCGACCGAATTGCCGAGTCGCACTGGTTCCTCCTCGCTGAGGGAGTGCATGGGCACCAGGTCGACGGGCACGCCACTCGGCGAAATCCGGGCATACAGGTTCTGGCGGTGTGGACGGGTGTCGTGCTTCCATCCAGCAGCAATCATCCGCTCTTCGAGCTTCTGCATCTCGCGATGGCTTGCGATGGCGAGCGGCACGCAATCGACGTCGGTGGTGGGGCGCTCTTCTTCCATCGGAGGAAGCTGGTCGAGATGCACTCCGACGACCGTGCCGCCGAAGAAGATGCACTCGACGCCGAGTTGGTCCATGTCTGCAGCGACGTGTCGCAGGAGGTCGAGGTTCTTCATGGCCGGAGCATTTCCGAGAGCGCTTTGCTCGCCAGGTGCCGTTCCCGCACCCGGCCAACGCGCATGGCATCGGCAAGGGACAGGAGCTCGTAGGCCTTCGGCAACGCGAGGGCCAAGTCAACGACGCGCGCGTGAATGGGAGCGACGGCACGCCCTTCAGCGTGGCCGCCCTCCGCGGGCCAAACGTACGGATGGCTCGACACGATGAGCTCGTTGAGAACTGGGCCAGCGTGGGAAGTGGGGATGCCTCGGACGACGTCTCCGGGCTCCGCGGGGAACAGCCAGCGCATCCCCCTCGTCAAGAACTCAAGGAGTTGCGCACGGGACAGCCTGCGGAGGCTGCGCGAGTACAGTCCATTCGCTGCGAGCCGGCGAACGGACTCGCTGATCCTCGAGCGCGGCAGGTCGAGGAGGCGCGCGAGTTCCGCCTGGGCTCCGGGTTTGTCGTCCAAGGCAAAGAGCCCGGCGGCGACGACGACGTCCTGGCTTCGAACGGCATCCATGGCCTGCCTCCGAGGGTGTTACGAGATTGATGTAACATCGACCGACGGGGCGGGGCAACAACCGATTCCCCAGATCGGTGCGCCTAACGCGCGGCTCGGCTGCGAGGCGAGCTACGGGAGCCAGGCCCAACGGGCCGTTCGGCAGCCGCTGCCGGACGTAGGCGTGGGCCACCGCCGTTCGCAGCGGCACCCCAGCGTTGCTGTCGTCGTTCTGAGCGCCGGCAGCGTCAGGGTCTGCGGCATCTGGACGTCTCTGGAAGAGTACCTCACCGCGATGACGACACTACCGTCTTCGCGGGCAGAAGCGTCGCGCCTTGGTTATGTCGACGAGCTGCGCGCACTCATCCCCACACAACCAAACCCAATCAGGGACGGGCACATTCGGGGGCACCAGGGGGACCCGCCATGACCGAAGCTAGGTGGGCACTGGTTCGGTCGAGTGAGGTGTCCAACCTTCTGCAGCTGCCGCTTCTGTCGCTGCCGCCGTCCATCCTGCGGGGCAGTCATCTCGAACCTTGTTGACCACGACCTTCCCCGTCGGACCTACCGTGACCTCGACAGCGCAGAAGGCAGGCCCCACCGTGCCAGGTGGCACCCACGTCTCCACCGCAGAATGCCGCGCCGGTGGTCACGTCGCTGCGAGCCGGGCTACCGGCCGAAGCCCAGCGCCGCCCCATCACGCGGGACCGCGTGGCGGACGTCGTCCGACGCGGTCAGCACGCCGACAACGGGCATGACCTCCCCGCTGCGCCCGGGTCGCCCGTGCACCGCCTCGTGCTGGATCTGGTCGGGGTGAGGCTGGGGCCTACTGGCTGAAGGCGTGGGCCGCCGCGGGTTACACCACGGGCAAGGCCCTCGACGGTCCTGGCTGAGAGATCGTGGCGGCCGGCGTCGATCCAGGCAACGAGCGCCCACTTCCGAGGTGGCTATGGACAGGGCTCGTATGCGCCGTAGTGCTGACACAGCTCGCCGCCCGCCGTGAGGTCGTCGGTGGTGCAGCGCGTGGGCTCGGGGTCGAAGGCTCGTTCGCTCGCGACGGGGTCGAACGACAGCACAGCCTTGGAGAACGAGGGGCAGGTGCTTGGGTCGTCGCTCCGGTTCAGTGGCCGTGGCTCGGTGCAGATGTTGCCGTTGAGCAGCGTGAGCTGCAGCGCGTCTGGGCCGACAACGTCGAGGGTGACGTCGGCTGCGTGGTACATCGCGCGGTACTCCCCATTCTCCGACACCGCGAGGAGTGCCCTCGAATGGCTGGCGGGGTTGCCCGTTCCCACCGTTGGGCCAGTCGCGATGGGAGCGGCGCCAGGAATGCCGAGTGACAACTCTCGAAGGTCTTGCGTGAGACTAGGCAGCGTCACGACGGTGTCGCTTGTCGTGCAGTCGGGGCCAGTGGCCCGGTAGACGACGGCGTCGAGCGCTTCTAGCGCTTCCATCGCGCCGTCCGTGTCCAGCATGAAGCGAATGGCGGGTCCGGGGTCTCCGCCGTGGTCGGTGGACTGGCTGCCGGCGTGGCCCGTGTGACTGGTCTCGACAGCCGTGCCGCTGTGCGCGGACATCTCATGGCGCATCGCGCCGTCGGAGGCAGCGGGGCTCGTACACCGGACGGCCAGGACGAGGGTGCAGCATAGGCGAGCGGTTACGGGCAATCGATGGTCCACTGGCCCTCCGAGCGAATGATGTTGTCGGCATAGCTTGACTCCGCCTCGGACAAGGTGTGGTCTGGGTTGATACCGGCACACACGTAGTAGTCGTCGTCGCTTGTCGTGGATGGAATCAGATACTCATCGCCACTGGGCGACACGGGGTATGGGGTTCCCGTGCCCATCCCCGGGCTGCGGGTTCCGATGGTGATGTCGTCGTAGTCGAAGCACTGGTCGTTCTTGGATAGTGTCCACTCGATGGGGATGTTAGTGTAGTTACTCGCCGTTCCATTCACTATGGCCCACACCTCTTCAGGGCCATCGGCTACGCCCACAGTGCCGCATGCGCCCGGCGTCCAGTCGTTCGCTGCTTCGTCCTCTGTCCAGCGCTCGATGTATGGGCGCTCGTCGTTGGAATTGACATCCTCGTCCCATTTGGTGAGCATGAAGTTCTTGCCGGTACTGGTCGGCAGAGGGTGCATGTAGGTCAGTGCGTTGTAGTCGTCTTCGCTAAGCCGAAGCGTGTTGCCGTTCTCGGCGAAGACCCAGCGGTACATGACACCGACGATGTCCATTTCGTGCCCGAGGCCAAGGGCATGCCCGGCTTCGTGGACGGCAGTAGCGCCGATGGAGAAGCCGGTGGAACCGCTCGATGGCAGGTCATTGTGCCAGGTGACATTCATGTCGAAGAGGATGTCTGTCTCCTCGATCCTAGAGCAGTCCGAGGCGACCCAGACTGCAGCGTATGCGTTCCAGTTGGTGCCGAGGCCATAGTTGGCGGCCATGGTTGCCTTGTCGCCTGCAAAGATCTCGCTTCGACCGTTGTCGGGGCCAAGCACTGTCTGTTCGCCGGCCTTGTAATACTCCCAGTCGGCGCCCCGATTCACTGTTCCAGGGCCGGCGTTCCATGCCTTAACGCCCTTCATGATTTCTGTCCCATAGGTCTGCATGAAGGTGGTATTCGGAATCCAGAAGCCAACGGAGTTGACTGTCCAGGTGACTTCGTCCGCCGGTTCGCAGCCTCCGAAGGCTGCATCATAGTCAATAAACTCGTACGCATCAGCGTTGGCGATCAGGAAGAACAGCAAGAAACCGGTCATGGCGCCTTCTCATCGAGACAGTTGTGAACAATCTCGACTGCGGCGGCCCAGCTCATGGGTACGCGGGTGGTCGTGAGCCCCATTCCTTCCTCCTCGTCCGCAAGGGGGTGGGGCGGGGGCGGCTCGTGCGCAGTGAGGACAGCAGGTGGAGCGTCTTCGCAGCTCCAATCGGGCGCAGCGACGGCATCGGCACCGAGGAGGGCCAAGCCGTCTCGTTCCCGGAGTACGCCGTGAGACCAAGATGGTAGGCGGTATGCCACGCCGTCGGTGTGTAGAGTCAGGTGGAGAAGAACGTGTTCGTTGAGTTTCAGGTAGGGTGCGCCCGGGACGATGGGTATCCTGCCCGAAGCCACTGGGCCACCCGGTACGACAACCTCAATCTCGTCGGGCACTGAACCCGATAGCACTTGGTCGACACGAACCGTGTAGTGGGTGAACGCCCACCCCGGATCCGTGGCGTGAGGGACCGTTCGACTCCCAGTCACCTCACCTTCGACAACGGCTTCGGATGAGAGCTGTACGTCGCGCAGCGTTTGTGGTTCCGCCGTATAGGCCCACGCCGTGGTCGACAGCAGCCCCATCAGTAGCATCGCTAGCAGGGACTGCCACGTTCGGTCTCGTTGATTCACTCTTCCTCCTGACGAATCAGAGTACAGTCGATATGGTGAACTTGCAATAGGAGAACCGGAAAGATGTGCTAGAACGAAGGGATAGACAGCTGCGCCTCCGCCTTGTCGAACTTCTTGAGGATGCCATGGGCGGCGCTCGCGCCCGTCGCTGGGCCGAGCGCTTGATGCTGGCGAGGGCATCGAGGGTCGCCGGCGGGCGCACCACGGCGTGCAGCACGAACCGACCCCCGCGGGTGCAGGCGAAGCCATCGACCTCGAACACCCGCCAGAGCAGGTCGGCCCACGGAGCGATTCGACCCCCTGATGGCCATCGACTACGTCGAAGGTGACGAGGCCGAAGCCCTGCGGTGGTGGTGCGAGCCGCTGCCTAGGGACCGCTGACGCCGGGACGGGCGGAGGATCTCCCTGCGCTGCCGTCGGAGGGCGGCTCATCCGACCAGCCGGAGACCGGTATGCCGTGGTTTCGCATCGACATCCCACCCCCGTCCCCAGCGACGCTTGCGAGCGCGGGAAGGCTCCCCGCACAGGTCGAGGCGAGCTGGAACATCCGCATCGACGACGACGCGGTCGTCGTCGTCTTGGGGAGTACGCGGTCGTTGGGCGAGGTTCTTGGGCTCACCCGCCAGCACCCACCCCGCGACTCGCCCCACCCAAGCTGACGGTGTCCCAGCCGCATGCCGGACGACACCCTTCCTCGAGAGCTTCGCCGACCTCTCCGGACTCGACCGTCTCCGCGGCCAGCAGAGACCCGCCCCGCCCCCCGCCAGCAGGACCCCCGACCTGCCCCTCAACAGGCTCGTCTGAGGACACGGTCCGCGGAGCGGCAGGGGCCTGCGGACTCGAACCACGCCGACGCCGCCACCATCGACCACCATCGCGACGACCCTGACGACACCTGCCTCGACCCTCACGACGGCCACCTCGCCCACGCTCGAAGGAAGGGGACCGCGCTCACGCTCGCCCGGCCCCACGCGCGCCTCGGCAGCTGCGCGCGTACCTCTGCCTCGTCGGTGACGGCTCACTCGGCACCTAGCTCCGCAGCTCGACCACGCCCCAAGCCCTCTCGATGACTTCGCCGACGACTGCAGCCCCACCTCCGATGGCTTGTCGACCCCGCAGCCGCCAGCAGTACCACCCACGCCCGCCGAGGCGACACCGCCCACCACAGCGCTCGACGCCCCCGAAGGAGCCCGACAACAGCTACCTCGTCGACGACCTGCTTTTAGCTGACCCCGACGGCCCCTTCCTCGTCACCGCCCGCGTCCACCATCAGCGCCACGCCGAGCACTTTTCCCGCCGTGGCTCTGCGCGACTCCCATGCTGGCTGTCGTTCAATCAAGCCCACCACGACTACGTCCTCGCCTCGACCGGCGCCTCACCCTCCGTTCCGAATTCGACCACGCCCAACGCGCGGCTCGGCTGCGAGGCGAGCGGTAGCGAGCCAGGCCCAGCGGACCGTTCGGCAGCCGCTGCCGGACGTTGGGCGCGGGCCTTGGGCTCTCCCGGCAGCACCCACCCCGCGACTCGCCCCACCCAAGCTGACCGTGTCCCAGCCGCAAGCCGGACGACACCCTCCCTCGAGAGCCGCGCCGACCACTCCGGCCCCGACCGTCTCCGCGGGCAGCAGAGACTCGCCCCGCCCCCCGCGAGCATGACCCCGACCTGCCCGCCGACGGCCACGTCTGAGGACACTGTCCGCGGAGCGGCAGGGGCCCGCGGACTCGACCGCTGCTAGCGCTCGACGCCCCTGAGAAGCCCGACCCCAGCTACCTCCACGACGGCCTCCACCTCGCTGACCCCGACGGCCCCTTTCTCGTCACCGCCCGCGGCCACCATCAGCGCCACGCCCAGCACGGCTTCGGCCCTCAGCTCCGTGCTCGACCCCCACTGGCCGTCGCTCGCGAACGCCCACCACTCCGACGTTCTCCAAACGACCGGCGCCTCACCCCCTGTTCCGACTTCGACCACGCCCAACGCGCGGCTCGGCTGCGAGGCGAGCTCCCCGAGCCAGACCCGTGGAGGAACTCCATCTACGGGCAAGCGATCGAGGTCGCGCTCCTCACCGACCTACAGCGGGTCTTGGTGCTCGTTCACACCTTCGAGACCTCCTCCAAGCCATTGGGAAGAGGCCATGGTGCGCTTTCCGTTCGCGGTATGGGTTACATTCAACACCATGGGAGGCGGCCGGTGGCTGATGTACTCTTTGGTCTGGCCCAGTGGGCAGAGGTGCTCGTAGCGTTCAGGGACGCTGGGAGCACCGGGGGCATGGTGTTCAGCCTCATCTTCTGGCTGTTCCAGGCCGGCTGGAGATGGCTGGGGTTGCCGACGACTACGTCGCCCGCTCTTCCCAAAAAGAATCGCCAGCTGTTGTAGCTCCTTCTACGAAGAACATTCAACACTTCTCCTTTGGGGTGGCCGATGCAGAAGAGCATCCTCTCCCACGTCCGCGAGGCCACTTCCGAGGTTGGGTTCAACCGGTTGTGCTGGCAGCTCGCCAGTTGCTCCGGAAAAGACGAGGCGCCCCGGTCCTTCAAGAGTCACTACAGCAGTTTCGCCAGGGCAGTATCGAAGCTCCGCTCGGACGCGCGAATACGCGAGACCAGCAGACGACTACGCTCCCAAGAGGAGTTCATCAACGACTATCCTCACAAGAGCAGAGACCCTTCTGTCCGACGCATGCGAATCCAGCTACTTCCCTTGCTGGTCCAGTGTAATGAGGCGCCAGTGAAGCGCTTCTCCATAGCCGAGAACGAGAGCTTCGCGCTGCGGGAGCTGGCCTTGCCGCCGCACGACGTAGCCATCTGGTTGGACTTTGAGAGACGTCTCGTCGCCTGCGCAGCGTCGGTGGATTGCCATCCGGCTTGGGTTGCGCTGCTCGTTCTCGTTCGCGCTCTCACTGCGACGTTCTCTTCTCTATCGGGTAGCCGCAAGAGTGTTCTTCGGAAGAAGAAGGCCCCCGAATTCCATGTCACGACAACCTCATCTTGGACCTCGTCGATGGCCGCATGTCGGGAACTGGGAGTTCCGGATCTGTCAAGGCTCGTCGATGAGCTGCAGGACAAGTTCTTCGAACTAGTACCGCCTGAGACCCTCCGATTCCTTAGGCTGAAGAGCTGGATCCGGTCGCATGTGGACCTAGACTCCAACGGGCCCGCCCGGATGCATGAGTCGTCCTTGAACGAGCTGGCTAGACGCTGGCCTGA
>Ga0070727_10003198_pt1 | contig 15119 bp, 10 predicted proteins | sample tdAd472_FD_66722 | JGI IMG/M metagenome (GOLD analysis project Ga0070727, IMG submission 66722) | Marine sediment microbial communities from the Atlantic coast under amendment with organic carbon and nitrate - tdAd47.2 | ecosystem: Environmental > Aquatic > Marine > Coastal > Sediment | place...
GATGTCGACGAGAAGCAGATCGGGCACCGCGTTGCCGCTGGCAAAGTGATCGATCAGTGTCCGCCCCGAGCCGGTGATGATGGCATCCGCGCCTGCCCGGCGGAGGTGCGCACCGACCACGTGCTGGATATCGATGTCATCCTCGGCGAGCATGATCGTCTTGCCTTCCAGCGGCCTGACCGGGCTGGCAACCGGGACGGCTTGCGGCCGTGCGTTGTCGACAACGAAGGAGAGGTGCCTTGGCAGCGAGACCACGAACTCGCTGCCCACGCCCAGTCGGCTTGTGACGTTGATGCTCCCGCCGAGCGTCGTTGCCAGCTCACGGCTGATCGCCAGGCCGAGTCCCGCTGTGCCGACATAGTCCGCGTGGGGTGATTGATAGTTGGCTTCAAAGATGCGTTCGATCTCGTCGTGCGAGATGCCGCAGCCCGTGTCGGCGACGCGGATGAGTACGGGCTCGTCGGCAAGGCCGTCGCCGCCCTCAAACGTGATTCGGACGTGGCCCTTGTCGGTGTGCCTGACCGCGTTGCCCAGAAGGTTGAGCAGGATCTGGCGGAGGCGGAGCGGGTCGGTGATGATCCATTCCGGGGCGGCATTGTCGGCAGCGACGAGGAGTTCGATGTTCTTGGTGTCGGCGTGGTTCTGGCAGATCTCGACAGCTTCGTGCACGACATCGGCGATGCGTACACACGAGAGCACGTTGCCGGAGATGCTTTGTTGTGCGCACGAGTCACTGAGGAAGCCGTCGATCAGGCCGATGAGGTGGGTGCAGTTCTGGCGGATGGTGCGCACCCGTCGCTGGCCGTCGTGTTGTTCGGGATTATCGATCCCGAGAAGCTCGGCGTTGCCCAGGATTGAGGCGAGCGGCGTGCGGAGCTCGTGTCCCATCGTCGCAAGCAACCTCTGCTGCCGACTCGAAAGGTCCTCGAGTTCGCGGAAGGCTTTGTTCTGCTGGGATGATTGGCGGAGCCCAACTCTGATGAACTGATAGAGAATCAGGATCGCAGCGAAGATGCTGCCGCCACGAATGAACGCGGAAACCGGGTCGGTCTTTTTCGCAGCCGCGACGGCTCGCTCGGTCAGGCTTTCGTTAGCGAGCGTGTGTTTGTCGGATTGAATGAGCAGGTCGCGGGCCAAGAGTTCGGTGTCGACGGGATTCGGTGCGGTGACGATCTGGTGCGCAAAGGCGGTCGCGACCGAGTGCATCCGCGCATGAGAGTTGGTGTAGTCGCTGTCGAGTGTAAATTCTGAGAGAGCCGCGGCCCGGCTGAGCTTGGCGTGCGAGAGCTCCCATTCATGCAATTGCTGCCAGAGCTGGGCCAGAAGTTCCTGCTCCTCTTGCGGGTTTGTTGCCAATCCCTGCGAGAGCGCCAGGCAGCGTGTCGTGACGAGCTGGCTGTGCGATTCATGCTCTCGCGCCTTGCCCGCAACGCAGAGCAGCCTGTTCTGTGTGCTGGCGCGGTCGGCGTGCACCCAGGCGTTGATCGCACCCAGAACAGCCAACGCCGCGATCCAAGAAAGCAGACGCCAACGCACTGGATGAGCGGCCGATTTCGATGCACACAGATCGCCGAGTTGTCCGGGGCTTTCTCCCATGCGATTGAGTCATCGTCACCCAACCCAGCTGGGTATAGATCAGATGTCAGGAGAATTCCCTAATTGTTTTCCACCCCGGTCCGAGTCGACCCTGCATGAAATCATCGGCTGTTGGCCGGGTGTTTATCGGGCCTTCATGATCTCGGCGAGCAGGTCGGGCTTGGATTCGTCACGGACCATGGTCATGTATCGCGGCCCGCCGTCATAGGTGATGGTCACGTCGCTGAGCCGGTCGCCCGAAACGATCGTGAACGTGATGGAGCCCTTGCTGCCCGAGGTCGCCATCAGGTCCGCAAACCGCTGCCTGCTCCAGGTGTAGTCGTCGATGGCCATAATTTTCATGCGCGGCGCGAGCCCCGCTTCGTCTGCCGGCGAGCCGAGGATGACCGACCGGATCGAGCCGTCACCCGAGAGCGACATGCCCAGCGAGTCGCGCGCATCGAGCGGGTCGATGCGTGCCCGATCGGGGCCGGTGGGCGGCTCGTTGGTGTACTGGATCGAGTATCCCAATCGCTCGACACCCGCCAGCGGCTTGCCCGTCACGTTATCGACGCGCTCCGTGACGAACGCATCCCAGTCGTACTCGACGACGTCATTCAGATGACTAATCACGTCGGCCCGGCTGTAGGGGTTGGGATCGTCCGTGGGCTCATCGGCGCGGAAGAAGGCGTGCGCGAAGTCCTCGATCGATTTGGCGCCGTCGGTCTCGGTGCGGATGATCGCGTCGGCTTCCATCCAGATCAGGGCGCCCTCGTAGTAGTAGTCCTGCCCGCGGCGCAGATCGCCCCAGCTGGCGCTCCCGCCGCGGAGCGTGTGCGAGGCCGAGCACGTGTCAGCAAGCGGCCGCCAATCTCTGCCCTGATTGAGCCTGGCGCTGCGGTAGCGGTTGAGCAGGCTCCAGCGGTAGTCCTCGATCGACCCGAGCCCCGCGCGGATCTCGAGCAGTTCGCCCATGTACTGCGTCATGCCCTCATAGACCCAGAGCAACTCGGTGCCCTTTGGCGTGTGGAAATCGGTGGTGGCCATGGCGTCTGGCCTGCGGTACTTGCCGCACCAAGCGTGGACATATTCGTGCGGGATGAGCATCTGGTCCCAGCCGGTGAGGTGGTCGGGGTGATCCAGTGTGCCCAGCGGGATGATGTTCATGGTGGTACGCAGGTGTTCGAGGCCGTTGCGGCCGAGCTGGTTGGTGGTCGCCAGCAGGATGTCCATTGAGGGGAAGGGGTGGCTGCCGAACAACCGCGCAGCCTGTGTCACCATGCGCTTGTAGCCGGCGAGCACCTCGGGGTGAATGTCGACTTCCGATTGCATCTCGCTGAAGACGTGCAGGCGGTGGGGCGGGGCGTCAACGCCCTCTTCGTTGAGTTCAAACTGCTTGTAGTATCGCCCGACCATGATCGGCGCATCGATCAGCATGCGGATGGACGTCGGGGCGTACGCGTAATTCGCATCCGTTTCGTTCTCAACCGCTTCGAGCGCACAGGCGGCCTTCCAATCCTCGGGGAGCGTGAGCGTGGTTTCGATCATCCACTGGCCGTCATTGATGCCCTCGGGATAGACGAGGACGGTGTTGGGGCTGATCAGCCCGATGTCGGCTGCGCCGAAGGAATCGAGGCCGTGAGAATTGGATGCCGACTGGTTGGTGATGTATCTGAAATCGATGTTGAGTTCGCTTGCAGATGTTGGCACGTGCGCGATGAAGCGGTAGACCTCGCCCGGCGTGCGCGTCCACTTGACAGGGTTGTCGTCCTGATCGGTGATCGAGAACCCGGCGATATTCTGGATCGGTCCGCCCGGCGCGTGCGAACCCGGGACCCACTTGGGGTACCAGAGCGCCATCTCCGTGCCGCGCTGCGCGCCGCCAAGCGGGATGGTCTGGCGGGCTGTCAGCAGGAGCTTTGGCAGGTCGGTCGCGTCGATATGGAGTGTGCTGCCCACCTTCTGCTGAGCGCAGGCAGTGAGCGTAATGAGGCTCGTCAGGAGCGAGAGAGCGATCGCGATGGTGCGCATGGGCGTGTGTCCTTCGTGCGTGGTTGAGCAGGAAGGATACAGGCAATATCGAACTGGGTGAAGCCTGAGGGCTTTAAGCGATCAGCAGCCGCGATTGAAAGCCGCGACCCACGCGGAGAAGTCGGCCGGCGAGCACGAGCCGTCGCCGTTGGTGTCGCACTCGGGGGCGTTTGTGTTGAAGGCGGCCACCCATGCGGAGAAGTCGGCCGGCGAGACCATGCCGTCGCGGTTTGTGTCGGCCGGGCAGGGTGTCTGCAATGAGCCGTAGCTTCGGCTGTACGCGTTGCCGTCGATATCCACAAGGCCGACCAGCTCGGGCACCGGCTCGGCGGACTTGGCGAGGTATAACGCAGAGCCGGGAACGGGCCTGAGATTGCCAGCTTCTGGTTCAACAAACTCGACTGCTTCTGCGAAGACGCCGTCGGGGTCCATCGTGTTCTGCCACCACGACTGCGAGCGAGGAGCCGCCCAGGCGTGGGCTGCGGTGGTCAGGGGGCCCGCGTAGTACACATGGTCGAACTCGTGGACCGTTGCGGTGTCGTCCCAGGCCGCGGGCCAGATCAGCATGATCGTGCTCGGCTGGCGAGTGCTGAAGACAGACTGCTTGGCGATGACCGAGCCGTAGGACGTGCGGAAGACGTGCTTGATCGGGTCGTCGTGCTCGGCGTGGATGGTGCAGAGCTCGATATGGACACGCGCGAAATCTCCTAACTTGAAGAAAGCCGACGAGGCTGCGCCGCTGTCCTTGCCAAGCTCAAGCATGCAAGACCGGAGCCACATGTACCCATTGATAGTTACGCGGAACTCATCGAGCAAATCTGAATCGCCCGGAACAAACACACACCTTTCAAATCGGATGTTTCCAGTAGGCACAGCACATGCGCCTTCAAAGTAGGAGTCTTGGACAACGACCGGGTAGGCCGCTGGGTTCTCTGGGTCGTAAGACGGCACACCCTGGGCCGAGATGCTGTTGCCTGTGGTTGCAATTGTAATACTATGTTTTTGCTCAATTTGGTCTATATAATCGAACGATTTACAGTTTCTCCAAAGAATGCCGCCAAGCCATGAGCCGAGTGATGGATGCGAAAGCCCAAGCTTGGGGAGAAAGGTCGCGAAAATGGGCTTCCCGTCTGTGCCCAACAGTGGGTAGGCGTGGTAAACAAGGTCCTCACCAATATGATTCGCGTTGGTTATTGATGCCCTCGCGAAGAACACGAACGGGTTATTGGCGTTTGAGCCGTCGACACCCGAGGCCCAGGCGCGGATGTTGCGCAGTGTGCAGTTTGTGGGCGAGCCGATCTCGAAGCCGGCCGCGTGCCAGCCCGAGTCGATAATGTCGCAGTTCTCGAACACGCCGCCGGAGAACGTGCCCAGGCCCTTGAGGCCGTAGCCGCTGTTATACGCAACGCCCGGCGTGCAGATGGTGTTGACGCCCGAGATGCGGACATCGCCCACCCAGACACTCACGCCGTTGAGGCCGTTGATACACACGCCCGCCTTGGCCGCGTTGAAAGTCTCCCCCTGGGGGACATGGAGATACACCGCGTCGTTGGCCTCGTCCCAGCACCAACTGCTGGGCGTCGCTTCGACTTCTTTAGTCGTGCTCATCGGCTTCAGGTGGCCAAAGTACACACCCGCACCGTTGGCGGGGAGCTCGTCCATGTGCCGTCGTAGATCGACGCCCGTTACTGATCCCTCAAGATCATCGCGCCGGTAGTCATACACGATCGAGCCGGGTTTGAAGGCGGTTCCGATCAGCTCGGCGATGCCCGTCAGCGTGTACAAGCCGGGCGCCGCCGTCGCGGTCCAGTTCGGTGAGTACCGGTCGCCCCGGATCCAGGTCGGTCGGCTGGCATCGTCATCGCCGAACCATTGGATGTCCTCGGTGCGGATGTCCACCGCCTCGGAGAACGTGCCGCGAGAGCGGAGTGTGTCGCCCGATTCGAGCGTGTCGATGGCGAGTTGGAGCGAGGTGTACGCGTTTGCCCACGACGAGCCGTCAGCCGAGCCCGCCGCCAAAGCGTCGACGTACACCGTCTGCTGGGCATAAGCGGGGCCGAAACCCCATACAGAGAACACAAGGAGCAGGAGTGCCCCACGAATCGCGCGCATATTCGGACCTCAATAGCTTCTTTGCCTTCTCGATACAAAGTAAGCCCAGATCCGGGCGATGCAAGCGAACTCGGATACGCGGGTCAAAAAGGGCGAGGGGGCGGTCGCGAAGGAGTTGACGCCCCCGCGGCCGCCCCCGGGCGGGGGCAAAGTTGTCGCATCGGCAAGGCCAATGCCCCCACAAGATGCCATTCAAACCGGGCACCGGCTACCCCAAACCACCATTTTGGGGGTCAGCCCGGCCTCCACGAGCGGTACAAACCGCAGAGATCACCAGCATTCGCGACTGAGGGGCTCTCTGGTAGACTCCATCAGCGGAGTTCTCCGCGTTCTGGGGCCACGCCATGATCGAGGGCTCTCATTCCATCAAGCGCCTCCTGGCCGCCATGGCTCAGCTTGACGCCTCGGACCTGCACATCAAGGTCGGGCTGCCCCCGGTGTATCGGGTGGGCGGGCACCTCAAGCGGGTCAACACGGACCCACTGAATGAGGACGAGGCCGACCACATGCTCGATCCGCTGCTGGATGAAGCCCAGCGCGCCCGCTTCGTCGAGCACGGCTCGCTCGACTTTGCCGCCCATCTCGACACCGGCGACCGGTTCCGTGTAAACATGTATCTCGCCGGCGGGCACGTCCATGCCGCGATCCGGCGCGTCAAGGCCGAGATCCCCACCTACGCCTCGCTACACCTGCCCAGCGTCTACAGCAAGATCGTCGATCAGACCCACGAGGGGCTCGTGATCGTGTGCGGCATCACCGGCTCGGGCAAGAGCACGACGCTGGCTGCGATGATCGATCACGTCAACACGGTGCGCGATGTGAACATCATCACGATCGAGGACCCGGTCGAGTTCCGCTTTACGCCCAAGAAAGCCATCATCAGCCAGCGTGAGCTCGGCATCGACGTGCACTCGTTCGCCGACGCGATGCGCTCGGCTGTGCGCCAGGACCCGGACGTGATCTTCATCGGCGAGATGCGCGACAAGAACACGATGCTGGCTGCGATCCAGGCGGCCGAGACGGGCCACCTCGTTTTCGCGACGCTCCACACGGCCGACACGATGCAGTCATTCGGGCGCATCCTCGAATTCTTCCCGCCCGAGGAGCGCCAGTTCATCCGCATGAGCCTGTCCAACAGCCTCCGAGCGATCTGCGCCCAGCGCCTGCTTCCGGCGCTCGACGATTTCCAATCCAGCACCGTGCCGGCCACAGAAGTCCTGCTCATGAACCCATCCGTCCGCGAGGCGATCCGCGAGGGGCACGACGAGGACCTGCCCTCAATCCTTAACGGCTCAAAGGCCGACGGCATGCGCTCATTCACGGACTCGCTCGTCGAACTGGTCGAGATGGAAGCTGTCAACAAAACAACCGCGATGGATCACGCCCCCAACCGCGAAGCGCTCGAGAGCAGACTCAAGGGCGTTGAGGTCAAGGCGACGTCGATGGTCGGCAAGATCCGCCCGCGAGGGTGAGTCGTTCGGGTCTGCGTCAGATCACGATATGCGCCGGCTCGGGGGTGTCGTCGGTGATGTTCTGGATCGTGATCGGGCCGTCCTCTGTGATTTTCGGATCGCCCTCGGGGCTTGTGCAGGTGATGAGTTGCATCTCTTCGCGCAGCAGGATCTGCAGGTGCACCGGGCGCCCCCAGATCGCGCAGAGGTTCTGGAGCACGGGAAGAGCGCGGGCGGCGTCGACCTCCAGCCCATTCCACTTGTTCGCCAGGAACAGCTCGCCCCGGTTCAGGTAATTCGCGTCGGCGACGTACATCATCGGCTGGCCCATGTTGGTCAGGCGGTAGAGCAGCGTCTGCTTCACGCGCTCAAAGTCGCGGCTGACGATCTTGGTCTCGCCCGTGCGCGGGTCGACGCCGGTCTGGTACATGCGGTGCTTGTCGACGAACTCGGGCGTCAGGAACTCGTCGATGAAGCTGACGTCGTTGTAGATCTTGCGGATCTCGAACATCTTGGCCCGGCCTTCGAGGCTCTTATCATCGTACTTCTTCTTGGCGCCCATGCTGTCGAGCGATTCCCACGCCTGGCCGTGCTTGCCCGTGTCCCAGCGGTGCTCGATGTCTTTCCAGAGTTCGAGCCCGATTTTGTACGGGTTGAAGCCGCCCGGTGCCATGTGCACCACGCCCGAGTGCTGATCGCAGTAATGGATGACCTCGCGCGCTTCGAGGAAGTGGCGCGTCATCATCTTGCTGTGCCAGTAGGTCGCCCAGCCCTCGTTCATGACCTTGGTCTGCGCCTGGGGCGCAAAGTAGTAGCTCTCGTCGCGGATGATCGAGAGCACATCAACCTGCCAGTCCTCGAGTTTGGCGTTGCGCATCAGAAAGAGCAGCACATCGCGCGTGGGCCGGGCCGGCGTGCGCCCCTTTGATTTCTGCGCCTTGGCCTCGTGCGCCTTCTTCTCGGCCTCCATCACCCGGGCCGGGTTGATGAATGAATCCATGTAGTCCTTGGCCGGCAGCCGACTCGGGGAGTACGGCTCATCCGCACCGCCCGCCCCCTCGCGATCGATGAACACCGAGTGAGGGTCGATCAGGTGCTCGATCGAGAGACACGCGTCGATGAACCGCTCGACCGTCTCCTGGCCCTGGCGGTCGATGTGCCTGCGGATACGCATCGCGTGGTTGGCGACCGAGTCCATCATCTTGCGGTCGGTCTTGGAAAACCAGAAGTTGTGCTTGAAAAAGTCGGCGTGCCCGAAGACGTGCGCCATGACGAGCTTCTGGTCCACCTCGGCGTTGGATTCCTGGAGGTACGCGTAGCACGGGTCGTTGTTGATGACCATCTCGTAGATGCGCCCGAGGCCGTAGGCATCGCGCTTGGACATCTTGTCGTACTCGGCTCCCCACCTCCAGTGGGGATAGCGGATCGGGAACCCGCCGTAGCTGGCGATCTGGTTCATCGTGTCGAAGTCGAGGACCTCGAAGACGACCTCGTAGAAGTCGAGCCCGTACTCGATCGCCTTGGCCCGGATGGCGAGCATGTGCTCGACAAGGTTCGGCGGCAAATCGGTCGAAACGCGGGATGAGGCGGCTGGGAGCATGGTTTTCCCTCGGGCTAGATGCAATATCGGCATCTGGCCCGGGGATCTATACGTTGAGGGAAGGTGTTTGGATCGAGAGATCAGAGGTTCATCTTGTATTGGAGCAGTACGAGATCCATGCTCAGGAGTATGACGGCGATCAGCATGGGCATGACGACACATTGACTCTGTGCGTGGATTTGACGTCGCGAGTTGGCCACCTAGCCCTCGCGGTCTATTTTGTCACGACAATGGCCTTCTCTTTAGACGAGGATCGCCCTGCGGCCGAATCGATCCTTTGCTCATATCCCCTTTTAATATATCTAAATAGCAAGTGCTAGGGAGCTATTGTGTGAAAGGCTGACTTGCCCATTATCTCAATAATAATGAACAGTCCGATCACAATCACTAATCCCAATACAGCGCAGATCGAAAATGCCCAAATGGCACTCACACACCACTTGCTACCAAACCTCTTCGGCCCCTTAGTGTGGATCTCCTCGCCGCTGTTCATGGCTTCTGGTATTTGTAGGATTTGCTGATATTCTAACTCCAATCCACATTCCGGGCATATGGGCTGATCTATGCCTCGTAGGTTGTACCAACACCCCGGGCACGGCGCGTCGTGCGTGGCGAGGTAGGTGATGAGAGGGTCGGCATCGAACACGTTTCATTTTACCTCTTAGACCTTGTAATCAATACGGCAACGAGATCGTCCAAAGCGTGGTCACCACAACAATGCCCGCGGGTATGACGACCCAGTACCACGAACAAAGCGCAATGAAGTACCCGAGCTTTGCGTTCAGCCTAAAGAATCGTTTGCGTTTCCAGATCAAGATAAAGAGCACCGCCGGGTGCACGGCCAGCCCGATGAATGCCAAGATGTTCTGAATGCCGACCTGACCAAGGCCTGGCCATTGTGTTGAGATAGCAACGGTCATGATAAGGTAGGCGATAATTGGAATTGCAAGCCCCGTGATGGCGGTGCGGTAGAGGCCCCGGATGGGCGTGAGGATGCGCTTGTCGGTGGCCCGCGCCAGGCAGATCGCGTCTGGGTGGAGCGTGAGCAACTCGCCGCACTCAGGGCAAATGGGTTCATGAATAGCACGCAGATTGTATTGGCAATATGGGCAGGGATAGTCGTTGTCGTTCAGGTACGCGATGATGAGTTCGCGGTCGTCCATGTGTGCGAGTCTAATGCCTTGCCCCGACGAGCCCGAAGCGCGAGCCCTCACCCACGAAGGGAGAGGGAGGAACGAATGCTCAGCTCAGCGTCCAGTACAAAAACGCACCCACCGCCCCAGCGGCGCCCATCGCCACCGAGCCGATCGCCGCGTGCCAGTAAGGGCGGCGTTTCTGGGCGTTCAGCTTGGTGAAGCTTTCCGGGTACGTCAGGTGCGTGATCAGCTTCCATGTCGCAAAGAGCTGCACCGCAAAGACAATCGGCAGCACAAGGCCCGCGATGATCGGGTTGAGCGCGAGGCAGAGGATGCCGACTGTGATCGCGTGCGCGCCCGCCGCCGAGGCGAGCAGGGCGGTGTAGCCGGGCCTTGGCGGCGCATCGGGGAAGATGAGTTTGGATGGGTCGATGACCCACGCGCACTCGGGGCAGTCGGGGCGTTCCTGTCCGATGAGGTCGAAGCCGCACTTGGGGCAGAGCCCGTGGCGCTCACGGAGGATCAGGAGGATCTGTTCCTGGTGTTGCGGGTTGTCGAACGCGGGCCGCCATCCGGCGCTTGCAGCGAAGTCGTGGCTTCGAGCCTGACGTTTCTGATCGGGATTGGCGACTTTCGAATGAGCTGGTCCTTGATGCCCGCCCGCAGGAGTCTGTCCAGCGCGAATCGGCTGGAGCTGTCCGCGACGCTCACGCGGAGCGTGCCCTTGTCGATACGGACCCGCGTATGCCGCGCGAGTTCTGGCGGGATCAGCTCGTTCCACAGGCTGGACATCGGGCCCGCGTCGCGCTGGAGCTGCTGGAGCTGCAAGGCGGCCGCGGTCATCGGCTGATGGATGGACAGGTCGCTCGCCTTGCGTGTGCGGCGGCTGCGCAGGAGTTCCAGTCGCCTTGCCGCGGGCGTCCGTCGATCTCTCTGGCCGAGGCGATCGCTCTGCATCGAATATCTCCAGGTTTGCTCGCATGGACTCTCCGCGTGATGTGAGAGTCTACCGCGCCGCTCGCACCGAGCGAGCAAAAAGCCGACCGCCCGACCTTGGGGGCCGGGCGGCTGGGCGAGAACAGGTGTTGTCGGACCAAGCGGGCTCGGTCCGTGCTGATTATCGCTTCGAGAACTGGAAGCGCTTGCGTGCACCGGGCTGGCCGTACTTCTTCCGCTCGACGCGGCGGTCATCCACGGTCAGGTAGCCGTGCTCGCGGAGCACGTCCTCGAGATTGGGGTCGTAGTCGCGGATGGCGCGGGCGATCGCCAGGCGCGAGGCCTGAGCCTGCCCCGTGTGCCCGCCGCCGTGAGCGCGGACGACGATATCCATCTTGCCCTCGACGCCCGTCACCTTGAGCGGAGCCAGCACGTCGGCGCGGTCCTGCGTCTCGGTGAAGTACTCGTCGACGGTCTTGAACTTCTTGCGCGACTTCTGGAAGCGGACGGAGCCCTCGCCGTCGGCGTTCTTCATGCGGACGCGGGCGACGGCGTTCTTGCGGCGACCAACGGCCCACCACCAGCCGTGCTTGTCGGCGTTGACAGCGACGCGCTCGCGGCGGACATTCATGTCCTGGGCCTCGCCGCCCAGGAGCACCTCGCCGAGCTCAGAGCCGGGCATCGACTCGGAGAGATTCAGTCCGCCGGTCGCGGGCTGCGTGTTCTGTGTATCGTTCTGATCGTTCATGTGTTCTCGCTTGAATGAACTTGACCCGCAGCGGGGCGGTTTCAGGCTTTCATCGTCTCAGGCTGGTGGGATGCGTACGGGTGATCGGCGCCCGGGAAGACCTTCATCTTCTTGAGCATGTGGCGACCAAGACGGCTCTTGGGGAGCATGCGGCGGACCGCATCCTCGATCAGGCGCTCGGGCTTGTCGTCGCGGACCTGGCCGAACGTCTCGGCCTTGAGACCACCCGGGTAGCCCGTGTAGTGGTACTTCAGCTTGTTCTGGGCCTTCAGGCCAGTCAGCCCCACCTTGGAAGCGTTGATCACGATGACGTTGTCACCCGTGTCGACGTGGGGGGTGTACTCGGGGCGGTGTTTGCCCATGAGCACGATGGCGATGTCAGAAGCCAAACGCCCGAGCGAGATGCCCTCGGCGTCGACAATCTTCCACTGGCGCTGAACGTCGCCGGCCTTGGCGATGGTTGTTTCGCGGCGTCTTGCCGAGGCTGCGTCATGCGTCCGCATGGGGGCGCTCCTGTGCTGGCTCCTGCGAAATCGTCGCGCAGGGGCCGATGCTCGTTGAACTCGCCGCCTACCGGGCGGGGCGGGGAAGGGCGTACCCTTCCATGTTTGTGACTTCCGAACCCAAAGATCGCCGGCCACCACCGGGACCCTCGGGGCCCAAAGCGTAGCGCTCATCCCGCCCGTGTCAATGGACAGGGCCCATGAGGCCGATGGTGAAACCGGCGAAAGCCTACCTATTTATAGATCGAACCCGCCCGCAGAGAACCGAGACCGGACCCCACATGAGCGACCCAACCTCCCCCTACACGCCCGGCGAGACTCCCGAGCCGCCTCATTTTGGTCCCGGGCCCGGCCCTGTCCCGGCCACAGCCCCAGTCGAGACCCGCCAGCCCGATCCGGGGTCCAAAAGGGCCGGCCTCATCACCTGGCTCATCCTCATCCCCGTCCTGGCGGTCGTGGTCTCGCTCCAGCAGTGCTCGGTCGTTCAGGCCACCCAGAACGCGGCCGACGAGGCCCAGGAAGTCACGCCCTCGAGCCGATCCTCGACCTTCGGGCTGCTCTCGCGGTTCTCGGTGAAGTTCCACCACCTGCTGATCTCGATCGATGAGGAAGAGGCCGACGGCGCGCTCGAAAGAGCGGGCTACCTCGACACCATGGACACCATGACCGGCTCGCCGCACGAAATGCTCCAGAGCGCGGTCGTCCATGGCGAGATCAATGGCCCTCAGGCGGCCCTCGACCAGCTCGCCCAGGCTGTCGAAGCCATGGAGAGCTTCCGCGATCTCAATCCCGAGTACCAAGCGACGATCAAAGAAGACGCGCACCTGCTGGCCCGCATCTATCGCGATCAGGCGCTCAGTGACGAGGATCGCGCCCGAATCGTCGATCACCACGGCTGGCACGGCAAGCTCGCCCTCACCTACGGCCAGGATGACGCCGACCCGGATCGGGCCAAGCTCATCGGGGGTGGCGGCATCCTCATGGTCGGGCTCATCGGCTTCGGCGCGCTCGTGCTCATGGCGCTGCTGGCGGGGCTCGTGCTGCTGATCATCCTGATCGTCAAGCTCGGCACCGGCTCGCTGCGGATGCACTTTCGCGCCCCAGCGCCCGGCGGCAGCGTGTATCTGGAAACCTTCGCCATCTTCGTCGGCTCGTTCCTTCTGCTTCAGGTTCTCAGCACCCTCATCGAGGGCCAAGTCGCCGTCTGGGTGCAGTACAGTCTCCAGTGGCTTGTCCTGCTCTCGATCTTCTGGCCGCTTGTTCGGGGCGTGAGTGTCGCCCGCTGGCGCCAAGACATGGGCCTCGTCGCGCCAAAGGGTGTGTTCCGCGAGATCGCTGCGGGCCTGATGGTCTATCTGGCAAGCCTGCCCCTCTACTTCATGGCTGCCCTTGGCTCGTTCGTTCTGATCAACCTGCGCGAGCTTTTGACCACCCCGAGCGTCACCGAGAGCGGGCGAACGATCCAGCCACCCATGTCCAACCCCGTCTTCGACATGCTCGAGTCCAACAGCCTGATCACACTGCTTGTCCTGGGGTCGCTCGTCACGATGTGGGCCCCGCTCGTCGAAGAGGGCGTCATGCGCGGGGCGCTCTTTCGCCACCTGCGGGGCCGACTCGGGTTCGTCCTGGCGGCCATCATCAGCGCGATGCTCTTTGGGGCGCTCCACCAGTACGACGTGCTGATGCTCCTGCCCGTGATGGCGCTGGGCGCCTCCTTCGCCTTCATCCGCGAATGGCGTAGCTCGCTCATCGGCTGCATCACCGCTCACGCGATCCACAACACCACCATCTTCATGCTCGTGACGTGGCTCATCTCGGCGACATAAACCGCCCTGAAGGACCCGCCTCCCCAACGGGGGAGAGAAAGGTTTGGATCGCGTACGCTACGGGCGATGTCGAGGCTGCCTTGGACCATCTGGAAGCACACCACCTTTGAGTTGTGGAAGCTCTTGCTCCTGACGACTGTGGTCCTGGTGGGTGTGATCTCGTTTGCCATCACGATCAAGCCCCTGGCCGACGGCGAGCTCTCGGCGCTCGACGCGATCCGGTTCATGATCCTGGCAACCGTGCCGATGCTCTCCTACGCCCTGCCGTTCGGCGCGGGTTTCGCGGCCACGCTCGTCTTCCACCGCATGGCGCAGGACAACGAACTGGCCGCCTCGCACGCGGGCGGGGTCAGCCACGCCAAGCTGCTCGTGCCCGCGGCTGCCAGCGGGCTGGTCCTGGCGCTCATGGTCGGGCTCCTGTCCGATCAGGTCATCCCAAGGTTTCTGCGCACGATGGAGCGGATGATCACCGAAGACGTCGCGCGTCTCATGGTGGGGCGTCTGAGCGCGGGCGAAACCGTCGAGTTCAACGGCAACCTGATCTACGCCGACTCCGTCCAGCGGATCGACCCCTCGACCATGCGCAACGCCGCGGGCGCTGAGGATGTCATCTCGCTCTATCGCCCGGTCTTCGGTCGACTCGACGAACACCAGCGTCTCGATGCGGGCGGCACCGCCGAGCGCGCGTTCATCGTGATCTACCGCAACGGCGAGGAGAACCGGGGCGCCGGCTCGATCATCCGACTCGTCGCCAGCAACTACAACAGCTGGGGCAATACCTTTGTCGCCGAGAGCACCGACCAGCTCGTCTACGACTTCGCCGTCCCCGGCGCATTTCGCGATGACCCGAAGTTTCGCTCGTTCAACGAGCTCGGTGAGCTCAAGGACGACCCGCGTTTGCTGCCGGTGCTCAGAACCAACCACGACCTGCTCGCGCTGCGGGCGGCCTCGCTGGCGATGCTGCAGGAAGTCGATCGCTCGCTGCGCGACACAGGCGTCGTCACACTTGAAACCACCCAAGGCGAGACCGTGACGCTCCGCGCCCGGGGCCTTGGCAAGCTCGACTGGCTGAGCCGCCCGGTCCTGCCCGCTCAGGGCGGCGAGATCATCGTTGAACGCACGCGCGAGAACGGTGAAATCGCCCGCATGACGGCCACGACCGCCACGATCGACACCAAACAGCTTGACGAACAGGCCGCCA
>Ga0070727_10003199_pt1 | contig 15119 bp, 16 predicted proteins | sample tdAd472_FD_66722 | JGI IMG/M metagenome (GOLD analysis project Ga0070727, IMG submission 66722) | Marine sediment microbial communities from the Atlantic coast under amendment with organic carbon and nitrate - tdAd47.2 | ecosystem: Environmental > Aquatic > Marine > Coastal > Sediment | place...
GCCGAGGCCCTTGAAGGGTGCGGCTGCCTCCGTCACCAGAGCGTCCAGCGGGATCTGGGCATGGACAATGTCCGTCGCCTCGCGCGCCTCGCGGATCGTGGCGAGGATATTGCGGCAGCGGTCAGCCTGCTCGGCAATCAGGGTAATATCTTCTGCGCGCGGGTCTTGTTCATCGAGTTCCGCCTGCAATTCCTTGGCGACCAGATGGATCGTAGCCAGTGGCGTGCCGAGTTCATGCGTTGTCATGGCCGACATCGCGCCGAGTGCAGACAGGCGCTGCTCCCGCGCCATCACCACGCTTGCGGCGTCCAGCGCCCGCACAAGACGCGCCTCATCCTGGCTGACTCGTGCGGCGGATAGCGAGAAAAAGACAACGCCCACGGCCAGCGCCGAAAACTGGCCCAGCTGGAAAAGGGGCGGCAGGGAGATCGCATTCGCCACGCCCCAGGGCAGGGGCAGGTGCAGCACCGGCATCAGCGCAGCTAGCACCAGCGCCAGCAGCGCCACCAGGGTTGCCCGGAAGGGGCTGAGGCTGAGCGCCGCCACTGTCACAGGCGCAACCAGCAGCAGCAGGAACGGGTTCGACAGACCGCCGGTCGCCGCAATCAGCGCGGCCAGCTGCATCGTGTCGAAGAAAAGTTGCAGCGTCGCTTCCCATCCGCGCGTCAGGCGCTGGCTCTGAAAGGCAAAGGACAGAAAAACATTCAGCCAGGCGGACGCGGCAATGATCGCCAGGCAAAGCGCCAGCGGTAGCGTAAAGCCAAGCCCGAAGGCGACGAACAGGACCGCTGCCGTCTGTCCGGCCACCGCCAGCCAACGCAACGTGATAAAGGTGCGCAGGCGCGTGCGGCCCAGCGCAGACTGGGCAGACCCCAGCCCTTCCGGGGGCAGGGTGAAGATCGCATCATCAAGATCGAACTGGGCTTCGCGGGACAAATCATCCATCTGCGCCTTATGCGGCAGCGTGACGCTTGCGCCAAGCGCCTGTTGCGTTCCATATCCCTGCCATGACCAGACATATGCCTGCGCTGCTTGGCGCCTCCGCCCTTCTTGCCGTGCTTTCGGCCTGCAGCCCGTCTCCCGCCGCAACGAATGGAGAGACGAAAACCGATATTGCCGTCTCCGGCGGCGACACCGCTGATTGCCTCAGCCGGGCCTATCCGGAAATCGGCGGGCCGATCTCGCTGACCGATCACACGGGTAAGGCCGTGACTCAGGGTGATTACAAGGGCCAGTTCGCGCTGATCTATTTCGGCTTCACTTATTGCCCGGATGTCTGCCCGATGACCCTGGTCAATGTGGAGCGCGCCTATGAGCAGTTGCCGGACGGTGTGGAGCCGCCGCAGACACTTCTGATCTCGGTGGACCCGGAACGGGATACGCCGGAGGTGCTGGCCTCCTATGTAGAGGCGCCGCGCTTCCCGAAAAACCTGACCGGTCTGACGGGCACGCCCGAACAGATTCGCAAGGCGGCTGATGAGTTTGTGGCGGACTATTCCCGCGTCGAACAGCCTGACAGCGCCTCAGAATACACGATGGACCACACGTCCCTCCTGTATCTGATGGACAAGGACTGGCAGCTGAAAACCTTCTTCACGCATGAGGACACGCCGGAGACTATCGCGGCGTGCCTCGGGAAAGTGCTGCAGGAATAGGCGCTACTGTGCGACCCAGCCGCCATCAATGGACAGGTCCGCGCCATTGATCTGATCTGCATCCGGTGAGCAAAGGAAAGCCGCAAAGCCGGCAATCTGTTCTGCCGTGACGAATTCTTTGGTCGGCTGGGCGGCCAGGATCACATCCTTCACGACCTGGTCGCGGGTCATGCCGCGTGCCTTGGCCGTATCGTCGATCTGGCCATCAACCAGTGGTGTGTGAACATAGCCGGGGCAGATAAGATTACAGCGCACACCATGCTGTGCGCCTTCCAGCGCCGTCACCTTGGTCAGGCCGGCCAGGCCGTGCTTGGCCGTGACATAGGCTGACTTGTAGGGGGAGGCGACCTTGGCGTGGGCGCTGCCGGTATTGATGATCCGGCCCCAGCCTTTTTCCTTCATCGGGCCGATCGCCATGCGGATTGTATGAAAAGCTGCGCTGAGGTTCAGCGCGATGATCAGATCCCATTTGGAGACCGGAAAATCTTCCAGCGGGGCGACATGCTGCATGCCGGCATTGTTGACCAGAATGTCTGCGCCGCCAAAATCGCGTGCGACATAGCCCATCATGCCTTCAATGGCGTCCGGATCGGTCAGGTCCGCATTGGCATAGCCGACTTTCACGCCATGTTCTTGCTCCATGCTTTCGCGCTGGGCCTGGATGGCATCCTGGTCGCCAAAGCCGTTCAGAACGACATCACATCCCTCACGCGCGAGACGCTCGGCGATCGCTTTTCCGATCCCGCTTGTTGATCCGGTAACGAGTGCGGTTTTACCTTTAAGCATGAGATGTCTCCTTGAGGCTGTGCCAAGCTATGGCTAGGGATGTGTCAGGCTCAAATGGGGCTGAGATGTCGTAGAGGAAAGAGCGAGCTCCGTATGGGTGGTGAAACTCTGGCTTTTGTCGAGGCGTTTCCGCGCTTCCTTTTGTGGACTGGCGCGGCTGGCATCATGCTGGTTATCGCCAGCACGATTTATGTGCTGCTCACGCCGTGGAAAGAGCTCGCTCTTGTAAAGCAAGGAAATTCTGCTGCCGGTCTTGCGCTCGCGGGGGCCATTGCCGGCTTGGCCATTCCGATTGCATCTTGTCTCGCCTCCAGCGTCACGCTGATCGATCTGGCGATCTGGGGCATCGTGTCACTGCTTATTCAGCTCATTGTGTATCGCCTTGTCGACGTCATCCTGACGGACATTCCAAAACGAATCGAACAGGAAGAGGCGGGCGCAGCCATCGTCTTGATTGCCGCAAAATTATCCTCAGCTCTTATACTCGCAGCCGGTCTCTGGGACCCGGCCCTGCAGAGGTTTTGAGAAGGGAGCCTGGCTTTGCGTTCGTTTGACTGGGTGATCTATGTGGCGGTTCTGGCGGTCTTCGTCTGGACGATGTTCGCGCAGGATCCGAAAGCGGATGCCCCTGAGCCTGCGCCTGCCATCATTGAGGCCGACGGGCCAACGCTGCCGCCCCCCTCTCCGTTGGACGAACAGGTTCTGGTTCAGGTGAATGAGCCCAAGGACGGCATCGGCACGGCCTTCGCCGTCAACAAGGCAGGCCAATGGATCACCGCACGCCATGTCGTGGATGGCTGCAATTCCGTCGGCCTGCTGGTTGCGCCCGGTCAGTATGTTCCGGTCGAGAGCATTGTCGTGGATCCGGATCACGATTTGGCGCTGCTTTCCACAGGCCGCAGCCCGAACCCGGTCAAGTTCGATCTCGACTCTCCGCTTCGTATCGGCGCGCATGGCTATCATGTCGGCTATCCGCAGGGACGCCCGGGAGAGGTCGCGACCAAGCTGATGTCGCGCTCGAAACTGATCACGCGCGGACGCCGGGAAGGGGCCGAGCCCATTCTCGCCTGGGCAGAGATTGGCCGCACGCGGGGGCTGACCGGGTCTCTGGGTGGCATTTCCGGTGGTCCGGTCTTTGACAATAAGGGCGAAGTGCGCGGCGTGATCGTGGCTGAAAGCCCGCGCCGAGGCCGTATCTATACAGCTGCGCCGACCTCCATCGATGCCTTTCTGACCAGTTTGAGCGTAGACCGTGAAGACGGCCCGACAGAGATATTCCAAGAGGAGACCTACGGTCCCATGTCAGACAATGCGCGCCGCCGGCTGCAGGTCGTGAAAGTTGCCTGCCGGGTAAGCCCATGAGCGATTTTGCCAGCCGCCTCATTCTGGGGACGCGAGACCTCGGGCCCCTCTGTGTCGGTATCGATCCGCACCCCGGCCGCATTCCTGATCTCTTCGGCGGCGACACGCCAGAGGGGCTTGCCGGTTGGGGCGAGGCTGTGGTCGCAGCTGCGGCAGGCCGCGTCGCCGTGGTGAAGCCGCAAGTCGGCCTGTTTGAGCGTCATGGGCCGGACGGGATGCGCGCCTTGCAGCGTGTTTGCGAAGCCTCCCGAGATGCCGGCCTGCTTGTCATCGCGGATGCCAAGCGCGGCGACATTGGCACCACGGCCAAGGGCTATGCGGCCGCCTATCTTTCTGTGAACGCACCGTTCCCATCTGATGCCGTCACTGTGAACCCCTATATGGGCCTCGATACGCTGGAGCCTTTCCTTGAACAGGCTGAAGCGACAGGGAAGGGCGTCGTCGTACTGGCGCGCACGTCGAATCCCGGCTCTGCGGATTTCCAGGCGCGGGATCTGGAAGGTGCGCCGCTCTATGCCCGCGTAGTGGAGGCGCTTGCCCCGGCGATTGAGCGGCTGAAGGGCGCCGAAGGCTGGTCCAGCCTGATGCTGGTGGCGGGTGCAACAGGTCCGGCTGAAGCGCGCCATTTGCGCAGTCTGGCGCCGCAGGCCCTGTTCCTGGTGCCCGGCTATGGCGCGCAGGGCGGCGGCGCATCGGACGCGCTGGCGGGTTTCACCCGTATCGGCAATCGCCTCGAAGGCGGCACAGTCAACGCATCCCGCTCGGTCACTTTCCCGGCAGGCAGCGATACCTCCGTTACAAAGGCAGATTGGCGCAAACTGATCGAAACGGCGATTGATGAGGCGCAGGCTGATCTTTGCCGGCATGCTGGCCATACGGCGGTCAATGCGGGCTGACCTAAAGACAGGTCTCGACAATCTGCGGCCATCCTCTAGCATCTCCCCATCAAGGCGGCATCAGACCGCTCTGCATGAAAATCAACGGGGAGAGAAACGGCCATGAGGAATTGGCAGTCTACCTTGATTGCGGGGGCATCGCTCGCAATCCTAACCGCCTGCGGGCAGGCAAAAACCGAAAATACACCAGAGACACCTGCCGAACCGGAGGCTTTCGCCGCTGTCGATACGGCTCGCATCGAAACCGCCAGCGGCGGCGATGAATGGCTGACCTATGGCGGCACCTATGATGAGCAGCGCCATTCCACACTGACCCAGATCAGCAAGGAAACCGTCGGCGATCTCGGCGTGGCCTGGACATATGACCTCGCCACAAATCGCGGCGTGGAGTCCACACCGATTGTCGTCGATGGCGTCATGTACGTCACCTCCGCTTGGTCCATCGTCTACGCACTTGACGCCAAGACGGGCGAAGAGCTGTGGGTCTATGACCCTGAAGTGGACAAGTCCGTCGGCGTAAATGCCTGTTGCGATGTCGTGAACCGCGGTGTCGCTGTCTATGATGGCAAGATATATGTTGGCGTCATCGATGGTCGTCTGGAAGCGCTGGACGCCAAGACGGGTGAGCGCCTGTGGAGTACGGTCACGGTCGACCAGTCTAAGCCCTATACGATCACCGGCGCACCGCGCGTCGCGAATGGCAAGGTTCTGATCGGCAATGGCGGAGCGGAACTCGGCGTACGCGGTTATCTTTCCGCCTATGATGCCGAAACCGGCGATCAGGTCTGGCGTTTCTACACCGTCCCTAATCCCGAAAAGCAGCCGGATGGCGAAGCCTCCGACTCTGCGTTTGAAGAGGTCGGCAATGTCACCTGGGGCGATGACGGCGCATGGGTCACCGATGGCGGTGGTGGTACGGTTTGGGATTCCATTGTCTATGATGATGTGAACAACCAGATCATCTTTGGTGTCGGCAACGGATCGCCCTGGAACCGCGCCTATCGTGACCCGTCCGGCGGCGACAATCTGTTCCTGTCTTCCATCGTCGCGGTGGATGCCGCGACCGGCGAATACAAATGGCACTTTCAGACAACGCCCGGCGACAATTGGGATTACACCGCTACGCAGAGCATCATTCTGGCAGACCTCCCGGTTGGCGAAGACGGGGAAACCCGCCGCGTTGCCATGCAGGCCCCGAAGAATGGCTTTTTCTATGTGATTGATGCCGAGACCGGTGAGTTCATCTCCGGCGACGCCTATGTGCCGATGAACTGGGCCACCGGCCTTGATGAGAATGGCCGGCCGATCGAAATCGCCGACGCGCGTTATGGTGATACGCCCTATCTGCAGACGCCTGGCCCGCTGGGGGGCCATAACTGGCACCCGATGGCTTTCAATCCCGACCTGAATCTCGCCTATATTCCGGCACAGGAAATTCCGCAGGCCTATGCGCGCGACAACCGCTTTGAATCAGAGCCTGTCGGCTGGAATACCGGTGCAGACTTCTCTGCCGGGGTGCCGCCGATTGCCCCGCCGGAAGTCGCCAAGATGCTGCGTTCGACCCTGAAAGGTCGTCTCATCGCCTGGGACCCGGTCGCCCGTGCCCCGCGTTGGACGGTAGAGCATGGCAATGCCTGGAATGGCGGCGTGCTCTCCACAGCGGGTGGCCTCGTCTTCCAGGGCAAGCTGTCCGGTGAGTTTGTGGCTTATGACGCGGCGACCGGCGACAAGGTTTGGAGCCATAATCTGAAAGCGGGCGGCGCCTCCGGCCCCGGCACCTACATGATCGATGGCGAGCAATACGTCACCATCACTACGGGCTGGGGCAGCGCCTTCGCACTGGCGGCAGGCTTCGGATATGACGAGGCTGTGCCTTCTACCGTTGGCAAAGTGGTCACGTTCAAACTGGGCGGAACGGCAGAGATTGCTGACCCGGACTTCCCGATGATCGACAAGACCCCGAAAGGGGAGGCGTTCGGCGATGATGCCATGATCGCGGAGGGCGCAGTCCATTTTGCCCGCAATTGTGCGGTTTGCCATGGGCCGCTTGCGGTCAGCTCCGGTGTGCTGCCTGATCTGCGCTGGTCCGCGATCACCGGCAATCAGGATGCCTTCAAGGGCGTTGTCATCGACGGAAACCTGGCTGCCAATGGCATGGTCTCCTTTGCGGACGAACTGACACCGGAACAGGCCGAAACCATTCGCGCCTATGTCTTGGCCCAGGCCTACGCCGCCCAGCCGGCTGAAGAGCCGTCCGAGAAAGACGCCGGCGAAGAATAAAGGCCTTTGACTTTGATGTGGCGCGGCTCTCAAGGCCGCGCTACACATGCTTGATGCAAATCCTGATCCTCATATTGGGTGTACTCACGGCCATCGGGGTCTGGTCCTGGCGCATTCACATGGCGCGCCAGGGGGCCAGGGTGTCGATGGACTCCGCCCGCGCCATTGCCAATGCGCCGCGCCGCTTTGCCTTTCGTTACAAGGCCGGGCAAAAGGGCATCAGCCTGATCAGCGATCCGAGAGAAGCTGCCGCCATCATGATGATGGAAGTGGCCCGGGCCCGCGGCGGCCCGCTGACAGAGGCCCAGGCGCGCGTCATGAATGAAGAGATCATGCAGCATTTCAACTTTACCCTGGCCGAGGCCGAGGAGCTGTCTGCCCATGCCGCTTGGGTGACAAATACGGAGCCTGATCCACGCCAGACCATGCGCAGGCTCAGCCAGCTGATTGTCAGTGCACCGCAGCTCGGCCCCAAGGAAGTGATCGATCTGGATGCCATGCTGGTTGCCGTATCAGAGGCGGAGGGCGCCCCAACGCGGGAACAGCTGGCTATGCTGCAGGTGTTCAGAGATAAGGCAGGGCTGAAGACCTGAGGCCTTTCCTGTCGAGGCCCGTTGCCACGGCGGCCAAGGAATAATATGTCAGAGGTGATGCCAAATCGTCTCCCCGCCGAGTATCGCGCCAAGGCCTTGAATGAGGCGTGGACAAATTTCTCCATTTTGCGTCATGGCCGTTTCGACGGCATGTTGGTGACGTCCAAGAATTCCGGCACGCATTGGCTGAAATACATGCTGGCGGTGGCTTTGGCGGAAACCTATGGCATTCCGTATCCTTCCTATTTTTCAGAGAATGCAGTTCGACCTTACATTGGTTGGCCCAAGGATGATGTCACCTATCCTGAGCTTCCGCGCCTGGCATTCAGCCATACGATTCCGCATCATCTGGCAGATGTGGGCTGGGCGCGCAGCCTGGCCGGTTTGCCGCCATATGTGCTGGCCGTGCGCCATCCCATGTCCATTCTGGCCAGCCATTACGCCAAATGGGAATATGACATTCAGGTTGACTGGATCACCTATTTGAAGGGGGATCCTGGCGGATCGAGATATCGCTGCGATCTTTACTGGCTCGCCCGTTTCTGGAACCGCTGGGGGGATGTCTATGCGCGGCATCGCGACTCGATCCTGCTGGTCCATTACGAGCAGACCCAGAAAAATCCCCGCGCCATTCTTGAAGCCGTGTCTTGCCAATGGGGCCTTGATCTTACCCCCGCCGCGATTGATGCCGCTCTGGCTGCAGGCACGAAAGAGGCCATGGCGAAGAAGGTGGACCCTGAAGCAGAGCCCAATGTACTGCAAAACCGGAAAACGCCACTGGCGGAGCTGTTTAAGGGGGAGGCGATGGAGATCTATTCAGATTATGTCCAGACACTGTTCCGGCATGATCTAGGGTATGATCTGCTCAGCTTTCCGTCTTGATATAGCCGCTTGAGCGTCCGTCTGCGGTGTATTTGATCCACCAGGGTTCGGCTTCTGCCTGCTTCTCCAGAATTCTGAAATCCGCGTCTTCCAGAACCGCGTCATAATAGTCTTTCGCCGCGCCGGTCAGCTCCAGTCCATAGGTGCGAAAACGCGTGACGACGGGCAGATAGAACGCATCCGCCGCGCTCCATTTGCCGAACAGGAAGTCTCCGCCTTCTCCATATTGCCTGCGCAAAGCGCTGAACATGCTCTGTATGCGTTCAATATCGGATTGCAGCGCATAGGTTATGTCCGGCGTGTCTTCGCGGCCGCGAATGTCCATCGGGCAGGCCTTGCGCAAGGCAGGGAAGCCGGCATGCATTTCGCCAGCCACGGCGCGGGCAATGGCGCGTTTCGTGCTGTCTTCCGGCCAGACGGCGCCGGCTGGGGCCCATTCGGCAATCCATTCCGTGATCGCCAGGCTCTCCCACACGATAACATCATCCCAGATCAGCAGCGGCACCTTGGCCGTCGGGCTGATCTCTTTCAGCTTCGCGGACGTCTCCGGAAAATCCAGTGGGACGATCACTTCCTCCACGGGCAGGCCCACTCTGCGGGCAACCATCATGGGACGGATCGACCAGCTGGAATAATTCAGATTGCCGAGGACCAGCTGTCTCATGCGGGCTTTCCTGCTCCGAGCAGCCACTTTACTTCATTGATTTGCACATCGGCGAAGACACCAGCTTTTGCGTATGGGTCCTGCTGGCCCAGTTCTTTCGCGGCTGCCAGGCTTTCGGCCTCGATGAGACAGAGGGATCCGATCATGCGACCATCTTCTGACATCAACGGGCCTGCCATGCGAATGCGCTCCCCCAAAGTGCCGGCCCATTCCAGGTGGGCCGGGCGGTTGGCTGCGCGGCGCTCTGCGCCATGGATTTCATCATCGCGGCAGTGAAAGCAGTAAAGGGGCATAAGGTCATCATCTCCATGTCTATGTCAGACCGGTCACCCGTATGGCACGAGTGGCCTCCTCTCACCAATCGTCTGAACGGAAAAAACGCGCTGAATGAATCATTGATCCTTCAGAAACAGAGAGTATGCTTGCGCAATGAGTGACACAACAGATACCCGCCAGCAGATCCTGGAAGCTGCCATGCAGCGCATCGTTCATTATGGCTATGCCAAAACAACGATGTCCGAAATCGCCAAGGACTGTAATATGTCCGCCGGCAATATTTATCGTTTCTTTGCCTCCAAGCTGGACATCGCCGAGGCTATTGCCCGAAAGTTCAATGCTGAACTCTACCAGTCCTATGCGGGCATCTGCCGCGAGAAGACGAGCGCGGCAGACCGGTTGCGGCGATTCTTCGAGTTCAGCCTCGTGCGCACTTATGAGGCGTTGGAGGAGAAGGACAAGCTGATCGAGCTGGCCGAGACGCTGGGCGATGAGCGGCCGCTCTTCATGAATGAACAGTTGGCCCAGGAACGGGTCTATCTGGTGCAGATTCTGGAAGAGGGCATCGAGTCCGGTGAATTCCGTCCGATTGAGCACAAGGAAGAAGTCGCGGAGATGATCCAGTCGTCTCTTATGAAGTTCCGGTTTCCGCAGATGTTCTCTCACCTCACCCTGCCCAAATTGCAGCGGGAACTGGCCGGTGTCATGAATTTGCTGCTGGCCGGATTGTCGGCCGGGGCAGTCGTGCCAGAGCGGCATATTGAATGACGATTGAATAAAATAGAAATCATTCATTGATTTTTATTCAGGCGCTTGCTATATGCAGGAGCATGGACGGCGCTATCTGCCGTTCACCTGCTAGAAAGTGACTTGAAAAATGACCCTGTCCAAAACTGAAACGCGCCAGGCCCTGTTCTCGTTTGCCGCTGCCATTCCGATGGCTTTTGCCATGCTCGCGGCTGTCGTAGCGCTCGCAGAATACACGGTTTAAGCGCCGTGACGCTATATCAGGCCTTGGCGCCCCGACGTCCTGTCTCATAGATGGGAGAGGCTTTCGCCGCCGCTTCATCCAGCGGCCAGCGCGGTCTCGCCCCGGCGCCAAGGTCCCCGGCCTCACCTGAGACGAGGCCCGCTGCCAGTCTTTCCGCGCCCGCAAGCGCGATCATGGCGGCATTATCCGTACAATGTCTCAGCGGCGGCGCAATCAGCCGTGCTCCGGCCTTAGCGGCAACATGTTCCAGCGCAGCCCGGATAGTCTTGTTGGCCGCAACACCACCTGCCACCACAAATCTCTTCTCCCGGCCTTCGCCTGGCTCGAATGCCTCCAGTGCCCGCGCCGTCTTTACCGCCAACACATCCGTCACCGCTTTCTGAAAGCTCGCGCAGAGATCACGCATGCGGTCCTCCGTTTGCGGTGCGTCTTCTGCGGCGCGTGCCACGGCAGTCTTCAGGCCGGCAAAGCTCATATCCAGGCCGGGCCGGTTGAGCAGGGGGCGGGGCAGGTCGAATGCGTCGGCATCGCCCCCTTCAGCAAGGCGCTCCACCGCCGGACCGCCCGGAAAGCCGAGCCCCAGCGTCTTCGCGGTCTTGTCAAAGGCTTCGCCCACGGCATCATCAATCGTGGAGCCGAGGCGCCGATACTCCCCCAGGCCGCGCACCTCCAGAAACTGGCAATGTCCGCCGGAGACCAGCAACAGCAGATAGGGGAAAGGGCAGTCATTGCCGAGCCGGGGGCTGAGGGCGTGCCCCTCCAGATGGTTCACCGCGATGAAAGGCTTGCCCGCCGCCTGCGCGATTGCCTTGCCGGTCATCATGCCGACCAGAACGCCGCCAATCAGGCCGGGGCCAGAGGTTGCCGCTACGCCGTCAAGGTCAGCATAGGAAAGCCCGGCCTCATGCATTGCCGCCTTCACGGTCAGGTCCGCCAGTTCGGCATGCGCCCGCGCGGCAATCTCTGGCACAACGCCCAGATAGGGTGCATGCTCTTCCAGCTGCGTGCGGATCACATCAGAGATCAGCTCCGCGCGCCCATCCTGCAGGCGCAGCACAGCCGCCGCGGTTTCATCGCAGCTTGTCTCGATACCCAATATGGTCAGCGCCTTGCTCATGCCGGGCATGTAAGCGCCCCGGCCCGGTTTGGAAAGTCTTCCCCGCAGGGGCCCGAACACGGTCAGCGCCTGAAAAGACCGCGCCTGATCTGCATTTTCTGCCGCAAGCGTGTAAGAAAGGGGCAGGGCAGGGGACTATTCAGATATGGAACACGCTCAGGATCAGGATGCGCTCTATCGCGAAGCGGCTGAAACATTCGGGCCCGCCATGCAGCGTCTGGCGCGCGCGACCGAGGCCAATGCCGAGCGCCAGAGAGATCTGGTGCAGGACATGCACGTCGCCATCTGGCGCAGTTTTGCGCAATTCGATGGCCGTTGCAGCCTCCGCACATGGGTCTACCGGGTCACCCACAATGTCGCCGCCAGCCATGTAGCCCGCGAAGCGCGCCGCAATCGGGGGGCGGTCACGCTGGAGGCGATTGATCAGATGCCGGACGGGCGGAGCCTTTCGGCAGATCTCGAGCAGGCCGATGCGCTGGAGCGTCTCATGGCCTGGATACGGCGGCTCAAATCTCCTGATCGTCAGATCATGACCCTGTATCTGGAAGACCTCAGCGCCGCAGAGATCGCCGATATTACCGGCCTCACGCCCGGCGCCATCGCCACCCGTATTTCGCGTCTCAAGACGCACCTGACCAAGGATTTTCAGGAGACGAACAATGCCTGAGCTCGACAAGCTGCAAAAACTCTGGGCCACCCAGCCGGTGGAGCCCTTCAGCCTTTCTCCGGAAGAGCTGCGCCAGCGCGCGCGTAAGTTCCAAGCCAGCCTTCGTATGCGCAATATCACGGAATACCTTGCTGCACTTCTGGTTGTCGGCGTCTTCGGCTGGATGGCCTTTCTGATCCCTCAGCCTGTGGTGAAGCTCGGCGCGGGTCTCATTATTCTGGGCGCGCTCTATGTCAGCTGGAAGCTGCACACCTATTCCGGCGCGAACATGGCGCATGGCGGCGACACAGCGGATAGTCTGATCCGCTATCATCGCGCCGAACTGGTGCGCCAGCGCGAGGCCCTCGCCAATGTCTGGCGCTGGTATCTCCTGCCCTTCCTTCCGGGGGCTCTCTTGTTCGTGGGCGGCGTATCCTTCGCGCCGGATACAGGACTGCCCTTCTTCGTAGCCTTGCCGGGTTTCCTGTTCAGCCTTGCCATCATGGGCGGCCTCGCCTTTGGAATTATCTGGCTGAACAATCGCGCCGTCAGACAGCTCGATGCCGAAATCGCCGAACTGGACAAGGCCGCTGAGGGCTGATCGCCCGCCCTCTATACGGGTTTATTTTCGCAAGCATGATGTAATTGCCGCAGTCCGCCCCATATCAGTGGACTAATCCATCAGAGTGGAAGCGAAGCTCATTCTGTTCCTGGCTGCGATGTACCGGCCGGAAGCGTTGAGAAGGCATCAGACTGCCTGCCACGTAATAGTTGCACATTGTGGGCCGTCAGGGCTGCGCTGCGCCGGGCATCTTTACTTGTGCCCCGAAACGGGACCACCCAAATATGGCTATTGGCATTTCAAGAAAGCTGTCTCAGCTGCCCCTTTCTCTTCATGACGTCCTTACCTCGCGGCCCCGCTGGGTGACGCTGCAATTCGCCTGCGTTCCGGGCCTTCTGGCCCTTTTGGCCGTCTCCTTCGCCCTGCCGGCTCGTGCGGAAGAGACGCTGCCGGAGAATTCCTCTTCCAAATCCTATGGCTCCGGCTGGGCGTGCGATATAGGCTATCGTGCCACGTCCACAGAATGCGAGAAAGTGGTTGTTCCGCCCCATGGTTACGCCACTGATACGGCCTATGGCCGGGGCTGGGAGTGCGAGTATGGATATGTCCGCAAGGGGATGAAGTGCCAGCTGATTGCCGTGCCCGAGCATGGCTATCTCGATTCCTTCGGCACCAGTTGGTCTTGTGAGCGTGGCTATTCCTCAGACGGAACCGTCTGCCAGAAGATCCAGGTACCGGATAATGCCTATCTAACGGATACGGAATATGGCACCGGCTGGGAATGCGCCCATGGCTATGTCGCCAATCATGATCGCTGTGATGAGATAAACGTGCCTGCCAATGGCTACCTCACCAGCAGTTCCTATGGCTACAGATGGGAGTGCGATCGCGGCTATACCAAGGAAGGCGACCAATGCGCCGCCGTCCAGGTGCCTGCGAATGCGCACATCAATTATGGCGGCGATGGCTGGACTTGCAACCGCCCCTATGAACAGGTCGGCGAGACCTGCAAACTGCCATAAACAGCGTAGGTGGGAGCTGAGGTGATTTCATGTCTCGTGGTTTTATACATGTCGACATTGCAAGGCTTCACGCTGGACGAGGTTGCCGTGATGGATCGCGGTCACGGCCAGCAATGGACAGCGGAAGTGTGATCCTCTTATTGGAGTTCGATGCAGCTTTAGCGCGTGCGGATCCAATAGATTGAGTGATCAAATAATCTAGAAAATAGGGTTATCGCGCAGTTCTGATTGCTCAACCGGAAAATCGAAATTGTAGCGAGATGTTATGTCTTTGACGATTTCCGCAAACCAAGAGGGAGCCAAGGGGTTAATCAGGACACGATCGACAAGGTGTTTTAGATCCACCTTAAGTGCCTTGCCGATGTCTTCTTGGGATGAATCTCTCTCGCTTGTACTTCTTAGATATTTATCTGGTTCCATATCAGCAAGTACAATCCGAACCTCCTTCTCATGTTCAAATGACTGCCGTTTGAAGAATGCGGGGCTATACGCGACTGGCGTGCTAGGAGCTACGTACGTCGCGTAGTCAATGTACTGCACCTTTCCGAATTGTGCATTCGTATTTGGTATGTAGGACTTTAGTTTTCCGCAGGTTGTTTGAATGCAGATTGAATCTATTGTAGAGGAATAGAGTTTCCACATTGCATCGGATTCATACGCTGATAAATGCCAGCAGCTTACATACATCCCATTTTTGAACACCGTGCTGGCCATTTTGACCATTTCCGATATATTGCTTGGAAGGCCTTTAGCGATTGAGCCTTCTGCATCAAACGTCTCAAGAAGTGGGGTAAGACCTAGGCTCTTAGGGTTTGAGCCCTCGAATGGATCGTCAAAAGCCGAGAGTGGAGGCAAGTATATGGACTGGGACCGAAGCAACGATACGTATTTGCTTAGATCCATGTAGCGCCAGAGCTTTTCTTCGTCCTCTGGTTGTTCAATCTCGATGATATGATGAGTTTCTGACAGATTACTAATCCCCATCCATCCTTAGGGCTGCAACGAAGGCTTCCTGCGGGATTTCCACCTTACCGAACTGGCGCATGCGCTTTTTACCGGCGGCCTGCTTGTCCAGCAGTTTCCGCTTCCGGCTGGCGTCACCGCCATAGCATTTCGCTGTCACATCTTTCCTCAGGGCGCTGAGGGTTTCGCGGGCGATCACCTTGCCGCCAATCGCTGCCTGGATCGGGATCTTGAACATCTGGCGGGGGATCAGATCCTTCAGGCGCTCGCACATCTGGCGGCCACGGCTTTCGGCGCGGTCGCGGTGCACCAGCATGGCCAGCGCGTCGACTGGGTCATCATTCACCAGGATCTGCAGCTTGACGAGGTTCTCGGCGCGGTGGCCGACAATCTCATAGTCAAAGCTCGCATAGCCGCGGCTGAT
>Ga0070727_10003203_pt1 | contig 15113 bp, 9 predicted proteins | sample tdAd472_FD_66722 | JGI IMG/M metagenome (GOLD analysis project Ga0070727, IMG submission 66722) | Marine sediment microbial communities from the Atlantic coast under amendment with organic carbon and nitrate - tdAd47.2 | ecosystem: Environmental > Aquatic > Marine > Coastal > Sediment | place...
TTGGCGCTATACCGCGTTATTTTTTTCAGCGATAGCGCTGCTATCCCTTCAAAAAATGCCTTGTCTATCACCAAAATCTCTATCTCAAAATGCGGAACTTATTCTTTGTCCATTACTTAGTTATTTATTTTTCATTACTAAGGCCGTTGTGGAAGGGTGTATCCACAACGGCCTTAAGTCAGACTTCAGTAGTCTAAATATAGTCCCTATTGGCAACCTGCCACCGCTCGCTTCAATACCTTCTTCATTTGCCGTGCCGTTTCTACATCATCCATTACTAATAGAAAACTATTAACGGTTGGGCTTCCTTTCCCATCGTCCTGGCTATGCTGAATGGCTTTCTGGCGTTTCACTGCGGCAAATTCAATAGCCAATTCTTTACTATTGATGCTGAAATCAACCTTCTCAGGATCTAAATCTTTCAAATTAAAAACGTATTCATGTGCAATCGACTTCTTCGGCTTTTCTACCGTTTGGGCCAATGTCCATTCGCAGGTATTGGTTTCACTTTGCGTAAGCACTTGTTTGTAGGCGGCCGTTGGAGTTTGAATATCCTTCGTTTCGCTACTTATCCATTGAAAATCGGCTTGGCTATCCAGCGGTGCTTTCATAGCTAAGTCAGAATTACACTTACCAATTACTTTAGGAATCAACTGCTGTAGATAACGGGCATTCTCTACATTAGCCGCGTAAATAGAATGTTTGTTCGCGTATTTTTCAAACTCATCATCGACAAAAGATTGAAACAACAGTTGTTTATCTTTTACTTCCAGATCGACTGTAATCGTTTTACCGCTAATACTGACATCAAGATTCTTACTATCCAGGTCATCCAGGTTGAACTTGACTAAGGTAGTGCTAGTCCCTTTCTTCGTTGGCCTACTTTGAGACAATGCTGTAATACAAGTGGCTTCGATAGCCTGTCTCACCTCGTCGCCACCCTCTGGGGCTGTTCCAATATATTCCTTCAACAAGGCTAAGCCCTCCATCCGATCATTAACTACTGGCACATATTCCCGAAAGGCTTCTCTCGCCCATGGAATCATTTGTTGGATAGCATCCACCATTAACTTTCCTTCTTCCACCGTTTCCACCATTATCCCAAACTTATTACTATAAGCTTTTAGTTCTCTTTTCTTCTTGTTGGTAATGAAATCAACCTTATCATCTGTTTGGCCGACGACCAATAAGTTTTTTCCTTGGACATCAATAGCGATGCTATTGGGGTTGAGGTCAATTAAATTAAAGCTTGTCGTCTCATCATCCAACTCAAAAGTAAGCTGTGTAGAGATATTTTCGCTTCGGTCAAAGGTCTGTTGAAAAAACTTCTTACCTACCTTTACATTGCTAGTGTGTGCCGCCAGCCATGCCACGCCATCATCCAAGTCTGACAATTGCACGGTCTCAACTACCTGCTCCTTGGCCTTTGGAATAGACATTCTAAACGCAGATTGCAAAGACTGCGCATTTTCGGCATCAACGCCATAAAAGGTTACAGCATTAGTATAAGCTTCTTGCTTCCCTTCCTTTTCTGGCAAGATAAATTTCTGCTTATCTGTACAACTAAGCTTGATCTCATAATGCGTTTTTTTCTGCGCATACTCTACTTGATCTTGATCTATATTGGCCAAATTGAAATGATAGGTCGTACTGATCACCTTCTTCCCTTTAAACTCCTTTACCTCAAGGTCCAAAAGATAGGGACGCTCATCGTTATAAGATAGCCGTTGCTCATACCGAACCTTTTCTAAAGTGACAGTTGACAAATGATTCATGATATTCTTCAGACTCGTCTCTAAAGCATTGGGAGGGACAAGGGGGGAAATAATTTCCTGTGCCTGGCTTGCAACAATAAATAAACCCAAGAACATAACCGTAATAGAAAAACGCATAGGGAGTATTTTGGTTAAAAAAGAGGGACAAAAATCAAGGCAAAGTTAAAACGCATCGCCTTACTTCAGTCTTATCTAACAAGAAATTACACAAAAAAGATGAGTGAAGCAAGCGTAACCCCCCATCGACATCCGGCGATTTACCAGCAAAACACTGGCAATCGCCCAAGGCTTCTGACATCCAAAACCGAATCATATCATACCAATCAATTACTGATTTGGCGCCAAATGAGCAACTTCCCGAGAAAAGAAGGCACTTCCTATGCCAGAACTCCCTATCTTTGCACCACTTTTACAGTCATGCGAACTTTTTACCTTCTTTGGCCGTTTTGCCAGAGATTGACAGGTTTAAAAATTGACGATAAGATGTTTCCAGTATATGATGTAATTGTGGTGGGCGGCGGACATGCCGGATGTGAAGCAGCCGTTGCGGCGGCCAATATGGGCTCGAAGGTGTTGCTAGCCACCATGAATATGAATACGATTGCCCAGATGTCTTGCAATCCAGCGATGGGTGGCGTGGCCAAGGGACAAATTGTGCGTGAGATAGATGCCTTGGGTGGATATTCAGGAATTGTGACCGATCATACGATGGTTCAATTTCGGATGCTAAATAAATCCAAAGGGCCGGCGATGTGGAGTCCTAGAGCGCAAAGTGACCGCATGTTGTTTGCAGCCAAATGGAGAGAGATGCTGGAAGCCCATCCCAATATCGATTTCTGGCAAGAGATGGTCACAGGTCTACTCGTGAAGGATGGAAGAACGTATGGCGTGCGAACAGGCATTGGCCTTGATATTGAAAGTAAGTCCGTTGTACTTACTAATGGAACATTTTTGAACGGACTGATCCATATTGGGGAAAAGAATTTTGGCGGTGGTCGGGCTGGAGAACGAGCAGCTACCGGCATTACGGAGCAATTGATTCAACTCGGATTTGAAGCGGGTCGCATGAAAACGGGAACACCTGCTCGAGTGGATGGTCGAACGTTGGATTGGGACAAAATGGAAATCCAACCTGGAGACGAAAACCCGAGTAAATTCTCCTATACAGACACCCCTCATTTAGCCAAACAGCTACCTTGCCACATTACCTATACGAGCAAAGAGGTGCACGAAACCTTGAAAACAGGATTTGATCGATCCCCTCTTTTTAATGGTCGAATTCGTGGCTTAGGGCCTCGTTATTGCCCATCTATAGAAGACAAGATCGACCGTTTTGCGGACCGGGATCGACATCAGTTATTTGTAGAACCAGAAGGTTGGAGTACTTGTGAGATTTATGTCAATGGCTTTTCTTCTTCCTTGCCAGAAGATGTGCAGTACAAAGCACTACGGAAAGTGGTAGGTTTTGAAAACATGAAAATGTTCCGACCAGGTTATGCCATTGAGTATGACTTTTTCCCACCTACCCAATTGAAAATTTCACTGGAAACCCATCTCGTTGAAAACCTATTTTTCGCGGGTCAAATCAATGGTACAACAGGTTATGAAGAAGCGGCCTGCCAAGGCCTAATGGCAGGAATCAATGCCCACCAAAAGATTAATGAAAAAGAAGCTTTCATTCTGCGCAGGTCAGACGCTTACATTGGGGTGCTAATTGATGACCTCGTTAATAAAGGTACCAAGGAGCCCTATCGCATGTTTACCTCCAGAGCAGAGTATCGCATCCTGCTACGTCAGGACAATGCAGATCTTCGACTTACGCCCCTTGCCCACCAACTAGGCATGCACGGCATAGAAGAACGCCTGGCTAGAGCAGAAAAAAAACAGGAGGCAGCACAAGCCATTGAGAAATATTTCCATAAGGCTAGCATCACGCCAGACTTGGTAAACGGACTTTTAGCTGAAAAAGGTACTGCTCCGCTTAAACAGCAGGTAAAACTGCATGGTGTATTATTGAGACCGCAAATCAGCCTGCAAGAACTACGCGATGCGGTACCTGATATCGAGCAAGAATTGAGTAAGTATGAACAGGAATTCGTCGACCTAGCGGAAATCAATATGAAGTATGCAGGCTACATCCGTAAGGAAGAAGAGATGGTGGCTAAAATGAACCGCTTAGAGTCTGTCCGCTTAACAGAAAATTTTGATTACCAACAATTGGTTTCCTTATCTGCTGAAGCACGTGAAAAGTTAGGCCAAATCAAACCGAGTACAATTGGCCAAGCTAGTCGAATTAGTGGGGTATCTCCTTCTGATATTTCTGTGCTCTTGGTGCATATGGGGCGTTAAGATCAAGATTGATGCCGTCGAAAAGGATCAGGAGTCCACACCCTCCTGGTTTTTGATTCATATTTTCATTCAAACTCACATTTTGATTCCGAAAGCGGTTACCTTTTGGCAAAAAAGGCAATAAAGTGGTATATTAACTAGACTTTATGCTGAAATGGTTTGTATAGGGATGGGAATTAAGATTTTTAAGCAAGGCGAGGCTCGAAGAAGGAGCACCTGTGTCGGGCCGCCAGGCGGGATAGCCATTAGCTACGCGACTGATGAAGAACGAAGGCTTGCCTAAAAAGATAATTTAGCTCCCTGCAAATTATTTTAGCATAAAGTCTACTACTCAATCTATACCTATGGATACCCTTGAAAAAAAAGAATATACTAGGGAAGAATACTTCGACATTGTCGCCGAAGCAGAGTATAAAATGGAATACTACCGCGGTCAAATATTTGCCATGGCCGGCGCCAAGCCTAACCATAATATTATTAGTGGCAATATGCTCACTACATTGAATGTTAATTTGGCTGATAGTAATTGTGTCGTTTTCAATAGCGATCAAGCGCTGGCTATTTCCGACGACACCTATTTCTATCCTGACATAATGGTGGGTTGTGGTAAAGTGGAATTGGATGAAAAGCAAATCCGTTTGCTCAATCCAGCATTGATCGTAGAAATCCTATCTAAATCTACCCGAGGATTTGACAAGGGGAAGAAGTTTGCCCTTTATAGAGAGATTCCCAGTCTCAGGGAATACGTCATGATTGATGCCGAGGCGATTGGGTTTGAATCTTACTACAAGGAAGAAGGAGAGCTCTGGCGCATTTCGTCGGGCAATAAACTGTCGCAAAGTATTCCGCTTTATTCGCTGGATGTTGAAATTCCATTGGATGCCCTTTACAAAAAGACTTTAGGGTTTTCTCCCAACATCTAATCCCAAGATCATGGATACCCTTGAAAAAAAAGAATACACCCGAGAAGAATACTTCGATATCGTAGCCGAAGCGGAGTATAAAATGGAATACTACCGTGGCCAAATATTTGCCATGGCGGGCGCCAAGCCCAATCACAATATAATTAGCATCACACTGGGAGCCCTTTTATACAATCAACTGCTAGATAAAAACTGTACTATCTTCAGTAGCGACCAAGCATTATCCATTTCCGAAGACACCTACTTTTATCCAGATATTATGGTAAGTTGTGGCCAAGTGGAATTGGACGAAAATGAAATCTGCTTGCTCAATCCCGTATTGATTATAGAAATCCTATCCAAGTCTACCCGAGGGTTTGACAAGGGGAAGAAGTTTGCCCTTTACCGGGAGATTCCCAGTCTAAAAGAGTATTTGATGATTGATGCCGAAGCGATCGGCTTTGAATCTTACTACAAAGAAGAAGGAGAGCTTTGGCGCATTTCCTCTGGCAATAAACTGTCGCAAAGTATTCCGCTCTATTCGCTGGATGTTGAAATCCCATTGGATGTCCTTTACAAAAAGACGTTAGGATTAATCTCATCTATCTTCTTACTCAGCAAAGCATAAAAACGGCTAATGGTACAATCTACGGCTTGACTCAGCATAGCATCATCGCCAGGAAAAATTTCACAAAAACCCATTGAAGCAGAGCAATTTCCATCTAAAGCATTGCTATCTCCAGAAGTCTTGGAATAGGTATTTAGTTTTCATATAAGATAGCTTTATAAAAGGAAGATAATTCGGAGAAATCTTAATTTTCCTTAAAACGCTTTAAGCAAAAGTTAGAGCGAGGCAGAAGTATTAAAATATCTCGCATTAGGTATTCGTTATTACTTTTTGGAGTATGAGTTGTTTTAAAAGAGGCTGGCAAAACTAAATCCCGTATCTTTGCCCCTCAGACTAAAGTGCAGATATGTCAGCGCAGTATTCTAAACCTTGGCATCAACAGGCCTCTGATAAAGTGAAAAAAAGTTTACGCCCATTGACGATTAGATGGCAGGTCTTTCGCCGCCGCTATCCCAAGTGGGCCCTTACCTTACAAATCGGATTCGGTTGTGGATTGATTGGCTTTCTTTCTATTTTCATCCTTTTGCTATCTATATATTGGGGATACTTGGGTCCGTTGCCAGACTATGCCGAACTGAAAAATATTCAGAACAATACAGCTTCGGAAATTTATGGTGACCAAGAGGTGCTGCTCGGTAAATTTTTCAAGGAAAACCGCATCAATGCTGACTTTGAAGAGATTTCTCCTAATGTAATCAACGCATTGGTGGCTACCGAGGATGCTCGTTTTTTCGATCATAGTGGTATCGATCTTCGTGCCTGGATGCGGGTGTTTTTCAAATCAATTTTATTGTTTGATGAATCTTCAGGCGGAGGAAGCACGATCAGTCAGCAGTTGGCCAAGAACCTGTACCCCAGAAGGACTTATGCCGTTCTTTCTACCCCCATCAATAAGATTCGGGAGATGTTTGTGGCCAGGCGATTAGAAAATGTATATACCAAGGAAGATTTATTGCGGCTCTACCTCAATACCGTTCCTTTCAGCGAAGGTATTTTTGGGATAAAAGTCGCGGCACAGCGGTTTTTCAAGAAATCACCAGATCAACTGACGATAGAGGAAGCCGCCACACTAGTGGGTATGTTGAAAGGAACCACCTTGTATAATCCCATTCGAAACCCTGAAATCGCTACACAACGTCGCAATATCGTGATGAGCCAAATGGTAAAGTACGAGTACCTGGCAGCTGACGTTTTGGATTCGCTGAAAACCTTACCGATGGCCTTGCAATACTATCGAGAAGGCAGTAATACCGGCTTAGCTACTTATTTTAGGGATCAGATCCGCGTAGAAGTCAATCAAATACTCGAAGACTACCCCAAGCCTGATGGTTCTAGCTATGATATTTACACCGATGGATTAAGGATATATACCTCGATTGATGCCACCTTGCAGCAGTATGCAGAAGAAGCCGTAAACACCCATATGCCGACTTTGCAGGCTGCCTTTTATAAAAACTGGGAAAAGCGAGGGCCCTCCTGGGGAGGGAAAAAAGTACTGGAACAAGCGAAGAAGAATTCTCGTCGATACCAACAACTCGCAGCCAAAGGCAAGACAGAAGAAGAAATTGATGCCATTTTCGAGGCGCCGCTCAGCATGCGAATCTTTAGTTGGGAAGAAGGGACGGTAGTGAAGGAAATGAGTCCCCTGGATTCGCTAAAATATTACCTCACGATACTCAATACGGGGTTCCTAGCCATGGAGCCACATACCGGCCTTATCCGCGCTTGGGTAGGCGGTATCAATCACCAATATTTCCAATATGATCATGTCCGTTCTCGGCGGCAGGTCGGTTCCATATTCAAACCCATTGTATACGCTCAGGCTTTGCGCAATGGCATGCTTCCTTGTGAATACACCTACAATAAGCAGGTGATCTACACTGATTATGATGATTGGCAACCTCGTAATGCGGATGGTAATTACGAAGGCGTTTATTCCATGGAAGGGGCCTTAAGTCACTCCGTCAATACCGTAACCGTAGAGGTCATGCGACGTGGCGGCTTGGATTCTACCCGGCTTTTAGCTCGTGACATGGGTATAGAAGGGGCCATTCCTGAGGGCCCTGCTATTTCCCTAGGTGCTGTGGATGCTTCATTAATGGAAATGGTCCGAGTCTATGGCACTTTTGCGAATCGAGGCCTTCGTCCCAACATTCATTATCTCGACCGTATAGAAACCAGTGATGGCTACACCATCGTTGAATTCGAGCGTCCAGATCCTAAAGCATTTACCCGCGCTCTTCCGCAGGAATATGCCGATATGATGATCAAGATGATGGAGTCGGTTGTGGATAGCGGCACGGCTCGAAAAGTACAATATCGCTACGGCATCTACGGTGCTGTTGCCGGCAAAACTGGCACAACACAGAACCATTCGGATGGCTGGTTTATGGGTTTCACGCCCAAATTGGTGGCCGGCGTTTGGGTGGGTGCCGAGAGCCCTAGGGTGCACTTCCGTACCATGGGCGTCGGACAAGGCTCTAACACAGCTCTCCCGATCTGGGGCGAATTCATGCGCAAAGTCTACAAAGACAAAACCTATAAAGATTATCGCCGTAGTAAATTTCCCGCCATGGCCGACAGCCTCAGCGCCATGATGCAATGCCCGCCCTACCTCGATGATATGCCCACCATCCTCAACGACGAGTCCTGGGAAACCAATTACTACGATCAACTCTACCTCTTCGAAGCCCTCAAAGATATCCCCTCCGAAAACCTCCAATACCTCCTCAACCGCCGCCCACGCCGCAACTTCGAGACCATCTCCGACTACGCCGAGCGCCTCCGCAAGCTTAATGAACGGCTGGAAAAACGACTGGAACGGCAGGATAATCGACGAGAGTTTTGGGATCAGTTGTTGTTTCGGAAGAAGAAGGGGCAGGAGGAGTAGTTTTGTCTAGTTGATGGCTTGCAGTCGATGGCCGATGGCTGCCTTTTCACATCTTGAGATCTGCAATTTTGAGTCGGTTGGGTTTAGGAGGTTATCATTTGCTCAATGGATAATCCTATAGCTCTGTAATGCTTACCCTTGATTTATTTCCGAAATAAATTTGGTTTTTTTCTCACTAATAACAGGAAAAATCACGGCCAACTTAGCTTGCCAAAACATAACAAATTGATTATCAGAAGTGTGTAAAAATAGGCATATACTTTGGGTATAGTATACATATCGTATGATATACATCTAAAGTTAATAAGCATGAAAATAAAGATTCTCAGAAGCCTTTCCTCAGAATCACAAGGATTTGAATCGCTAGCTGATCTTGAAGAAGTATCAAACACAAAAGTAGAGCTGACAGAGTCAGATTAAATCAATAGTTAGACATGTGCTTTTTATTAGTTAGATAATTTTGGACTGCCTCCATTGAGGTAGTCTTTTTTATATTATCTCTTAGATTCAACTTAGCTTGACACGACGCTTTACATCGATGCGCTATAATTTATAAACTTTTTTTATGGTTGGGAAGGAATCAAATAGTTCAGGGAATTGTTTGAAATACTTCTTCTTAACTTTATAGCGAATGGTCTGATCATTTTTCAGTCCCAATAACTCCGCTGCATCATTTTTACGTCCACCACTATCAATTAACGCTTTCTCTATTCGTGACAATTCATGATAAGCTGTCTGCTTAGCAATTGGCCAGTTATTGTGATCAGGCTTTGGTGAGATATTCGAAGCATTTCCTGGATAATTCCCCATTTCTTCAGGTATTTGATCAAATTCAAAACGGCCTTGTCTGAATCTATCCAACAAAACATCTTCATCTATGAGGTCTTTACCCTTGACATAAGCCTCAAACAACATTTTTTGAAGACTACTTCGTAATTCTCTAATATTACCCGGCCAATGATATTGGTACAACTTGGATAGCGCTGCTGCTGAAAAGCTTTTTTTGGCAGTTTGTCCATACATAGGAAGCATCTTCGGGCATACTTCTTCTACTTCTAAGAAATAATTGATGAGTGGTTCCAAATCTTTTCGTCGTGTTCGTAAGGCTGGAATCTCGAAGGATATGGTACTGATCCGCTCATAAAAATCTCTTCTAAAAGTTTCACTGATAACAGCCCTCTCCAAATCAACATTAGTGGCAAATACTAACTGTGCTTCCAGGTCAATAGAGTCATTCGCTCCTACTTTTTTGAACTTTCTTTCTTCTATAACGCGCAATAATTTCACTTGAAGCTCTAGACTTATTTCTCCAATTTCATCCAAAAAAAGTGTTCCATTTCCCGCCGCCTCAAATAGACCTATCTTATCCTTAATAGCACCTGTAAATGCGCCCTCTACATGTCCAAACAGCTCACTTTCGATTAAATTTTCATTGATAGATGATAAATTTATGGCGACGAATGGCAAAGTCGGATCATTCTTAACTTGATGTAAGTAATTCGCTGCTACTTCTTTACCAACCCCTGTTTCGCCAAAAAAAAGTACAGTCATTTTGGGACCAAAGGAAGGTAATTTACTAATTCGCTCTTTCAGTGCTTTAACTTTGTCAGAAGCAGAAATGAAGCCGTCTGTATTTGGGATCAGACATGAATCGGGTAGAGCATGGAAATCTTTAAGAACGCGTCCAATCTCCGCTTCCCAAAGTTCTGGTGTATAATCTTTTTTAAACAAAAAGCCGTCTGCACCATTATGTTTGGCTCTATGTAGAGTCTCTACTTGCGTATCTTGCGTACAAACAATAATAGGAAATTTCTTATCAGCTTTGGCAACGGCGTCCAGCAGAATAGTATCCAAACCATATTGATAACCTTGATCTCTAAAGTTTAAATCCAACAAAACCAAATGATACTCCCCAAGTTCAATTAGGTCTTTGCCAATGTGATAACTGCTAACATCAAAAAACTCATATACACTATCTAGCTTTTTACGAAAACCATCGTAAAAAGCAGGCTCATCATCAACAATCAAGATCTTTTTCTTGGCTTCTTCTTGCATGAGATCTTTGGTTACCAATAATTCTCTGGATATACGTGTCGTTCGATTACATCTGCTACTTTTCTCATTAAACCCTCAACACTTACTCTTGCCTCTTGAATTTGTTTTAGTGAAGGAATCTGTTTTTCAAATTCCTTAAAAAATAGACTTAATTTTCCTTCTGTTTGAAGGTTTTCTCTGATGAAAGACGCAGCATCCCCAAATGGAAGTAAATGGAATAGTGCATCGTAGAACTGCCATCTTCTTTGTAAATAGGCCCACTCTTCCTTCATCTCTAATGCCTGCACTTTACTAATATCCTTTATTGTTTCAGAATTTTTGAGTTCACCTTCAATATCAATTAAGACTTTCCTTACTCTCGACAATTGATTATTTATGCTATAATGCTCATCGTGTCCATCGAGAAATTTTCCAAGTTGCTTAATCATGTCAATCCCTCGCACGGGTAAAAACCGATCCCACGGATCTGTATATTTATCTACCTTTTTTCCATTGGGTAAAGTTTCGGTACCAGCATATTCCAATGGGAATGCGCCAACTGGATGTAATTGATCTAACCAAACAGCTAATCCACTTGGCAGGTCTAGGAGGTTTAAGAAATTGGGGTGTTTACTTTTAGCATATCCTGCTGCGAATAAACGCGTTTTTCCATCATTTTTAAACAACCACCTTTTCCAAACCTTCGTGATCGCATATTGATGATTTTCTATCCATAGGGGTTCCAGGATCATCAAATATCGAACAGGTTTAGCCCATTCAATATCATATTTCACCAGCTTGATGTGCTGCTGAATGCAATAAGTATTGAATACAATCAATGCTTTTTCTTTCGTCCCGATATAGTGAATAGCGGTCATGCATTAATTATTTTATCGTGACCAAGGAGAAAGATGGTAAGGCGTGATAATTTAAAAGACTGTTCTCCTGTGAATATGTATAATACAAGGACTATTTATGCGAATCACTTTTAGAGCATATTTGGGCAATGCTCTTAATCAATTTCGCCAGGGATAACCTTTACCAACTCCTCCATAGTGGCAGCTACCTCTCGTATTGTCGCTTTTTCAATCGTCGCTTTTTCATGTCCAAAAAGTAAATGATCAATTTTTTCTTTTGTATCATCATAAACCTCCTTCACCAAGAACTTACCACTCATATTATCATGTTCTAAATTAACGATGCAATCGTCAAACATGAAAGATTCCTTATGCTCTTTTTCCAATTTCTTTATCACCTCTAATTCTTTCTCCAACGGATTTTTCACTTCAAAATCTTTTACGTCATCCAACGATTCATATTTGCCTAAAAAACTCTTGAGGCGAAAGAATAATGCTTTTTCATCTGCACTTCGAATGGCTTCTAACAATTCAATCCTGGTAATATCTTCATTTTTGTCAGGGAGAAGTAGAGGCAACCAGCAATCGAACAATTCTTCTTTAAGGTTTAAAATTTTAGTTTCAAACTCGGTTTCGTAGTATTGCCACACCCGATCAAAGTAAGGTTGTTTTACCTTATTTTCCTTTTTGTTAAAGGTTTCTATTTTTTCATCAGAATTGGGATCTCTCCCCCTAAAGAATCCGCCTGTATCATTTAACAAACCCGCTTGTCTAGTATTATAATAAATATAATCTCGACCGAAAGCAAACAGGAAGCATTTAGCTATCCGTTTCTTAAAGTGTTTGAGTAAATGATCAACGTCTTTTTCTTTATAAAAATTGGAGCGGTGCAGAAAAACCATTACACGATTCCCTTTTTTAGCATATTTATCGATAAGCGCATAGAGTAGCCTTCGGGTATCTCCATTAACCTTATAAATAGCTGTTGCAACAAGTAGGGCATTCGGACAACTAGTACTCTCTTCTACCGCAAATTCTTCATAAAACTTTCCTTTTCCTTCATCAATATTCTTAGTGTAATGCTTAAATTCTTCCTTTGTTAGAATATTCTCATTGACATGCCCATTCTCAAACTGTTTCCATTTCCAGTTGACAATCAAAATTTTCTTTTCTGTTTCCGGTAAAGTTTTCATGATCCAAAAAATAGTTTAGTCAAATTATACTTTAAGTCAATGTCATCTGGTTTCTGTAAGGCATTCTCTACAGCTCCGATAATCGATTCTATGGGACGGAAGGTAACGAATCGCATATATATCGGATTTTCTTTTACCTTATCCCACCAAGCCATACGCCCTCGTCCAGTAGTAATAATCAATACAAAATCATCCCCAATACTTTTAGGTGATCTACCTTGCAAAATATGCTCATCAATAAAATCGATTATTCCTTCCTCTCCATATTTCTGTCCATTTTTCCCGATCATCCCCTCTATGAAAGAAAGATGCAGCACCACAAAATGATAGGCAAGAAAATCCTGAGAACGAACACTTTCAAAATGATCCAGCAGTTCATTTTGAAAGTTTAAATGTAAGTGATCCCGATATAGTTGTAAACGAGCAATTTGCAGGGCCAGTTTTTTATCATCTATTTGGTGGCGCTCATTTTCTGCAGCGCCACGTCCATTATACAATCGATTGTAAATACGACGATCAAAAATACAAATTCGACTTATTAAGGATTCAAACAATTCAAAGCAGCGTATTGTCGACATTGCTTTCAATTGATTCATAGGTTTACCCTCACAGAATTTAGTGATCATTTCACCGTGGCTGCGATAATTAAATTTATCTGCTGCTGCTGTCAAAGAAGAGCCATGCTCAACGGCTATTTGCATTCTATTGGGAATAGCCTTGTAAATAGCATATTGTTCGTCATCCCAATCTGCGTCTTCAATTTCTGATTCGTTTTCAAATTGAATAGTACGTCCCTTATAGGTAACTCTTCCCACCCGCGTTGCCCCCTCTAGAAAATCAATAACATAGTCTTCTTCATTTTTTTTCAACCATCGTGGTAACCATAGATGGTAAGCTTCTTCTAAGGAGGTCGGTAATGCTTCGGCACTAATGATCCTGATTAACCCACTTGACTTTAGATTGTAATGTTGTGCTTGGCTGTTTTCGGGAAGATAGATGAATCGATAGCGTGCCCTACTGTCTAAGGCCGGATTTCGCAGGGAGGCTACGGTATTAACAATATCAAGGATTTCTTCTCCCTTCCAAATATGGAAGTACTTTTTGAGATATCCTAAACCAGCTTCGGGCTCAAAGAGAGCCGTAAAGGCCGCTTTATTTGCTTCTCTGTATTTCCGATGACTCACTTCGAATTCTTCAAAGACACCGGATTCTTGCTCCCTGATTAAATAGCTGGCTGTTTTAATCCATGGGTAGTAAATCTTGCCAATAGCCGATTCTTCGCTCTGCACTTGATCAAAAGCACTCATCATGAGTACAGAACCACAAATCTTATCTTGATAGTTCCCTCCTAATTTAGGTTGGAAGGTATTATCCGTTACTATATCCGAGTCCAAACCTTCAATCCGTCTTATTAATAAGCCTTCTTCCAGTTTGACGGGATGTTTCAGCCATACACCAATTTTATATAATTCGGGTCTAGGGCTTCTTTCTTTTGCCTCAGAATCAACGGGCCTTGTATGGATGGAGATATTTAGGATTAAACCTTCTTTTTGAATTGCCTTAAGTACCTCTCCTCGATAATGCTTTACATTTCTAATTTCATTTTCTAAAAGTGTAAAAAAAGCATGCTTTCCTATAACTCCACCTGGGAAAAAAGCATTGAACGATTTAAGTTCTTTACTTAACTCCTCGTATAATTCTCCTTCTTCCACAAATAGACTTCTTGTATTGTCCGTTGCATTCAAAATTTGATCGAAATCATCTAAATTCACAACAGCGAAGGTACCATCTAGGAGTGTTCCATCCGAAGTAGTTTTTACCGTTTTCTTATTCTTAAAGTTCTCGCCCTCTGGCCTGTCTTCTTGTTCATAGATAGTAATGTTTAAATGTAATTTGCGAACATCCTCAGTGTTAGCAATCGTTCCTAAGTACAGTGGATTATTCACAAAATCCGACCAAAGTACTTCATATAGACTAATGACCTTTCCTGTGAAGTTTGTTTGGCGCGTAATTCCACTCCAGAATGCGCCCTTTTCTAATAAGAATTTAAACAAGGGGAACAACTCTTTCGATAGGGTCCGATTTGGGAATTTCTTAGTGTAGTTAATGATGGGATTATTCTTATCACGACCAAGGGTTTCTATAATCGCTCTGCCCATTTCATCTTGATACTCAGCTCGTTCTCGAAACCAATGACTTAGGGTTGTTAAACTGTGCGCACTTATATTATGTGCAAATGAATCTAAAAGAATAGTAATGATGGCTGTCCTAAGGTGTTGATGCCTAACTTTATCCAGCAGTGTCCTCACTTGATTTAATATGGCATCATTTTGTTTTACTCTTTCTTGATGATAGTAGGTAGATATTTTGTAATACTGTTTTACATTAATATAGTTTTGTATTTCGTTACTTGGATTAATAGCTTTTACTACTTCATCGAAAAAAGAAGCTCTTGTAATGTTTTTCCCTCTTACATCCCAACTCA
>Ga0070727_10003207_pt1 | contig 15098 bp, 10 predicted proteins | sample tdAd472_FD_66722 | JGI IMG/M metagenome (GOLD analysis project Ga0070727, IMG submission 66722) | Marine sediment microbial communities from the Atlantic coast under amendment with organic carbon and nitrate - tdAd47.2 | ecosystem: Environmental > Aquatic > Marine > Coastal > Sediment | place...
TCCAGCTACTTATTTGAATGTTCACCAGCAGAATATGTAATAAAAAAGCGCTGACTTAGTGCTTGTGTGGAGTTAGCATCAAAATCGAGAATGAAAAGATCAACACTACTTTTTGTAATTTATGTTTTGGCCTTTTTTTCATGCAATAGCACACACGAACGCATCGAATCAGGCTTAGGAGTTGGCGATAATGCATTTTGGATTGAAGATGGCCTTGCTCTTCCAGCAAGCGACTCTTTGTTCTATTTGGAACACCCTGCCCCCCTTTTCAGGAAGATGTTCAAAACGGATAAAGCGATTCGGTCTGCTTCATTGAAAATAACAGCAGCTGGATACTTCAAAGCATCCATTAATGGAAATGGAATTGAAAAAAATGTGCTCGATCCAGCCTGGACAGACTTTAGTAAACGAATATATTATGCCGAATATGACGTCACAACGCTACTACAAGCAGGTGACAATTGTTTAGGGGTGTCATTGGGGAATGGTTTTTACAATCCTTTACCCATGAGGAAATGGGGCAGACGAAATATGAGGAAAGACCTTAGCGTTGGAAAACCCGTCTTTATTGCAAAGCTCCGCATTAGCTACCAAAACGGGGATACAGAAGAAATTGTGTCCGACAAGTCCTGGAAATATGCTTTAGGCCCCATCACCAAAAACAGTATTTATATCGGAGTGGCCTATAATGCCAACCATGAGTTAGAGGGCTGGGACCAAGCCGGATATGACGATAAGGCCTGGCAAGCAGCTACCATCGGTAAGCCTCCCGGAGGAAATCTTGAAAAGGCATTTTTCCCTGCTGTCGAAATAACCCAAGAAATAAAGCCCGTCAATATTTATGCTCCCGCAGAAGGTGTCTGGGTGGTGGATATGGGCGTAAATTTTACTGGGACGTATAAAATTAAATTGTCTGGAAATAAAGGAGATACCATTGCCTTCAAGTTTGGCGAACGCGTTTATGAGGACGGAAGGGTAAATCCGATGACCACTGTGGCAGGCCAAATTAAGAAAAAGGGAGTTGGCGGTCCTGGCGCACCGGAGATTGCGTGGCAGACGGATTCCTATATCATAGGCCCTAAAAAAGAGCAATGGTTTAGTCCTGATTTCACTTACCACACCTACCGTTTCATGGAGATAGAGGGCTTGAAAGAAAAGCCCCAAATCGAGGATGTCCGAGGACTTTTTATGCATACCAACGTTCCCAATGAAAATAGTTTTTCCAGCTCTTCGGAACTACTAAATTCGATTCAAGCTGCTTCGGAAAGGACGTTTCTGGCCAATTTAGTGAGTGTACAATCCGATTGCCCTGCCCGAGAGAAGTTTGGGTATGGCGGTGATCTAAACGCCACCAGTGAGACCTTTATTTACAATTTCGATATGCAATCCTTCTATCGCAAAACCATCTACGATTGGGTCGATGCCATGAAAGATTCAAGTTTTGTAGATACGGCCCCATTTACCGGGATAGAATATTGTGGCATTAGTTGGGAATCGGCTTATCTCACCACGCAATATTACTTGTATCTCTACTATAATGATACCGATATCATCCATGAGCTTTATGCGCTAAATAATAAATGGATGGATAAAGCGGCCATGATTCATCCTGAAGGGATGGTTGAGGACGGATTAAGTGATCATGAATCCTTGGAGCCCGTTCCAGTACAACTCACCGGTACCAGTCATTATTTGCAATGTGCTCGTATCATGAAGACCTTTGCTGGTGTCATGGGTGAAGAGGCCGATGTAAAGAAGTATGAAGCCCTGGCAGAAAAATTGAAAGCGCAGATAAGAACTGAATTTTGGGACCAACCCTACACGGGAAAGATCAATCGGCAAACCCTATTTTCAACCCTGCTCTATCACGACATCATACCGAAAGATGAAATTCCTGCGGCCAGAGATTCGCTATTTATGGCGATAAAAAATGGGCCAACAGGACATTTAAACACGGGTATTTTTGGCACTAAGTATGCACTTGAAACACTGGCTATACACGGTACGCCCAATACCGTTTTTGATATCGTCAATAGTACGACCTATCCGGGTTGGGGTTTTATGATTGATCAGGGAGCAACGACCATCTGGGAAACCTGGAAAGAGAGTGACAATACCTACTCCAACAACCACCCCATGTTCGGAACAGTTTCCGAGTGGTATTTCCGTTGGCTAGCAGGTATTCGTCCCGACCCTGATCACCCGGGCTTCAAAGCGTTCTTTGTAAACCCTACTACACCTGAAGGACTTGGATCAGTGAACTGCACTTATCATTCGCCCTATGGAGCCATCGTATCTAATTGGAAAAAGAGCACATCAGGGGAGTATACCTACGAAATAACGGTTCCTAATGGCACCACGGCTCATGCAGACCTCCCAGTAACTCCATCACAAATGGTCACAGTGCTAAACCAAGAGGGACAAGACCAAACTAATGATATCGATGGTTTGGAGACGGGGCAGTTTTCTTTGCCAGCAGGTGATTATGTCATCACCATTACCGCTAAAAAGAACTAGGTATTCAACCTCATTCCTTAAAATCTCATAAGGCGCTGAGCAGACGTAGAAATGAATTGGGCAGCACACTATTCGTTATTGCCCTTTTCTCCTTTCGGTTGCAATTGTCGCGTTTCGCTATGAATCACGGTACCTTGTGCCTTTCGCTTTGCCAGCTCCTCTTTTTGTTTCTCTTGGTAGGCAAGAATGCGCTCCTTGACGTCCAAAGGTTTATTGTTTAGATAGCGATGGTAGGAGATGATCACAAATTGTGCCATGTCATCGGGATGGGTAACGCCGACTTTCCGGAGATACTCGGTAAAGCGCGAACCTTCGTAAAAGGCCCAATTCACCATCATCCAGCGGCCGAAACTAAAGTGTAGCTTTCTCGCGACTTGCTCTTCTGAGGCTGCTTTCAATTTCTTTCTGGAATCAGGATCAATCAAGCGATTAAATTCTTGAAAAGCCTCCGCCATATCGGCCGGGATATACACCCCATTGAGGAAGTCCTTTTGGATTCGCTTGGCATATGAAGCTTCAAATTCAGCGGCCGTGTCGGCTGGCTTTTGAGCCATGAGCGCAGGCAGAGATAGGCACAGCAAAAAAAGTGTGGTACAAAATTTCATCCTAAGCATAATTAAGTGTTTTCCAGAATTAGAACCGCAAGTACATTCCCTTTATTGTAATGCGGCCCCGATTTACAAGCAGATAATTCCTGCTGGGCCTTCAACCTTAGCGCGAATACTTGCTCTATCTGCTTGCTGGATACTCAAATCTAGCGCCAATTGATCCAGGGTGCTAGCCAGATGGATGGGATCGGGGTGGCTAAATTCCATCGCCAAAAGGCGGCATTGTGCTGGTAATTGTGAAGTGGGGTGCACCCTAGACTTCTGCCAATCCGTCATAAAAGGAATGATATCCACCTCAGGAGCAGCCAATGGCATAATCATCTCCCAGGATAGTAGCTCGCCATTCGTCATTCGACGTTGTCCTCCTTGAATTTCTCCTAGCTTACTATCGTGCTTTTTGAGGATAGCACTATCCTTGGCCAGGTCCGTAGATTTTAAAGACCAACGTGTCATTTGTGGGCTTTGAATCAGGTCGATACCCATCCATCGAGGAGGGGAAACAGCCAGGTTGGTATCATCTTTGGCCAAAAACTCGAGGTAGGCGGCTCCTCCCAAATTGACAATGGCATTTTTGGTGCCTTGGTGCGTATGATAGCCCCCGAAGACGGGACGAACCCCTGTCGCTTTTTCAAAAATTGCCATCATTTCATCTAAATCGACAACAGCATATACAATATGATCTATTTTTCTATCTAGCAGTTCTTTCATTGACTATAGGTATTAATGCTTTCGCTACAAGATTCCGGTAATGAGGGTTCGAATTGAATGCTTTGCGTGAGTAAATGAGGAGGTAAGGTCGAGATCACTATTGGTGCGGTAAAAACTTCCCGATCAGTATACACCTGCAATCCATCCGCTGTTTTCGTGATGGACTTGACAATTTGCTCGGTGGAAATTCTAGTACCAACTAGGTGTTTGCTTAAAGTATTGATGAGGGTACTCGTCCCACCTTCTACCCGATAACTGGGCTCCGGATTGGGCGGCAAACTCACCAGTTGCGGGGGGCTAGTGGAAATGGCTTCATAAATGGCTCGGTCCTCCATTCGTTGTTCAAAGATCCCAATTTCAAGTTCTGCCAAGAGTGCGACTAAGGCCGTATGTTTTTTCCCCAACCAGGTAGCGCCCATCTCCTGTGGCGCTAGTTGTTCTGGATATTTGGTATAAATCCTTCCCCCTACTCTATTTTTTGCTTCCAGCATATGAATCTGCAAGCCTTGCTCCCTCAACAAATAGGCTAGGGTTAAGCCCGTAAGGCCACCGCCTAGAATGATGAGGTCAGTTGAATTATTCTTCATGTCGTTTTTTCAAATTTTCCATCCGCGTGCATCGGAGAACAAATGGGCTACAAACAAAAATCCCGGCAATAGATACCGGGACCAAAATGTGCTATGAAAAAGTTAATGTACAATCTTTAGGCATATTTAAACAGGCTCTTACCACCTGATCAGGGCAGAACCCCAGGTAAAGCCGCTTCCAAAAGCCGCTAAGCAAACCAAGTCTCCTTTCTTCACCGCTCCAGCTTCTACCGCTTCACATAGGGCGATCGGAATAGAAGCGGCTGTAGTATTTCCGTATTTCTGGATGTTATTCCAAACTTGATCATCTCTCAATTTCAAGATCCGTTGCACAAATTGGCTGATCCGTAGATTGGCTTGGTGAGGAATTAACATATCGATATCTTCCTTCGTCTTACCCGTTTTGGCCAAGGCTTCCATGATCACCTCCGGAAACTTCTTCACGGCCATCTTGAACACAAATTGTCCTTCCATATGCGGGTAAATCTGCGCATTTTTAATCATGTGCTCGTTCATGAAGATTTCGCCAAACTCGGCATCGGAGAAACCAAAATCAATTTCTTGTCCCATTTTATCAAAGTGATAGCCACCATGAGAGCCCGGATTGATGAAAGACAATTTCTCAGCAAAGGTCCCATCTGAATGCAAGTGGGTGGTTAAAATGCCTTCCTCCTCTCCTTCACAGGGTTGCACGACGACAGCCCCCGCACCATCACCAAAGATCACGGTAACATTCCTACCTGGCGTACTAAACTCCAATCCCATAGAGTGCATCTCGGCACCAACGAGTAGGATGTTTTTGTACATGCCCGTCTTTACAAATTGATCAGCAATCGATAATCCATAAATAAATCCAGAGCACTGATTTCGGATATCCAAAGCGCCTATTTCCGTCTTGGTGATCCCTAATTCGCGCTGTAAAAGTACCCCACAGCCAGGGAAATAATAATCGGGGCTAAGCGTCGCAAAAATGATAAAATCAACCTCTTCTTTGTCGATTCCTGCCCGTTCTATGGCAATCTTTGCCGCTTCAACCCCCATTGTAGTGGTGGTTTCCTTGTGTTTCTGGCCATATCTTCGAGATTGGATACCGGTACGTTCCTGAATCCATTCGTCAGAAGTATCCATCACCTTTGTCAGGTCATTATTTGTCACTACTTTTTCGGGTACATAATGTCCAATTCCTGCTATTTTCGATTTGAGCATAAACGATTCTGTTTGTAATTTTAAGTAGATATTGGTTTTTCACGATTCCAGTGTTCAAACCCCACCACTTGGGTATTTAGTTGCAGTATCTGCCTTCGAGTAAACAAAATTAAAAATTGTTTCTTCAGTTCCTAAAAAATGATTTTCTGAATAGGTACTGTGGCTCCTTTTTTTCATTGCTTTAACAAAAATTGGGCGTTTGAGAATACTTATCTCCTCGTTTTGGCTGCATCTGAGCCTTAAACCACCTCCCTTCCATCGGCCCATAAAAATTCGCCACAACTTAGCCCTCCCCTCTTTTGTTCTAAAAGAAGGCCATCAAAAACGGTGAAAATGCGACTTACGCGCATTTATACTTATTTTGCGAGGCAAAAGTATCTTTTCAATACCCTTAAGCGCCACACATGATACATCTCGGTATTATCGAGGATGAACCTTTAGTAAGAGACAATTTGATTACTTTTTTGGGCAACCAAGTCAATATTGATATCGATATCGCTACTGACTCGGTGGAGGATTTCCTATTGGATTTTCAGGAAAATTCCGCCGTTAATATGATCTTATTAGATATCAATCTTCCTGGCATGTCGGGCATGGAAGGAATTCGACACATCAAGGCTAGAAAAAAGCAGGTCGATATACTCATGCTCACCGCCTATGATGATTCCGAACGAATCTTCAAATCGCTTTGTGCAGGGGCCGTTTCTTATCTTTCGAAGCGAAGCGACCTACATACCATCAAAGAAGCCTTGGAAACGGTCTTCAGGGGCGGGGCTTATATGTCGCCATCCATCGCCCGAAAAGTGGTGGATCATTTTGCACCAAAGCAGCAAGTGCCAGAAGATGTGCTAACCCCTCGCCAGCAGCAAATTGTGGAGGGCTTAGTAGAAGGTTTGAGTTATAAGATGATTGCTGATAAATACCTGATATCGGTAGAAACGGTCAGAGACCATATCAAGAAAATTTACAAGAAACTGCAAGTAAATAGCAAGGCTGAAGTGATCAAGAAAAAAATGGACGGAGAAATTTGACGAAGGCCTCTCCGGTATTGAATCCTGCTAATATCTCTTTGCGTATACACAAGTATGAAAAATAAGTCTTATTTTCGTAAGCATTGACAATAAAACTTTACCCCATCTAGAACAGTTGATTAATAGCGAAACCGCTCATTAAAGGTATTACTTCCTATATGGGACTGAATCTTAATCAAGCCCGTTATTCGCCTGCTGATACACTACTATTGTCCGCTATAGTAGTGTTACTGCTATGTGGTTTTCGCCCCCATCCTACATTTGGACAAAGCAAATTGGCTCCGGCCGATTTTTACTCTTACAATGATGGCCTTTCCGATCGACTAGTTACCGATATCATTCAGTCACATGACCAGATCATTTGGGTCGGAACTAGCAGTGGGCTCAACAAGTTCGACGGTTATGGCTTTACGGTTTTTAACAATTTCCCAGGTAATAAGAACCAGATTTCGCATGATGACATCTTGGAATTGGCGGAGGACAAGGCGGGAAATCTGATCATTCAATATCGAAATATCCCCAATCTATTTGACCGACTCAATCCCATTACTTATCAATTGGATAAAATCGAATTGACCCTTAGCAATGGGGTAAGTGGAATTGTTAGAGATTTACACGTCAATAGAAAAGGGGAAATTTATATCCTCACCATACAACGGGAAGAATTACACGTTTATCATTTCACGGAGGAGGGACAGATTGTTCCAGTCATTACCTTAGAGGAAGAACATAGTAAACTTACCACCAAAGCGAGTCTGCTCTCCCTAGCGGATGGTAGATTTTTAATCAATGATGCCGAATACGGCGTTCGCCTTTTTGATGCTCAGGGCAAATTGTTGAAGACATTTGAAAAGCGGGATTTTATTGGAACGACAAAACTCTTTCCCTACCCCAATCCGGCTTTCTTCTTACACCAAGACAAGCTGGGTAAGGTTTGGTTTTCGCTATATCATACCTCTGCTTTATTTCTACTCGATGAAAATGCCCTGAATTTTTATCCGATGGAGCGAATGCCCAAAAATAAGTATTACACACAAATATGGGAAGATAAATTGGGCAATTTGCTGCTGGGGAATGGTAATAACCGCAAGTCTGAAACCAGTACCGAAGACCTCTATTATGTTACATTAGATAATGAGGTACAAAACTTTTCACACCTCCATACCTCGGGCAACCCGATCACCGCGGCTTACGGACAGGATTTTTCGAAGATACTTTTCTTGGGGGTTGAAGATGGATTCAAAATTGTCAGAAATAGCCAAAGCAACGTCAAAACTTATATTAATGCCCCCTCAGGTGAAAATAGCGTGGTGGTAAGAGGTATTACGGGCGACAGCCATGGGCAGACTTATATTCTTGCTGAAAATGAGCAAATATACGCCTATGACCTAAAGACGCAGTACCTAGACACCCTGCCTATGATCGACTCACAGACGGGTCGGCATATCAATTTCACCTGTGCCTCTGAACTGAAATATGATCCCAGGGGAAATTTGTGGGCCATTACTTGTCATCTTTCTAGCTCTAGTAAGCTGATCAAGTATGACCTGGCTACTTGCGAAACCAACTCGTATATTGGAGACACAAAATTTCACGCCATGGCCCAGGATGCCAATGGCCTAATTTGGATCGCCGCAGAAGGGAAAGAAAGTAAGGGGCAACTGATTACCTTTGACCCCGAAGAAAGCGAATTCAAACCCTATTTCACCAGCGCCGGACTCAATCCCTTACAAAGCCTTAGCCCTTATTACTTGCATTTTGATCGTGGAGGGCGACTTTGGATTGGTACGGATGGTGGTGTCATCAAATTGGATGTAGAAACCGAAACCATTGAGCAGTTTAGCATCGATAATCCGGTAAACGAAGGGCAATTGTCCCACAATACCTGTTATGCCATCGCAGAGGATGAAAAAGGAACGATCTGGATCGGCACAAAAAATGGGCTCAATGCCTTAAACCCGGAGAGTAAGCAGGTCGAAGTTTTCACCCAAAAGGATGGCATGTCCAGTAATACGGTGCATGGTATCTTGGTGGATGGCAATCAAAACCTTTGGATTAGCACCTTTAATGGTTTAAGTCACTATGACCCAGGAAAGGATCTCTTTCGCATTTTTTATGCGATTGATGGCTTCAGCGATGATCACTTTACACGTTCCTCCTTCTATCGAGATGAATATGGCCAATGCTATTTTGGGACGGTTAATGGCTTAAATGCTTTCTACCCCGATGATATACTGGTGGATAAAAATGTCCCAAAAGTTATTCTCACAAAGGTAGAACGTGTTGATGCAGTAAGTAATCAACCGATTGTACAGGATACGAATCTCACACATCTGGAGGAACTTACGATTAAGCCAGGAGCTTCTTATTTTACCTTGCATTTTGCATTGCCCGTATATTATGGTCGGGATAAAATCAGGTTCAGGTCCATACTGGAGAACTATGAGCCTGATTATAGAGATTGGAAATCAGGCATTTTGCAATACAATAATCTTCCGCCAGGTAACTATACACTGCACGTAAAAGGAGCCGATTCGAATGGCAATTGGAGTACGGAAGAGTATACCATGAAGATCAATATCGAGCAATACTTCTATCGCAAACCCATCTTTTGGTTTTTTATATTCTTGGGCATGGTGGGCATTATATATGCCATTTTGAAAAACCGCTTGGAACAGAAACTCAGGATGGAACGCTTGCGCATGAAGCTATCCAGTGACCTCCACGACGAGGTAAGTGGACTACTTTCGGGTATTGCCATGCAGTCGGATATGCTCCGGATGCTGATTAAAGACCAGGAGCTTACCCCTCGCCTAAAAACGATTGGGGAAGCTAGTCGCAAAGCTATGTCTAAAATGAGTGATGTGATTTGGTCGATAGATTCCCGCAAAGATCGACTGGAAGATCTCGTGGAAAGAATGCACGTGCATGCCGATGAAGTTTTACTGCCCATAGATATCCGCTACGACTTCAAGTTGGGTAAAATGGAGCGGCAACAGAAGATTCCTGCTAATATCCGACAGGATATCTATTTCATCTATAAAGAAGCCATCAATAATATTGCTAAGCACTCTCAAGCCACAAGAGTCACCATCCACATGGAAAATCTCGGGCAGATTTTCCAACTCACGATCAGTGACAATGGGCAAGCTATCCCCGTGGCCGTATTGGAAGATGAACGTCGGGGTAAAATTATCAATAGCCGCAAAAGAAAAAAATCGGGCCAGGGTCTTACCAATATGAAGATGCGCGCCCAACGATTGAGGGCAGAGTTGAATATCGCCAAAGAGAATGGTTTCAAAGTGCAATTGCAGATGCGCAAATTTGCCAAGTGATCCCTCTATCGTTATTATAATATGCTTAAAAAGCAAGCCCCCCACCCCCCACCCCATGAATATGGGGTTTCACGGTAATAATCTTCCCCTTATATTTGTAACATCTTAGACGATAAAGATAAAGATCCCGTGAACAGGAAAAGATATTATCCTTCCTATTCACCTATCAACAAGAAGCGTGTTTACATAGGGGCTTTCGGTCTAGAAAGTCCCAATTTTTAAAAAGATAAGACTAAACTCCAGTAATATTTTTACATTAGGCGCATTTAAGCGCTCAATCTCAGTGTTCTATTCATTGAAAAGGGCTTTTTCTCAGAAGAAGCCCTTTTCACTTTTTTATCCCACCATCAATTTTTGCGGGCAGTAGTAGTTGAAGTAATTTTTCTTAATTTTGGATCATCCACGATTCGTGCTTATCGCATACTCCATCATTACATGAATTTAGATATTGCCCAAACGGCGCTCAAGAAATTTTTCGGTTATGAGACCTTCCGGCCTATGCAGGCCGAAATTATCCAGGCTGTCTATGAAGGCAAAGATAGTCTCGTGCTGATGCCCACTGGTGGCGGTAAATCGATTTGCTACCAACTTCCTGCTGTTACGATGCCCGGTACTTGCGTGGTCGTTAGTCCGCTCATTTCCTTGATGAAAGATCAAGTAGAAAGTTTGCGTGCCAATGGTATACGTGCCAGTTTTCTCAACAGTAGTTTAAATCCTGCTGAACAGCAGTCGATAGAAAATGACTTTTTCAATGACGAATTGGAGTTACTCTATGTATCTCCCGAAAAACTGGTTACGTCCTCTTTTCAACCCCTCTTAAAAAAAGCCAAGGTCAATCTGTTTGCCATTGATGAGGCCCATTGTATTTCGGCTTGGGGGCATGATTTTAGGCCGGAGTACAGCCAATTGAAATTCGTTAAAAGGAATTTTCCTGCTGTACCCATCATTGCGCTTACCGCAACTGCAGATAAGCTGACCCGCAAGGATATCGTCACCCAACTCAATTTGCCTTCCCCCACTGTTTTTGTTGCTTCTTTCGACCGCCCTAATATTAGCTTGGAGGTGCGGCCAGGACAAAAACGATTGGAGCAAATTTTGGAGTTCGTGCGGCGAAAGGCCGGGCAATCGGGTATTATCTATTGCCTCAGCCGAAAAAGTACCGAAGACCTTGCCGCCAAACTCAATGCCAAAGGCATCAAGGCTGGTTATTACCATGCCGGGCTAAGTGCAGCTGAAAGATCTAAGGTTCAGGAAGATTTCATCAACGATCAAGTCCCGGTTATTGCGGCAACAATTGCTTTTGGGATGGGGATCGATAAGTCAAATGTAAGGTGGATTATTCACTATAATCTACCCAAAAACATGGAGAGTTACTACCAGGAAATTGGTAGAGCGGGGCGTGATGGAACCAAAGCAGAAACACTGCTATTCTATAGTTATGGCGATATCATGATTCTGCGTGATATCTTGGATAAGAATCAATCTGAAAACACAGAGATCCAAATGGCTAAGTTGGATCGCATGCAACAATATGCCGAATCCTTGGCTTGCCGCCGCCGAATATTACTCAACTATTTTTCAGAAGATAGCAATGAACGGTGTGGAAATTGTGATAACTGTTTGAATCCGCCGACTTATTTCGATGGTACGATTATCGCCCAAAAGGCCCTATCGGCTGCCTATCGCCTACGAGAGAAAGTCGGCTTACGTTTATTGATTGATGTACTAAGGGGCTCGGGTAGAAAGGAGATTTTTGAAGGTGGCTATGACAGTATCAAGACCTATGGTGCAGGTCGCGAGTATAGTTTCTTTGATTGGCAACACTATATGTCTCAACTCATCAACTTGGGCTACTTGGAGATTGCCTATGATCAAAAAAATGTAGTCAAACTCACCGCAGCTAGTCAACGGGTTCTATTTGGTAAGGAAAAGATCCAGTTGGTGCAGCAAACCACAGTAAAGGCACGCCAAGAAGCCGCCAAATCGAAAGCCAAACCCGCCTCCAAACGCGAACGGGTACGGGATGACTTGTTTGAAGTATTGCGGCAGCTTCGAAAGCAGTTGGCACAGCAAAGAGGTGTTCCGCCCTATATCATTTTCACAGATGCTTCCCTGGAAGAGATGGCTGCCCGCCGCCCAATGAATGATGCGGATATGCAACAAATATCGGGTGTGGGTGAAAGGAAACTTCAGCTGTATGGTGATGCCTTCATGCAGGCCATACGCGATTTTGTAGCGGCTAATTCCGCTTCCATTAAGGATGGATCAAGCAGTAAGCTCAGTTTAGAATTATTTCGGCAAGGGCTGACCATAGAACAAATCGCCACCAAACGGGAGCTAGCAGCTAGAACCATCTATGGTCACCTCGCTCAATTGTATGAAGCAGGTGAGGCGATAGATCTCAATCCTTTTATCTCCCCTGCCGATATCCAAACGATTATCCAAGCTTTGAAATACCTGGAAAAACCATTTAAGCTAAAGGATATTTATGATCGCTTTGATGGAAAATACCATTACCATCAAATTCACTTTGCACTGGCTCACCATCGACGCCAAGACAAAACCGGAGTGCGTCCTTTGTCTTAGAGCATGTTTAGAGGTAGTGATTCGGGCTGCAAATATTGATTTAAGGAACCTCTCTACAGCTATTTTTTCCCCGATAACTATCGGGGTAGCAATGCTATGCACTCAAAAATGAGCTTTGTGAGAACCCTTAACTGAATATTTTCGCTTCCAAACCCTACCTCCAAACAAGCTCTTAATATACTGCTGGAATACGATCGGGATAATCAGTAATGATCCCATCCACGCCCATCTGCAAGAGCGAATCCATGAGAGTCGTTTCATTGACGGTCCAAGGAATCACTCTCATGCCTCGATCATGAGCTTCGGCTACCACATTCTCCGTGAGTAATCGATAATTGGGGCTATAGATTTCAGGTGTAAAACCTAATTCCTCAACATACTCTTCCAAAGTCTTGGGCAAGTAAACCAATAGCGCAATACGGATCTTGTGATCCAGGCTACGCACCTCACGCAAGGGGCGCATATCGAAAGACTGGATACTGGCTCGATCACTGATCCCCAAAGCATGCAATTCTTCTACCACCATACGTGCAAAGGCTGGTGGCGCGGGACAAAGCAAACTGTCCCATTCGGGTTCGCTTTTGATCTCTATATTGTAATGTGGTGCTGGTAGCCCCTGGGCTTTCACATGAGCTTCCACCTCGTTTACCATTTCCTTTAGCGTTGGCTTATAAGTAGCCATCGCTTGTTGTGTTGGAAAATTGGCATTCCCTCTTGCTCCACAATCATAGCTTTTCACCCTTTCATAGTCCATTTGATAGATGGCCAAGCTTCGCTCTTCTTCTTTGGATACGGGTGTACCATCAGGTTTGGAGCAAATCAATGAATTCATCCAAGGCTCATGGGATACGACCAATTGGCTATCCTTAGAAACGGCCAAGTCCAACTCCAAAGTCCGTACGGCAGGATACGCCAAAGCCTTGATAAAAGCGGGAATGGTGTTTTCCGGCACGAGTCCTCTTGCTCCTCGGTGCCCTTGCCAATCAATAATTTTCTTGTCCATGATATTAGCTTGTTGACAGGATGTTAGCCATGCAAGTAAACCGATCCCTAACAAAATCCTTTTGAACATTATTTTCTATTTTTTATCATGTAATCCATAGTGAGATTACACAATAGTTTTACCCCTAAATCGAGGCCACTATCATCGATAAAGAAATCTGGTGTGTGGTGAGGTGCCGCCTTCGATGGATCTAAGCCCTTGGGCATTCCACCAAGAAACAGAAACAAGCCCGGAACTTCTTTGGCGAAAAAAGAAAAATCCTCCGCGCCTGTTCTGGCATTAATCAAATGCACATTTTCTCGACCGGCAGTTGATTCTATCGTCGATAACATCTTAGCCGTTAGCGCTGGATCATTATAGGTTACAGGATAGCCCTCTTCAATCGTTACTTCCGCCCTAGCACCAGCACTCTCGGCGATTTTGGTGGCTGTTAGGCGGATTTTATCGTGAATGATCTGCTGCATATCTGTATCTAAAGTCCGGATGGTACCAATCATTTCAACTTCCTCTGGAATAATATTGGAACGAACACCCCCACTAATCTTCCCGATGGTAATCACGGCCGCTTCTTTAGTTAACTCCGTTTGGCGACTAATAATATGTTGTAGCCCTTGAATAATCTGCGCTGAAACAGCTATCGGATCAACCCCTGACCAGGGCGTAGAACCATGCGTTTGCACCCCCTTCACCTTGATGGTCAATCGATTAACAGCCGCCAAAGTCCCCCCTGGTTTGTAATTGACATGTCCGACTTCCGTTTTGGAATTGATGTGCAATCCGAAAATTACATCCACATTGTTATTTTTCAGTACACCTTCTTTTACCATCAATTTAGCTCCACCTTCTTCACCAGGAGGCGGCCCTTCTTCCGCAGGTTGGAAAATAAAGACGACCGTGCCCGCCAATTGGTCCTTCATGCTACTCAGCACTTCTGCTGCCCCCATCAACATGGCGACGTGTGTATCATGACCACAAGCGTGCATCACGCCTACTTCTTGGCCCAAGAAGGTAGATTTCACTTTCGAGGCAAAAGGAATGGGCGCTCGTTCAATCACTGGGAGGCCATCCATGTCTGCTCTCAAAGCGACCACTGGGCCCTCTCTTCCGCCCTTCAAAATGGCCACCACTCCTGTATGAGCAATACCCGTTTTCACTTCCAAGCCCAAGCTTCGCAAATGCTTTTCAACATAAGCAGCTGTCTTAACCTCTCGGTTACTCAACTCAGGATTCTCGTGTAAATACCTCCGCCAATCAATCACCTTATCTTTCACTTTTGCCACCCGCTTATCCATCATGGTATAGATACTCCCTTGCCCCCAAAGGCTGATCGAAACCAGGGTACAAATCAATAGCGCCATTATATTTTTCATACTGTTCTTTTTTAAGGTCCTCTTTAAGAGGCATTATGCATTTTCTTTCAACTGCTTATAGTGGTGATAAAAATAGGGAATGGTTTCTATCCCTTTATAGAAGTTGAAGAGTCCATAGTGTTCATTAGGGGAATGAAGAGCATCCGA
>Ga0070727_10003208_pt1 | contig 15098 bp, 16 predicted proteins | sample tdAd472_FD_66722 | JGI IMG/M metagenome (GOLD analysis project Ga0070727, IMG submission 66722) | Marine sediment microbial communities from the Atlantic coast under amendment with organic carbon and nitrate - tdAd47.2 | ecosystem: Environmental > Aquatic > Marine > Coastal > Sediment | place...
TAATGGCAGACACCAGTTTATGCTCAAACTGCTCCACATGGCTGACCAGCGTACTATAACGTGTGCAAAACTGGTACATCCCCACCAGATCAATGCCAGTATCGCCCGATTCCTGCATCGCTTTGCGGCCAAATTTATTTAGCGACGTTTGCGGTGTAATCACCAACAGCGGCGTGCTATTTTCGAAAGAAGAGGCAACCCCGGTAAGCATATTGGTAGCACCCGGGCCTGTGGTCGAGCAGCAAACCCCCAGCCGACCAGTATTTCTTGCGTAGGCATCCGCCATAAAGGCCGCACCGGTTTCATGTCTCGCGATAATGGCCTTTGGGCCACCGCGTCTGGCGCTGCGCGCTAGCGCATTATACAAGGGCTCAATAGCTCCACCCGGAATACCAAAAACATATTCGACTTTGAGCTGTTCGAGGTAAGCAACCAACAAATCCCCAACATTGATGTCAACAGCCGAAGGTTCACTTTCACATTGCCGCTCTATACTAATGAGATCAATGCTCATAACTCGCCCTTTTCATTATCGCTTTCTTTCCTTAGCTCAGTTTACCTGGCCGTTCGATTCTCCGAGGGTATTCGGTTTTACCATGCCCTTATATAATAAATCACTTTAACTATGCAACCTTACCCCACAAAACTGTTCAATAAAATTGATCTGGGTAGGATAGGTATTAAAGAGGCGTTGATTCATTCCTTAGCTAGCACAGACGAACTCTGGAGCATCCGGCAACTCAATTTCCATCGCTATCGGCAGGTGATCCGATAAGGTGCGATCTAATACTTCTACATGTTTGATTGTTAGACTGGAACTGACAAGAATCTGATCATAATTATGAATCGGCTTCCAACTCGGGTACGTGTTGAAGACACCCGATGGCGAGGTAAGCTCCCTTTCGCTCAGGGGTGAGAGCTGTTTAAGTATGGCGCTGGCATTGCTGTTCAAATCACCCATTACCACCACATGCCGGTAATCTTTAATCAACTCTTTAATGTAGGAAAGTTGGTTGTTACGCGCGCGCTGGCCCAGCGAAAGGTGCAATATGACCAACACTAACGGCACCTGCAAACTGCCATAGCGCAACACGATGGCGCCACGCCCAGGCAGTAAGCCAGGCAACTTATGATCTTCAATAACTTGGGGTTTCAGCTGACTGAGTACGCCATTACTATGCTGCGCCAATTTACCCAAATTTCGATTGAGTTGCTGATACCAATAGGGAAATCCAGCAGCTTCCGCCAAGTATCGCACTTGATTAATGTGCCCAGTACGTATGCTGCCGCCATCCGCTTCCTGCAACGCAACAATATCAAAGTGCGACAAGGTTGATGCAATGCGGTCTAGATTCTCGGAACGCTGGGAGTGTGGAAGAACATGCTGCCAGCCGCGCGTCACATAATGGCGGTACGCCTGACTCTGTATGCCGATTTGGATATTATAACTGAGTAACTTTAAGCTCGTTCTGTGGGTCTTCGACTGCCCACTCTTTTGGGTGTCATCAAAAGACACTAGCGTTGCCGGCGAACGGTTGGACGAACGTTTTAAATTAGTCGAAAAATGTCGAAGCATACTAACTACCGCTTTATCAAACCGTACGACCGCCTAGCTGACCCCCGTTGCTCTTAATGTGGGTGCAACAGGGAAACCCACTTGCACTAAAAGCAGAGTGCTGATTAGTCCTGCTTCATCGCCTTACGCTCTTTTCTAATTAGGTAATTGGCAACCTCAAATATTCCATCTTCGCCCGCCTTCATACCAGCACCGATGCGATATTTTCCATTAATGATAATGGCGGGCACACCAGTTGCCCGATAGTCTTTTTGACGGTTTTTCGATTGCATGATTTTGCTATTGACACTGAAGGAATTAAAGGCTTGATTAAAGTCGGCCTCCTTAACATCATATTTCGCATAAAATTCGGCTAGCGACTTTTGATCAAAAAGATTTTCACGTTTTTTGTGTATCGCGTCAAATAAGGCCGCATGGGTTTTGCCCTCAACCCCGAGTAAGGCGGCGGCATAATAGGCACGAGCATGCAGCTCCCAACCTCGCCCCATCACTGCAGGCATACGTACAAATTTCACATCATTGGGTAGTTCTGTTACCCATTTTTCTAAACGTGGCTCTAATTGGTAACAATGCGGGCAACCGTACCAGAACAGCTCCACAACCTCGATTTTTCCTTCAGGAACACTAGTGCTGGTAGCCCTTGGCAACTCAACATAGTGTTCACCTGCGCGAAACTCCTGCCCAGACTCAGCACAGGCTAGTAATGGCATCATGAGTAAAATAAGAAAACTTTTTTTAATGAATTTCCGCATTCGCTAACTCCATATAAAGATCAATTAATTCATTCGCCTGATTAAGACCATCAAATCTGAAAATTGATCGCTGAATTAATATTCTCTTACCAATTATGATGCCCAGTTGTTTAGGCTCTATAAAAAAGGGCGGCTGAGCCACCCTTTTATTCACTCACACCAGCTTAATGCAGCCCTTGAATATAACTTGCCAGAGCTTCAATCTCAGCATTATTAAGACGGTAGGTGACGGTGCTCATGATTTTAGCATCACCATCATTAGTACGCTGACCATCTCGAAATGCTTTCAGTTGCGCGGCGGTATAGTCTGCATACTGCCCACTTAGCGCAGGATAACCGGCTGCCGAGTTACCAGAGCCAGTAGGTGAATGGCAGGCAGTACAGGCAGCAACCCCGATATCTTTGTCGCCTGCTCGATAAAGCCTTTCACCCAAGGCAACTAACTCTTTTTTCGCTTCACCCGCAGACACTTTCTGGCTAGCGAAATAAGCGGCAATATCGGCTAAATCCTGGTCGGACTTACCATCCAGTTGTCCAGCCATAGTCGGCACTGAACGTGCTCCCGACATAATATCCTTCATTTGTTTGATCAGATAGTTTGTATTTTGACCCGCTAACTTAGGAAACGCTGCCACAAAACTATTCCCGTCAGCACCATGACAAGCGCCGCATGCGGCAGCTTTCGTTTGACCGGCCTGGGCATCGCCATCAGCAACCGCGTAACCCGCCAAACTCATCCCCAAAACTAAGCTCAAAAACTGTATTCTCATTTTATATCCTAAACTTAATACCAATATTCGCCCGACTTACTGAGCCGCCATATAACTAATCAACGCTCGATAATCTTCTGTCTCACAACTGGCACATAGCCCTTTCGGAGGCATTGCGCCTTTACCACTCACGACACTCTCTACCAAGGTTTTCATACCTTTCTTCAAACGCGGCTCCCAAGCGGCTCTGTCGCCAATTTTAGGTGCTCCAGCGACCCCCGATTGATGACAAAAACCACAGGTTTTTTGAAAGGTTTTTCCCAACTCCTGCGCCGATGCTGTGAGTGTAAAGCCAACAGCTAATATCCAAGCACATAATATTTTCATTTGCCACAATTCTCCGTTACTAAAATACCTATTTTATTATAGTTGGTATTATCAGAAGTGCGGCATTCCACCCTGCTTAAAGCAGGGCAAAGTATATACTATTATTTTCATAAACGGGAGACCTGAGGCTGGGCCATGCAGACTATGTGCGCTAATTGCTACGTTACGCGCTATAATCCGTTCCCGCTTCCAATATCAGAAAGGCAGACAAGTCGCAGCCCATGAATACAACCCTCAAAAATCCATTTCAACAGACTGGTTTTCTAACCAGCGCAGCAAATCTCAATCAGTGTCCGCCGGAAGAGGGTTGGGAGGTTGCGTTTGCCGGGCGCTCCAACGCCGGCAAATCAAGTGCAATCAATGCCATAACTCAGCAAAAAAAATTGGCCAAAACCAGTAAAACACCGGGGCGCACCCAATTACTCAATTTTTTTAGTGTTACAACAGATGAGCACAGACTGGTTGACCTGCCGGGCTATGGCTATGCGAAAGTCCCGTTAGCACAGAAAAAGAAATGGGAAATTTTTATCGACGACTATCTGCGTCATCGTAGCAGCCTGTGCGGGTTATTTTTAATTATGGACATCCGCCACCCGCTGACCGAATTTGATCAATCAATTCTGAAATGGACCCGTGAATGCGAGCTGCCCACTCATATTCTATTAACCAAGGCGGACAAATTAAAATTCGGCCCAGCAAAGGCCGCTAGATTGAAAGTTGAGCAAGCACTGAAAACTTCGCCGCTTGCCAGCGTACAGCTATTTTCTGGAACCGCCCTGACCGGTGTCGAGGAAGCTAGAAATAAATTGGCCGCATGGTTGCAGCTGGGATAACGACTATCGGCACATTTATCATCACATAAAAAAGCCCCACACACCCTTGGGGGAGATGCATGGGGCGAAACTCTCCGGTATCTGCGGGGATGCATTCCGGAGATGCTTTGACTAGGAGAAGATCAAGTCAATTTGCTTACTGTATAAGCACAAACAATGAGACTGCCTTCTTTTAGTTTAGTTCCCGAACCAAACAATTTGCCCGTTTGGGCTCTTGTCAAAACGTCAATGCGCCTCGTCCCAATTATCACCAATACCAATATCGACTATCAAAGGCACATCCAATTTAACCGTCGAACTCATGTGTTCACGTAATTTTTGCGTCACCACATCCAGTGCTGGCTCCGCCACTTCTAATACCAACTCATCGTGCACCTGCATAATCACCTGCGCGTCCGGCCTCTCTTTCGATAACCACCGGTCGACCTCAATCATTGCCTTTTTGATGATATCCGCCGCTGTGCCTTGCATGGGCGCGTTGATCGCTGTTCGCTCTGCCGCTTGTCTTTGCATCGCGTTACGCGCATTAATTTCCGGCAGATAAAGGCGGCGACCGAACAAGGTCTCCACATAGCCTTTTTCGGCGGCCTGACTGCGGATGTTATCCATATAAGTTAGCACCCCCGGATATCGTTCAAAATAACGGTCGATGTAGGCCTGCGCATCTTTACGGGCAATCCCCAGCTGGCGTCCAAGACCAAACGCAGACATACCGTAAATTAAACCAAAGTTAATCGCTTTGGCACTTCTACGTTGTTCGTTAGAAACATCATCAAAACGGGTATTAAATACTTCCGAGGCGGTCGCGCGGTGCACGTCCATTCCCTTGGCGAAGGCTTCCAGTAAACCCTTGTCCTGTGATAGATGAGCCATAATCCGCAGCTCGATTTGCGAGTAGTCCGCCGCAACCAGTTTATACCCCTCAGGGGCGACAAAAGCTTTACGAATTTTCCGGCCTTCCGCTGTTCTGATGGGAATATTCTGTAAATTGGGGTCGGAGGATGATAAACGCCCGGTAGCTGTGACCGCCTGATGATAGGAGGTGTGAATCCGCCCCGTTTTGGGATTAATCTGGATCGGCAGCTTATCGGTGTAAGTAGATTTGAGTTTGCTTAAACTACGATGCTCTAAAATTACCTTGGGCAATGGGTAATCCAGTGCTAATTCTTGCAGTACTGGCTCCGCCGTCGAGGGTTGGCCTTTCGGCGTTTTCTTCAGAATCGGTAGTTGCAGTTTTTCATAAAAAATAACCTGTAATTGTTTTGGTGAACCCAAATTGAATTCTTCCCCGGCCATTTCAAAAGCCTGCTTTTCCAGTTCTAACAAGCGCTGTGCAAGCTCCTGGCTATGCTGCCCTAGCATTTTCGCGTCCACCTTTGCACCTTTGCACTCGATACGCGATAGCACAGACACCAAGGGCAGCTCAATTTCCTCATACAGCTGTTGCAGGGAAGGCTCAGCCGCCAACAGGGAGCTCATTTCCTGGAATAGTCGTAACGTGATATCCGCATCTTCAGCGGCATATTCACCTGCTTGCTCCATTTCCACTTGGTTAAAGGTCAGTTGCTTCGCGCCTTTTCCGGCAACATCTTCAAAATGGATAGTTTCTTGTCCTAAGTATTTTAACGCTAGACTATCCATATCGTGGCGTCCGGTCGAGTTGATCACATAGGACTGCAACATAGTGTCCTGCGCAATACCCGAGAGCTTAACTCCATGATTGGCCAAAATATTCATGTCATATTTGAGATTTTGTCCGACTTTACGATGATCTGAACTTTCCAGAAAAGGCTTTAGCTCAGCTAGCACATAACTTAGCTCCAGCTGAGCTGGCGCACCCAAATAGTCATGCCCAACCGGTATATAAGCCGCTTCATAGGGAGTTACCGCTAAGGAAACACCCACCAATTTTGCTTCCATGTAATTCAGGCTGGTAGTTTCCGTATCGAAAGCAACCAAATTTGCACGACTGATTTTATTCAGCCATTTCTCGAAGTTAGGTTTGTCGAGCACAACCTCATAATCTGTCGACTGATTTGAACCGACTTCACCTTCGTCCTTAGCCACTGTACTAACCACTTCGGTTGGCGGACAGTCAGACTCAAGTTCCGCCACCCAAGTTTTAAACTCCAGTTCCTTAAACCAGCGCATTAAGACTTCTCGGTCTGGCTCGCCATGAATTAAGGTTTGCGGCGTCACGTCCAGAGCAACATCTGTTTTAATCGTGGCCAACTGATAGGAGAGGGGTAAGATGTCTAATACGTTGCGTAAATTTTCACCGACCTTGCCACCGATTTTATCGGCGTGTTCCATGACCGATTGCAGGGATCCATATTCATTCAGCCACTTAACCGCAGTCTTCGGGCCACATTTAGGCACGCCAGGAATATTGTCTGAACTATCGCCCACCAATGCCAAGTAATCAATAATGCGCTCGGCTGGTACTCCGAATTTATCAATAACCCCTTGTTTATCGGTCTTAGTGCCATCCATCGTGTTGACCAAACTAACATGGTCACTCACCAGCTGCGCCATGTCTTTATCACCGGTAGAAACCACCGTCTCAAGCTGATGTTCTGTGGCCTGCGTTGCCAGAGTACCGATAACATCATCTGCCTCAACATCGTCGACCACTAACAAAGGAATCCCCATCGCCTCAATAATGCGGTGGATAGGTTCAATCTGCACTCTAAGATCATCCGGCATCGGCGGGCGGTTAGCTTTATATTCCGCATAGAGGTCATGCCGAAAGGTTTTTCCTTTGGCATCGAAGATGACGGCAATAGGCGAGTTAGGGTAGTCTTTCATCAAACGACGTATCATACTGATGACACCGCGCACCGCTGCCGTGGGCATGCCACTGACGGTACGAAGATCTGCCTTGATAGCGTAGAAGGCGCGAAACAGGTAAGACGAACCGTCTACCAGGACTAAGGGGGCATTATCTGTATTTGGCATGATATTTTTTGATACGAACTAAATTCTGAGGGTAGAATGCTGTCTATAATAACCGCGCAACCAGAGAATGAAACACTTAAATGTCGTGATTCTTGGTTAACGACATAACCCGTTCAATTAACTTTTAGGTGAGCCCATGTATTACCGACTTAGATATCTACTCTGCATTACTTTAATCGCCGCACTTCCTCATTGGGTGGTGGCTGCACCTGAAGAAGAGTCTGGCGAGCCCGACATTATTATTAAACAACTGGAAGACAAGGTTGTGCACGAGTACCGTATTAACGGCTTTCTCTATGCCATCAAAGTGATTCCTAAAAAAGGCAAACCCTATTACCTAGTGGCCGAAGATGGTAGCGACAACTTTATGCGCGTGGATGAGCCACGCTTTATGGTGCCTAAATGGGAAATTATCACTTGGTAACCGGTTGCGTTAGCGTTAACTCAATTAATGCATCCTTCTCCAGCCAAAGGGATGCCACCCATTGCTGAAAATCTTCACGATACTCATCTGACGCCTGATAATCTCCCTCGCGCAACTGCGGGGGGATTGTTCGCTGATTGACTCTTACCACCACTTTTTTTAATTGCCCGGATAAAAACTGCCAGAAATTTTGAGGACCATCCGGATAAATAATGCTCATATCAACAACAGCGGCTAAGTTATCGCCGAGCATGCTTACTACATAGGCAACCCCACCGGACTTAGGTTTAAGCAAATGCTGATAGGGTGACGTTTGCCGTACTTTCTTTTTTAACGTAAATCGTGTTCCCTCAATAAAGTTCACAATCGATACTGGCTCAGCGCCCAGCTTTTTACAAAGCTCACGTGTTGTTTCTAAATCTTTACCCCGCCACTGCGGGTTATTAGCCAGTTCTTCCTTGCTATGCCGCCGCATAAAGGGAAAGTCCAGCGCCCAACAGGCTATGCCAATCAACGGCAACCAAATCAACTCTTTTTTAAGGAAAAACTTGAAGAATGGGACTCGTCCCATGAGCAAGAAAACCAGGATGGGAATATCGGACCAGGCTTGGTGGTTGGCGATTATTAAATACGATTTTGTGGCGACAATCCATCCAACCCTTCAACATCCCATTGTGGCTGGTGAACTATTTCAAACGTCAGCTTATAAGCATAAACCAGATATTCGGCAAGCATCACAACCGCGTGAGTACACTGTTTCTTCACCTCTACATTCGGAACCAACCATTTAACTAATGCAATCAGCATGACTGGCGCCAACCCCAACAGGGTATAGATCACCAGCAAACAAAGGCATAGGACACCTTTAAAATTTGAAACGATCCGCCGTAACAATTCCACTAGATCGTTTTAAAACCTCTTTCATTGACAACGCATAAAGGTATCGGCAACGCCTTGCAAGAAGACTAAATAAGCATTTGGCCCTGCCGAAATACCACTGCCCAACGGGTCAAGCATCAACAAAGTCATTTCTTTCATTGCCATCAAAGTGGCTAATACGGCCGGGTTGCTCTCCGGTTCGGCAATAATACAGCGGATATCCTCAGTCTCTATGATCCGTTGCAACCGTAGCAAATGCTTCACTCCGGGATTTACCTCTGGATGAAGGCTCACAACGCCTCGATGTGATAGACCATATTCCTGTTCAAAATAACGGTAGGCATCATGATAAACCAGGTAATGAAACTTTTGCTCCTGTAAGCGCTGTCGTAACTGACTTTCTAGCTGGAGTAAGGCGACGTTGAAAACATTCAAGTTGCGACGATACTCCGCTTCGTGCTCAGCATCGAACTTGATTAAGTGTGCCGCAATTGCGTTGGCAACCGCCAATGCCTGCTGACCACTCAGCCAAAAGTGTGGATCCAGATAACCATCAGCGCCTCGAACAAGAAAAGGTTCGAGGTTTAGTACAGATTTTTCGGTTGCCAGTTTTCTCAAGGGTTTCGCTAAGTAATTTTCCGATTCTTCGCCTAGCCAAACAATGACTCCCGCTTGGTTTAATTTGACCATATCTGAGGGCCGCATACTGTAGTGATGTGGTGTCGCGCCGGGAGGCAACAGAACCTGTGCTTGCTGCGTGTTTCCCAGGATCGCTTGCGCAATCATTTGCAGTGGCTTGATACTGGTTAACACTCGCGGTTGAGCACTAACATTAATACTGAGCAGCATTAATGAGAGAACAAAAATTTTAATACGCATAGAGGGAAACTATTCTTAAAAAGAATGTTATAATATAACACTTATTGTTAAGCTAAGTCACATGCAAAACGCTTTCAAGAAACATATCGCTTGCCAGCCGCATAATCACAAAGATTGCGTGGACACAGCCATGGCGGCAGCGCGAAAAGCATGCCTGGAAGCGGGGGCAAGACTAACACCCACCCGCGAACAGGTATTGTTGTTAATTTGGCAAAGTCATAAGCCCTTGGGTGCTTACGATATTATCGCTCAGTTGACAGCACAGAAACACGAAGGGGAGAACAAGGTTGTCGCTCCACCAACCGTATATCGGGCCTTAGAATTTCTTTTACAACAAAGCTTTATCCACCGTATCGCCTCCTTGAACGCCTTTGTCGGCTGCAGCCTGCATCAGGCTGCACACATTAGCCAGTTTCTGCTTTGCTCAGCATGTGGCATTGCCATCGAAATGGACTCAGAAACGATTAACCAGGCCGTACAGCATAAAGCGGATTCTTTTGGTTTCGCAATTCAAAGCGAAACCATTGAGGTCATCGGGCTTTGTAGTAATTGTCAAGCAGAGCAAAACGCGGTATGACCTTAGCCAATACGCTCGTTTCTCTCGACGATGTAAGCATCAAAATTGCTGGCAATCTCATTATCGATAAGGTGAGCTTAGCGATCAATGCGGGCGAGATAATCACTCTTATCGGCCCCAATGGCGCGGGTAAAAGCACCTTAATTCGCGCCATCCTCGGCTTAATAAAAATTACCTCAGGCCGAATCAACAAAGCGCCGGATTTGCGTATTGGCTACATGCCTCAACGCCTGCAAATGGATCGCACCATCCCGTTAAATGTATCAGGTTTCCTCAAGGTTTGGCGCTCAACGCATTCGATTGATACTCTCACAGCGCTGCAGCAAGTATCTGCGCAGCATTTGATTGATCGTCCGATGCAAAGCCTTTCCGGCGGCGAACTTCAACGCGTATTGCTGGCCCGCGCCTTATTGCGTAACCCACAATTGTTGGTGCTTGATGAGCCGGTGCAGGGCGTCGATCTGCAAGGCCAAACTGAGCTGTATCAACTGATCAAAAAAATACGTACTCTGTATCAGAGCGCCGTACTAATGGTGTCACACGATTTACATCTGGTAATGTCCTCAACCGATCAGGTCATTTGTCTAAACCATCATATTTGCTGCTCGGGCCACCCAGAACGAGTCAGTAATGATCCTGCCTATCGCGAGCTATTCGGTATAGACGCCGTTAAATCCATTGCGCTCTATGCACACCATCATGACCATAGCCATGATGATTCAGGTAATATTATCCAGTCGGAGCATACTCATGGCTGACTTTATCTGGTTCGCGCTCTTAGCCGGTATCGGTGTCGCACTCATCGCTGGACCACTGGGTTCCTTTGTGGTCTGGCGCCGGATGTCCTATTTTGGCGATACCTTGGCGCACTCTGCGTTGCTTGGCATTGCGCTCGGCATCGCCTTCGATCTAAATTTAAATATTGCCGTCATTATTTGTTGTGTGCTGATTGCTGTCATACTGGTGGTGTTGCAACAACATCGTTTTATCTCGACCGACACACTCCTGGGAATATTGGCCCATAGCACTCTTTCTCTCGGTTTAATCTGTATTGGGTTATTAGGTGTTCGCCTGGATCTGATGTCTTATTTATTTGGCGATCTTTTAACGGTTACTCAAAATGAGTTGATCTGGATTTATGTCGGTGCTCTTGTGGTATCAGTGCTGCTATGCGTTTTTTGGCGGCCACTATTGGCCATCACCATCGACGAAGAAATGGCCCAGGCGGAGGGTTATCCTGTGGCGCTAATTCGTTTGCTGCTAATGCTCTTGATGGCCATCGTTATTGCTGTAGCGATGAAGATTGTCGGTGTCCTGCTGATTACGTCTTTGATGATTATTCCCGCTGCCGCTGCGCGCCGGATCACCCATAGCCCAGAAAGCATGGCGTTAATGGCCAGCTTACTCGGATGTATCGCCGTGGCACTGGGTCTCTTTGCTTCCGTAAAGTGGGATACGGCTACCGGGCCGTCTATCGTTCTCGCGGCTGCCGTCGTCTTCCTACTGTGCTTGACGCCAACACCCTGGAAATCAAACAAAGCACATTAGTCGGCTAACGCGTCCGGCGACTGGTTAATTCATTCACGAGGCAAAAACCATCGTGCGATAGTGAATACAGCGGCGCTGATGCATGACCAGAACTCCCGGGTTTAGCCCTCATAACTATTTGCTTTGTAAACTGTAGACTTCATCATTAACAAGAAGTCTCTGATTAAGTCATAACCTGCTCGAAGGCATCCTAACTACATTGTCGTAGCGATACACTCAACTTCTACCCGAGCATTCATGGCGAGGCCATTGGTAGCGAATGCGCTGCGAGCCGGGTAGGGCGGGGTGAAGAATTTGACATAAACCTCGTTAAAAGCCGCCCATTCAGCAATATCAGCTAACATAACGGTGCATTTCACTACGTCCGCCATGCTATATCCGTGTGATGCTAAGGTGTTTTTAATATTAGTCATTGTCTGTAGAGCTTCTCCTTGAATACCTCCTGCGGCGAGTTTTCGCGTTTCCGGCACCATGCCCAGTTGCCCAGATAAGAAAAGCACATCGCCTACGCGCACGGCTTCAGAAAAAGGTAAATTGGAACCTAGTATTTTGTCTGAATTGAGAAATTCAACAGCTTCCTGTTCATCCGAAATCGCCGAAAAACTAGTGGTTACCGTGAAGAAAGCGAGAACAACTGAGAGAATTCTTTCCATAGAAAATGCTCCTTCTATTTAGGGGGCTAATTATTGTGTAGAAAGACGGCTGAAGGTTAGCGATAGTTTTCCATAATCGCACGTAATGCTTGATTCATGTTGGCGACGTTATGTGGGCCGCGCAAAAAACCATGATGTTCGCCTGCTGGATTAATAATCGCGATGCTCATGCTGTGATCTACCAAATAATTACCGGCATCATCCATTGGCGCCTTCGCAAACATGCTATTTAGGTTGCGCGCAAACTCAAACATGGACCCCAACTCTCCCGTAACACCAATAAAATCAGCATTAAAGTGAGTGACATATTCCGCTAATTTTTTTGGGGTATCACGTTCAGGATCGACGGACGCGAGTATGTATTGGGTATTGCCCTCGGCAATCGAGCCTTGCAGTTCTTTTTCAAGTTGGCTCAGCAAGGCCATCGTCGTTGGGCAGACATCGGGACAATAGGTGTAGCCGAAAAAGACCAGACTCCACTTTCCCTGCAAGCGCTGATTGTCAAAAGGCCTGCCTTGATGATCAATCAGAGAAAAATCAGCAAGCTTAGTGCTTTGCTGTTTAACAATCGCTCCCAATTGCTGTAACTGTTCAGTGGAAATTTCTGGTGAACGCACCACCCGCGCTACCATCATCCCGACAATGAGGGCGATAACACAGAGCAGTACAATAACCGTTTGCTTAATACTAGACATAGGAGAAATCGCTTACAGATAATGGTCTATTAGCATCGCAGCAAATAGAGCCATGAGATAGTAAATGGAGTATTTGAAGGTTTTGATTGGCGCATGTGGATTGCTACCAATCATGATCATAATCGCCCAATACAAAAAGCCCAAACCCAAGGCGATCGCGCTGACGAGATAAAAAACTCCGCTCATGCCACTGACAAAGGGGAGCAGGGTGACGGCGATCATAATAAGTGTGTAAAGCAAAATATGTAAACTAGTATAACGCTCACCATGGGTCACGGGCAACATGGGTATTTCGACTTTAGCGTATTCATCCTTACGGTGTATCGCCAACGCCCAAAAATGCGGTGGCGTCCAGGCGAAAATGATTAACACCAGCAACAAAGCGTCTGCATCCAGGCTGTTGGTTACGGCAGTCCAACCCAGCAAGGGCGGTACTGCACCGGAAAGACCGCCTATCACAATATTTTGCGGTGTAGCGCGTTTAAGCCAGCCGGTGTAGATAAAGGCATAACCAATCAAAGAGGCCATCGTTAACCAAGCGGTGAGCGGATTCACTAACAACACCAACATGCCCATTCCTAAAACACCGATTAGCAGTGCGAAAATGATTGCCTGCCGCAGGCTGACGCGGCCTTGTGCGATGGGGCGGTTGTGGGTACGCGCCATCACCGAATCAACACGCCAATCAACAATATGATTAACTGTCGCTGCCGACCCAGCCCCTAAAGCAATGCCTAAATTACCGAATATCAGAATATCGAGAGGCACCATACCCGGTGTCGCCAAAAACATACCGATGACAGAGGTTAATAGCATCAGCGCAACAACGCGCGGCTTGCACATTTCCAGATAGTCACGCCAGCTGGGGGAAAGTGATTTCGAGGAATCCATTACTTCCGACATGAGTACACTATTCGTTAATTTTTATATATCGCGATACATCTGCTCAGATGCGGACAAACCAACGCGATCCTATTGCTACAAAGTCTGGTTTCACCAGAAGCCTAGTGTCATATTATCACCAGAGCACCTAGTAATAGCAAGCCATGTACCGTATCTGAGCTCAACCGATTCTCGAAACCTTAAGCAACCGCTTTAAATCCTCGAGCAAGTCCTTGCCGCTATTTTGCTCCGTGAAATACATCATGACATTACCAATCGGATCAACCACGAGAATATAACTCTGACTTAAGGCGGTATTAGCATCGATCTTCTGATCTAAGTAACGTTTAAGATGAAATCGATCAGCGCTGGAAAAATGAAGCTGCGGGTACTCGGTTTTATGCTTTTTTGTGACATTTTCCAAACCCTCTCCGCTAACGTCCACCAGGTAGCGGATCACGCGATCAGACTCTTTATGTAATGCGACATTAACCTGCCGTGCTTTATATAGCGCGTCGTTACAGGTACGCTCACAGATGCCATCCGAAAGCACCAGCAACATCCACTTAGTTTGCATTGCATCAACCTTGAGCAACTGACCAGTAGCATCCATAAGCTCAAGCTCATCAAAAACCAATGGCGGCAACATTAAAGTTCCGTGATTAGTTCGGCCCGATGGCACCAGCACATTATTGAAATACATATAGGTGGCTAACACCATCGGTACAAAAACAATGGCAAAAATACTGATTAAGATCAGCCTGCCTTTGGGTTTGTTTGCCGAAGGCTCGATATGCTCTTGGTTATTTTTTGTCATCTTTTTTTATTCGCTTAAGGGTAACATAGAGATACAAGAGGGTTAGCGCAAAGGCCATAGTAAACCATTGCAAGGCATAACCCAGGTGCTTCGCCGGTGTCATATTGATCGGCTGCCAGATCATTTGTAATTGTCCTGGGCTACCTTCGGCAAGACGCACCATAAAAGGCGCACCCTGCAACGGAGAGGATTCGCCATAGCGCTGGTTCATGCGCTCGACATCAACCTTCTGTAACACCTCTGGCCATTGCCCCTTGTAGGGCTCATCAGCTAACATGAAGGGCTCCCCCACAGGAAGATCAATACCAACCACAATCCGCTGTTGATGTTTGATCTGCGGCACCTGTGGCAGTTGCGCCCGGCTCTCGCCCAGCGCAAGCCAGCCCCGGTTCACCCACAAATAATCGATACCTTGATCTTGTTTCGTGCCGGTTTCGACTGACAGGGCTGAAGTAAGGATAAAGGGTGCAATGACCTCATACCCAACTCGCCCTTGAAATATTTTGTTGTCCAGCAGCATTAGCCGCT
>Ga0070727_10003209_pt1 | contig 15095 bp, 16 predicted proteins | sample tdAd472_FD_66722 | JGI IMG/M metagenome (GOLD analysis project Ga0070727, IMG submission 66722) | Marine sediment microbial communities from the Atlantic coast under amendment with organic carbon and nitrate - tdAd47.2 | ecosystem: Environmental > Aquatic > Marine > Coastal > Sediment | place...
ATCGTTCTTCGCCGCGGGGACGACGAGGCAAGGACCAATCTCACCTGACGGCTCCCATCCGAACAACCGACTCGGGATACCGCAACACCTCGATGTTATCGATCGGATTCTCTGTGAACAGGACAGCGTTTGCCTGCGTGTTCAATTCGAAATCGGCAGCTCTGCCCGTTGCGAGAAAGCCCGATCTGGTTACGGCTTCCACCGCCTGCCGCGACGACAGACCAATGCTCCGAAGTCGTATCGCCTCCATGGCGACATCCGCAGGTGACCCAATCAAGTCGGTGCCGGCGAGCACGAAGACGCCAGCCTCGATCGCAAGTGGGAGAAGGCGTTCGATGTTGGCAAGTCCTTCCTCGAGCAGACGACCGCCAGAAGAACCGACCCCGAGTTGCGCGATCGTGTCATCCACTCGAAGGACCGTGGGCACCCACATTCCGGACCTTGCGCCCAGCGCGCCCACATCTGCTTCGGTGAGAAACAGTCCATGTTCGATCGAATGGATACCTGCTGCGACGGCTGCGGAGGGCACCTCTCGGGCCATGGTGTGGATGGCTACCTTCGCCCCCGCCGCTTCGGCAGCCTCAACAGCCGAGGCCAACTGGTCTTCGGTGAAGTTGGCAACAGGACCGATCCCTTTGCGGGGCCAGTCACCGATCAGCTTGACCCAACCGCTACCAGCATCAGCCTCCTCGGTGGCTGCCAGCGCCACCTCAGAAGGGTCGATTTCCCGAGTGAAGCCCGGGTAGTACCCATCCTCGACAGCGAGAATGCGGCCAGCGGCGTCGATGTCGGGCCTTTCTTCGGGTGATAGCGCGCTAGCCACGGACACGGCCGTTGTGTCAGTCCAACCCTTGTCCAAGACGAGCGTTACGCCGGCATCGAGAGCGCTTCGAGCCCGCCCGATGGCATCGCCGAGATTGCCGGGCTGGTAGTTGAGTTCCTCGGCCGCCAAATGGGAGTGTGCATCGACAAGGCCCGGAAGCGCCCAGGTTCCTTCGCCGATCCTGACGTCGGGGTCACCCGCAGGCTCACGCCAGACCCCATCCACGATGTCACGCTCGACGATCTCCTGGAACGGCGAATTGAGAACGACCCTTGTCTTCACAAACCGAACGGTAACGCCGCTCAAGCTCACATAATGAACTGATGCGTCGGTTGGCACCTCTCGTTCTCGTCCTTTTGGCTGCGTGCTCCGGTGGTTCCGATACGACTACCACCATTCTTGGGGGCTCCACTGCAGCGGTTGCACCCACAGTGGCCACGACGGAGCCAGCTCCCCTCGAGTTCGAAGTCCACAATTGTGCGGCCCCGCCAGTCACCTTTTCGGCGCTGTGTGAGGTTTACGAGCTGATTCAGGAGTGGCACGTGGATCGGCCGATTCCGGCGACCGCACTGGCCGAGATCGCATTTCAGGGGCTGCAGGGATTCGCCACCGATAAAGTCGAAGACAAGCCACGCTCGCTCATCTGCGCAGTGCCAACAGAAGATTTCTATGGATTGTGTGCGCTCCTGGCGTCAATGATCGACGAGTCCTCCGTACCGGTCGGTGCTGCCATGGAGGCAGCCGTCACCGCCATGGCCGACATCGGCCTGGACCCATTCAGCTACTACGTACCCCCAGATCAAACCGGTTCGTTCAGAAACAACGGAGTGGTCGGAGGCATCGGAGTCCTTCTCGATGCCACTGATGCTGTTGGGTCTCGTTGCACTCTGATCACAGAAACCTGCCCTCTACGAGTCGTCTTCGTTCTTGACGGGAATCCGGCGGCGGAGGCCGGAATGCTTGCTGGAGACCTGATTGTTGCGGTGAACGGCGAGCCGGTCATCGGCCAGGGATTCGTATCGACAACCTCAACTCTCGCCGGGGATGAAACCGGAGAGGTCTCGATCACCTATTCGAGGGACGGCGTCGAATCAGAGGTCACCGTCGAGCGAGGCGAACTCACCGTCCCCACCGTCACCGTCGACTTGCCCGTAAACAACGTCGGGTACCTACGAATCCCAGATTTTGAAGATGACATTCCTTTCCTGGTCGAAGAGGCTCTTGCATCTCTTGCCGAGTTCTCCCCGCCGACAATCGTCGTGGATCTGAGGGACAACCCCGGGGGGTTCATCGACTCTGCAGTCGAAGTCGCTTCCGAGTTCATCGACGACGGCATCGTCCTCACCTCGGTTGGGCCCAATGAGGACCTCGTTTATCCGGCGAGCGTCGGCGGCCTGGCGACAACTGAGGACCTGATCGTCCTGATCAACGAAGGCTCGGCCTCCGCCGCTGAGATTCTCGCGGGGGCACTCCGCGATGAGCGCGGGGCCACGGTTGTTGGTATGCCCTCCTTTGGTAAAGACGCCATCCAGATACCCTTCGAGTTGCGAAATGGTGGCGAGTTCTATGTCGCCGTTGCTCGATGGTTCACCCCGAGCGGGGACTCTGTAGGCGATGGTGGTCTCACCCCTGAATGGGAGCTCGAACTGCCCGCCGACCTGTCGAACGAAGAGGTCGTATTGGCTGCCCTGGAGGCTGCGTCATGACCAAGAACAGAATCGCTCTCTTCATCATTTCTGCCGGCCTGATTCTGTCCGCATGTCTCCCGTCCAATTCGGCCGACACGACGATCACAACGGGCGCTGAAGCCGGCCCAACCACTCAGCCCCGCTCTACAACCACGCTCGGGGGTCGCTCGGTGGAGCGATACGAATGCGACGAGGCACCTGATGAGATCTCGATCGTGTGCGAGGCCTACGAGCTCATCCAGACCCACTATGTGGATGAGATTCCGGATGGTGACCTAGCCGATGCAGCCGTGATGGCGGTTGAAGCTCAACATGGACCAGAGACGGACGATGCCTTCCTTTGCGCTCTGCCATCTCCGGGCTTTGTGGAATCCTGCGACACAGCGGCCGATGTTGAACTCACCAGTGAACAGGCAGCGGAAATCATCGTGGCAGGCCTAGCCGTCCATGCCCTCGATCCGAACTCGGCCTATTTCGACGAGGAATCCCTCGCACTCCTGCAGGAGGAACAAGAGGGCCAAATCGAAGGTATCGGAGCGCTGGTAACACCGGAGGACGAGACGATCGAGGGTGACAACAAACAATGCTCAACCGTTTCAGAGACCTGCCGAATCCTCATCGTTTCCACAATTGATGGCGCCCCCGCCGAAGGCGCCGGTATTCAGCGTGACGACGTCATCGTTGGCGTCGATGGAGTTGACATCAATGGGTGGACAATCGATGAGGTGACTTCGCAAGTGCGAGGACCGGCCGGTACCGACGTGATTCTCACGATCGAGCGGAACGGCGAAACTTTGGACGTCGCCATTACGCGAGCGGCCGTGGTCATACCGGTGATCAACTCTGAGCGGTTCGGATCGACGGGATACGTGAGATTGAGCATCTTCAGCGAAAACGCGGATGAACAATTTCGCGAAGCAATTCTCGACCACCTTGCCGTAGGGGTCGACAGCCTGGTTGTCGATTTTCGAGACAACCCGGGCGGCCTTCTCGATACCGCCATCGAGATCACATCAGTATTCCTTGAAGACGGGGAAGTCGTGGTAACACAGAGCCCCGATGACCAGGCCTCCTATGAGGTAACAGGAGCAGCCATCGTTCCTGATGACATAGAGGTCACCTTCGTAGTGAACAAAGGAAGCGCCTCGGCCTCGGAGGTGGTGTCAGCCGTGCTCCAAGAGCGGAACCGTGCCACGGTTGTCGGTGAGAACACCTTTGGGAAGAACACGGTGCAGCAGCGCTTCTCACTCTCCAATGGTGGGGCCCTCAAGCTCACAATTGCCCGTTGGCTGACTCCTGGCGGTCTCGACTTCGGCGGAGTCGGCGTTACACCGGACGTCGCCATGGACATCGACCCAGACCTCGATATCGAGACGCTGGTGGCGACAGTGTTGGACGCGGCCTGAGCCGTCATACAATCTTCGGCCCCGGAGGACACACATGAGAGTTGGCATTGGAATACTCGGCGGCGGCATCGTCGGAGGTGCCCTGGCCCATCGCCTTTTGGTCGACCGCACCGAGATCGCTACAAAGACCGGTCTCGATCTCGAGTTGATTCACCTAGCGGTGCGTGACCTCACCAAACCGAGGCGGTTCACATTCCCTGAGGGAACGCTGACGGACGACGCCGAGTCTGTGGTCGATGATCCGGCCGTGGACCTTGTAGTAGAACTCATGGGAGGTCTCGATCCCGCTGAGAGCCTCGTCCTTAGAGCACTCGAAGCCGGAAAGCCCGTGGTAACCGCCAACAAGGAATTGGTTGCGACCCGGGGCCTTGAGTTGATACAGAAAGCTGAGGAGAAAGGCGTCTCTCTCCTTTTTGAAGCCGCCGTCGGCGGTGCCATCCCGATCATTCGGCCTCTTTCGGAATCCTTGGCCGGCGAACGCATCACCGACGTGATCGGCATCGTGAACGGCACCACGAACTACATCCTCACCGAGATGTGCGACACCCAGGCGAGCTACACAGACGCGCTTGCCGATGCACAACAGAAGGGGTTCGCAGAAGCTGATCCAACCGCTGATGTCACGGGAGCTGATGCTGCAGCCAAGGCCGCAATCCTTGCGTCCCTTGCCTTTGGTACGTGGGTTGGAGGCGAGAATGTGTATCGGGAGGGCATCGAGGACCTCACGCCCATCGACATTGAATTTGCAGCCGACCTTGGATATCGCCCGAAGTTGCTTGCGGTCGCGACCGACGATGGCAGCGGAGTGGCCGTAAGAGTCCACCCAACCCTGGTGCCGCTAGGGCACCCGCTGGCAAACATAAGTGGCTCTCAGAACGCAGTTTACGTGAGAGGCCCGGACGTCGATGAGCTGCTCTTCGCCGGTCCCGGCGCAGGTGGGCAACCCACAGCAACTGCGGTCCTTGGAGACATCATCGATGGCGCCCGGGAGTTGCTGGCGGGTTCACAGGTCCCGCCACGAGTCCGCTTTGCTCCCGGCCGTCTCATCGACTTCGCCGAGGTCGACACGAGCTGGTACCTGCGGCTCGAAGTCGCTGACGAACCAGGGGTATTGGCGCAGATCGCCCAATTGATCGGGGACAACGAAGTGAGTATCGAGTCGATGGTTCAACTCGGCCGCGGCGAGACGGCGACGTTGTTGTTCATCACGCATCCGTCTTCTGAAGCGAATCATCGAACCGCGGTGGGAGCCCTCCAGGAGCTTGACGTCGTCAAGCAGGTTGCCGCCGCAATAAGAGTGCTCCCGGAGTAGACCTTCTCGGCTTCAGGCCACAACTCCGACCTCGTGTGTCCGCTTGGTCGCTAAGAGCCAGGCGCCCGAAAACTCATTCCGACGCCGCGTAGAGATCGACCTGGTTCCCATCTGGATCCGCCACCGATGCGTATCTCTGGCCCCAGAACGCATCGAAAGGCTCTCTGATCGATGGCGAGCCGGCGACCGTGATCTTGCCGTAGACCGCATCGACCTCTGTCGGCGAGGCGCACTCGACTGCCAACGTCATCAGGTCGTTTCCGGTTGGAGTTGTGAAGTCCTCGATGAACGAGGCCGCGACATCGTGAGAGTCGAGCATCAGCCGTATTCCGTCGCCGATATCAGCTGAGTAGTGCCCGTTGTCCGGGTCGTATTCGGGAAAAGGGACTCCGAGCAGTCGATAGAAGTCCAACGAGGACGGAAGATCAGCGCAAAGAATGCCAACGGCGTTGAGTCTCATCGAGTCGATCGTAGATATGGCATTCAGATCGCCACCAACGCTTTCGCGGAGATCGGGTCCTTCGCTAGCGTCGGCTCCATGCCTGAAGTCACTCTTCGCGAGGTAAGAAAAGGAACGGTTCGGCAGATCATGGCTCTTGAGGTGGCCGAGGATCAGGGTCATCTGGTAGCTCCGAATTCGATATCCATCGCGGAGGCATACTTCGAGCCGAAGGCCTGGTTCCGAGCCGTGTACGCAGAAGACGAGCCAGTCGGGTTCGTAATGCTCTACGACGACCCGGACACCCCGGAGTACTACTTATGGCGCATGATGATCGCCGATAGTCACCAGCGGAAGGGCTACGGCAAGCGTGTACTTCAGTTGATCGTCGACTACGTCAGGTCACGTCCTGGCGGAACGGCCATCACCGTCGGAGCTGTTCCCGATGAGGGCAGCCCCCAACCCTTCTACGAAAGCTTTGGATTCGTAGCCACCGGCGAAGTCAAGAGTGGAGAAGTCATTCTCAAACTGGAGCTCAGCTGACCAAACCTGGGTAGGCAATTCCGGTGTTGGCGTGGCAGTCATAGCCGTGGGGGTTCTTCGCCAGATACTGCTGGTGATAGTCCTCAGCGAAGTAGTAGCCAGCCAGCGGTGCGATCTCTGTTGTGATGTCACCGAACCCCAAAGGCGTTAACTCGGCTTGGTATACGTCCTGAGACCGTTTGGCCTGATCGAGTTGGGAGTCAGTCGTCGTGTAGATGGCAGACCGATACTGAGTTCCGATGTCGTTGCCTTGGCGATATCCCTGAGTTGGATCATGGGTTTCCCAGAAGACACGAAGTAGATCGTCGTACGAGACTTCGCTGGGCCGGTACACCACCATCACGGCCTCGGTATGGCCCGTCCTTCCGGTGCACACTTCTTCGTACGAAGGGTTGGGCGTATCGCCACCCGCATATCCCGCCGATGTTGTGAAGACCCCTGGGAGTTGCCAGAAGCGACGCTCGGCACCCCAAAAGCAGCCCATGCCAAAAACCGTGACCTCGAGTCCTTCCGGAAAGGGTCCTTCCAGCTGATTTCCGTTGACGAAATGGGCGTCTGGCACCGCGCCCGATTCGCTACGCCCGGGCAGCGCATCCGACGGCGTTGACATCTCCGATTTCGATCTTCCAAACATCCGTTACCTCCTGAAGCCCATCATCCCTCGTCGTTGGTTAAGACGGCATCAATCTCCATCTCGACCTTCCAACGATCATCGAGAAGACCACTCACCACCACCATCGTGGCAGCGGGCCGAATATCTCTGAAGACGTCGCCGTGAGCCTCACCTACGGGCCCAGCGAAATCGGCATCTGTGATGAACATCCTGGTCCGAACCACGTCCTTTGGGCTACCGCCTGCCTCGGCCAGTGCTTCGAGCATTACGTCCAAGCATCGTGTGGTCTGGGCGCGAGGATCAGGATCTACAAAGCCATCCGGCCATATCGGGGCCGTCCCCGCCACGAAGACACGATCGTCGACACGGACCGCCCGGCTGAATCCAACTTCAGGCTCATACGGGGATCCAGAGGAAATGTTCTGTCGGGTCATCTGCTCAAGCTACCGGCTAACCCATGCCAGACGTCTTAAGCGGCCGTACCTTCATGATCACCCGCTCGTCGCCGTCCTTGTGCCACGGATAGCGATCCTTATCGATGTACTTCTTCGCCATCCGGGAAATGAAGTCGATGTTCGGGTCATCCTCCACGCCTTCGAGTTCTCCTCTGACCTCGAGATAGCGATAGGCATTCTCAGGATCGAGAATCGAGAGGGCAATCCGCCCATCGCGATGCAGATTCCGGAACTTCTGGCGGCTCGTGGTCAGGCTGAACTTGATATGTTCGCCGTCCCAATCGAACCAAACCGGGTTGTTCTGTGGTTCGCCAGCGGGACCCAAGGTCGCAACATGGGCAAACGACTTGGTATCCCACTCGAGTAGATCGGAGTGTGAATCAGGGATCATCATTACCTTTCGGGGTATAGGTATGAGTAACAACATGTCGTCGGCACCCTCGATTCCAATTGAAGTTCGGAAAGAACGGCCGGGTGACCAGGCCGACATCTATCGAGTCACGACTCTCGCCTTTGGCCAATCAGCGGAGGCAGATCTAATCGATGCACTTCGCGACGGCGGATTCCTTGAAGCATCGTCAGTCGCGGAAAGGGAGGGTGAGATCGTCGCCCACGCAGCGCTCTCTCTCGCGCACATCGCAACTCGCAACGTTCTGGCGCTCGCTCCTGTTTCAGTCATCCCAGAGTGTCAGGGCGAAGGCGTCGGCTCCGCAGTAGTCCGGCACTTGCTCGAGAGCGCCGAGGGGACCGCAGTCACGGTTCTCGGAGATCCTGGGTACTACGGCCGATTCGGATTCGTCGACGCAGCAGCCTTTGGCATATCCGATCCTTTCTCCCCGTCGCCAGGGCCAAGCCAGATTCTCTGGCCGAATGGCGTGCCACCGGGCGTGATTTCCTACGCACCTCCTTTCCTCGATCTGTAGGTCCACTTCTCGCAGTGGCGCCCATTGGGTACCCTTTTGTATCCATGCGGTCCTTTCGACTGTCCTCGCTACTCCTGGCTCTCGCGATGGTTGTTTCTGTTGCAACCTTCGAAGTGCCGCTGGCGGCTGCCCAAAGCGTGAATGACGCCCAGGACGAGGCCAACCGGGCGAAGGAAAAGGCCGACGCCGCCTCCGGCATGGTCGATGAAGCGGTTGCCGAACGCGAAGCAATCGAGGCAGATCTCGCTGAGACCATCACGAGACTCAACGATCTAGCAGCGGAGATCTCGATCCTCGGCACCTCAGTCGATCGGATTGCCGATCAGCTCGGTTTCGCGGACGTCGAACTCGCGGGTATCCAGTCACAGATCGAAGTTCAGGCGGTTGACGCTTACATGACGGTGGTCGCCTCCCCGTCTTTCTCGTTCATGAATACAGACACTGTGGAGAAGGCGCTTGTCGCGTCCTCCGTTGTCGAAGACGTCGTGGCCGACGGTAGGGAGTCGGTCGACCAGCTGGTCATCAAACGGCGAGACCTCGAAGAGCTCCAGGCGAGCTTTCTTGCCAACCAAGCCAAGTTCACCGCCGTCCAAGAAGAGATGAAGGTTGAAGCCGACCATCTAGAAAGCCTGTACGCCCGGGCGGACGATCAAGTAGCGACTGCTGTGCATGAAGCCGCGCAAGCAGATGCTGCCTATAGGGCGGCTCTCACCACGGTGGATCTCGCCCAGGCCCGGGAAGCTGAGCGAAGGCGGCAGGAGAACCGAACGACCACCACGACATCTGGCGGCGGCCCAACCACGACTTCCGGACAGACGCCCACCACCACTTCACCGCCGAACACCACTGCCACAACAAGCGGTGACGGAGGGGGGCCATGGAATCACCCACCCGCCGTCGAGCAATGGCGTCCCCTGGTCAGCCAGTATTTCCCCTCAAACCGAGTGGAGGAAGCACTTCGCATTCTGGATTGCGAGAGCAATGGAGATCCGGATGCCTACAACCCCTACTCGGGCGCGTCTGGCCTCTTTCAGTTCCTCGGATCCACATGGGCAAGCACAGCCCCCAAGGCGGGCTGGTCCGGATACTCAGTCTTCCATGCCGAGGCAAACGTGTCGTCGGCTGCCTGGCTGGCCAACCGATACCAAGAGCTTGGGTCCTACTACTGGCAGGCGTGGAGCTGTCGTCGAGTTCTGAACTAGAGGCCGCTTAGACTCGCAGGCGCCCATGGAGCACCCAACGATACGACCCGGCCGTCAGATAGGCCTCATGGCTCTCGCTGTGGGCGTGACCCTGCCTGGCGTCTTCCTGAAACTGAGTGGCCAACACGCAGAGCCGGTCCTTTCGGCTTTCCTTTTCGGAATGGCGATCATTGGCTCAGCATTCATTCTTTCCTGGGCGGCGGAAGTCATCCAACTCGATGTCGGATCCGGTCTGGCACTTGCCCTTTTGGCATTGATCGCAGTGCTTCCCGAATACGCCGTCGACTTCGTCTTCACCGCAAATGCCGGTCGGGAGTTCGCCGAAACGGGCGCTGCCACCCAATGGGGTCCGCTCGCACTCGCCAACATGACCGGTGCAAACCAGTTGCTCATCGGCTTCGGGTGGCCACTCGTGATCCTCGTGGGAACCTGGCGTGTCAAGAAGACGAACGCCAACCTAGAGGAGGCTGAGGGTTCCACTCCGGTCGAGGTCAACTTGTCGCGGCCTCAATCAGTGGATATCGCATTTCTAACCATTGCGTCGTTGTATGGCCTGACCTTGTTCCTGAAGGATTCAATCACCCTGTGGGATGCAGCGATCCTGGTGGGGATCTACGTCGCCTACATGATCCGACTTTCAGGAGCCTCGGCCGCCGAACCTCATCTCGTAGGTCCAAGCGCATACATCGGTGCACTACCCCGACGCACGCGCCGCATCCTCAACTACTCGATGTTCGTAGTCGCCGCCGCTGTGATTCTGATCGTGGCCGAACCTTTCGCCGAATCCCTCATCGAAGTGGGAGCCGAACTGGGCATCAGCGATTTCCTGCTTGTGAAGTGGCTGGCTCCATTGGCGTCCGAGGCCCCCGAGTTGCTGGTCGCCGTTTTGTTTGCCTGGAGACTGGCCGCCAGAACTGGTATTGGTGCCCTCATCTCCTCCAAGGTCAACCAGTGGACACTCCTGGTGGGGACGTTGCCGATCGTCTTCGCGATATTCGCCCAAGAGCTCATAGGTTTGCCACTCGACCGAGTTCAGCAGATCGAACTCTGGGTGACCGCTGCACAGTCAGTATTTGCAGTAGCAATCATCGCCAGTCGTTCGGTCAGCAGAAAGGAAGCGTGGGTAATGCTCGGCCTCTTCGTCCTGCAGTTGTTCGAGTCGTACCTCGCAGAGATCGGAGTCATCTCCGAAAGCGTGTCCGAGCAAGCGCGCATTGGCGTTGGGGTCGTCTTCATCCTTGCCGCCCTTTGGGTCCTCAGGAAGGACTTCGGAAAGCTACGCCAGGCCTTGAGAGACGGATTCCGTGCCTCATGGGCCGAGTTGGAGAGCGAATCGGAGTCGGTGTAGCACCCTTCTTTCTGTCGCGGTGGACGCGTAGGTTCTAGCTCAAGACGAAAGGATCAACCGTGGCAAAGAACTATTTCACCCGAGGAACATTCGACTTTCTTCGGGAGCTCGAAACCCACAACGAGAAGCCGTGGTGGGATGCAAACAAAGACCGGTACATCCGAGTCGTCCGTGAGCCCGCACTCGAATTCATCAACGACTTCGAGACACACCTGAAGAAGATCTCGCCTCACTTCGTTGCTGACTCTCGAACTGTGGGAGGCTCGCTAATGAGGCCTTATCGAGACGTGAGGTTCTCAGCTGACAAGACTCCCTACAAAACAAACGTCGGCATCCAATTCCGACACGAGCGCGGCAAAGACGTCCACGCTCCTGGGTTCTATCTCCACCTGGAACCAGGGTCATGCTTCGCCGGGGCAGGGCTCTGGAAGCCGGAAGCGAAAGTTGCTCGACAAATTCGCCAGGCAATTCACGATGACCCAGCTGGTTGGAGGAAAGCAGCGAAGTCGAAGAGGTTCATCGATACCTGGCGACTTGACGTCGGCGAGGAAGAAACGCTGAAGAGGATCCCGAAGGAGCTCGAAGGCGAGCACCCCTACCCCGATGATTTGCGGCTGAAGAGCTTCATCGCCGGAGCGAAACTGACACAGACGAAAGTGACATCGGATGGGTTCAGCACAGAGCTGGCTGGCATGTTCCGGAAGGCCGGACCGTTCACATCGTTCGTGTGTGCGTCGATAGATGTCGCCTTCTAGAGCTTCACTTCTGACCGATATCGCCTAACTTGTCAGAGGTCCAACGCTTCGGGGGAAGATTAATTGTCACTATTTGATGGGGTTGTCACCCTCAACGACGACCCAGTACCGGTCATCCTTGGCCTAGAGGACTCCGGGATAACAATGTCGATCGGTAGCTCCGAGATCGGAGACTGGCCCACTGGCGAGTTCTCCATCGATGAAGACGGCGACGGCGGCTACACGATCACGGCCGAGAGCGAGACCCTTCGCTTCGTGCCCAACGATCCCATGCTTTTTGCTGCCGGCCTGCGCGGCGGAGCAATTCCGGAATCAGCACCGGAAGTCGAGGCGCCAACGCCTGAGGTTGAGACGCCGACACCTCAACCGGTTGCCGATTCTGGAATCGATCCTGAGGAAGGTCCGGAGCCAAAGCCGGCGACGAAAGTTGCCTTCTATGTCATTGCAGCCGTGACCGTTCTGCTCGGGTTGTGGGCTCTGATCAGCCTCTTACCGCTTTAGAGCGGGAGCTCCATCCAGTCGCCAACACGGTCGACCAGATACTCAGATACCTCGCGGGATCGGTCGAGAACATCGCAGAGCTGCTCGCGCCCCATCAAGACGTCGACAAGGCTCACTGAGGACTTTCCCTGCAACATCAGCCGTCGTTCCGGAGCATCTGTGACGGCCGCGTACGAGTCGATGGCCGATACCTCAACCGCCAAAGTCGTTCCGCTGATTCCAGCTAGATCTGTGGCGAGGATCAAGAGATCAGGCGGGCTGACAAGCGGCGGAACGGCCCAGTTGAAATAGAGGTCGAGGTGATAATCGTCGGCAGGTTCCTCGAATTCGTCTGGCATTTGCTCGAGCTCATCACGAAGCGACAACACCACCTTGGGATCGACATCGAGAGCGAGATGGAGGTCGATGGGACCGCCGCAACCTGATTCGGGGTGGACATCTACTTCGAAGGACTGGCGAAGCGAGTACGTCTCGACGAAGTGCCGTTCATCGTGAACATGGAATCCATGCTCCGTGGCGTGTTCCTTGAGATCGGCAATGAAGCCTGCAATATCGACGGTCACGAGCCAGAGACTATTGGAGAATCGAATTCAATGGAACGCAGTCAACGTTTTGACTTCCGCCAACCCACCAGAAGCCCGCCGAGGAATCCCACCACAGCCGCGTTGGGCAACGCTTGGGCCGGCTCCCCGACGACGACGTCGGGAGTATCGATCGACCTCACTCGCTCCGATGGCTGCATGATGTCGCCTTCGGCCAGATAGTCGACGTACACCTTGGTAACCACAACGCCATACAGGAACACCCCTGCCAGCGAGAACGCCATCAGCAACAGGACGAAAATCGAACCGACGATGGCGAGGGCGGACGTATTCTCGTCCCAAACGAAGTAGAGACCGACGAAGTGCGCCACGAGAAGAAATGCCACGGAAGTGAAGAGGGAACCTATCCACAAGGCTCGCCACGGAATCCTTTCCACGATCATTGTTCTGAACAGCAAGCCGATCAGGATCGGAACCAGGATCAATGACACCAGCGGGGCAAGCCATTCGATTGCCTGATGAACCCACACAAGATCATCAGGGAAGAGTCCCTCGAAGAAGCGCCATGAGAAGTTGACAGCCCATACCGCTACCAGCGCCAGACCCAAACCCATTGCCCACAGAAAGCCGATCCCACGCTTGCGGATCGTGGCGACCATCCCGGCCGTGTGCTCGTAGGGGACTTCGAAGATGTCGTTCATGTCATGTTGGACTTCTTGGAAGAGGCTCGACACCGTCCAGAGAAGAAGCACGAAACCAATGAAGGCAGCAGTTCCGCTATCGATGACGATCGAGTCGAGAAGGGTTTGAACAGCGTTGGCGACCTCAATCCCCGCGAAGGTTTCGATGGCGTCATAGATCTCTTGTTGAGCCTCCTGTGCACTCCCGAGGAACCTGCCGAATACCCAGAAAGCAACAAAGAGCATCGGCGCCAGGGCGAAGAAGGTCCGATATGCCAAAGCTGCAGCCATGCGGCTCGACCTATCGACGCCGTACTCGCGGCCCGCCGTGAGCAGGAGCTCGAAAGCAAAAAGCGATACCGACTTGATTTTGCCCACCATGAGAGCAACAGGGTATCCGCCGTAGACTCGTGTCAATGAGCCATCCATTCCCGGCGCCTACTCAGACCATGGAGGCAAGGGTCTCTGAGAAGTGGCCCAAAGGTGATTTCGTATACGAACCCAAGTGGGACGGATTCAGATCGCTCTCATGGTCAGAACCCGACATCCGGCTCGACTCCAGAAACCAAAAGCCTCTCCTCCGCTACTTTCCAGAGCTGATGCCAGCGTTAGAGCAGTTGCCGCCTGGCACGGTGGTGGACGGCGAGATAGTTGTCGTTGTCGACGGAGCCACGGACTTCGACAGCCTCCAGCAGCGCATCCACCCCGCCGAATCGAGAGTCAACATGCTTTCCGAGAAGACTCCTGCCGAGCTCGTCGCTTTCGACCTTCTGGCTGACCGCGGGACCGACCTGACATCGGCACCGTTCACGGAGCGCCGGGAAAGGCTCCTCCTCCTGGCGGAGTCCCTCGCATTCCCTTGGCATCTCACGCCCCAAACGGACAGCGAGGACATCGCCAAAGCTTGGTTTGACGAATTCGAGCCTGCCGGATGCGATGGAATCATCGCCAAACGGCCGGAACTCGAATATCAGCACGGCAAGAGGGGAATGATCAAGATCAAGCACCGGAGGACGGTCGACGTGGTGGTCGGCGGGTTTCGGGAGCACAAGGACGGCGGCAAGATCGGATCGTTGCTCCTGGGTCTCTACAACGAGGCGGGAGACTTCCATTTCATCGGGCACTGCTCAGGGTTCCCTGATGTCGATCGCGTACAGATCTACCACCAGTTCCTCGAGCTCAGGTCCGAGGAGAGCTTTGACGAGGCGGCTCGCGCTCCGGGCGGGCCGAGTCGGTGGTCTGGAGGCAAGAACAACAGTTGGGTCCCAGTTGTGCCCGGTGTCGTGGTCGAGGTCAGCTACGACCAACTCGAGGGCGACAGGTTCCGCCACGCCTCCCGCTTCCACCGTTGGCGGCCTGACAAGACCGCTGAACAGTGCACCATGGACCAACTGGAACGCCCGGAAGGTGCCGGGTTCGAGGAAGTGGTCTCGTAGCGGTCAGTGTGCGTGTGCACAGGTACAGCCCTGACACGTACTCCTGCACACACACGCGGTACCCAACCCCCCAAGCGTGTGCACAGGTACAGCCCTGACACGTACTCCTGCACACACACGCGGTACCCAGCCCCCCAAGCGTGTGCACAGGTACAGCTCTGACATGTACTCCTGCACACACTGATGTGCCAGACTCCCTTTCGATGGGTCAGGACAACGTCGTTGAAATCAATGGACTGACTCATGACTACGGAGATGTGGTCGCTCTCGAAAACCTGACCCTCGAAATTCCCAACGGCATAACCGGCCTGGTCGGCGCAAACGGTGCCGGCAAAACCACCCTCCTCCGACTGCTCCTCGGGTTGCTTCACCCGGCCGCGGGGTCGATGAGCGTGCTCGGCAGCGACCCACAAACCAACCCTCTGGTAG
>Ga0070727_10003213_pt1 | contig 15088 bp, 15 predicted proteins | sample tdAd472_FD_66722 | JGI IMG/M metagenome (GOLD analysis project Ga0070727, IMG submission 66722) | Marine sediment microbial communities from the Atlantic coast under amendment with organic carbon and nitrate - tdAd47.2 | ecosystem: Environmental > Aquatic > Marine > Coastal > Sediment | place...
AAAATAACGCTTACACAAGATTGTGAAAATGGAAGTTATCTCATTCAAGCAGATCAATTGATTGGCATTGCCGACTTACCAGGTCAAGAATTTATAGTGACTGATAGTCTGTGGGTGAGTGTTGAAGAAGCAATTTTAGAGGCTACGATCTATTCGCCGGACCAATCCATCTTTTGGGCGGTTTATGAATTGGAGCCACTGTCCTTAGGAACGATTAATGTAGAAAACCTAGCGGGATTTCTTCGTTTTAAAACGGAAGGACCCTATCAAACCGTGCAATGGTATCGCAATGATACTTTGCTATTGGAAGGCCCACAAAATTGGCTGACGGTGGATCGGCCGGGCCTTTATCAGGCGGTACTTATCCATGGTGGCGACAATTGTCCTTCGACCTCGCAAGTCATCGAATTTACTACGCTTGTTCCTCCTCCTACCATCGAGCAACACAAGTATCCGCTGTGCTTATCAGAAGAATCGGATTTACCTACATTAATGGTGAGTGGTGAAAACATTCGTTGGTACCTGGAGCCGCATAAAGAAGAACTCATTGCGGAAGGAAATAGCTTCCAACCCTCCCTAGATTATTACGGATTTAATAGCCAATTACATATTACGCAAACTATCGATGATGTTGAAAGTCCCCCACTGCGGGTGGATTTGATAGGTATCAAACCGCTACAAGCTAGTCTAGACACCTTTAATAATAATCTCATGGCTATCATCAATGGTATTCAAGCGGATTACCTACCGAGCGATTATCTCTATGATTGGTTTTATGACGAATCCTTTCTAGACCATACAGCAGCTAATACTTATCCCATCGGTGCGCCTGGGACGTACACGGTCTCCCTGAGTAATCAACAGCCCGTCTGCATAGTCAGTGAACCCTTTCTATTGGAAGGAATGGTTTCCAGTACCGAAACACCGGACGCTTTAGCGGAAACGATTAAAGCTTATCCTAATCCCGTACAGGAAGAATTAAGCATAACACTAGCGACTAGTTCGATGGCTATGATTCAGGTATATAATATGGCTGGTCAATTGTTGCAAACAGAGCTAGGAGAAGGACAAACACAGCAGAATATCAATGTGAGAGCCTTACAAGCAGGTTTATACTTGATAGTAGTGCAAACTACCTCAGGCGCCATTCATGCCTTGAAATTCGTCAAAGAGTGAGTGTTGAATCAAAATATAAATTAGAATAAAAATCAAAAGGCTTGGTTGTCGCTGCTTCCGCTGCTGTTGCCCTAGCTCTAGGCCTTTTGATTTTGATTTTCATTTTCATTGTGATTGTGATTTCCATTTCCCATTTTCACCCCTTCCGCTCATCCACCAATCGAGACAGCTTCCCTCCTGCACTTCTTGGAATTGCCCCATCCGCTTCTATCCTTACACCCATCCGCAATCCGATGGTGTTAAATATCTTGGTGGCCAGTTCTTTTTCAAGGAGCGCTTTCTGTTCCTCGTAGGTAGCGGCAGCTCCTTCCCGCAATGCATGAGCATAGCTCTTCTCCATTTCGATTCTCAAACGAACTTCGTCCAGGTTTCCATTACGGTTGACGATCAACTGATAATTGGGAGATAATTTTTCAAATTGAGGTAAAATAGCTTCTATCTGGGTAGGGAATAAATTGACCCCACGAATAATTAACATATCGTCACTCCGGCCTTTAATGGCACTCATCTTGATATGAGTCCGTTTAGCGCCACTGTCGTAGTAAATGCTACAAATGTCATTCGTCCAATAACGGATTAAAGGCATAGCTTGTTTGGTGATTGTGGTAAATACCAAGACGCCTTCTTGTCCCATTGGTAAGGGCTCTCCGGTATCTCGGTCAACAACCTCTGGGAAGAAATGATCCTCCCAAATATAGCTTCCCGTACCCTTCTCTTCTACATCCTCTTGCGAAACCCCCGGCCCTATGATCTCACTCAAACCGTAAATATTCGTAGCCTCAAGTTTTAATCCTTTCTCTACTTGCTGGCGGATGGCCTCGGTCCAAGGTTCAGCTCCAAGTATGGCATATTTGACGGCCAATGCAGCCGGATCAATACCTCGCTTTTCGCATTCCTCGGCTAAGGTCTGGGCATAGGAAGGCGTACAGCACATCACCTCCGGTTTGAAATCTTGCAGGATCATCAATTGGCGATCCGTCATGCCTCCAGAAACCGGGATAACCGCCATGCCCAATCGAGTCGCCCCACCGTGCATTCCCAGTCCGCCTGTAAACAAACCATAGCCATAGGCATTGTGCAGTTTCATGCCAGGGCGAGCCCCCGCACAAACCATGGATCGCGCTACTACTTCATCAAACAAATCAAGATCCTGTTTGGTATAACCAACTACCGTAGGTTTTCCCGTGGTACCACTAGAGGCATGAATCCGCCTAATCTCCGCTTGAGACACGGCAAATAATTGATACGGATAATGATCTCTGAGGTCCGTTTTTTGTGTAAAAGCCAATCGGTGTAAATCCCGAACGCCCTTGATAGCTGAGGGCCGCAACCCCTTTTCATCGAATTGCTGCTTATAAAAGGGTACATGAGTATATACACGTTGAAGCATATCGGCCAATCGCTCATTTTGCAGTTGCCGGAGTTTCGGTAAGGGAAGGGTTTCTATTGTTTTGTTGAAGAACATTGTGGTGTTTTTAGCTATTGACCAAATTAGTGATTTTTTGACTAAGGGCGAGTCTCTTTATTCCCTAATAGAGCGCAGCAGAGTGCGAAGAGGTGAATGGGTGAAGCAGTGAAGCAGTGAAGAGGACAAGACAACCACTTCACCCATTCACATCTTCCCCACTTCCCATTTCCCCATTTCAGAGAATAGCTTTGATGCGTTTGCCTTCTTGTCCTAGTATTTAAATGCAATGGAACAAAAAAAAACGTATTTTCGTTAGAAGATGTACACCAGTGTATACCCGAATACCATGTCACAGCGACGCAAGGCTGGGCATGAAAAAAAACTAAATGTTATATGACCACCATCATACATACCCCTACCACGCAGCTAGCTCATAGCATGGATTTTTACAAGAAATTAAACTTTGAAGTCCTATCTGCAGAAAATCCAAGCTTGGTGACCGATGGAAAGGCTATTGTTGAAATCAACCCAGACCGCTATGCTCGGGCGGGGGTGAAATCATTCAAAGACTCCTGGAAAGAAGAAGTGGCTGCTTTAGAAAAACTGACAGCTGTCACAAAAATTGACCAAGGCTATTTATTGAGTGATCCTAGTGGAACCTGGATCTACTTGATGGAAGAAGAGTTTGAAGCAGCTACGGTAAGTATTGAAATGGAAAATCCCTGCTTTGGCGTACCGGGTAATTTTATGGGTCTGAGTTTGGAAACCACCGATATGGCAGCCTCCGCAGCTATCTGGACGGCATTGGGTTTTACGCAAGGGATGGGAGATGTAGATCAGGGCTGGGTGGTTTATATGGATCCCTCAGGTTTTGGGGTGAGCCTGATGAAGCCATTGACCTGCCCGCATTTATTTTTCAATCCCTCTTTTACTTATTTTAATGGAGAGAAAAATCCGGCGATCATCGCTAAAATTCGAAAATTGGGTATTCCTATCGCAGAAGAAATTACGCATTTTAACAAAGAAGGAAAGGTCGATAATATCATCATCCGGGACCCTGGTGGATATGGCTTCTTTATTTTCAATGATTAGAAATCACTATGAAACGACAAATTATTGCTTTGGGTGGGGGAGGCTTTTCCATGGAGCCGGACAATCCTTTACTCGATGACTATATCTTGGCACAAGCTGATGAGCCGCGACCCAAAATATGTTTCATTGGCACGGCTAGTGGCGATTCCGAGGGGTATATCACAAGATTTTATGATGCCTTTCGGCAAAAGGATTGCCAAACGGCTCACCTTTCTCTCTTTAAGGGACACACGAATAAGATAGCGGAATTTGTCATGGAGCAAGATATCTTCTATGTGGGTGGAGGGAACACACGTAATTTATTGGTGCTGTGGAAAGAATGGGGCTTGGATCGGATGTTACGTAGGGCCTATGAAAAAGGGACGATAATGGCGGGGATAAGTGCCGGTTCAATCTGCTGGTTTGAGCAGGGGTTGACCGATTCCGTGCCGCTTCAATTAAATAAATTAGACTGTCTTGGTTTTTTAAAGGGTAGTAATACGCCTCACTTTGATGGCGAAGCTGAACGACAAGCCAGTTATCGTGGGAAAATACAATCGGGAGAAATGATGGGAGGGATTGCTTGTGATGATAGTGTAGGTCTGCATTTCATTAATGAAGAATTAGTGAAAATCATTTCGTCCGTTCCTGGGAAATCGGCGCGCCAGATTGAATGTGTGGAGGGCGAATTGAAGGAAAAGCTTCTAAGTCCGATTTATTTGTAGGTTCGTCGGTTGGACGTGCTTTTGTTGAAAAGAATTGAGCATATTAGCAATAGAAAAAAGATAAAAATTATACCTATGTTTAGTTTCGCAGCCATTATGATGTTGACCCTTTTCCTTGGCCTTATTATCCTGCCGATTGTAAGCTATTGGAAGCTTTTTGAAAAGGCAGGAAAGCCAGGTTGGGCCGTACTTATCCCCATTTATAGTACGCTAGTCATGCTAGAAATTATCAACAAGCCTTGGTACTGGCTGCTATTAATGATCATTCCGTTTTTTGGCATCATTTGGGCGGTATGGGCGATCAATCTATTTGTCAAATCTTTTGGAAAAGATGAAGGCTATACCGTCGGCGTCCTTTTCTTACCTTTTGTCTTCTTACCATTAATGGCCTTTGATGAAAAAACTGATTACCTCAGCTTGGAAGCCCCTTACCAATATGCAGGTACGCTTGATGATGAGTACGTATAAGACACTAGACTACTTGTCTTTTTATAAAAAAGCAAATAAGTACTAAACTTCCCAAGCCTAAGAAAATAGACAAGGTAAATCGCTCAATCCAGGTGGGTGTGCCATTTATCAGCGCGATGATAGATAATAGAAAGGGCACACTAAAAAGCAAGGCTATGTTCTTGATAAAGCCTTTTGCATGCACCAAAGCAAAAGAAGCCAATAATAGGGCAAGGCCCAAGGACAACCATTTGAGCCAAGTGAATAACTGTAGCTGAAATAAGAAAGCTGCTATATTCAAGTCATGTGGATCATTAGTATAGGTTCGCGTGATATTGAGTAATTGAATATTCTCAAACACATCACCTAAAAGGATAATCACAGCCAGTACTTGTCCTGCGACCAGCCATTTAAGCTGAAACTGCTGCTTGGCAGTTTTGAAAAAGAAAAAAATAAAAGAAGCATAGGTCAGCATAAAAGCAAAGTCGATATAATTCCCCCGATCCATCCCCTTCATTTCTGCCGCTGACAAAGGCGCCAATATCCCCTCGATATCTGCCGTAGAAGTAGCAAACTCAAACGCAATTACTTTATTATTAAAACCTAATACCTCTCCTTTGGGAAACTGCTTATCCATCGCCATCATACAGATGAGTAGAGGAATAGCAAAAAGGCCTAGCTGAGCAAAAGGTCTATGCTTAAAGAAGTTGGCTACCATAATTTAGAAGGCTTTAGTTGTACAGAAAAGGGACTTTCCCAAAGGTAAAAGATTCTCGGCGTAGCAAAAGCGACATAAACAAAAACATTCGATAGTAGGATGCGACATAAGGTAAAACTTGGTGTGCGGAATTCTCTTAGCTTAGGGGTACGCTTAGCCTCATCGTTTTCTCATAACCAAAAACTAAATGAAACATGCGAAAATTAAGCTGTAGTATCCTCCTATTGAGTTTTTTACTTAGTTCTTCTCTGGCCCAAAAAGATATTTATGTGGGGACATTCAACAATGGATCATACACCATTTTTCTGCAAATGAAGTCGGTGCCTGGCGGTTATCACGGTGTAGTACAAAGTGCTGAGGGACGCTTTGCTGTTTCCGCCCAAAAGACGGGCCAACAATTGACAGGAGTGATTTATACCGAAGCAGGTAATATTGATTTCCGGGTGGTACCCCAGAATGGTAAATTGGCCGTTAGTGCGATGGGCAAAACCGAATGGTATTACCAATCCTCAACTAGTCATCAGTTGGCAGGGATCGACCTGAGCCCATATATGACGGCCTCCGGCAACTCGCCTGATTACAACCATAGTTACGCCCAACACAATGGAAAGGCTACCGAAACTCGAAGAACTGAGCAACCGCAACAAGGGAATAATAAGCCCAATGCTTCAGGTGACACCCAATTGTTTCAATTAATTGCAGGTAGCCAACTGGCGGTGTACAACAGCACTTCCATCTTCAATGATGCTAGTGCCAGTTCCCTAACCTATGTCAATTTTTGTTCCAATGGTCGCTTTAGCATTAATTACGATGGTTCCTTTTCTGTATCGGGTAATTATGGCGGTAATGCCCAAGGGGCTTCTAATGGAAAACGTAGCGGCAATTGGAGTTTATTGTCATCCGTCAATGGGCCGCAATTACAATTGCAGTACGGTAATGGGCAAATCGAGCATTATCCAGTGTATAAGAATTATCTCCTGCAAGGAAGTTGGCGAGTAGGTAATACCAAGTACGCGATACAAAGAAATAAGGCGGTATGTTATTAAGTAAATCCCCAGATATGAAATGGTTCATTCCTCTTATCTTAAAGTCTTTAGTGGTACTCAGTCTAGGCATTTCCGCTTGCCAATCCACGGCCGTTGATGAAGCTGAATTTGATTTTCAGGTGCTCCTTAATTGGAACAATATGATCATGGAGTGGGCCCAGGAAGAAGATGGTTTATTGACACTCAAAGGCGTTCGAACGGAGGCACTGATGCATACTGCTATGCACGATGCACTTAATGCGATTAAGCCCATTTATAGCACCTACCTTGACCCCGAGGAAGCATCTACTGCCCAGCCTATTGTCGCCGTAGCTCAAGCCGCTTTTGAAATAGCGATAATACAGTTTCCAGAGAAGCGCCCTGAATTGGAAGCCGAGTTGGAGAAATGGGTTGGACGAGTAGAGGAGAGTAAGGCCAAGCAGGAGGGGGTAACCCTTGGTAAGGCCGTAGCAGCCAAAATCCTGAATATACGATCGGATGATAAATGGAATACGGAGGTGGAATATACTTGGCATCCCATGGCACCAGGGGTATATGCCGATTTCAAAGAACATAGTGGGACACCTGAAGGCTTTATTTTTGGTGCGGGCTGGGCCAAAGCCAAACCCTTTTTACTAAGTGAGCAAGACCAATTCCGCTCGCCGCCACCGCCGGAGATTCCTAGTGCAGCCTATACTATGGCTTTCGAAGAAGTTAAGTCCTATGGTAGGTATGATAGCGCCGTTCGTTCCAAGGATCAGACACATCTGGCCATGTGGTGGAAAGATTTTGTCGAACATTCTCATAATCAACTGGCTCGGGAATTGGTGGCCAAAGAAGCGCTAAATCTATGGGAAGCAGCGAGGCTCTTTGCTTTGCTTAACTTGACGATTTATGATGCTTACATCAATGTGTTTGACAATAAGTTTCTCTATAATCATTGGCGGCCCTATACCGCTATTCGATGGGCGGATAATGATGGGAATGCCGATACTGAAGTAGACCGCGAGTGGAACAATCTACATAAACATACTTATGCTTTCCCTTCTTATCCTTCGGCTCATGGCACGGCTAGTACCGCGGCTATGACTGTATTGGCGGGTACCTTAGGTCGGGGAGATGACTATGCTTTCACGATGACAATTGAAGAAGTGGATCGGGCCGGTCCTTTTTCGGGTAAAGTGAAAATGGATCCTCCTACCAGGACTTTTACTTCTTTTTCTCAGGCGGGCTTAGAAGCCTCTCTGTCGAGAGTGTATTTGGGTATTCATTTTCGATACGATTCCGAGGAGGGGCATAGATTGGGAGCGGAAATTGGCGAATATGCGGTACAGAGTTTCCTTAGGCCCCTTAACTAAAGCTGTGGGGTTCCTTTTTTAAGCAAACTTTGGGTGAAATATAATCATGACTTGGTGATTTAATTCCTAATTTTGCTTGGTAGTTGACAATGACCAAGCAATAAGAAATGGAAAACACACTTTTTGGGATAGAAAATTTGGATACATATCTAGTACTAGCTATCCTCCTTGTATTTGGCGTTTTGGAAGTGATGGCGGGCTATCTTCATCGTTCTCAGCGAACGCCTAGTGATTGGATCCAAGAAATGGGCGGCTTTTTTGCCCTATCCATTTTGATTAAGCCAGCTATAGTTATCGCTGTTTTAAGCCTAGGAAACTTACTACTCCCCAGCTACGTCGGCGTTCTCAACCACTGGAGTTTATGGTTAATGTTGCCTTTTTACCTGCTAATAGACGATGTATTACAGTATTGGTATCATCGTTCGGCCCATGAATACGAATGCTTATGGAAATTACATCGGCCTCATCATCAGGCCAAAGAGATGGGCTTTTTTGTTTCCTATCGCAATGCGGCCTTATACTATGTCCTGATGCCTAATATTTGGTGGATTGGGATTGTCACCTTTTTGGGTGGGGCGGCAGGCGTAGCTTTAGGATTGATTCTAAAGCAGTTGGTGATTATTGGTTCTCATAGCCCCACCAAATGGGATAGACTACTCTACAAATATAAATGGTTGAACCCGATTACTTCCATCGTGGAACGGATCATCATTACCCCTGCCTTTCATTTTGCCCATCACGGGAAATCCATGCAAGACGGCATTAGTGATCCTAATGGCAATTATGGTAATATGTTTTCGATTTGGGATCAACTCTTCGGCACCGCCAAATTTACTCGCCGCTTCCCTACTGAAATGGGACTGGTCAATGACCCCAAAGACAAGTGGACGGCTTCTTATTTTTATCCTTTGATCACTTCTGATAAGCCGGAAAGTGAATTAGCCAAAGGTTTCAAGAAACAAGACTCACGCGTTGATGCGCCCAGCAATATCCATTTGGAGGCGGGTCAATATCTATGGTGTCAATGTGGCTATAGTCAAAATCAACCCTTTTGTGATGGCTCCCACCATGGCACCAAGTTCAAACCGCTATTGTTTGAAGTGAAAAAAGCGCGTACGTTACGACTGTGTAACTGTAAAAAGACCGGTAGCGGCCCTTTTTGCGATGACTCGCATCTACCCACCTCGTCCCCGTAACGGGTAAATTTATTTACCCAGTTTCCCAAGCCCCTCAGTTTCCCAAGCCTCTATTGAACCGAACGAATAAATTAGCTGGTTACGGGAACTTTCCCCTCCTCTTGTATGTACCCCATACAAGCCAACTATCATATACATGTCTTATCAAACGATCCAACCCCTTATCGCAGCCATCGATCCATCTGAATACCCTGCTGTAGTTGATGTCTGGGAAGCTTCGGTTAGAGCGACTCATGATTTCCTGACCGAAAAAGATATCCAATATTTTAAACCACTCATCCTGAATGAATATTTGGCACTCGTCGAACTATCCTGCCTGAGAGATAAGCAAGGTCAAATTGCCGGTTTTATGGGCGTAGCAGCGGGTAAAATCGAAATGTTGTTTATTCATCCCAGTCTACGAGGGCAAGGGATAGGAAAAAGATTACTCCAACATGCCATTCATGAACTAAAAGCTTACGAGGTAGATGTCAACGAGCAAAATCCACAGGCCGTAGGTTTCTATCAACATCTAGGCTTTGAAGTGCAATCTCGCTCCGAGTTGGATGGTCAAGGTAATCCCTTTCCATTACTACACCTAAAATATAAGCTATGAACCGACTCGATATTAGAGCACTTAGAGCATCAGATTGTGAGGCGATCCACCAAGCTTTTGTGGCGCAGGGTTGGAAAAAGCCCGCCGCCAAATATTACAAATATTTAGAATTTCAATCGAAAGGCGTAAGGGACATTTTAGTCGCCACGATTGACGAAGAATTCGCGGGCTACCTTACCATCAATTGGACTTCACATTACCCGTCTTTTGAAGCCCAAGGTATTCCCGAGATAGTAGATTTCAATGTACTGAAGAAGTTTCAACGGGGAGGGATTGGTACAGCACTCATGGATGAGGCTGAATCTCGAATTAGCCGCGTTTCTCCATATGCAGGAATCGGTTTTGGTGTGACGAAAGACTATGGTGCAGCACAAATCTTGTACATTAAGAGAGGGTATATCCCCGATGGCCAAGGAATGCTGTTAGATGATCAACCCTTACCCTATGGTGTTCAGGTTGAAATCAGTGATAGCTTGGTGTTCTTTTTGCTTAAGTCTTTGGCTTAAAGGTCTAGTATCATTTTCGATGTTGTATGCTTTCTTTGTATCTTCGCTATCAATTTGTATTCTTTCCCAAAATTGCATCTTTAAACTAGCCCAAAGCTCATGATTAGCAATAACGATATTTTATCGGGAGTAGAAGAAGTTACACTTTGGTGGATCAATCAAAGACAACAAAAATTGGTTCGAGAATTATCTGGATCTATGTCTTTAAATCCATTTTTAGTTCCGTTTCTCTACGATTATCATGACTTGGAGTCTCTGGATGATTTTGTTGAACTCGTTTTAGCAAGTCACCTTATGATTGGTCATAATACAGGGTTTGGCAAACTAATTGATGAAAAAATACTCCCAGGTGTATTTAAAACAATTAAACTAGACAAAGCATACAGAGAAAATAACGGTATTCTAATCAATTCCGCCTTCAATGAAATCGACCATTTAGTTACAAATTCAGAAGGTAATATTGAGCTTTTATCACTAAAGGCAGGTAAATGGACCATTCAACTTGCAATGGCCATGAACTTGAACCGGAGTTTTAGTGAAATCTTAAGGTTTTATGGTACAGAATACCAAAAAATAATTGTTGGCGTATATTATGGTAATCGAGAAGCTTTAACCGACAAGTATGATATATTAAGAGGCATTAATCGTGGAGCAAACCATAATGTAACTGACATCACTAGTAATGTTGAAGTTTTAGCCGGTCATGAATTCTGGACTTGGTTAGGGAGGGGAAACGATCAAACCCAAGAAATGGTGCTCCGAGGTATCCTAAAGGCTGTTCAATCAGCAGATATTCGTAAATCAAATCGAGAACTAATGAATAATTTTAAAAGAGTTGTCGGTGAAAGCTTTGATGAAACATTAGGTCAAAATGATGACGAAAGATGGCAACGCTTATTAAAGGCTATTAATTCCTAAATCGATTCCAATTCTGACTCAAAAGCAAATGATAATTGACTATCATCTTTATAATAAGAAGTTGATCCTGAATGAGCCTGCCCATCTTTCCAAAAAGTTCTAGTCCTTACATGTGGACGAAGTTTTACAATTTCCACTCCTTTATTAAATTTGGCTTTGCCATAATCTCCATTCAAGATTGAAGCTATTGACTTTCCCGCAACTGCTCCTAATCTAACAGGAACTGCATTACCAATTTGTTTAAACTTCTCAGATGTAGTTCCTTCAAATTTCCATGTACTAGGAAATTCCTGTATTGCAGCAGCCTCACCCACTGAAATAGCTCTTAATTCTGTAGGATGGCACATACTTGTACCCGCATGATTAGGCATAGTAACTACCGTTGGGGATGGAAAGTCAAATGATAATTTCCGCCAATATGCACTTCTGCCACCTTTCAAATACCAACTCTTACCCATAGATTCCTTTTGAATCTCAACTGGTAACGATCTCCAATTACCTCCTTCTGGAACCATTGATAGGTATTTTAGCTTTCTCGGGCTAAAATTTAATACTTCAGGGTATTTATCCACAAATCCAGATTCTGGTCCTATAGTTTCACCTAATGTTTTAAACTCAGGGAGCTTATCTTTAGGACGATTACTGAATTCTGGTTCAGGGAATTGAATTTCGTTTCCAATCCTATTACCAATTACCAAAACACGTTCTCGCACTTGTGGAGCGCCATAATTGACGCTATTAACTACAAATACTTTAACCAAATATCCTAGATTATTGAAATCTTTGATCAAGGTTTCTAAAAGTGATCCCTTCTTTAAAAAATTTTGATCAATACCTTCACTAGCCTTTTTTTTAGGAACTAGCGGCATTGATAATAATCCCCTGACATTTTCCATTAAAAAAGCCTTGGGTTTAATTTCGGATACCACCCTCAAAAATTCAAAAGTCATTTGACCTCTAATATCATCAAGCCCTAATCGTTTACCAAATACGCTAAATGCTTGACATGGTGGGCCACCAGCTACAAGGTCTACATCTTCAGGATTTATTCCATTTTGTTTTAAAACCTCTAAGCCGAATTTCTCTACACTTTCATCGAATACTGGAAAGGAAGGTTTGTTTTTTTTAATAGTCTTAACCGCTGCTTTATTGTTTTCGACACAGATAAGGGGCTTAAAACCAGCTTGTTCCAAGCCAATGTCTAAGCCCATCCCACCTGAAAAAAGTGATACATATTTCATAGAATCAAAGCTAATCTTTAGAACAGAAAAAGCAAAATAATTTGCAAACTTTTTGTTGAAAAAACTAACAGAAATTTAAGGTTTGCATCAATTTTAACATTTTTTGTTTGCGAAAAACTCAAATAAATCTGCTATGGAAATATGTTCATACCACAAGGTCGCAACAAACTCCTAGTCCCAATACTCCGCCATTTTTCGTTTCAAATAATCAGCTGATCGCTGTAGCTGATCAAAGCCATCAACGCCATCCTCGATGCTGATCCAGCCAGCAAAACCAGCCGCTTTTAGAATAGAAAAGATTTTATCATAGTCATTCAAGCCTTTTCCAATTTCTCCATGTGAAAGGAGAGAGGCATAGCCGACGCTATTTTCTTGTTGGCGCAGTTCTTCCATTGTGCCACGAGCAAGATAGCGGTCAGAGGCATGCATGGTAACTACCCGGTCTTTCACTCGCTCTAGTAGCGCAATCGGATCTTCACCAGCCAGAATGGCGTTGCTAGGGTCATAATTGACCCCAAAATGATCATCAGTGATTCGGCCTACTAAATCACAAAAGACATCACTCATTTGGGCAAACTCGGGGTAAGTCCAGTAATTGTCTTTATAATGATTTTCTATGATCAATGTGATGCCATGAGATTTGGCGAGTGGTAAGCAAGCCTCAATCGCATCTACCGTGTACTGAATGCCTTCTTCTCGCGATACTTCAGGGCGGCGTTGACCAGAAAGCACTCGACAGAATGTTCCTCCGAGGGCCGCCGTCATCTCGATCCATTGTTTTTCTTTTTCTACTTCTGCTTGTCGGAAGTCCGGATCGGGGTGTGTAAAGTCAGGGGAGCAGCACAGCATAGGAATCGCTAGCCCATGGTCGGCAGCCATTTGGCGATAGCTCTCCCATTTTGAAGCATCTTCCAGGGCAATAAAGCCGCTGTAAAATTCTAATCCATCTACACCGAGGCTAGCGCCCATCTCTATCCATTCTTGGAGAGACATCGAATTGTCGACGCAAAGCGCGTCCATATAAGCTTTGGGGAATGCGGCCAATTTAGGTTTCATGGTGATCTCCTTCTTTTGAGGGTATTCTAGCAATGATTGGATATTGATTGAGCTCCATGACCGTACCGGAAATGGGGCGGCTTTCATCACTCAACCAGAAAACAATTTGTCGGGCGATATCTTGAGGCTGAGTCATTTTTCCACTAGGAATTTCATCAGCACCTAGTTGTTCTGGCCAGTCCTTCGGTAGGCCATCGGCTAATTTGTATTTGTACTCATTGGCAGTTAGTACCCAACCGAGGTTGAAATGATTGACCCGGATTTGTTCGGCAGCCAATACATTGCCGAGGTTTCTAGATAAAGTCATGAGGGCGCCTTTAGAAACGGCATAGGCCAGGAGCCGAGGCTCGCCCGTATAAGCATTGACGGAGCCTATGTTCACTACACTCCCGCTGGTAGCACGGAGGTGTGGCCTAGCAGCTTTGATGAGCAGCATCGGAGCTCGCACATTGACGGCCATCACTTCATCAAATAAGGTGACATCCGTAGAGTCCAAATTGGATCGTACGATATAGGCGGCATTGTTGACTAAACCATCAATTTGCCCAAAAACGTCCAAGGCCTCAGCAATGATCTTGCCTGGCGTATCGGGATCTTTCAGATCGGCTTGATAGTAATGAGCTTTGGCGCCTAGCTCATCCACTAGCGCATGTCCGGCCATGGCATCCAAGCCGTGAATCAAGACTTGGGCGCCTTCGGCAAGACATAGCCTAGCCGCCGCCTCACCAATGCCTGAGGTAGCACCCGTAATGATGATGGTTTTATCTTTGAGTCTGGCCATATCTCAACAATCTCGTGTGAAGGCGGAATTCCGAAATTGGAAGGTGGAATCTAGATTGGGCTAGACCTGTTTTCCAACCTGTCTGTTCTGGCAAACGCCAGGCAGGCTTCCGGTTTCCAGTTTCCGACTTTTCAATATCGTTTCACTTATTTTTTTACTTTTTCAAGCGTAAATACTTTAGGTCAGAAATGGGTAGCCATTTCTAGGGTCTGAGTATTGCTTTAACAATCTCCCCGGAGTGCATGGTATGGAAAGCTTCTTTCCAATCGGTTAAGCCCCATTCTCCGCCGATAATCGGGTCGATATCCAACATGCCGGTGGAGAGTAAGCGGAGTACCCGTTCCCAGATCGGCCAATTGTGGCTAAAGCTACCCTGCAAGGTTACGGCCTTTTGTACCAAAGGGTCAATCGAAAAATTGAGCGGTTGTGGACCCCAGCCTACCTTGCTAATCCAGCCTGCAGGTCGAACGATATCGATCGCAGTCTTTAGTGTCTGTGATACGCCAGCGGCATCAATCACGCCATCTACGCCCAAACCATCGCCCTGTTTCACCCAGTCACTATAATCACCAGTGATGATATCACAGCCATACTGTTTTGCAATGGCTAAGCGAGTGGCATCTTTCTCCAAACCCGCAACGGCGACAATAGCGCCCTGTAATTTGGCCAGGGCTGCACAAAGCAGACCAATGGGGCCAGGGCCAATAACGACAATATAATCTCCTGGTTTGATATTTACATTCTCCACTGTAGCGCTATAAGCGACACAGCAAGGCTCTGTGAGTGCCGCCTTTTCTAAGGGAAGTCCAACGGGCACATGATGCAGACAACGGGCCGGTACACTGACATACTTCGTCATGGCACCAT
>Ga0070727_10003214_pt1 | contig 15087 bp, 14 predicted proteins | sample tdAd472_FD_66722 | JGI IMG/M metagenome (GOLD analysis project Ga0070727, IMG submission 66722) | Marine sediment microbial communities from the Atlantic coast under amendment with organic carbon and nitrate - tdAd47.2 | ecosystem: Environmental > Aquatic > Marine > Coastal > Sediment | place...
GAAATGCGGGACCGGGTGGGGTAAGCGACGAGGTGCTCGCGAACGACGAACCGCCCGTCTTGGTGGTCTCTGGCGCCGTGACCGTCCACCTGCGGTCGGAGACGGGCGCACGCTCGCTCCGCGCGGGCTAGTTTCTTGATCGTGCCGTCTCTTCGGGATTTCCTGCGCCGGCTGGGTGGGGGCAGGGTGTGCCAGGGAGGGAGGAATGCGGTTGAGCGCGGAGCAGGGGACAGCTACGGTCGAGGCTCGTTTGACGACCCATGACCGCAGTGACGAGGAGCTCGAGCTGGCCTGGAGGCAGGGGTCGCAGCCTGCCTTTGCTCACCTGTTTCGCCGCTACTACCCCCGCGTCGTGGCCTACGCGGGGCGGTTGCTCGGCGATCACGCCACCGCGGAGGACATCGTCCAGCAGGCGTTCCTCAACCTCTACCAGCGTCGCAGCGGCAGCGGGCGGTTTCGCGCCCTCGTCTACACCTGTGTGCGCAACCTGGCCTTCAACGAGCGGCGCCGGCAAGGCCGACGCTCCGCGCCGCGCCCGCTGGAGCAGCCGCCCCCGGCCGGCGGGCCCGCGACCCTCGACGCCCTCGTCCACGCCGAGGAGCACGCGGCCTTCGCCCGGGCCCTCGACGCCCTGGCCCCTGAAGAACGTGAGGCGTTCTGCCTCAAAGAGATCGAAGGTTTGACCTACAAGGAGGTTGGCGTCGTGATGCAGCTCCACCCCGACGCGGTTCGCCGCCGCGTCGGGAAGGCCCTGCTGAGCCTGCGCCGTTCCCTGAAGGAGTCCTCATGACCGACGCCGCTGACGCCACCTGGATGCACGATCTCGCCGCTGAGCTGGGGGAGGCTCCCCTGCGCGCGGACGAGCTCGCCGAGCTCCGAGACCTCGCGCGGGCCCACCCTGCGCCCTGGGGATCGCCCCCGCCGGTCGCCACCGACCTCGCCCTGGCGCAGGTCCTGCGGCGCGGGGCGCGCCTGCAGCGGACCCGCCAGCGCGCCTGGCTGCTGGTCTCGATGGCCGCGGCCCTCCTGTTCTGCGCCTCGCCGACCCTCGTCCGCTGGCGCGTCGACCGCCCCGGGAACCCCGACCGCCTGACCCACATGAGCCAGCTGGGCCTCGTGTTCTGGACCTCCAGCGCTCGCTGAGACCAACCTGGCTCAAATTCGGGAACTCCGGTTAGAATCCGCGGCCCGGAGGACCCATGGCTGACTCCACGTCGACCCCCAGCAAGCGCAGCAAGAAGACCGAGGACCCGAGTCCCCTCGACGTGCTCAAGGACAACGCGGGCATGATGCTCGCTGTCCTGGTCGTGTTGGTGGCGTTGGCTGCACTCGTCGTCTACCAGAGCGGACAAAACCAAGCCGCCACCGACGAAGCCTGGTGGGCGCTCGCCAAGTACAAGACCGAGAACCCCAAGGGCACCGAGGGGCTCGATGAGCTGCTCAAGACCCACGGCGACAGCCCGGCGGGGGTGCAGATCCGCCTGACCTACGCCGCCCGGCTCTACGAGACCGGCGTCCGCGCCGACGTGGAGAAGGCCAAGCAGCTCTTCACCGAGGCCAAGGCCAAGAGCAAGGAGAACAAGCTCCTGCAGCGCGCCCTCGGCGAGCAGATCGAGAAGGTCGAGGCCGAGCTGGCCGCGCAGCCGTCGCCGCTGCTCGAGGTGGCCCCGCCTCCCGAGGAGGAGGAGCCGGAGAACCCGTTCCCCAACGGCCTGCCGAACTTCCCGCCTCCGGGTCAGTAGCCGACGACCGACGCGCCGCTCGAGTTCTTCGTCGACGACGCCCAGGGGGGCCGACGGGTCGACGCGTTCCTCGTGGCCGAGCTGGGCCCCGACCGCTCGCGCGGTGAGGTCCAGGGCTGGCTCGCCGAGGAGCGGGTGACCCTCCAGCGCGGCGCCGAGACGCGGACCCGGCTCAAGCCGAGCTTCAAGCTCCGCGCCGGCGATCGGCTGACCCTCGTGTTGCCGCCGCCGCCGCCGCCGCCAGGCCCGCTGCGCCCAGCCGACCTGCCCCTCGACGTGCTCTTCGTCGACGACGCCCTGGTCGCCCTGGACAAGCCGCCGGGGCTGACCGTCCATCCGGGCGCGGGCAACCGCGACCAGACCCTGGTCAATATCCTGCTCCACCACTACGGCGAGACGCTGAGCTCAGAGGGCGGCGACGAGCGCCCGGGGATCGTGCACCGCCTCGACAAGGACACGAGCGGGGTGATCCTCGTCGCGCGCACCGACCCCGCGCACCGCCACCTCAGCCGCCAGTTCCACGACCGCACCACGCGCAAGCTCTACCTGGCGCTGGTCAAGGGCGACCCCCCCGACGCGACCGAGGTCACCGCGCCCCTCGGCCGGCACCCCAAGGATCGCAAGAAGCAAGCGGTGGTCAGCGACGGCCGCGCCGCGCAGACCGCGTTCACCGTGCGCGAGCGCTGGCCGGGCTACGCCCTCGTCGAGGCCCGCCCGCGCACCGGCCGCACCCACCAGATCCGCGTGCACCTCAAGTCCATCGGCTGCCCAATCGTCGCGGACGCGACCTACGGCGGCGGCGAACGCCTGACCCGCAGGGACCTCGGCCTCGAGCCCGACGCCCCCCTGCTCGAGCGCCACGCGCTCCACGCCCACCGCCTGGAGTTCGAGCACCCCAGCTCCCGCGAACGCACGACCGTCGAGGCCCCGCTCCCCGCCGACATCCAGGCCGCCGTCGAGGCCCTCCGCGAACGCTTCCCGCGTACTTGAGCCCAAGCGTCAGCGGCGCGAACCGGCAACAGGCCCGCGCGGAGCGAGCGTGCGCCCGTCTCCCACCGCGGGTGGACGGTCACGACGCCAGAGACCACCAAGACGGGCGGTTCGTCGTTCGCGAGCACCTCGTCGCTTACCCCGCACGGTCCCGCATTGCGCGAGCGAACGCCGGGAGCGAGCGCAGCGCCGTGAGCGCCGCGTCAGCGGCGCGAACCAGCAACCAGCCGCGAACCAGCAACCAGCTCTAGAACTCCTCGAGGCCGGCCTGGGCTTCGAGGACCGAGAGCGCGCGCTCGCGGGCGAGCTGCGCGGGGAGGTCGCCGCTGTCGGCCTCGACCGCGGTGTCGAGGGACCCCAACGCGCCCGCGGGGTCGGCGCTGTAGAGCTGCATGTAGCCGAGCAGCAGCGCCAGGCTCGCGTCGTCGCCAGAGGCGGCGCGCAGCTCGCGGAGCTTGGCCGAGAACAGCGCCTCGCCCTCGCCGTAGAACTGGCGCAGGTCGAAGTGGCTCTGGAGCCAGGTGGGGTTGACCTGGATCGCGCGGCGCAAGGAGACGGCCGCGTCGGCGAAGCGCCCCTGGGAGTACTCGGCCTGAGCGATCAGGTAGAGCGCGAACGGGTCGCGGGGGTCGACCTCGAGGGTCTCGCGGAAGGCGCGCTCGGCGCGGGCGAAGTCGCCGCTGCGGAAGGAGAGCACGCCGGCGCGGGCGAGGTCACGCGGGCTGCCCGGCGCGTCGCCGGCCGGACCCAGGCGCACCTCGTCGGTGTCGCCTTCGCTCGAGCTCGCCTTGCTCCGCCGCGCCTTGCGCGAGCGATCGGAAGGCGGAGGCCCAATGGGCTTCGGCGTCAGCGGCTGCTTGGCTTCCCAGGCTCCACCGCTGAGCGCGCCGCGGATCTCGCCGTTGAGCCGGACCTCGAGTCGAGGGTCGCTGGCCACGGTGTACCACTCGTAGGGCTGTTGGAACTGGTCTTCGAAGGTCGAGACCTCGCTGCCTTCGACCTTGATCAGCACCCGGCACTCGACCTCGAAGTAGTCGCCCTTGTTGCGGATGAGGGCCTCGATGGTCCGCCGCGTCTTGTCGTAGAGCGAGGTGTCCTCGCTCACGAGGGCGGTGATCTTGCCGTAGCGATAGCTCGCGGTCTGGATCACGCCGTAGCGGTTGAGGATGTGATACGCCGTGTTGTAGACGCGCCGGTAGTCCCCGAAGGCGACCTCGTGGGTCACGTTCACCGGCGTCTCGACCCGCTGGGGGGTCGAGCTGCCGGCGCAGCCGGAGAAGGCCAGCGGAACGGCCAGGAGGGAGAGGGGAATCAGCAACCGGGGGCTCATAAGCAGGCCTCACGCCGGGATCACCGTGTGCGCGCCACCCGATGTCCACGAATCGAGCATAGACCTGGGCTCCCGCCCGTTCAAGGTGTGGAATCCAAGTCCAGAAGGTTGGAACCCGATCGCGGGTTCGCGCGTGGTTACCGCAGTGGGCCGCGTCTGGACGCTGAGCGCGGGTCCCTCTATACAGGGTGTGATGGAAGTTGTTCCCGATGACCTCAAGCGCGCGGCGCTCCTCGAAGGCGTGGAGCTGGACGCGACGATTGGCTCGGGCCGCTTCGCGCGGGTGTGGCGGGCGCGCTACCGCGGAGACTCGGTCGCCTTCCGCCTGCTGCACGACGCCGACGGCCCCCGGCCGCGCAACCTCAACCACCCGGCGATCCTGCGCGAGCGGGCCAAGGGCCGGCTGCTAGGGCGCCCGTATCAGATCCTGCCCCTGTTCCCCGCCGACCTGCGCCAGCTCCTCGGCGGGCGACCCCTGGCGCGGAAGCTGCAGCGCCCGGTGCTCCTGGCCCTGCTCGACGCGCTGGAGCACGCCCACCAGCGGGGGGTGATCCACGGCGACCTCAAGCCCGCCAACGTGCTCGTCGACCCCGACTCGGCGCGCACGGCGCTCGGCGACTTCGGCACCCCGGCCGACGTCCAGGCGCTCGAGGCGTCGATCCTCAGCGCCGAGCGCAGCGAGCTCGCGGGCAGCGCCTCGACCCTGCCCTACCTCGCCCCGGAGCGAATCGCGGGCGGCGGGCCGACGTCGGCCGCGGACGTGTTCGCCTTCGGCGTGCTCCTGTTCGAGGTCCTGACCGGGCGCCTGCCGGTCGGATTGGAGCTGCCCTCGGAGCTCAACCCGGCCCTCGACCAACGCGCGGATCGACTGGCCAAGCAGCTGCTCAGCCGCGCCCCCGAGCGCCGCCCGACCCTCGCCCAGGTGCGCCGGGAGCTGCTGCGGCTGCTCCCCGGGAGCGAGAGCTCCGGGCGCCTGCCGCGGATCCCTCAGGACATGGTCTTCGTCGCCGCCGACCGGGTCGTGTTCGGCGACCGCGAGGACCACGACGCGAGCCCGATGTTCGAGGCCTCGCTCCCGGCCTACTGGATCGACGCAACCCCTGTGACCAACTCCGCCTACGCCGCGTTCGTGGCGGCCACCGGCGCCAGCCCACCGCGCACCTGGCGCAAGGGGCGCTTCCCGGCGACCCAGGCCGACTGGCCGGTGAGCGGGGTCAGCTGGCACGAGGCCGAGGCCTACGCCGCCTGGGCTGGCAAGCGCCTGCCCAGCGAGCGCGAGTGGGAGCGGGCCGCGATGGGTCCCGAGCACCGCTCGTATCCCTACGGCGAGGGGTTCGACCCGACCCGGATCGTGCGGGAGGGGCTGGCGAGCGTGCAGAGCCTCGACGAGGGCGCGACCTCCGAGGGGGTGAGGCACATGACCGGGAACGGCTGGGAATGGACCGCCTCCCCGTTCGTGCGGTATGGGAAGCCGGGCCCCGCCCCCAACGGCGCGCGCACGATCCGGGGCGGCTACGACCCCAGCCGACCAGCGGCGACCAACGCCCACACCCGGCGGGGTTTCCGCCCAGACGCCGCCGACTCGGGGCTGACCTTTCGCTGCGCCAAGGACCCCGAGCGCTAGCGCCGAGCCTCGATCATTAACCCTTACGTTGCCTGGACGGGGGACCGGCCGCTGGATACCATGCGCGCTTCCTAAACAGAACGAGGGGGTCCTCCGTGGCGGGCGAGCGGCGACGGGACTACATGGTCAACAACCGGGTCCACATGCTCTACATGATGACCTGGGTCAACTCCGGCCTGTTGGTCACCGCGTTTGGTGTGCTGGTGTTCAGCCTGGTGCGCACCCAAGAGGCGATTCGCGAGGTCGACAACCTGGCCTTGTTCGGGGTGATCAACCCCTTCCTCCTCCTGGGATTCCTGGCGTTCGTGATCGTGTGCACGTCCCTCGGTCTGGGGGTCTACACGATCATTCACACCCACCGCCTGATGGGCTCCGCCTATCGGATCGGGGTCGTGCTGCGCGAGATCAACGAGGGCAAGCCGACGCGGGTCAAGCTGCGGGATGGTGACTTCTTCGTCGACATTGGCGACGAGATCAACGCCCTCGCCGACCGGGCTCCCCCGCCAGGCGGAGCGACGACCCCCGAGGCGGACGCTCCGGCTCCCAGCGAGCCAACCCCCGATGACAAGCCGGCCGCGGACGCTGGCGAGCCCGCCGAGGGCGCCAGCTAAACAGGCCAAATGCGCTTCACATTTGGGGCATGTGTGTGTCCGCTTTGCGACGCGCCATCCGCCGAGATTGGCCCTAAGTCTCTTATTTGCTTGACTCGGTCTGGATTTCATCCTCAACTGCGGTTGGCACCTTCATTGCACTGGAGAGAGAGGACGGGTCGAGGATGCAGAGGTCACTTCGGGTAACGACGTTGGTTGCGGCGCTGGGCGCGGGCCTCTTGGGCTCCGCCGAAGCGACCAGCGTCTTGCGGTTCACCACCGCCGAAATGGCCACCCGCGCCGAGGTCGTCGCCCACGCCGTGGTCGCCAGCACCCGCGCCGAGCGCCACCAGGACGGCGCGATCGTGACCCGGGTCCAGCTCAGCGTGCTCGAGCCGCTCAAGGGCGAGACCGGCGACCTGTTCGAGTTCGTCGTCTACGGCGGGATCCTCGGCGACCGGGGGAGCGCGATCTCCGGCGCCCCGACGTTCACCCGCGGCGAAGAGCTGGTGGTGTTCCTCAGCGTGGAGAACAGCAAGGGCCTGCGCACGGCGATCGGCCTCGCTCAAGGTAAATACAGCGTGCGCGAGGAGAAGGGCAAGAAGCTCGCCTTTCGCAACATGCAGGGCCTGCGCCTGGTCGACCCCAAGACCGGCGCCGAAGACGAGCCGACGCGCGAGCAAGGCGTGGCCCTCGACGAACTCTTGGATCGGATTCGGCAAGCGGTGAAGGACGGCAGCAAGTGACACGACACCAGACGAGTCGTTACCGCAGGGTCAGCAAGAAGACCATTATCCGGCTCCCGATCTACGCCCTCGCGTTCACCGTGATCGGGCTGGGGTGGTCGGCCTACGCCTTCGTCTCGCTGCAGACCGGCGCGCAGCCCTTCTCCTGGGCCAACCCCACCGTCAACTTCGTGATCCACGAGGCGGCCGACCCCACGATCACCGACGGCAGCGACGAGACCGCGGTCCGCCTCGGCTTCCAGGCCTGGGACATGGTCCCCGCGAGCACGATCTCCTTCATCGAGGACCAGAGCCCGCAGTCCCGGGCCCGCACCGACTGGCGCGCCGACGACATTCACCTCGTCGTGTGGGACACCACCAACGAGAGCGGCTTCTTCGGCGGCGCCGCCGGACTGGTCGCGATCACCCCCGTCGACTTCGACCCGAGCACCGGCCAGATCCTCGACGCGGACATCATCTTCAACGCCAAGAACTACCAGTTCAGCACCGACCTCAGCCCGGGCACCTTCGACGTGCAGGGGATCGCGACCCACGAGGTCGGGCACCTGATCGGCCTCGACCACAGCGCGATCGTCGGCGCGACCATGAACCCCTTCGCCAACCAAAACGACACCCGCCTGCGGAGCCTCGAGGACGACGACCGCGCCGCGGCCTGGTCGATCTACCCGCTCTACATGCCCGGCGCCGTGACCGGCCAGCTGACCCGCGTCGACGGCAGCCCGATCTCGGGCGCCCACGTCGTCGCCGAGGACGCCGACGGCAGCCCGGTCTCGGCGACCCTCAGCGACGGCGCGGGGAACTTCGCGATCCGCGGCCTCGACCAGGGGTCCTACGTGATCTACGCCGAGCCCCTCGACGGTCCGGTGCGGAGCAACAACTTCTCGACCCACACCAGCGGCCTGCAGGTCGACACCGACTTCGGCACGACCTTCTACGGCTCGGGCACGGGCCAGAGCTCGCCGGTCAGCCCGCAGGCGGTCCAGGTCCTCGCCGGTCAGGTGAGCAACCTGACCCACACCCTCGTGGCGCGCAGCCAGCTGCCGACCCCGATGAACATCAACAACCTGAGCATCAATCAGATCGCTCCCGGCCAGGCCGCCCAGCTCACCGCCTTCGGCACCGGCCTCGGCAGCGCGACCAAGATCGTGATCCCGGGCAACGGCGTCTTCACCAGCAACGACGTGCTGAGCAACAACTCGGCGCGCACCGACATGGAGGTCACCGGCTCGGCCCAACCCCAGCTGCGCACGGTGCGCGTGATCAACGAGGCCACCGGCGACTGCGCGGTGCTCACCGGCGGGTTCGAGGTGCGCCTCCCAGGCCCGGTGGCGACCGGGGTCTCCCCGACCGCCGGCGCTCCCGGGACGAGCGTCGAGGTCACCGTCTCCAACGCCGACCTCTCGGCGCGGGTGATCTTCGGCAACCAGGTGATCAGCGCGACCCAGACGGCGGCGGGGGTCAGCTTCTCCGTGCCGAACATGCCCAACGGCACCTACACGATCTGCGTCGAGAACCCCGACGGGCAGTTCGCCGCGATCAAGAACGCCTTCACCGTGGAGAGCTCCAGCGCGACGGCGCCTCCCCCGGCCCCGACCTCCACCGGCCCGGTGGCCGCGACCCCCACCGCCACCGGCCCCACCGCTCAGGCTCCGGGCGCGGCCTCGCCCAACGCGACCGCGCCGCCCCCCCCGCCCGGCGGCGGCGGCGGCGGCGGTGGCGGCGGCGGTGGCGGCTGCAGCCTGCACGCCGACGCCCCCTCCTCGCCCTGGGCCGCGCTCCTCGCCCTCGGGCTCCTGGGCTGGGTCGGCCGGGTCCGCCTGCGCGGCTAGTCCGTTGACCGACGCCCGCGACCTGCTCGCGTTGCAGGAGCGAGTCGGGCACCGCTTCAGCAGCCAGGGCCTGCTCGAGCAGGCCCTCGTGCACGCCTCGGCGCGCGACGTCGGCGGCTGCAACCAGCGGCTGGAGTTCCTCGGCGACGCCGTGCTCGGGCTCGTCGTCGCCGAGCGCCTGTTCGGGCGTCACCCCGACGCCGCGGAGGGGCCGCTGACCCGGGCTCGGGCCCGACTCGTGTCGGCGACCAGCCTCGCCCGCTGCGGGCGCGCCTGGGGCCTCGACCGGGCGCTGGTCACCGGCCCCGGCATGCACGCGCCCTCCGACTCGGTGATCTCCGACACCACCGAGGCCGTGATCGGCGCGGTCTACCTCGACGGTGGGCTCGAGGCCGCGCGGGCGGTGATCCAGGGGGTCCTCGGCGAAGCCCTCGAGACCGCCGTGCACACCGGCCAGCCCTCGTGGAAGACCGCGCTGCAGGAATACACCCAGGCCCGCGGAGAGGGCGTCCCAGACTACCGCGTCCTCGACAGCTCGGGCCCCGACCACCAGAAGAGCTTCCTCGTCGCCTGCCACCTCGACGGGGTCGAATACGGCCGCGGCCGGGGGCGCTCGAAGCGCAGCGCCGAGCAGGCGGCGGCCAAGCGGGCCCTCGGCGCGCGGCTCAGCGGCGACGGGGAGGGTGAGCCGACGGCCCCGCCGCCCGGCCCCCTGCTGCACATCGTGCCCCGCGACGAGTGGGAGCAGGCCCAGGCGACGGGCCGCTACGCGCCGGTGAGCCTGGCCGCCGAGGGCTTCGTGCACTGCTCGTTGCCCTGGCAGGTGCTCGGCGTAGCCGAGGCGCGCTTCGCCGGACGCGACGACCTGCTGCTGCTCGAGCTCGACGCCGACGACCTCGACGGACGGCTGGTCTACGAAGACTGCTACGAGACGACCCGCGCCTACCCCCACGTCTACGCCGCGCTGCGCCCGGAGCAGGTGCGCGCGGTCTACCCCTTCCCCGGCGGACGAGGCTTCGCGCTGCCCGCGGCCCTGGCCCACGACCTCGATCCGGTCTAGGTAGGGGGCGCGTCCGCCTGCGCGGGCTCCGCTCAGCGCACCGCGGGGGTGCCCGCGCCCTGGGGGATCACGCACTTGGCGCGGTCGAGGACGAAGGGCGTGCTGGACTCGAAGATCACGCCGGCCTGATTGGTCGCGAAGCAGGGCGCCCCCGAGTTGGGGTCGATCGGCTTGGCGACCATCATCCAGAGGAACTCCGGCGCTTCGCTGCCCACGCACACCTCGAACCGATAGCCGCCCTTCTCGCCAGCAGCGAGCTTGGCGTCGATCAGGTTCGTCGCGCCGAGGTCGGAGAGGGTCCCGTAGTCGAAGACCCCGTCGCCGTCCTTGTCGCCCTCGCGAAACAGCGCCTGCGCGGTGTTGACCGTCTTCAGCGCGCCGATCGCCACGTCGGGCTCAGCGGGAACGGGAGGGGCGCGGCGAGGCGTCTTCTTCGGCCCCTCGAGCAGGCTGACTCCGTAGCGTCCCTTGAGCGCGCGGTCGAGCCGACTCAACCACTCCCGCGCCTCGGCCTGGACCCGCGCGTCGTGCTGGGCCTGCACCTGGGCCAGCCGCTTCCCGGCGTCGGTCCCGTAGAACGCGATCGCCGCGTCGAGGGTCGCGTCGTCGAGGTCCGCGTAGGCCTCGACCAGGCGCGCCTGGAAGGCCTCGAGCTCGGCGAGCTTCCACGCCGCATCCACCACCTTCTGCGGCAGCTCGCGCTTGGCGAGGGCGGCCTGCAGCATGGCCTTGCCGACCTCCGCGCGCCCGGAGACCTCGAGGAAGCGCACGACCTTCGCCTGGTGCGTCGCCGTCTCTTCCTCGCCCTGCGCCGCTCCCAGGGCGAGCGCCAGGCCCAGCAGCAGCCCGACCCCTCGCACGGCTACTTGCCCACCGGGGTCGCGTTCTTGGGGATCTCGCACTTGGCCCGGTCGAGGGCGAAGGGCGCCTCGTTGGAGTAGTAGATCACCCCGCTCTGGTTGATCACGAAGTGCCGCCCCGTGCCGTCCACCGGAGACGCGACGGCCATCCAGAGGAACTCCGGCGCCTCGGAGCCCCTGCAGAGCTCGAAGCGATAGCCCTGCTTCGTCCCGCTGGCGAGCACCTCGTCGATCAGCTGGGTCTTGCCGAGGGTCGCAAGGTCGGCGGCGTAGTCGAAGACCTCGTTGTTGTCCTTGTCCCCCTCGCGGAACAGGGCCTGTGCGGTGGTGATCGTCTTCAACGCGCCGATCGCCGCGGCCTCGTTCCCGTGGCGACGCGCCTCCTCCAGCTGCTCGCCGGGGGTCGGCATGCCGAGCCGCTTCAAGGTCTGCTTCACCGCGCCCTCGATCCACTCCGAGATCTCGGTCTGCAGCCGGGCGTCGTGGGCGACCTGCAGGCTGGCGAGCTGCTTGCCGGCGGGGCTGGAGTAGAACTCGATCGCCGCGTCGAGGGTCGCCTCGTCGAGGTCGGAGTAGACCGCGACCAGGCGCTCGGTGAGCAGGCCTGGATCGCACACCGCGGTGAAGGCCTCGAGGAACCCGGGGGGCAGCTGCCCGGCGTCCTTGATCTTCTCCAGCGTTTGTTCGACGAGCGCCTTGCCGAGGGTCGCCCGCCCGGAGACCTCGACGAAGCGTCGGACCTTGGCGGTCTTGGCGTCGTCTTCGGCGCTGCACACGCCGGCGAACAGGGCGCAGCTCAGCGCCAGACAGGTCAAGGTGCGGGTCATGGAGTCCTCCTCGCGCGGTCACCCTAGGGGAGCGGACGACCTTCCGCCAGGGCCCGATTCTCGGGGTCTCGGGTTATCGTTGCCTCCACGAAAGGGACCCCCATGTCGATCTACCCCCTGCAGCTGCGCGACCTCCGCTTCACCCTCTTCGAGCACCTCGAAGCCACCGAGCACCTGGGCCTCGACAAGGACACCCTCGACGCGTTCATCGACGCCGGCGCGACCTTCGTCAGCGAGTTCCTCCAGCCGATCAACCAGCCCGGCGACCTCGCCGGCTGCACCCGCCACGACGACGGGAGCGTGACCGTCGCCCCGGGCTACAAGGACGCCTACGCCCAGTGGATCGAGGGCGAGTGGGGCAGCGTGCGCGCCCCCGAGAGCATGGGTGGCCAGGAGCTGCCCCAGGCCCTGGTGACCGTGCTCGACGAGCTCGTGATCGCCTCGTGCTGCGCGTTCCACAACTTCGCCGGGCTGACCCGCGCCTGCGCGAACATGCTCTCGCGTCGGGCCAGCGAGGAGCAGCAGCAGACCTGGGGCCGCAAGCTGGTCAGCGCCGAGTGGCAGGGCACGATGTGCCTCACCGAGGCCGGCGCCGGCTCGGACGTGGGCGCCTCGGTGACCACCGCCAAGCCCATCGAGGGCGACCGCTACCAGATCCAGGGTGAGAAGGTGTTCATCACCTCCGGCGACCACGACATGACTCCGCAGGTCGTGCACATGGTCCTGGCCCGGGTCGAGGGCGACAAGCCGGGCAGCAAGGGGCTCTCGATCTTCATCGTGCCCAAGTTCCGCCTCGACGCCGACGGCAACCCCACGATCCCCAACGACGTCTTCTGCTCGGGGATCGAGGAGAAGATGGGGATCCACGGCTCGGTCACGACCACGATGAAGTTCGGCGAGAACGGCGGCTGCGAGGGCTACCTGATCGGTGAGCGCGGGCAGGGGATCTCGATCATGTTCGAGATCATGAACGAGGAGCGGATCGTCGTCGGCCAGCAAGGCCAGGCGCTCGCCGCTTCGGCCTACGCCCTCGCGCTGAAGTACGCCAAGGAGCGAATCCAGGGCTCGTCCATCGCCAAGGGCAAGCGCATCACCCACGAGAAGGTCGCGATCATCGAGCACCCCGACGTGCGCCGCATGCTCATGACCTGCAAGGCCATGAGCGAGGCCGGGCGCGCGATGCTCCTCCTGACCGGGCTCTTGATCGACCGCTCCGAGGCCGCCGAGGGCGACGAGCACGTGCGCCTCGAGCGACGGATCGGTCTCTTGACCCCGATCTGCAAGGCGTGGGGCAGCGAGACAGGGTTCCAGGCGTGCACGACGGCGATGCAGGTCTTCGGCGGCTACGGCTACTGCAAGGAGTACCGCGTCGAGCAGCTGGTCCGCGATGCGCGGATCGCCTGCGTCTACGAAGGCACCAACGGGATCCAGGCCATCGACCTCCTGTTCCGCAAGGTCGCCGGTGACCGCGGCGAGGGGCTGCGTGAGCTGCTGGGCGAGATCCAGGCCTTCGTCGACCAGAACCAGGACGCCGCGGGTGGGCGACTCGAGGACGAGCTGACGGCCCTCGGCAAGCACGTGGGCGAGGTCCACGAGGTCTTCGGCGCCCTCGCCAAGCGCTTCGGCAGCGGCGACATGCTCGGCAGCGCGCTGGCCGCGACCCCGTTCCTGACCCTGGTCGGCAACGTGATCGGCGGCTACCTCCTGCTGCAGCAGGCGCTGGTGGCCGAGGCCGTGCTCGACGAGCAAGGCGCCCCCGCCGACGCCGCCGCGCGCAGCGAGTGGGCCCAGGGCAACGAGGAGCAGAGCTTCTACCAGGCCAAGGTCGAGACCGCGCGCTTCTACGTCAACCAACTGCTCCCCGAGAACAGCTGGCGCGCCGCGCAGTGCACGTCCGAGGACCGCTCCGCGCTGCACGCCGCGATCTAGACCTGGCCCTCGCCGTCAGCCCGAGCTGCCCCGGCTGCGGGGCCAGCGAGCCCGCCCCGGCCTTCGCGCCGCTGGCGGGCTCTTGCCGTTGTGGGCAGCGCGTCGAGCTGGCGCTGCCGCTGGCCGCCGAGCTGCGCACGCCAACCGCCGGGGCAGGCCTGGTGAGCAAACGCCGCTGGCTGAACGCGATTCAGCAGCGGGCCCAGGGCGGGCCGTTCGTGCTCGAGGTGTGCCCGAGCTGCAGCGGCCCGGTGACGGTGCCGGCCGAGACCACGCTCGAGCTCGCCTGCAGCTACTGCGACGAGACCCACGAGCTGCCGCTGCTCGAACACGCGGTGGACGTGCTGCCCGTGTTAGAGCTCAGCGCGCGAACCTGGGGCGGCGGCATGGACCTGCGCTGGGTGCCCGAGGTTCGCCACGGCGCCGTCGACGAGCCCACCGCCTGTCCGCACTGCGGCGCCGAGGTCGCGGGCTTCAGCGGCAGCTCGAGCTGCCCGCACTGCGACGGCGCGCTGTTCGCGTTCACCGCCTGCGGCCGGCGGTTCCTCCCCAGGGTGCGCGTCGAGGGCGACGACGAGGGGCGCAAGCTGGGCGACTGGCTCCCGCTCCCCGTGGCCCTCGAGCACTACGCCCAGCGCAGGCACCTCGCGCGGGCCTCGGGGCGCAGCACCTGCGCGTTGATCGCGGCGCTGTTCGCGCTGTTCCCCGCGGGCTGCGTGCTCGCGCTGTCGTTCCCCCTGGTTGGCGGCCTGGCCACCGAGCGCTTCGGCCCTGCCGGCGCGGTCGCCGCCCTCGCCGGCTACGCCGTCTTGATGGCGCTGCCCTTCGTGCTGGGGGTCGCGATCGCGATCTCGCTCCACCGGCGGCGCCGGGCTCGTCCGACGGGCTGAGCTATCCGGGGTCGTTCGTCCCACGGGTTGGGTGTCGGCTCCCGACGGGCTCACGGTCACAGGAGTTACCCGGGGTACAGCGGTTGCACTCCCCGCGAACATGAGCACGAGCGCTTACTCGAGCCTGAGAAGACTGCCTCACTGGCAACCGTTGGTCGACCACGTGGAGACGTTCTATCGGGAGCCCATGACTCCTGCGAGCGGCTGCCCCCTCGCTGAGGTACGCGCGATCGAAGCCGAGCTGGGGTACCCGCTTCCAGTCCGAGTACGGGAGTTCTACCTGCTGTTCGGGCGTCGCCCAGAGCTGTGGTTGATGCACCGCCCGCTGCCCCTGGAGGAGTTGCCCGCAAACTGCGGCGACGATTACCTCGCATGCTGGGAAGAGTGCCAGGGCGTGTACGAATGGACCCTCAGTTACGGCGACCTGGGCCACCCAGACCCACCGGTCTACATCGACCAGACGGAGCCGTGTCACCTAGCGTTCACCGACTTCGTGACACACATGCTGATTCACGTGGACTTCGAGGTTCGTCACGACGTGGGCCTCGAAGACCTGAAGCCAGAGGTTCACGGAGGAATCGCTGTCCGCGCCGTCCCTGAGCTGCTCGCGCACCACTACCCCGAGCGCGCGCTGGTGGGTCCAGCCGGAATCGAGCATATCCTGCGGTGG
>Ga0070727_10003215_pt1 | contig 15084 bp, 14 predicted proteins | sample tdAd472_FD_66722 | JGI IMG/M metagenome (GOLD analysis project Ga0070727, IMG submission 66722) | Marine sediment microbial communities from the Atlantic coast under amendment with organic carbon and nitrate - tdAd47.2 | ecosystem: Environmental > Aquatic > Marine > Coastal > Sediment | place...
GCGGTGCGGTAGCCGCTGTGACGAGCCGTATTGAGCTGGGTCAGTCGGTGTTCAACTCACCGCTCCGCATGCCAGCCATGACCGCGGCGATCGCGGACACGCTCGACGAGATCTCTGGCGGCCGGTTTGTGTTCGGTATTGGAGCCGGGAACTCTCCAGACGCTGACTACGCCGCATTTGGGCACGCCGCCGACCATCGCTACACCCGCTTCGCCGAAGCGATACACATCATCCATTCACTCCTCAAAACCGGTGTCGTCGACTTTCACGGCGAGTTCTACACTGCCGACAAGTGCGAACTCGCCCTAAGAGGACCACGACCTCAAGGGCCACCCATCAACATTGCCGGTCAGGGACCGAAGATGCTCCGTCTGGTCGCAAAGTATGCCGATGCGTGGAACTGGTGGGTGTGGGATGAAACGGTGGACGACATCGCTGAACGACTCACCCCGATCATCGCCGAACTCGATCGAGCATGTGATGAACAGGACAGGGATCCGTCGAGCCTTGACCGAACGCTTGATGTCTTCACTGTCGTGCCTGAAGGATTCAGCACTGACCGCATGACCGTCTACCACCAACCGATGAGCAGGCCCGTCACAGGCTCATCCACTCAGATCGCCGATTACATCCTTGGGCTCGGCAAGCTGGGATTCTCTGAGGTTCGATGCGACGTGTACCCGCAGACGACTGATGCCGTCGAAGCTCTCGCTCCGGTCGTCAGCCTGGTGCACGACGGCTAGTCAACCGGTCACTGACCCGCGTGCGACCGGCATCAAGCATCCTGTCCGAAGGGCGCATATGTGCCGTTATGTGCGGGCGTACTAGTTCGGCTTGCTGACTGCGTGTAGGCGACGTTCTACTTGCCGGCGAGTTTCTACGGACACGGCATTGAGCTGCTGGGACCCCACTCGATTAGAACGATCTTGCCGTCCTCAACCGTCAGCGAATTGAAGAGATTTCCTACGCATCCGTCATTCCCCGTAACCCCGTCGGCTGCGTAGGTGAATGAGCTGTCGAACTCGGCGGTGGAACCTGAGACCACTACGTTGACGGCGGCGAATCCAGCGCCCGACCCTTGCACTGGCGCAGTCTGCTCTTCTATTGCCCGGATCTCGGCGTGTCCGGTGGCAACGCCGTCGTCGTCGAGCGAGTGGTTGAGAACGACAGCGTCCTCTGCATACAGAGCCATGACGGCGTCCACATCGCCGGCATTGCCGGTTGCGGTTAACTCAGCGAGCGCCGCTTCTGGATCTGGCGACGCGTCGTCGGAACTGCACGCCGCTGAGAGAAGGGCAAGGGCGCACAGGACAAGCGCGAATCGGACGAGGCGAGACATTCGGGGACTTCCTTGGTCGGGAGCGACCAACAGTAGCCGCCCATATCCGGCATTATGCGCACTGAGGAGCAACCTCAACGACCAAGAACCCCCACCGAGGTGGAGGTTCTCTTTGGTAGCCCCGACCGGATTTGAACCGGCGCTACTGCCTTGAGAGGGCAGCGTCCTAGGCCGCTAGACGACGGGGCCGTGTGCAACCTCTCGGTTGCTTCGCTCGGGGGGAAGGACTTGAACCCTCAATATCTGGACCAGAACCAGGCGTGTTGCCAATTACACCACCCCCGAAAGCGTCGGAAGCATACGGGCACCTGCCCTGTACTCGCAAACACTTCAGGCACCACAAGCGTCACACGGACTACGAACCGGAGCTCCATTGTGGATCATCGAAACGTTGGATCTCGAGCAGGTTTCCGTCGGGATCTTTGAAGAACGCGTGGTACAGCTGGTAGTTCTGTGAGTGCTCGGGGCCAACGTCGATCGGCCAATCGGCAGCGACGATCTCTTCGCACCAGCCGTCAACATCGTCGGCGACCAGTGTGGTAATCACCGGTTGAACGTCAGTGAAAGTCTCGCGCTGACAGACACCAAGGAATGCGGTATCCGTAACCCGATAGATGCGGCATGTGCCCTGGTCGAGAGTCAAGGAAAGCCCAAGCACACGTTCATAGAAGTCCGCTGACCGTACGAGATCGCTTGACGGCAGAAAGCTGATGAAGGCATCCGATCTCACACCAGCCTCGCCCTTGCTCTCGCAATACGTTCCAGTGTTTCTTCGCGCCCGAGCAGGTCGATTGATTCGAAAAGCGGAGGGCTGACCGTAGATCCCGAGATCGCCACTCGGATGGGCTGGAGACCCTTGCGTGCTGACAGTTCGTTGGCACCAAGCATGGCGCGAAGTGCCTCATCAATCGTTTCGGTCGTCCAGTCGGTGAGGTTCTCGATTGCGATCGTTGCACCGTCGAGGGCGATTGGGGCCTCCGGAGTCTCCATGACCTTGGTCCACGATGCCTCGTCATAGTGCGTTGGAGCCTCGAACAGGAACCGTGCCTGCGCTGGAACGTCTGCGAGTAACTTCGTTCTCTCCTTCACCAACGGCACAAGCTTGAGGAAGCCTTGGGTCTCCGAATCTGTGAGGCCGCGACCAAGCTCTGCTTCCACGAGCGGCGTCGCCATCTCGACAAACACCTCATCAGCAAGCTCCCTGATGTACACACCATTCATCCATTCGAGCTTCGCTGTGTCAAAAATCGCTGGGTTCCTGGCAATCGAGGTTCCGTCGAAACGAGCGATCATTTCATCGATAGACACGACCGTTTCATCATCGCCGGGTGACCAGCCGAGCAGGGCGAGGTAGTTGTTCATCGCTTCTGGCATGAACCCGGCATTGCGATATGCGCTCAGCGCCGTATCCCCATGCCGTTTCGAGAGCTTCTTGCCATCAGGCCCCATGAGGAGGGAGAGATGGGCATAGGCAACCGAAGGACCACCCATCGCTTGTGTCAACAGAATGTGTTTTGGTGTTGACGACAGGAGGTCCTCGCCTCGGATGACGTGGGTGATGCCGAAGTCGACATCGTCAACCGTTGATGCAAGGTGATAGGTCGGAGTGTTGTCCGAGCGCATGATGACGAAATCGTCAACTTGCTCGTGCTCGAAGGCCACCTCACCGCGAACAAGATCGTCGAAGCGTGTGGTGCCAGGCCGAGGCACCTTGAATCGGATGACAGGTGTTGTGCCCTCCATCATTGCCCGCGACACCTCGGAGCGTCCTGGCTCGAGGCTCCCGTCATAGGCAGGAGAACTACCGGAGGCTCTGGCGGCCTTCTTGAATTCGTCAAGCTGTTGTGGGGTCGCAAACGAGAAGTAGGCATGACCGTTCTGCACAAGCTCCCGCGCAACGGATCTGTACCGCTCGTAGCGGTCGGTCTGTCGATACGACCCGTGCGGGCCACCAAGAGCGAACCCTTCATCCCATTGCAGTCCAAGCCATCGGAGGTGCTCAAGAATGTCCTGTTGGAACTCCTCGGTGGAACGAGCAAGATCAGTGTCGTCCGAGCGCAGGATGAACGTACCGTCGAAATGCCTGGCGAACAGGTAGTTGAAAAGGGCGGTTCTCGCCGCACCGACGTGCAGATACCCCGTCGGCGAGGGAGCAAATCTGACGCGGACAGTCATGCCGACATCACAGGGTTCATGAGCGTTCCGATGCCCTCGATGTCAACCTCCACCCGGTCCCCTGCCACGATCGGCCCTACACCCGCTGGTGTCCCAGTGAGGATCACGTCGCCAGGCAACAGCGTCATGACAGACGTGACAAATTGAACGATGGCTCCTACGTCGAAGACGAGATCAGCAGTCGACCCCTCCTGACGGAGTTCATCATTGACGGTGCACGTGATCCGATGCGGTTCTGCTGGATCGAACTCCGTGTCGATCGCAGGACCGAGGGGGCAGAACGTATCGAAGCCCTTAGCCCTCGCCCACTGGCCATCTGATCGCTGGAGGTCGCGGGCTGTGACATCGTTGGCTGCGGTGTACCCGAGGATGTAGTCGGAGGCGTCGGAGGCATCTACCCGCCGAGCGACCCTGCCCATAACGATGGCGAGCTCACCCTCATGGTGGACTTCGTTCGACTCTGGCGGGATCTTGACGGGAGAGAGAGGTCCGATGATCGACGTCGGCGGCTTGAGGAAGATCAATGGGCTATCAGGGACTGCAGAGTCCATTTCCGCTGCATGGTCGACATAGTTCTTCCCGACGGCGATGATCTTCGTCGGGATTACAGGCGCAAGAAGCTTGACCTTCGTGATCGGAAGCACCGTCTCAGACCGCTCCCATTGGAAGAACGGCGAACCGTGGTACAACCGAATCCCGTCTGGCTCCACGGTTCCATAGGTGATGTCATCGGCATCAGCGTCGATACGCACAATCTTCACTGTTTCCTCCGGTCTGAGCGCAGCGGACGACCGCGGCCTAGATGTACTCGCGCCATTCGGGGTGGAGATCGAGCTTGCCTGTCACGGCTCCCATGAACAATTCTTGAGCCCTGCGTGTGACCGGTCCTGGCGTTCCGTCGCCAACCGGCCGATCATCAACCTCACGCACCGGCGTTACCTCAGCAGCTGTTCCGGTGAAGAACACCTCGTCTGCGTAGTAAAGATCCGTGCGTGTAATGGCCGATTCCTTGATGGTGTAGCCGTCCTCTTCCAGGAGGCGGTACACGGAGTTTCTCGTAATGCCGTCTAGGGCTCCAGCTGACGTTGGCGGTGTGTGCACAAGATCGTCCCTGACCATGAAGAGGTTCTCGCCGCTTCCCTCGGCGATGAGACCATCGTGGTTGAGAAGGAGAGCTTCGTCGTATCCGGCCTTGATGGCTGCCGTCTTGGCCAGAACCGAATTCATGTAACCGCCGGTGCCCTTTGCGTCTGGCATGAAGGCATTCTGACCGATTCGACGCCAAGACGAGACTGCGACTCTGATTCCGTTCTGCACACCCTCTTCTCCGAGGTAGGCGCCCCACTCCCACGCCGCGATCGACACATGCACCCTCGCGCCCGCCGGGTTGAGACCCATCGACCCAGTTCCGAAGAAGATCACGGGTCGGATGTATCCGGACCGGAGACCATTCACACGGAGCAGTTCCTTGCACGCTTCGACGAGTTCATCGACGCCGTACTCGAATGGGATACCGAGCGCCTTTGAAGACCGTGAAAGGCGGTCGATGTGGTCGGTCAGCCGAAAAGCTGCTGTTCCGTCAACAGCGTCGTAGGCCCTGACACCCTCGAAGGCGCCTGTCCCATAGTGAAGACCGTGCGATAGAACATGGACAGTTGCCTCTTCCCAAGGAACAAGGGAGCCGTCCATCCAGATGTATTCGGTGGGTTTCATGTGCTCTAGTTTGGCACGAACGCTGGTCTTACCGCCCGAGCGGAGAAGGGCTATCGGTTTGGAACGTACCGGCCGTGCCATTCCAGAATCGCCTCGAATCGCTCCACTCGGTGCTTCGGCGTGCCTGAACGCGAGAGTTCATGACCCTCGCCTTCTGGGAACAACAACAACTCGGTTTCGACCCCCGACTGATAGAGCATCGAGAAGAGCTGTTGGCCCTGCTCCACCGGGCACCGATAGTCGTGCTCGGAGTGGATCACGAGGGTCGGTGTGGTGATGTGGTGGGCTCTCGAAAGGGACGATGCCCTCCACAGCGCATCGGCACCATCGGGCAGCGTTGCGCCGATGTAGAGCTGAACGAACCACGGGATATCCGTCGTCCCGGCAAACGACACGAAGTTATACACACCGCGTTCGGCGACAGCAGACACGTAATTCTGGTCCATCGATGAGATCATGACCGTCGAAAGACCTCCGTAAGAACCGCCCATGATTGCCATGCGGTCGACATCGAGCCGCTCGAACTGCTTGGCGGCCTCGTAGGGAGCAGCCCTGAGATCGGTGTGGTCCGGCGGCACTTCGTCTCCCCAGCGACCAATGGGCACCTTGACATGCTCAACGCCATACCCAGACGACCCTCTTGGGTTCACCGACACAACACCATATCCGGCACCGACATAGACCTGGAATTCATCGAAGAAGCCCCAAGAGTATTGAGCAGCAGGTCCTCCGTGGATGTTGAACAAAAGGGGAACTTTCCCTTCACCCGGAGGGAGATGCACCCAGCCATGAATTGTTGCGCCGTCCGATTCGTACGTGAACTCTGTTGGTTCGACGAGGTTTGCCGCTTCGGCGAATCCCTGATTGAGATCAGAGAGCATTGTTTCATGTCCCTCAAGCACCCGTCGCAGCGCACCAGGTTGGGTCGCCGTCGAGTAGGTGAAGAGAATGTCTGTGGAGTCGACGCCTCTGGCAAACCCTGTGATCTCCCGCTTTCCACCAACAATCGTCGACATCGTCGTATCCGATACCTCGATGAGGCTGACGCGACCCCTGTCCTCTGCCACACATAGGACTGTGCCATCCTTTGTTGCCACCGGCGCCCCAGCCGAGCCCATCGACCCACTCGCCGTGATATGAACATCGACGGATACGAGGGGCATCAGGGACCCGGGTGCTGGCACTCGCCACACCTGTGGAAGGTCAAGCGACGGTACCTCTCCAGGCATGCCGACGACGAGCGGGATTCCTTCGTCTGTGAAACCAACCCATTGCCACTCGCCCCTTGACGTCAGTGGCCTCGACGCACCACCGTCGACCTCGACCACAGAGACAGTTCCTAGGGAATCGACCCATCGCCTTGGGTCGTTCGAGCCGAGGTACGCAACGGTCGCACCATCTGGTGACCACGCAGGACTTGCTTCGGACGAATCTCCATCGGTGATCTTGACGACATCTCCCGATGCAATGTCAACGACCCACAGATGTGTTCGCTTGTTGTAGGTCCACGACTTGTCGTCGTATCGGAACGATGGTGCGCTGATGCGGCGCGGTGCTCGCAGCCGTTCGTCGGGAGTGTCTATACCGTCGACCAACTCGGAGACAACGGCGACAATCTTCGATCCGTCAGGGGACCAGCCAAATTCAACAACCCCGTCGTCAAACGCCGTCAATGGTTCGAGGTCGTCATAACCCGTTCTCAGGAAGATCTGGGCCGTGGCATCGGGGTCATCGCTCTTGGAGAGGAAGGCCAGCACAGTGCCGTCTGGAGACCATCGAGGTGAGTTGTCCGCTACACCGTCAGTAATGGGGAAGATGTCGTGACCGTTCCACATCCAGAGTTGCCGCTCGTACCGATCCTCGACCAAGTCCATTCTCGAGACGACGAATACCGCTTTGTCCCCTGCGGGGTGCCGTTGGACATCTGACGGGATGCGATAGTCGCCGAGTTGGGCTGGTCTCATCTGCGTTCCTTACTCCCAATTGACGCCCACGCCAATGGTGTGGCTTTGCTCCATTGTGGTGGTGTTTCGACCGGTATCAGAACCGACCCGCCTACGGTTCGACCATGCACCGATTCGTCGCATCCGGGTTCTCCGTCGGACTCATACCCTCGAAGCTGTGGGGTTCTGACAACGGCGCCGGCACATTCGGTGCGGCTCTCGCAGCTCTCGCGAGCATGATCCTCATTGGCTACGCCTGGTGGATCCATGCGGTGGTGTTTGCGGTGTTCCTTGGTTTGTCGATGTGGTCGTCGGCACCGTTCGCTCGCGATCATGCCGACCCGGGATGGATCGTGATCGATGAAATGGCTGGCACATTCATCGCCGTAATCGGTCTCGGCGGGATCCCGTGGGTCGTTGCGGTCGTCGTCGCCAGACTTGCAGACATCTTCAAGGTGCTACCTGGTGTTCCTCAGGCAGAACGACTCCCTGGCGCACTTGGCGTCACAATGGATGACGTCGTGGCCGGGTTGTACGGCTTGGCAGCCGGGTGGGCGACATGGTGGGTCATCGGATGACTGCGACACCCGAACAAACCGTCGTGACATCGTCCATCGCAAAGGCGTACGGTCAGACAAAAGCACTCAGCAACGTGAACATTTCGGTGGACCGCGGATCGGTATACGGGCTCGTCGGACCCAACGGAGCGGGAAAGACCACGCTGCTGTCGCTCCTCGCAGGCCTCAGAACGCCGACATCGGGAAGCATCGTGATGGTCGCATCCGAGGTTGGAGTGCTTCCTGACACCCCCCTCTTCGACCGTTGGCTGACAGGCCGAGAGGTTGTCTCGCTCGCCAGATCGCTCGCACAGAAGGAAATTGCTGAGGCCAGAATCTCCGAAGTACTTGAGACGGCCGGCCTCAGCGACGCTGCCGACCGCAAGGTGGGAGGCTATTCGCGCGGAATGCTGCAGCGACTCGGCCTTGCTTCGACCGTTGTCGCGGATCCTGATCTGATTCTCCTCGATGAACCCGCTGCAGCTCTCGATCCCAAGGGCCGCAAGGAGGTGCTTGACCTGGTGCGTGCGCTTAAGGGACGATCCACGGTCATCTTTTCGAGCCACATCCTCGATGACGTAGAGCAGGTGTGCGACACAATTGGCATTCTCTCTGCCGGCGAGATCGTGTACGAGGGCTCTCTCGAGCGGCTGCTCGCTATCCACGGCACGGAACGCACCTACCGCATCGATACCGAAGATCCCGGCGCCGTCGTCGCGTCCCTCGTCGATCAGGAGTGGGTAGAAACGGTCAAGGTTGTTGGATCGTCGGTCATCGTCGTTGGTTCATCTGCGGTCGCGGTGAGGGAATCAATCGTTCGCCATGCTGGCAAACTGAGCGCTCCGGTGACGGCCGTCACGCCGATTAAGCGGACTCTTGAAGACGTGTTTCTGGAGGTGACAGAGTGAACCTCTGGCGCCTCGAATGGCTTCGCATGCTTCGAACCTATCGCATCCTTGTGCTGCCAGGACTCTTCATACTGTCGGGGCTCCTTGGCCCAGCACTGGCAAAGATTCTTCCCGATCTACTCAAGGAGGTCTCTGGCGGAATTGAGATCACCGTGCCTGAGCCGACCCCGTACGAGGGGATTGTCCAATACCTTGGCAATGTCGAACAACTCGGTCTTGTGGGCATCGCCATCTTCGCCGCAATGTCGATGAGCTTCGACGCAAAGCGTGAGATTGCCGTATTCCTCAGATCGCGGGCATCGATCCCGCGCATCGTCGCTCCACGGTTCGTAACGACCTTCGGGCTTGCAGCGGTCAGCGTATTGATTGGTGCCGGAGTGGCACTCATTCTGACCGACGTACTCCTCGGCACACCACCCAGTGCAGACGTGTGGACGGGAGCGCTGCTGTTCGTCGTCTATGTCGGCTTCATCATCGCTGTGGTCACGGCCATTGCATCATTCGTCCGCTCGGTGCTCGTGACATCGGTGATAGCGATTGTGGCTCTCATCGTTTCGGGTTTGCTGTACCTGGTTCCCGCCGTCGGAGACGCACTTCCGGGGAGACTTACGAGAGCGACCGTCGAGTTGATGGACGGTGGCGCTTTTGAATACTGGCCAGCGATAGGCGTCACGGTCGTTCTCAGCGCTGGGCTTATGTGGCTGGCGACCAACCGGTTCGCAGGACGGGAAGTCTGAGGCGACCTACGGAAGGTCGATGTAGCGGACTGCTGAGATGCCATGGAGACTGAGCAGACCGGCAACGTCTTCTGGCGGTACCACTGCCTCCAGCGCGATACCCATCATCGCTCCTGACCCGTCTGGCGCTCGACCGACGACCATGTCTGCAATATTGTGGGCACGGTCACCCAGGTAACTGCCTACGCGGCCGATGCATCCTGGCGAGTCGTCATTGCGGACAAGCATCATGTGCTTCGTGAGGGGAACCTCGATCGCATAGCCGTCGACGCCGACGAGGACGGCCCCCTTACGGCTCATGTATGTTCCAGCGACGGTTCTGAGTTCGCCGTCAACAACGCCGGTCAGCCGAATAACCGACTGGTAGTCCTCAAGGTCAGGCTGTGCTTCCTCAACGACAGTGATGCCCTTCGCCTGGGCAATCAGCGGAGCGTTGACATAGGAAACGGCTTCGTCTGAACTTCCTGACAGAATCCCCTTGAGGGCAGACAACGCCAGCGGACGCACGGGCTCGGCTGCCAGGTTGCCTCGCGCGGTCACGATGAGTTCGGTCGGAAGTCCTTTGGCTTGGACCACGAAAATCCTTCCGAGCTGCTCTGCCAACGCAATGAACGGCTTTACCTCGCTCGACACAGTGGCACCGAGATCGAGATTGACAGCGGAGAGGACCAGCTGACCGGCGAGTGCCTCGGCAACAGCCTCCGCCACAGCCAGGCCGGCTTTGTCTTGGGCTTCCTTCGTGCTCGCTCCGAGGTGAGGGGTGACTGTGACGGCCGAGACACCAAACAGCGGACTGTCCGTCGCCGGCTCGACATCGAAGACATCGACTGCTGCCCCACCGACCTTTCCTGACAGCACCGCTGCTGCGAGATCGGCCTCGTTGACGATTCCACCCCGTGCGACATTGATGATGCGCACGCCGTCACGCATTCTTGCGATTGCATCGGCGTCGATGATGTTCTCGGTCTCCGGCGTGCGTGGGAGGTGCACGGTGATTACCTCAGCGCGTGCGAAGACTTCTTCAATCTCCACCAACTCGACACCGAGCCGTCTAGCCCGATCACGAGACAGATAGGGATCGTACGCGATGATCTTCATCCCAAACGCTGATGCGCGCTGAGCGACGAGTGTCCCAATCTTTCCAAGGCCGAGTATGCCGAGTGTCTTGCCGTGCAACTCCATGCCCTGGAAGCGCTTGCGGTCCCAGTTCCCGTCTCTGAGGCTCCGGTCGGCCTCGGCGATGCGCCGAGCCTGGGCCAGAATCAGCGCCATCGTGTGCTCAGCTGCCGAGATGGTGTTTGCATTCGGTGCGTTGACGACAAGCACACCGTGTTCGGTGGCAGCATCGAGGTCAATGTTGTCGACGCCGATCCCTGCTCGGCCCACCACCTCAAGATGTGGAGCGGCTTCGATTAGTTCCCGATCGACCAACGTTGCCGATCGAACGATGAGAGCTGAGGCGTCGCTGAGGGCGGCCATGACCTTGTCGCGGTCGACCCCAACGACATCAACAACATCGCAGGTTGCAGAAAGTGCCGCAACGCCCGCGTCGGAGATTGCCTCAGCAATCACAACCTTCGGCCTTGTGTCTGTGCTGCCGTTCGCGGTCACGCTGTCATCCCTTGGTCTTGTCCCTGAGAATCTGCTGCACAACCTTGGGGTCGGCCTTCCCGGCCATGTGACGCATGACCTGCCCCATGAGGAAACCGATCGGCTTCATATCCCCGCCAACAACTTTCGCCACGGCATCGGGGTTGTCTGCAATCACGATGTCCACGGCAGTTTCAAGGGCACCTGAGTCTGAGACTTGGAGGAGATCCTTGGCTGAAGCGATGTCTGCGGGGCTTCCACCTTCGTCCATGGCTGACGTCAGCACCTCCCTCGCGGCCGATGAGGAGAGCTTGCCCTCGTCGACCATCTGGGCGAGTTCAACGAGGTGTCTGGACGTGAGCTTGGATTCCGAGAGCGGGTAGTCCTCGCGCCGCGCGTGAGCAATCACCTCGCCCGTCAACCAGTTTCCAACGTTGCGGCCGTCTGCGCCAGCGGCAACCGCTTCTGTGAACAACACTGCAAGCTCGGGGCTGTCGACCAGAATCTCGACGGTGTTGGCGTCAAGACCGGCGTCAGCGAAGCGAGCGCGAACTGATGCAGGCAGCTCAGGCAGAGATGCTCGCACCCGTTCTTGCCATTCAGCAGACACGGCGAGCGGAAGAAGGTCTGGGTCTTGGAAGTAGCGATAGTCCTCGGACTCCTCCTTCGTCCGCATGGAGGTCGTGACACCCTTGTCCTCGTTCCAGTGTCTCGTTTCCTGAACGATGGTCCCTCCATCCTCGATGACCTTGACCTGGCGGTCGATTTCAAAGGCAATCGCACGCTGCAGCGATCTCAGGGAGTTGACGTTCTTCGTCTCCGTTCGCGTTCCGAGTTCGACGGTACCGACGCGACGAACCGACACATTGGCGTCAAACCGCATTGAACCGGCTTCGAGCCTGGCATCGGACACACCGAGGGCAAGCACAATTCGCTGGAGCTCGGCGCCGTACGCTCGGGCCTGCTCAGCTGACCGAATATCAGGCTCCGTCACGACCTCGACAAGGGGAACACCGGCACGGTTGAAATCGAGCAGCGTGTATTCAGCATCATGGATGCGACCGCCGCCGTCCCCGACGTGGGAGCTCTTTCCCGTGTCCTCCTCCATGTGAACCCGTGTGATGCCGACGGTCGTCGGCTCGCCGTCCACCGGCACCTCAAGACTGCCAAACTCGCACACAGGAAACGTGTACTGACTTATCTGATAGTTCTTTGGAAGGTCCGGGTAGAAGTAGTTCTTCCGGTAGAAAAGCGATGATTCATTAATCGTGCACCCGAGGGCCGTTCCGATCGTGACAATGCCGTCTATCGCTTTCTGGTTTGGCACTGGCAGCGCACCGGGAAGAGCGAGGCACACCGGACAGCAAGCAGTATTCGGGTCGTCCGGGATGGTCGCTGGGCAACCGCAGAACATCTTTGACTCGGTGGACAGCTCAACATGCGTTTCAATCCCAATCACGGCCTCCCAACCCTTCGGCGCCGTCATGGTGCAACCACCTCCGAGGAAGCGAGCTCCGGACGGGCCGTGAAAGCGGCAAGCTGCTCGACCGCGCCTGCGACCTGATACATCATCTCCTCGCCAAGGGCAGGGGCCATGATCTGGAAGCCGATCGGAAGACCCTTGTCGTCAAGACCGACCGGCACCGAAATCGCAGGATCACCTGAAAGGTTCGAAGGGATCGTGCAGACATCCGAGTAGTACATCGCGATGGGGTCCGCGGCACGCTCTCCGACAGGGAATGCTGTCGTAGGGCTCGTCGGCGAGACGAGCACATCGACATCCCCGTACGCTGAAGCGAAGTCGTTTCGGACCAAGGTTCGGACTCGCTGAGCCTGCCCGTAGAAGGCGTCGTAGTAGCCGGCGGACAATGCATAGGTGCCGAGCAGAATCCGCCGAATGACTTCGGGTCCGAAGCCTTCTGCCCTTGTCAACGACATCATGTCCTCGGTGGTGCCCTCACTGGACGATCGATGGCCATACCGAACCCCATCGAAGCGGGCGAGGTTGGCTGAACACTCGGCCGGAGCGATGAGGTAGTAGGCGGAGAGGGCGTATTCGGTGCTTGGAAGGCTGATATCGACAATCTCGGCGCCTGCGCCTTCGAGGGAGGCGATCATCGAGGAGACAGCCGCCTTGACCTGCGGATCGATCCCCTCACCCATGAGTTCGGTCACCACGCCAATCCGCAGACCGCTCACTCCCTTGTCGAGTGAGCCCGCAAGATTCGGTACCTCGCCTTCGATGCTCGTGGAGTCAAATCGGTCCCAGCCAGCAATCGCATCGAGGAGCGTTGCTGAATCTGCCACCGACCGCGAGAAGGGACCAATCTGGTCGAGGGATGATGCAAACGCGATCAACCCGTACCGCGAAACCAAGCCGTAGGTGGGTTTCATGCCGACTACCCCACACAGCGCGGCAGGCTGGCGAATCGAACCTCCCGTATCCGATCCGAACGACCCGAAGGCTGAACCGACGGCAACCGTTGCTGCGGATCCCCCAGACGACCCGCCTGGCACGTACCGAGGATTCCATGGGTTTCGTGTCTCGCCAAACGCCGAGTTCTCCGTGGAGGATCCCATCGCGAATTCATCCAGATTCGTCTTGCCTGTGAGCACAGCGCCACCAGCACGGAGCCGCTTGACGACCGTCGCGTCATAGGGAGGCTTCCAGCCGGCGAGGATTTGGCTTGCGGCCGTCGTCTCCACACCGATCGTGCACATGTTGTCTTTGAGGGCAAGAGGTATGCCTTGGAGCGGGCCACGATCCTCCCCAGCGGCGAATGCTGCGTCGGCGGCACCTGCTGCACGTCTCGCACCCTCGGCATCAAGTGTCAAGTACGAGTGGAGCTGTGCTTCGGTGACTGAGGCCCGCCGCGTGACAGCTTCAAGGAGTTCGACCGAAGTGAAGTCGCCGGACCGAAGGCCAGCGGCAGCGTCTGCTATTGAAAGGTCAGCTAGATCGCTCACGTTCAACCAAGAATTCTCGGCACGCGGAATTGCCCGTCCTGGCTATCGGGAGCCTCCGCAAGGAACGAGTCCCTGTCGAGGCATTCGACGACTTCGTCTGGTCGGAACCCGTTGACAAGTGGCAATGGGTGGGAAGTCGGCTCGACACCTTCAGTCGGCAGTGCTTGCACCCGCTCCGCGTGTTCGAGGATGTTCCCGAGTTGCGTTGCGTAGGACGCAAGCTCTTCTTCGCTCAGGGCAATCCGAGCGAGGTTCGCGACTCTGGCGATGTCAATTTCGACTGGCATGGCGCAGATGGTACCGACAAGGCGAGACGTTGCGGCAGCACCCGGCATACACACCGGTACCGTGGACGAATGCTGCCTCTCCCCTCGACAGTCGAACTGAAGCGACGCCTGCCAAGACTCCTCGTAGGGCTGCTCATGTTCGGGATTGGCGTCACGATGCAGGTCGTGTCAGGACTTGGCCTTTCGCCATGGGAAGTGCTCCATCAGGGGATCTCCGTGCGTACCGGCATTCCTCTCGGAACCGTCGGCATCATCACGGGGATGCTGGTACTGCTTCTGTGGATTCCCCTAAAGGAACGCTTTGGTATCGGGACGGTCGCCAACATCGTGCTTATCGGAGTCGTCATTGATGTGTGCCTCTGGATTGCACCCGAAAGCGTCGACGGCCTCATCCTCCGCTTCTCGCTACTACTCGGTGGAATCTTGATCGTGGGCGTCGGTTCAGCAATGTATATCGGTGCCGGACTCGGCCCTGGCCCTCGTGACGGGCTGATGACCGGTCTGGCCGCCCGCGGAATCAATGTTGGCGTGGCGCGGTTTGGCATCGAAGTCACCGTGCTTGTGATCGGTTGGTTCCTTGGAGGAACCGTTGGCATCGGCACCGCCCTCTTCGCCTTCGGCATGGGCCCGCTGATTGCTCTGTTCCTGCCGCGATTCATGCTCGAACCGCTTCAGCCCTCCGTGAGAAACCGCCGCACGACGTCGTAGGCAACGGCGAGATTCTCGATTGGCATCGACTCGTCAACTTGGTGTGCCTGGGCGACTTCCCCTGGTCCGTAGTTGACAGCGGTTGCGCCTCTGGCTGTGAGCCTCGCGACGTCCGTCCAGCCTTGCTTTGCGATCTGATCGCGGCCGATGACACGGTCGA
>Ga0070727_10003217_pt1 | contig 15079 bp, 11 predicted proteins | sample tdAd472_FD_66722 | JGI IMG/M metagenome (GOLD analysis project Ga0070727, IMG submission 66722) | Marine sediment microbial communities from the Atlantic coast under amendment with organic carbon and nitrate - tdAd47.2 | ecosystem: Environmental > Aquatic > Marine > Coastal > Sediment | place...
AGCCCATGACGACGCTGCGACGGGCGACGCCCACCGCCGCGGGGGGCGCGCCGGCGGCGTCGTAGGCGAGGAGCACGTCGCCCCCGGCGGCGGGTTGGAGCACGTCGGGTGAGAGCGCGGCGTAGCGCCCGCGGCTGAAGTCGAGGGTCAGCGCGGGGAGCGGTGCGCCGGGGGCGGTGAGCGCGACCTGGGTCCCGGCGTCGTCGCGGACGTAGGCCGCGCCGAGCACCTGCTGGAGGAAGGCGACCCCGCCGTTCTGGGCCTCGAGGTCCCAGCCGAGCTCGGTGCCTCCGGTCAGCAGGCGGCCGCCGCCCTGGAGGTAGGCCTCGACCAGGCTCTGCTCCGTGGCGTCGAAGGTCCGCCGGCGCGAGCCCTCGCGGCCGAGGAGCCAGTCGACCAGGCCGTAGGCGGTCAGGCTCAGGGCGCCGCTGGCGACGGCCTCGTTCTCGGCGAAGTCGAGGGGGACCGCCGTCGGCAGGGCCGCGGTCCAGGCGTCGACGTGCTCGCGGGCGTAGTCGCCGCTGTAGGCGCGCTCGACGTTGAGCCAGGTGTGGCGGTAGTCGCGGTCGAAGCCGTCGACGAGGGCGACCCCGGTCCCGGGCTCGCCGGCGACCGCGCCGCCGACCTTGGAGGGCAGGCCCTCTCCCCCCGCGTTCACGCCGGCGACCTTGGCGAACACCACCTGCCCCGGCTGCAGGCCCTGGAGCACGAGCTCGGTGCCCTGCACGAGCTGGCCGTCGTCGAAGCCGCGCCCGTCGGGGCTGAGGTAGACCTTGAACCCGCTGGGGGTCGCGCTCGGCTCGCGGGGGTCGGGGGTCCCTTCCCAGCGGATCCGCAGCTGGCCGCCGCCGGTGTTCTCGATCCGCAGCTGCTGCGGGGGGAGGGGCACCATCGCGGCGTTGGGGGCCCAGTAGCGCATGATCCCCTTGTAGATCGCGCGGGCGGCGACCTGGCGAAAGGTCGCGCTGCGCAGCAGCGCGGCGTCGTCGGGGTCGTCGTGGAAGCCGAGCTCGATCAGGCAGCCGGGCATGTTGCGGCACTCGCGCAGCTCGCCGAAGTTCGCGGTCCGTCCGCCGAGGTCCCGCCAGCCGGGGGCGACCAGCGCCCGCACGTCGTCGCGGATCGAGGCGTTGATCCGGTCGCGCAGCGCGTCGGCCTCGGGCTGCAGCGGGCTGGGCGCGGTGGGGTAGTGCGCGGGGCCGCTGCCGCCGCGGCCGTTGGCGTAGCTGTAGGTCGAGATCCCGCGCGCGCCGTTGCCGGCGGCGTTGGTGTGCAAGGCGACGTAGAGGAAGTCGCGTCGCCAGCGGGTGAGGTCGCCGCCGGCGAGGGTCCGCGCGTAGACCGGACGGATCGTGACGTCGCCGTTGGCGGCGGTGAAGCCCTTGTGGGGGAGGAAGGTGCTCGCCGACTCCCGCCAGCGGGGCTCGCCCGAGGGGCCGATCCCGCCGCCGACGCGGATCGCGTTGGCGATACACACCTGGTTCGGGTCGGCGCCCTGGTTCGAGAGGCTCACGCTCGCGGGGGTGCCCGCGACGAAGTAGAAGTCGCCGAGGAAGGTCCAGCCGACGCCGAGGGCCTGCTGGTCGAGCACGACCTCGCTCACGCCGCCGGCGTGGGTCACCCGGTAACGCGCCGCGGTGTTGCGGTTGGTGCCCCGGGTGTAGCGCACGTAGACCGGGTAGCGCCCGGACGCCGGCGCCATGAAGGCGAAGGTGGCGGTGGCCCCCCCGTTGGGGCTGCAGGCGGCGTAGCGATACTCGCTGCCGAAGAAGCCGGGGGTCGCGGTGGAGGGGGTCCAGGTGCCGGTCTGGCTGTAGCCGGGGTCGCTGGTCGAGACGACGAGCTCCGCGGCCTGGAAGCTCCGCTCGCGGCAGCTCTCCACGTGGGCGCCGGCGTTGACCAGGTAGCGCTGGAGGTACTCGATCACGATCTCGTTGGTGTGAACGTCCTCGAGGATCTCGTGCAGCACCGGGCGCTGGAAGCGGTAGGCGCCCGCGGAGAAGAACTTCCCGTGTCCCGGGCTGATCACCACCGTCCGCCCCGCGAGGGGACCGTTGGGGTTGGGGACGAGGTGCGTGTCGGCCGAGCAGACCGTGACCGCGAACGCCGCGCAGGCGGCGAGTTGAAGCCACCGCATGAGGGTGCTCCCGGAGGTGTGGAGGGAAGGGACACCGGGAGCAGTGCACGGAGGGTGCCAGGTTTAACTGCAGCGTTTGACGTCGGCGTCTTTTCATTCCAGGTTTCGCTGAAAAGACCTTCGGTTCCACGCGGGTCGCACCCGAGCCGGTTGGAACCCCCTGGCTGGCTGTGGTATATCGCTACCCAACCAGAATCTTGGGGGAACCATGCACCAGTTGCGGATCACCGCGGGCCCGGGCGCCGGGCGCGTGTTGGCGCTCAACCCGGCCTACTCCTACACCCTCGGCCGCGACGCCGCAGCGCACCTCAGCGTGCCCGAGGATCAGACCCTCTCGCGGACCCACGCCGAGTTCGTGCCCCAGGGCGGGGGCTGGTTGCTGCGCAACAAGTCCCAGCACGGGAGCCTGGTCAACGGGCAGGTCGTCCACGGCGACCAGCCGATCCCGGTCGGCGCGACCTTCCAGATCGGCGCGGTGACCGTGGTCCTCGAGGCCCAGGGCGCAGCGGCCGCCGCCGGCGCGCCGCCGGTCCCGGGCGCCGGTGACCCCAACGCCCCCACCGTGCCCCCGCCGATGCCCGGCGGCGCGGCTCAGCCGCAGCCCGCCGCGGCGGGAGCGCCCGCCGGTGGCGGTGCGCCCGCCGGTGGCGGTGGCGCTGGGTTCGACGGCGCCAAGGCCGCCGACGAGGCCGGCAAGGCCGTCGCCGCTGGAGGCGCGGCCCTGGGCGCGGCCGCGGCCTCGCTGGCCGAAGGCGCGGGCCCGGTCTCGATCAGCCACGAAGGCCCCGGCTACCCCTTCGGCGACCTGGCCAAGGGCGGGTTCCAGATCGTGAAGGGCAACCTCGTGCCCAGCCTCGCGATCTTCGCCCCAAGCCTGGTGCTGGTGATCGTGCAGGTGCTGATGATGACCGTGATCCCCACCAGCATGCTGGGGATCTTCTCCCTCGTGTTCCTCGGGCTCGCGCTCGCGGTGATGCTGATCATGCCCCAGATCACCTGCAACTACCTCGCCGCGGTCAAGGAGTTCCAGGCCACCGGGCGCAACATCTCCATCGGCGACCTGATGAAGTTCAACGACCTCGTGCAGCGCTACCTGACGCTTCTGATCGTGGGGATCGCGTCCTGCTTCTGTTACGTGCCGGGCATGATCCTCTGCATGGCGGTGCCGCTGATCGTCGACCGCCCCGAGGTCGGGTTCATGAACGCGATCAAGGGTGCGCTGGCCTTCGGGAAGCGGAACCTCGTGCCCAACGTGCTGCTGTGCATCGTGGGTGGGATCGTCTACGTGCTGGGCTACATCGCCTGCGGCCTGGGGGTGTTCATCACCATGCCAACCATGATGTGCTACTTCTGGCTGGCCTACGCCCTCAAGAAGGACGAGATCAACGCCGCCGCCGCCGAGGACGGGATCGAGCTCGCCTAGCCCCGCCTGAACCTGACGGCCCCCCGGGTTGGGGGGCCGTCGTCGTGTACGGAGACCCCCATGACCCTCTGCGATCGCTTGGCCGGCCTGACCCTCAGCGTCGAGGGCTACACCCTCAGCGGCCTCGAGCGCACGACCCCTGCGGGTTGGACCCGCAAGTCGACGGTCGTGACCCTGCGGGGCGGCGGGCACGAGGGCCAGGGCGAGGACGTGACCTATCAGCCCGAGGACCACGAGCCCTTCCAGGCCGCGGGGTCCGTGCACGACCTCTCCGGGCGCTGGACCCTGGCCGAGTTCTCCCAGCGCCTGGACGGGCTGCCCCTGTTCGCGAGCCCACCCCTGGACCCCAAGTCGACCCTCTACCGGCGCTGGGCCTTCGAGAGCGCGGCCCTCGACCTGGCCCTCCGTCAGGCGGGGACCTCCCTGGCGGCCTTCGTCGGCCGCGAGCCCCAGCCGCTGACCTACGTGGTCTCCCTCGGCCTCGGCAGTCCTCCCAGCCTGGCGCCCTTGGAGGGGCTCTGGGCGAGCTACCCCGACGCCCGGCTCAAGCTCGACGCCGACCTCGACTGGACCGACGAGCTCGTCGCCCAGCTCGCGGGCACGGGCAAGGTGGACTGCGTGGACCTCAAGGGGCAGTACACCAAGGGCCCGTTCCGCGGTACCGATCCCGACGGCGCGCTCTACCAACGGGTGGCTGAGGCCTTCCCCGAGGCCTGGCTCGAAGACCCGGGTTGGACCCCGGAGACCAAGGCGGCCCTCGCCGAGCACCTGCAGCGGGTGACCTACGACGCGCCGATCTGCTCGCTCTCCGACCTGGAGCAGGTGTGGCCGCGACCCCAGGCGGTGAACATCAAACCCTCGCGCTTCGGGCGCGTGCTCGAGCTGTTCCGCGCCTACGCCTGGTGCGAGGCCAACGGCGTCGTCATGTACGGCGGCGGGCAGTTCGAGCTCGGGGTCGGGCGCAGCCAGATCCAGCTCCTGGCCAGCCTGTTCCACCCCACGAGCGCCAACGACGTCGCCCCCTCGGGCTTCAACCTGCCCGAGCTCGCCAGCGACCTCCCCGCCAGCCCGCTGCGGGTCGAGAACCAGGTCGGGTTTCGCTAGGTCGCTTCGGCGACGCGCGACCGCTCCGTGGTAAGACGGAGCGTAGTCATGACCGCCCCTCGCCTCGACCGCCCCGTGCTCCGCTGCGCCACCGACCCCGGCTGGCTGCCCCTGGCCCTCGCTCAGTTCGAGCGGGTGCTCGTCGACCACGCGCACTGCGAGAAGAAGGCCGCCTCCCAGGCGATCTCCTTGCTCGCGGCGTTCCCCGACAAGACGCTCCTCGTGCAGCGGATGGCCCGCCTGGCCCAGGAGGAGATCGGGCACTTCCGCCAGGTCTACGACCGCATGCTCGCCCGGGGCCTCGCGCTCGGGCGCGACTCCGGCGACCCCTACGCGCGCCAGCTGCGCAAGCTGGTGCGCCCGAGTCGCGAGGACGAGCGGCTGACGGACCTCCTGCTGATCAGCGCGCTGATCGAGGCGCGCTCCCACGAGCGGCTGCAGCTCTTGAGCGAAGGCCTCGACGACCCCGAGCTGCAAGGCTTCTACCGCGGCCTCGCCCAGGCCGAGCACGGGCACGCGCTGCTCTTCGTCGAGCTGGCCGCGACCTACGCCCCGGAAGACGAGGTCCTCGCTCGGCTGGGGCAACTGGGGGACGCCGAGGCCGAGATCGTGCAAGGCCTGCCCCTCGAGCCACGCATTCACTGATTCATGGGGGGCCTCTCCGAGGCCCCCTCGCCCTCGCAGCAAAGCTGCTCGGGCTCACCCCCAACGGGCTGAAGGCTCTGTTCTCATGGGGGGCCTCTCCGAGGCCCCCTCGCCCTCGCGGCAAGGCCGCTCGGGCTCACCCCCAACGGGCTGAAGGCTCTGTAGTGGCGGACGCGAAGCTAAGGGCGCTGGAGCGGCGGTTCGCCGACGAGGGGGACCTCGCGGCGGGGCGCGAGCTGGTCGCCAGTCGGCGGCGGGCTGGCGAGCCCGTGTGCGGTCCGCTGCTGGCGGCGGACGTGCGCCCCCCGCGGAGCTTCAGCTCCGAGCTGCCCCTCGCCGTGCACGCGCTCACCGAAGACGACGAGCTGCGCTGGTTGGGCAACACCCCCAGGGCCGAGCCGGTTGCGATCCCGGCGCACCGCGCCTGGTGGGTCCAGCCCCTGCGTTCGGAGCCGGAATACCTCGGACGGACCCTGGACGAGGTGCGTCAGCGGGGGATTCCGGGGCTGGCCCTCGGGGGCCGGATCGCGCGGGGGACGCTCCCGCCCTTGCCCCCGGGGCTCGAGCTGCTGAGGCTCCAGCGCTCCCTGGCGGCGGGTGGCGGAGGCCTCGAGCTGCTCGAGGGCGACCCACCGTTGGAGGCGCCCCACGTGACCCGCCTCGCCCTCGAGGGGGTCGACGGCTGGGACGTGGAGCCCGGAGCGCGGCTGACCGAGCTCGCGCTGACCGGGACGGGGGAGGCGTGTCGCGCCTGGGTCACCCGCTGCGCGGGTCGTGAGCTCCCCCTGACCCGCCTCGACCTGCGGACCCTGCGCGAGCTGGACCTCGGCGACGGTGTGTGGGGTGGGCTGCCCCAGCTGCGCGTGCTGAGGGTGCAGAGCCCGATCTTCCGCTGCCCGGACGAGGTCCCCTTGCCGCGGTTGGAGCGGCTCGAGCTCGAGTCCATGCTCGCCGCCGACCTGCTGCCGCTGCTGGCCGGGGCGCCGGGGCTGCGCGAGCTCCGCTTCCGCGGCGCGCTGGGGAGCGTCGCGCCGCTGGCTGGCCTCACCGAGCTGCGCGCCCTGGTGATCGGGCGCGGCGCGCGGGCGACCCCCCGGGAGCTGGCCGCGCTGCCGGCGTGGCCCCAGCTCGAGCGCCTGGGGGTCGCTGGCGGATTGCAGGCAGGGTGGGCGGAGGCCGTCACGGAGGCCGCGTCCCTCCGCGAGCTGAGCCTCGACCTGCGTCGGGGCTGGCCGACCGAGGCCTTCCTCGCCCTGCGGCGGCTCCCGCAGCTGCGGACCCTCAGCGTGCGCGCGGAGGGGGGCCAGGGGAGCGGGTGGCTGCCGCTGCTCTCGGGTCTCCCGCTCGAGACCTTCCACTACGAAGGGGGGGAGGAGCCCGACTTCGACGGGTTCCCCGCCCTCGGTCAGCTGCGGCGGCTGCGCCTGCGGGGGTCGGGGTGGAGCGCCGAGCAGCTACGGGGCGCCCTCGCCCACGGCCGGCTGGAGGAGCTCGAGCTCGACGGTGACCTCGTGCCCGCGGTCGTGCTCGAGGCGCTGCCTGAGCTCCAGCCCGGGTTGCGGGCGATCCGCGTCCACGGCGAGCAGGTCAGCGACCGGACCCTCGCGGCCCTCGGGCGCCTGAGCGAGCTGCGCGAGCTCGAGCTGCTGGGGGTCGAGCCCGAGGACGTCTCGCAGGCGGGCTGGAAGCAGCTGCTCGAGGCGCCCCTCGAGCGGCTGCGGCTGGGGATCGAGCCGCCGAGCACCAGCTGGCGCCAGGCGCTGCGCTTCACGCTCCACGCGCTGCGGGCCAACCTCGACCTGGGCTGGTGAGCGTGCCATGATCGGCCAGCGGGGCAGGATCGACGATGAGCACCTTCGACGCGGCGGCGGCACGTGAGCACCTGAGCGCCCACGGTGACCTCAAGGCGCTGCGGGTCGGTGAGCGAGCGGCCGGGCAGTGGCTCGAGGAGTTTCGCGACGCCCGTGAGGCTCAGGCCGCCCTCGAGGAGCTGGGGGCTGAGGCAGCGTTCCCGGTCGTGCACGGGCTGTTTGCCGAGGAGTGGCTAATGGTCCGCCACCCCCTGCGCCGGGCGGCGGTCGCGGCCGCGGTCGAGGTCGCGCGCACCCACGACGCCGGCGACCTGGTGGTCCCCTTGCTCGTCGGGCTCCAGACCGAGGCGATCGACCCCGACCCCGGCGAGGTCCGGGACGCGTTGGTGGCGATGGGTCCTCCCGCGGTGGAGCCCCTGGCGGCCCTCGTCGCCGACGAGCTCGGCGCGCGCTCGCAGGCGGGGGGCGTGCTGCGCGTCGCCTGCGAGGCCCTCACGGCCCTCGACGGCAGGCGGCTGCGCGAGGTGTTGGACGCGGGGCTCGAGTCCGAGGACGTGGGCGCGTTGCGCTCGGCGGTGGAGTGCCACCTCGAGCGCTTCCGGCGCGGCGAGTGCAGCCCCGAGGAGGTCGAGTCCCTCGGCGAGCGCTGCCTGCAGCTGCTCAAGCGCTACCCCCAGGAGTGGAAGCTCGCTGGCGAGCTGCTGACCTTGCTCGGGGCGCTGGGGGTGCACCTCGACCGGACCCTCCCCGCGCTGCTCAGCGCGCTGAACCCCGTGCACCTGCGCAAGCAGGCCGCGGGCGCGCTGACCGAGCTCGGGAGCGCGGCCGGCGAGCTGGGCGTGCGCGCGCTGCACCACGCCCTGTTCCGCCTGCGCGGCAAGGACCTCGAGACGCAGCGCGCGATCCTCGCTGGGCTGACCCAGCTCGGCGAGCACGCGCGCGCCGCCGCGAGCGAGGTCGTGCTCCGGCTCTGGACCGACCCGCTGCGCCGCGAGGCCACCCGGGCCCTGGCCACGCTCTGCGACCTCGAGTCGCTGACGCCCTTCATCGAGGCCGCCTCGCTGGAGTGGAGCCGGCCCGAGCAGGACACCGACGAGGTCCGCCACGAGTATCAGAGCAGCCTCGACGCGGTGATCGGGAGGTTGCAGGAGGAGGCGCTGCCCGTCCTGGGCGAGGCGCTGCGCAGCAAGCGTGCGCGGGTGCGGCTGGCGGCGGCCCGGGGGCTCCGGGCCCTGGACCGGGTCCCGCTGAAGCAAGTCCGGGAGCTCGTCGAGCGGGCCGAGCGTGACCACGTGGAGGCGGTGCGGGTCGCCGCCACCGAGTCCTTCGACCTGCTCGAGGCCGAGGGCTAGGGGCTACTCCGCGGGCTGCTCCGGCTTGGGCTTGGGGGGGACGACCTTGCCGTCCTTGTCCTTGACCACCAGCTCGGGCTCCTCCGGCCACTCGATCTCGACCTCGTGTTCGCTGAAGAAGGCCTTGAGGTCCTCGAGGTTCAGCACCTGCTTCTCGACCAGCTGCTCGGTCATGGCGTCGAGCAGTGCGCGGTGCGTGGTCAAGAGCTCGCGCGCGGCGGTCTCGGCGCCGGTCAGGATCCGGGCCACGTCCTCGTCGACCGCGGCCTCGCGGGCGTCGCTCATGCTGCGGCGCTTGTAGGAGCCGTCGCTGTGCTGCTCGTAGCAGAACTCGGGGCTGGTCCCCATGCCCCAGGCCTCGACCATGGCCCGCGCGACCTGGGTCGCCTTGTGCAGGTCGTCGGCGGCGCCGGTGGAGATGTCCCCGAAGCAGATCGCCTCCGCTGCGCGCCCGCCGAGGGAGACCGCGATCTGGCCCTTGGCTTCGGCCTTGGTGGTCACGATCCCGCGGTGGTTGGTGTCGAAGCGGGTGTAGAAGGGGGCGATGTCCTCGTCGTCGCCCTCGATGGTCACCTTGTCGGGTTTGGGCACGCCCGCGGTGAGCGCGGCGACCAGGCAGTGGCCGGACTCGTGGGCGGCGATCACGCGCCGCTCCTCGTTGGTGGGGGTGCTCATCTCGAACGCGTCGCCGATCACCTCGTCGGCGTCGGCCTTGGTCAGCGGGCGGGGCTCGCTCTGGCGGATCTTCTCCCGGGCCAGGCCGCGGCAGATCGCGTAGAGGTGGTCACCCGAGAAGCGAATGTTGCGCTGGGGGTTCACGTGCCCCGAGGTCTTGCGCACGAGGTACTCGAACAGCTCCTCGCCCAGTTGGAGGTCGAACTTCTCCTCGTAGATCTTGAGGATCGCGCGCCGGTCCTTCTCCTTGGGGTAGGGGATCTTGATCTTCAGCTCGAAGCGACCGGGGCGGAGCAGCGCGTCGTCGAGGGCCTCGACGAAGTTGGTGGTCGCGATGATGAACACCAGCTCTTCCTTGCGGAAGCCGTCCATTTCGGTGAGCAGCTGGTTGACCATCGAGTGCTCGACGCCGCTCGATGTGTAGGAGCCGCGGCGATGCGCGAAGCTGTCGATCTCGTCGAAGATGATGATCGAGGGCGCGCTCTTGCGGGCGCGGGTGAAGATGTTGCGCAGGTTGCCTTCGCTCTCGCCAACCCACTTGCTCTTGAGCTCGGGGCCCGAGACCACGATCGCGGTGGCGTCGATGGACGTGGCGATGGCCTTGGCGAAGAAGGTCTTCCCGGTGCCCGGGGGCCCCTCGAAGATCATCCCGCGCGGGATCAGCTCCTCCACGAGCTTGACCTGCTCCTCGCTCGAGAGCTGATCGCGGCGCCGGAGGAGGGTCAGGATGTCCTTCTCGATCCGCTCCTTGACCGAGTCGTAGCCGCCGATGTCTTCGCGGAGGTCGATCTTGGGGACCGCCAGCTCCTGGCCCCGGGTCAGGTCGCGGATCTCGGCGTAGAGCGTGTCGCGGGTCTCGGGGGTGCGGGCGTCGAAGTCGAGCCGGTCCTGGAACTGCTCGAGGATCTGGCGCAGGCGGATCACGTTCAGCCCGCTGGTGTACTTGTAGAGCGCGAAGGGGTCGAACACCTCCTCGCCGAACTTGCGCGCTTCGCGCTGGAGGATCACCCGCGTCAGGCGGTCGCGGGCCATGCCGATCACGACTCGCCGCGCGGTGAACACCCCCTCCACCGTCTTGGGCAGCTCGAACTCCGGATCCTTGAAGCCGAGCAGCAAGACCTCGGGGTTCTCGTAGACCAGCGCGATCACCTCCTTGGCCTCGAGGCTCAATCCGCTCTTGGTGGTGGTCGTGAGCAGGTCGAGGTGCGGGATCACGATCACCGTGCCCGGCTCCGCCGAGCGGACCATGTCCGTGATCTGGCGGACCATCAGCTGCAGGAGGGAGGGTTGCGGCCCCGAGGTGTCGGCGTCCGCTGGAGGTTGACCGCTGACGAAGCGGCAGCGCAGCGGGGTCCCCGCGCTCTGGTCGCGCAGTCGACCGCGGACCGCGGCGTAGAAGAAGGTCACGAGCTGCTTGTCGCACTCGACCAGGCAGCTGACTCCGCGCCGCAGCTTCTCCGCGATCCAGTCCAGGTCGGGACCGTAGGCCTCCTCGACCGCCTCGTCGGGCGAGAGGTAGGTGGGGAGCTTGCTGATCGGGAACTCGATCGGCATGGGAATCCTCGCTTGTGTGCCAGTGTCGCCGCAGGCACCCGCGGCGCAAGCCCAGGCTCCGAAGCCCGGCTGCTCGCGCCTGGCGCGGGCCCGTCTACTCGACCTTGTCGATGCGGATCCGCAGCTTGGCGATCGACCCTTCGCAGGCGTCGGTGAGGTCGAGCTCGGCGGGGAAGCTCTCGAGCTCGTGAAGCTTGTACTGCCCCTTGATCTTGCCGATCTCCTCGAACTTTCCCGAGTCTTCGTCGCGCGCCTCGAGCACGAGCACGCAGTGAGTGTCGGCGGTCATGTGGAAGCGGTTCTTGACCAGCTCGAGCTTGGGCTCGAGGGTGTTGAGCACCGTCTCGCTGTACATCTTCGTGCCGCCGAGGTTCTCGTTGGAGCCGGGCCGCAGACGGAACACGCCGACCGCGACCACGGTGTCGGGCAGGCCGCCGAAGGGGTCCCAGTCCTTGCCGTCGTTCTTGGGCGCGATGGCGAACTCGAGGATCGTGAGGCTGAACTCGCCGCTGGGGAGCGCGCCCACCGCGGCGGCGGGGCGCTCGCGCGCCCACTCGACCTGGGGGGTCGCCAGGGGACGGCAGTGCAGGTAGCGCACGAGGATCGGGGTCGGCTCGGGGTCGGCCTCGAAGCTCTCGAGCAGGGCCTGGGGCGAACTCGCCACCCACGAGGCCTGAGCCTCGCCCGGGTCGAGGCCGCGGAGCACGGTGCGCGTCGTGAGTCCGTGCTGCTTGGCCAGGGCCAGCACGTCACACCCCTCGGCGAGGAGCTTCGCCTGCAGCTCGGCGGTGAACACCTCGGGGGAGCCCTCGACCACGAGGCTCGCCAGCCAGCCGTACCAGATCTCGCTGGGGGTGAAGGTCGCCGGAGGGTTGGCCGGCGCGCCCTGGGTGTCGAGGGCGTCGACCTTTGCCAGGCGGTAGGCGTGGATGATGAGGGTGCGGCGGGTGGCGGTGTAGGTCTCGGCGGTGCCCTTGGCGCCGATGAACTTCCAGTTGGCCGTGTAGTCGCGGTGGTTCTCGATCGCCTGGTGCGCGACGCCGTAGGTGCCCTCGGCGCGGGTCGTGACCGCGTTGGCGAACGCGGCGGGGATCCGCTTGCCCCGCTCCTTGACCGACATGCCCACCGAGAGGCCCATGCCGAGGTGAGACGGCGCGACGCCCTCGGGGGCGGGGCCGAGGAAGGTCGCCCCGGTGTTGAACGTCGCGTTGCCGGCGAAGGCCGAGCCCCCCAGCGAGGCGAGCAGCAGAACGAGATGCGCAGCCTTCATGGATATCCGGTGCTCCCGCTGTGGTTGTAGCCGGTTCGTCGAGTTCGCGCAGCAGACGCGGCTGGTGTGGAGAGGATTCAGCGGACGCCGTCGACTAGGATCGCTGCATGGACGAGATCGATCGGTTTTGTGACAGCTTCCTCGACGACTCCCACCGTGCATTCCGCGAGGCCGCGCGGCGCTTCGCGCAGGAGGCGATCGAACCAAACGCTTACGCCTGGGAGGAGGCGGAGCTCTTCGACCGCGCGCTCTACGGTCAGGCCGCCGAGGCCGGGCTGTTGGGTCCAAGCTTCCCCGAAGCCTACGGCGGCGGCGGCGGGGACGTGTTCCACGCGCTGGTCTCGACGGAGGCGCTGCTGGCCGCGGGCTGCACCGGCGCCGCGGTGGGCTTGGGGTCGTTGGAGATCGCGCTCCCGCCGATCCTGACCCTCGGCAGCGAGGAGCAGAAGCGGCGCTTCGTGCCCCCGGTGCTGCGGGGCGAGCGAATCGCCGCGCTGGCGATCAGCGAGCCAGGGGCGGGGAGCGACGTGGCCGGGGTGCGCTGCCTCGCGCGTCGCGAGGGAGACGGCTACCGGCTGAACGGGAACAAGCTCTACGTGACCTCTGGGGTCCGGGCCGACCAGGTGACGGTCCTCGCGCGCACCGGCACCGACCCCCACGGCGGGCTGAGCTTCTTCGTGGTCGAGCGCGACTGGGAAGGTTACAGCGTCTCGCGGGCGCTGAAGAAGACCGGCTGGAGGGCTTCGGATACGGCGGAGCTGAGCTTCGCGGACGTGTTCGTGCCCGACTCGCACCGGTTGGGCGAGGAGGGCTCTGGGTTCGCCTGCTTGATGCAGACCTTCCTCGGGGAGCGGCTCTACCTCGCGGCTCAGGGCTACGCCCTGGCCCAGGCCGCGTGGCGCGAGGCCGTGGCCTACGCGCGTGAGCGCGAGGCCTTCGGGCGCAAGCTCACCGGGTTCCAGGTGATCCGCCACAAGCTCGCCGACATGGCCGCGCGCACGCTCTCGGCCAAGACCCTCACCTACCAGTGCGCGGCGCAGGCGCGGGCGGGGACGTGCTCGCCGGCCCAGGTGGCGATGGTCAAGAACGAGGCCGCCCGGGCCGCCGAGTGGGTGTGCCGGGAGGCGGTCCAGGTCTTCGGCGGCATGGGCTACATGCGGGAGACCAAGGTCGAACGCCTCAGCCGAGACGCGCGCCTGCTGGCGATCGGCGGGGGCACGAGCGAGATCATGAACGAGATCGCGAGCAAGGGTTTGGGCCTGGGGTAGCGCTATCTGGCGTGGGGGGAAGTCAGGGCCTAAACTCAGGGCGTGGGTGACCCGTCCAACGTCGGCGTAAAGCTGTTCGCCTCCCTGCGGGAAGCCGTGGGCGCGAGGGAGGTTACGGTCTCACTGCCCACGGGGAGCACCGCCGGTCAGCTCCTGGAGGCGCTGGCCGCCGCCCACCCCGAGGTCGCGCGTCAGCGCGACGCGTTGAGCCTGGCCGTGGACCACGTGATCCGCGGGCCGGAGTTCGTGATCGCGCCCGGCGCGGAGGTTGCGCTCTTGCCGCCGGTGGGAGGCGGCTAGTGCCCGGCCCGACCCAGATCGAGTTGGTCGAAGGACCGATCGACATCGCCGCGGTTTACGCGGCGTTGACGCACCCCACCTGCGGCGCAGTCAACCTGTTCGTGGGGACCACTCGCGACCACCACGACGAGCGCCCAGTCGAGGAGCTCTCCTACGAGGCCTACGGACCGATGGCGACTCGAGAGTTGACACGCCTCGCGGAGGAGACGCGCGCGCGCTTCCCCGACGTCGTGGGGGTCGCGCTCGTGCACCGCCTGGGGCGGGTGCCGGTGACCGAAGCCAGCGTGGTCGCGGGGGTCTCCAGCGCGCATCGGGGTGTGGCCTTCGAGGCCAGCCAGTGGGTGATGGACGCGCTCAAGGCCCGGGTGCCGATCTGGAAGAAGGAGACCTACCGCGACGGGGGAGCGCCGCAGTGGGTGGCGAACAAGGAAGCGCTCTCGCCAACGAAGGAGCCTCGGTCATGACCGCTGACGCCGACTCGGGCGCCAAGAAGAAGACCGCCAAGAAGAAGGCGGCGAAGAAGAAGACCGCCAAGAAGACGGCGGCGAAGAAGAAGACCGCCAAGAAGACGGCGAAGAAGAAGACCGCCAAGAAGAAGACCGCCAAGAAGAAGACGGCGAAGAAGAAGACCGCCAAGAAGACGGCGAAGAAGAAGACCTCCAAGAAGACCGCCGCCAAGCAGGCACCGGATTCGGAGCGCCCGGAAGCGGGGACCGAGAGCGAGGACCTGCTCGAGGGCGACGGCACGGACGACCTGGGGGGGCTGGCGGCGTTGCTCGGGGGCGGCGGTGGGGGCGGCGACGGCGGCGGCGCGGCTGCGCTGTTGGCAGCGGTGTTCGGCAAGACGGCGACCCCCGCAACCCAGGCCCTCGGAGGCGAAGACAGCGACTCCGATTTCGACGCCCTCGGCGACGACAGCGGGGACGACCTCAGCTACTCCGACGACGACCTCCTCGACGACGACGACATGGGCGACGACGACATGGGGCTCGACGCTCAGCCGCGAATCGAAGACGAGGACGAGAAGCAGGACGACGACGACGACGACGATGACGACGAGGATGCGTCCGAGGAGCAGACCGCGTTCAAGCCGATCCTCGAGGAGACCGACGAGGAGGAGGAGGACGACGACGGCGTCGACAGCGGCGACGGCGAAGACTCCGAGGAGCGCGTGGTGCGCAAGCGGACCGCCGCCGCGCAGCCGGGGGGCTCCTCCCCTCCGCCGGCCGAGCCCGAAGAGGAGTCGGACTCGGAGCAGAAGGAGAAGAAGCGCCCTTACCGTCGGCGGCAGAAGCTGCCCAAGACCCCGGAGGAGGCCGCGCGCAAGCTGGCCGAGAAGCCCAACGTGGTCAACGCGCTGAACTGGCTGCGGGTGGCCGAGGAGACCCCGCACGAGAGCCTCGTCTACATGCAGAAGAAGCTGGAGACCCACGTGTGGCTCAAGGAAACCGACGCCAACGTGAAGATCGACCTCGAGCGCGCGCTGCGGAAGGCCGACGAGCTGCTCGGCTTCTAGGTGAGCTCGTCCCGCTGGGAGGCG
>Ga0070727_10003221_pt1 | contig 15068 bp, 12 predicted proteins | sample tdAd472_FD_66722 | JGI IMG/M metagenome (GOLD analysis project Ga0070727, IMG submission 66722) | Marine sediment microbial communities from the Atlantic coast under amendment with organic carbon and nitrate - tdAd47.2 | ecosystem: Environmental > Aquatic > Marine > Coastal > Sediment | place...
TCGGCAAGTACTTCGCGGATATTCTCACCGGATTCTGTCGGCGCGTGTTGAATTCCAGACCGGGTGCGGGAAAAGCGCGGCGCCGGCGCCGGTTGCTCTATTCCATCGATGGTCACGAAGTTCTGTCGAATCGCATTGTGCGGATGGCGCGGCACCTCGGTCATCGATAGCACGGGAGAAACGCAGGCTTCGGTGCCTTCGAGTAGATTGCACCATTCGTCCCGGGTCTTTGACTTGAACGTATCCGCAAAGATCGTCTTGTGTCCGTCCCACTTGTCGGCGACATATTGATCGGCGGGATCGATCTCCGCAATGCCAAGTGAGTCCAGCAGCGCGGTGAAGAACCGGCGTTCGATCGCACAGACAGCGATGTATTTGCCATCCCTGGTTTCGTAGGTTTGGGCGAACGGCATGCCACCGTCGAGCAAGTTGCTTTGCCGCCGATCGGCCCATTGATTGCTTTCCAGCAGGCCGTAAAACATCGTCATCATGGAGGCGACACCGTCGACCATCGCGGCGTCCACGACCTGGCCCTTTCCGGAGCGACTTGCTTCGAGCATCGCGGCGAGCATACCCATAGCCAGGTATAAGGCGCCCCCGCCGAGGTCACCGACCAGGTTTAGTGGCAGTGGGGGCGGGCGGTCTCTGTCGCCGATGCTGCCGAGCGCGCCGGCCAGTGCGATGTAGTTGGTGTCATGGCCGACTGATTCAGCGAGCGGTCCGTCCTGACCCCAGCCGGTCATGCGCCCGTAAACCAGGCGCTCGTTGCGCGCCATGCATTCCTCGGGTCCGAGTCCGACCCGCTCCATGACTCCGGGTCGAAAGCCTTCGAATAGGGCGTCCGCGTCGTCGCACAATCGCAAGACAAGCTCGACGCCAGCTTTGTTCTTGAGGTCAACCTCGATCGTTGGCCTGCTACGATTCATGAGGTTGTATTTCGCGGGTATGTCGATGCCGAGATCGGCATCATGCGGACGATCCAACCGTATGACCTGCGCGCCCATGTCAGCGAGCAACATGCCGCAGAACTGGGTCGGTCCAATGCCCGCGATTTCGATTATCTTGAAGCCGTGCAGCGGCCCCATTCGTTAGCTACTTGTCGGGTCTTGCGGACACTCCACGGGCAGGTCGTACTCTTCTCGTATGTTCCGGATTTCCTGCAGTGCCTCTCTCGAGCGGGTATCGGCATCGGCGTCACTCTTGACCTCACGATCACGTGAGATGAGTTCCGGAAAAAGCGCCCGCGCGTTTGCTTCGTTTTGTCGGTCCGCCTCGGTCAGAACTTCTACCCAGACGCCTGCCAGCGAATGATCGGAATTCGTCGACTTCACGGCTTCCCGGGCGTTTGCGATTGCGATCTCGTGTTTGCATTCGACCAGGGCGACGACACCGTTAAACGCATCCGTGCCCACCTCTTTTCTGAAGCGCTCGATTTCCTTTTGCTTCTCCGCTTGCTTCTGCTCGGCAACGGCTTTGTCCGCTCTCGAGCCAGACATGCCACCCGCAACCGCACCGGTCGTGCCACCATAGACGGCACCGCGCGCTCCCGCATCCACGACGTCACCACCGAATATCAACGCAGTCATCATGCCGCCGACGGCGCCGGCAACTGCGCCTGTCGTTGCGCCCTGGGCGGCGCCCTTTGCGGCGTAACTGTCGCTTGCGCAACCCGCTGCACCTAAACAGGCGGTGATGAGTATGACGCAGCTAGCCCGGGACAATCTTTGTTGAACGCCGACGTCCATTGCTACTCCAGTCACTAATTAGAAGCCTACTTCTCGGGTGTCGCCGACGCTCCGCTGCCCGCCGAGAACGGGTACTTGGCAAAGAACTTCGGCACGCCGGCATAGACGCGCTCTTCCAGTTCGTCCAGGAGCTTCTGGCTGATCTTCCCGGTACCGACGGCTTCCCAGACGAGTGTCTTTTTCCGGGCATCGACCAGGTCGATGTTGAAGGTGCCCTCGGTGTACTGGGATACGTGAGTCTCGGTAGCCATACCGTAGCCTCCCCATGGGTCATAGAAACCACCGCGGTAACCGTAGTAACCGGCGCCGTATCCAGTTGATGGCGTTTGCGTGACTTTGGTTTTTTCCTGCAGGATGGCATTGAAGTTCACGAGCAGATCCGGATCATTTGACTTCACATAGCCACGTTTATCCATTTCGATCGTAATTGCCCCAATCATGTACTGCGAGAAGAAGCTCTGGTAGTTGGTGTCTTCGGGGCCGGCGTCCGAAAAGAAGTTGTAGGTGTTGTACTGGCTGAAGTCCGCCGTCGGATCGTAGTCCGAGCGAATCGGATCGCTGGCGCAGCCGCTGGCCCCTGCCGTCAGCGCCAGGATGCTCGAAACGGCCAACAGTTTTCTAAGTGATTGAATTTGCATCGAGAAGCTCCGTTATTCGAGAAAGAGGAGGACTCTGCCCATCACGCCTTGTGCGTCACCGCTGAGCCCGTCCTTGTCATTTGTTATGAACCGGTAGTTGAAGTTTACATTGAATACCGGCGAGAGCCACCAGTTGACGCCGTGCAAGTAGGCTTACTTCTCAGGCGAATTTGTCGATGGCTACCAGGGATGCACCATCTGGACATAGAACGCGTCGTCTTCGGGACCGCGCGCAAGGTCGACGCCGATCCATACGTTCTGCTCTATGAGCGCGAGCCAGCGGAAACCGACGCCCCAGGCCCTGATGTTATCTTCGGTTCCGGTCGCAGAATCGAAATCGTCGACGAAACCCTTCCCGGCAAATGCCAGCACGGCCCAACGCTTCGCGAGCTGATAACGAAGCTCGGTCTCGACGACGCCTGCCATCTCCCCCGTATAGCGCAGCGCGGGGATGCCGCGCAAGGACACGAATGGTTCCGCGTAAAATGGGACGTTGCCCTCGGCGATGCCGACTTCGAATCGGAGCCCGAGCACGAATTTCTCGGCAAACTTGTGGAATGAGTTGAACTTGAAACGCGACGTCCAGTAGTCAAAATCTCCACCGATGGCATCGTCGTAGCGCCCGACCGTAAGGTCGAGAAGCCTTCCGGTAGACGGCATCATGCTGTCGTCGCGCGTGTCGTAGATGCCCATGGCCGAGATGCCGACGTCTGTAAATTCGAAATCGGGAATACCGGAGCCGCTGTCCCGGAAGAATGTATCGGCGTTCACCAATGAAGTGGACATTCCGAAGAACCAACTGCTGTTCGCAATGCGACGCTTGACGTTGGCCATCACCAACGCCCCCTCAAGCGAAAATTTGAATGGTAAGTCGGCGACGTAATACGTTGCGTTGACTCGCGCGTCGGCGAGCGCCGCCGTCATTCGCCAGGTGTCGTCTTTGAACGTTCTCGCGTGGCCGATCCCGATAGCCGCCGTGTCGTTGTTGGTGTAAGCCGCGAACACTCCGGTCGCCGTGGGGGGCGGTTTCTGACGTCGTCCCGTGCGGCCGATACTGCGACCGCTCGCCAACTTGGGTTTGTCGTCCGGCAGCGCATGAAAGTACACCAGCCCTGCACCAATGCCCTCGCCGATCGCCGGTTCGGTGATGATCAGCGGCAGCACGAGGAACCTGCCGTCGCCGGAGTCGTCCTCGTTCTCCTCCACCGCCTCTTCCGCAGAAGAGGCGAAAGCGAGAACCAGCAGACCTGGCGCTACGAATCTGGTGATCAGGCGCCTCAAGTCGTGCCTCCCATTCTTGTCTTTATCGTGTGAGTATAACGCGCCTGCTATGCCGGGATTGGCGCCATACTTGGGCTATCATCACTCCGGGAAACAGAGTGACCGAAATGATCTCAAAGCTCGTTGCCGGCGCAGCCATGCTGGCTTTATTGTTGGCATGTTCGCCGGCCCCCCCGGCAGGCGTTCCAACCACGGAGCAACTCAAGAACACGACCTACCATGCGGTATTGGACGAACCCGTTACGCTGAGTGACGGTGTGTACGAAGGTTCGCCCCATACAAATATGTCAGCGAGCCGCCCTACCGTACGCCTCCTCGAGTCACCGATAGTGAGCGGTGACGTCACGGGAAACGGGTTGGATGAAGCCGTCGTCATGCTGGCGACCAATACGGGCGGCAGCGGCGTATTTTTCCATCTCGCCGTTGTGCGCAATCAAGGCGGTGCTCCGCAGCACATCGGCATGATTCCACTCGGCGACCGGGTCAAAGTGAACTCGCTCGAAGTCGTCGATGGCACGATCGTCGTGAACCTCGTCGAGCATGGGCCCGGTGACCCGATGTGTTGTCCGACCCTCGCGGTTCACCGCGAATGGAAGTTGCAGGGTGGCGAACTGACGGAACTGGATACGCGGGACATGCAACCGACAGCACGTCATCGAGGCCATCTTGTCTGGGGCCACGAAGGGAGATCGTTCGCCGAATGTGCCAGCAAACGCACCGGCTGGGTTATCAACGAGTCCGGCAAGGGTCTCCTGGAGGTTTACCAGGAACTGACTTCGGAGCCCTACGAGCCATTGTTTGTCGAGGTAAGTGGCAACTGGGCCGATGCGCCGGAGCAGGGGTTTGGTGCCGACTATCCGGAGGCAATGCGTATCACGGAGTGGCATCGAGCCGAGCGCGAGGGCTGGGGATGCGATCTCGATCTGGAGGGTGTGAAGTTCATGGCGTCGGGCAACGAACCGTCGTGGCGCCTGCAAATCCGGGAAGATGGCATATCGATGTGGTCGATCGAGTCGCCCGATGAGACAATATTTTCCGACCCGGAATCGAGCGAATCCGGTGGGCGCGTTTCCTTCACTGTAAAAGGGACCGATTCCGGTATCCACGTGATTCTTGAAAAACAGCGCTGTGTCGATACGATGTCCGGAACGAGATACGAGTACGCGGCGACGGTGGAGCTTGACGAGATGCGAATGAGTGGTTGTGCAGTTAGGGGACTTCAATGAGGCTATGGCGGCGAACTGTCTTCCTGATGCTGCTCGCACCGGCAGCGCAAGCCGGGGGTATCCTCGACTACATCCGTAACTACGACCTCAATGACTATGCGCTCGGCGTCTCGTACAGCGTGAGCCAGAGTCCGTACCTCGGCGCGTCAAACAATTCGATCGCGTACCCCTACCTGACGAGCTTTACCAATAACGCCTTTACCGATGACTGGCTGATTCTCAGTAATGGCGACGTTGGATTTCGCTGGACGAATGAGGCCGGTTGGGTGCTTGGCGCGGTCGGTCGTATCAACACCCAGGGAACCGGCACTGACGTTGTCGATGACCTGGTCGGTATCGATTCTCGCAAATGGTCCGTCGAGGTGGGACCAGTCATCGGTTGGCGCGGTTGGCCGGTGCATCTCGAACTCAAACAGTACAACGAGGTCTTTTCTGACTACGGCGGCCCGACGGCCGAGTTCATGGCGTCCTTTCCCGTAGAGCTTCCGTGGGGATGGGTCATTCCCTCCGCTGCCGTGGTTCGTAACAGCGCCGATCGCAATCTCTACTACTACGGCGTCTCGGAAAGCGAAATCAGACCAGGGCGGCCGGAGTACGTGCCCGGTTCATCGAACAACCTCAGATTGAGGGTCAATATCGGCTACGCCATCACCGAAAAGTGGCTCTTGTCCGTAACGGCGGGCTATGAATGGCTGGATACCGCAATATCCGACAGCCCCATCGTCGGGCGTGACACGCTTTGGTCTGCCAATGTCGGAGTCGCGTACAACAACGATATATTCCGTAGTTCCGAATACGCTGGTGAGGCGTTCACGAGACCGGGGTTCGAGCTGCGAGCCGGGATCTTTAGTAGCAACACAGACAGCAAGGTCATCCGCCGACCTGTGGGCGGTGGCCCAGGCGAAGAAGTCGACCTGGAAGACGTGCTCGGAATCAACACAAAGAAGAATGTCCTGCAAATAGACGGCATATATCGTTTCGCACGTTTTCATCGCCTTGAATTAGGTTACTTCGAGCTGGGGCGGGAATCGAGGACTACATTGCTGACGGATATCACGATTGGCGACGAAACGTTTGTGCAGGGTACCGAGATCGATGTCGACGTAGACCTCAAGGTAACCCGTCTCGCCTATGGCTTCACACTGATGAGTGATTCGCAGAAGGAGCTTGGGCTGCTGGTCGGCATACACATCTCGAATTACGATGCCGTCATTACGGCCGAGCAAACAGGGCAGAGCGTCAAATCCTCGCTCACCGCGCCGCTGCCGGTCATCGGCGCATTTGGCAGTCTCGCGCTAGGTGAGAACACCGACCTTAGCGCATACTTACAAATCTTTCGCATGGAGTTCGACCACTACGACGGCTCACTTAACATGCTATACCTCGGCGTGAAGCACCACTTCACCGAGAGAATTGGAGCCGGAATTGGCTATAACTTCTTCTCATTGAACCTGGATTCGCCCGATGAACGTTTGCGTGGTTCGCTGCGTCTCCAACATCATGGACCGCTCGTTTTCGCGGCATTCAGTTTCTGAAAATGTCCGGGACCTATAATAATTACAGTCGAATCCTGGCTGTCGCGATTCTGCTTGGCGTTTTGACAGGCTGCAGCGAGCAGCAACATGAATTCCGTCTGCTCACTCCGGCGTTGCTGTTCGATCAGGAGATTGCTGCCGAACTCGTCAAAGTCTTCGAACAGAATTCGGAGCACAGGATTACGCTGGTGCCGATGCCTGACTCTGCGGAAACGGTTCTCGATGCGCTCGAAGACGGACATGCGGACCTTGCTTTCGCGTCGAACGCGCAGCCTTATCGTCAGGGCATCACGACGGTGATGCCGCTTTATCCTACGGTGCTCCATGTCATGTACCGGCGCGGCCGCGATGCCAGCGACCCGCGAGCCCTGCTGTTGGGAGCGAGCGTATTTGCGGGCCCGGTTGGCTCGTCGTCGAGGCAGATGATGACCACTATCCTGGCTGGCCTGGATATGCGCGAGGACGACGTCAATTTCACAGTCGATCCGGGTGATTTGCCGGACGTCAGCGTGCTGTACATGCCCATTTCTCCCGCCCGTGTCAGCGAACGCCTTGCCGAGATCGGCGCAAAGGACGAGTATCAACTGCTCAGTTTCGGCATGCCTGAGGAGATCGGCACGGGTTCATCCATCGACAGGGCGACCCTGCTGAACCCACGCTTGTCGTCATTCGTGGTACCGGTTGGTACCTACGGCGACATGCAGCCGGCGCCGGTCGTGACGCTGGCCGTGGACAAGTTGCTGGTCGCCGGTACCGACCAGTCGGCTGCCGCGATCTACGATCTGATCAACGAGATTCGGCGCCTGCAACCGGCACTGGCAGCCGGCCGCCCAATGCTGTTCCAACACTTGGGCGACGAATTCGACGCGTCCGATTCGACGTTCGTGCTGCATCCGGGCGCGCAGGCGTTTACCGAGCGCGATGCCCCCGATATCTACGAACGATACTCAGGGGTTGCGGAAGTTGTCGTCACGCTGGTGATCGGCCTGATCAGTGGTTTTTACGCCGTCGTGCAGATCTTCCGCCGGCGGCGCAAGAATCGTATCGATCGCTTTTATACGGATGTCATCGGATTGCGGGATACGCTATCGGGTGACAGTACGGACGCCGAGCGCGCCGCGGTCGTAGCCGAACTCAGGCAGCTGCAAAACCAGGCTTTCGAGATGCTTGTCGACGAGAAACTCGCCGCAGACGAGAGTTTCCGCATTTTTGTCACGCTATCAAACGATATCATTGCCGAAGTCGAAAGCGCTGCATAGTCACATCACGTCGTGATCGAAATAGAGAACATGAGGTTCCACTATGGCGAAGGAGACTTCTGCCTCGACGTGCCGAGCTTGCAGGTTGCAAGCGGTGAGCGGGTCGCCGTTGTCGGTCCGAGCGGGTCGGGCAAGACGACGCTCCTGAATCTTATTGCCGGTATAGCGAGACCACAATCAGGCGACATCGTCACGGCCAGCCATAAGCTGGCAGATCTCGACGATGGCGCCGTGCGCAATTTCCGCATCGAGCGTATCGGGCTCGTATTCCAGGAATTCGAATTGCTCGAATACCTGGATGTGCTCGACAACGTGCTACTGCCGTACCGCATCAACAGTTCTCTGCGACTCGATGCGACTGTTCGGCAGCGCGCTGTATCTCTGCTGCAGAGTGTTGGCATCGGCGACATGCTCGATCGCTATCCAGACCAGTTGTCGCAGGGCGAAAAACAACGCGTCGCGGTGTGTCGCGCGTTGCTCGTCAATCCTCCCCTCCTGCTTGCGGACGAACCGACCGGCAACCTCGATCCTGCGAACAAAGGTCGCGTACTCGACATCCTGCTTGACTACGCGACCGCGAACAAGGCCACGCTGGTTACGGTGACCCACGATAGCGACCTCTTGAGCCGCTTCGAGCGCGTCATCGACTTCAGGGATTTCCTTGGGCAGCCGGAATGAACGGCATCCTGTATATGGCGTGGCGGTATCTTGCGTACAACCGCTGGAAGACCTCGATCCTCGTCGGCTCGATCATGCTGATCATCTATCTGCCCGTCGGTCTCAACGTCGTCGTCGAACAGAGTGGCCAGCACCTCAATGCGCGGGCCGAAGCGACACCTCTGCTGGTCGGGGCCCGGGGCAGCCCGCTCGAGCTGACACTGAACTCGCTGTATTTCTCGCTGGATACGCCCGAGCTTACGACCTTTTCGGAGGCCACGTCGATCACCGGTTCTGGCCTGGCCGAGGCTGTCCCGATGTACGTGCGCTTCCACAGTCGCTCGCAGCCCATTGTCGGGACGAGTTTCGAGTACTTCGCGTTCCGCGAACTTACCCTCGCTAGTGGCCGCATGCCGGCGCTACTTGGCGAAACCGTGCTGGGCGCATCAGCGGCGGAAGCCCTCGGTGTCGGCGTGGGTGATGCGGTTGTCTCGTCGCCGGAGACGGCCTTCGATCTTGCCGGCATCTACCCGCTGAAAATGAATGTCGTCGGCGTGCTCGCGCCGAACTTCACCTCCGATGACAACGCCATATTTGTCGACGTCAAGACAACATGGATCATTGAAGGACTCGGCCACGGGCACCAGGACCTGGCCGACTCCGCAGCTTCGTCCGCGGTCCTGAATCGAACCGAGGACAACATCGTTGCGAACGCGTCGATAGTGCAATTCAACGAGATTACCGAAGACAATATTGATTCATTTCATTTTCACGGTAATCTCGATGGTTATCCGCTGACCGGGGTCATCGCCGTGCCGAAGGACGAGAAGTCCGGCGTCATTTTGATGGGCCGTTATCTCGACAGTGAAGCGAACAACCAGATCGTGCGGCCGCGTGATGTGGTTACGGAGCTTCTGGATACGATCCTCACGATCCAGCAATTCATCGTGGCGGCGGTTTTCATCGTTGCCGTTGCTACGATTGCGACGGCGGCGCTGGTATTCCTTTTGTCGTTGCGATTGAGGCGCCGCGAAATCGACACGATTGGCAAGATAGGCGGTGGCCGCTGGCATGTCGCCTCGATGTTGCTTGCCGAGATCGTCATCGTGTTGGTACTCGGCGGCGCACTTGCGGCCGGATTAACCGCGCTGACCTGGCGCTATGGTTCCGCAATTATTGAAAGCGTGGTTATGGCATGAGGACTACGATAGTGCCCTGGATAGCAACGATCGTACTTGTTGCGGTACTGACAGCGTGCACCCGAGAAGCCCCACAAAATGCAGCCACAACCGCTGCCGGAGAGGTCAATAGTTCACTAACGGTAATCACGGTTAACTACCCGCTCGCCTATTTCGCCGAGAGAATACTCGGCGATCACGGCAGCGTGTCCTTCCCGGTACCTGCAGATGTCGATCCGGCGTATTGGTCACCGGAGCCTGCCGTGATTGCCGAGTACCAGCAGGCCGACCTGATCCTGCTGAATGGTGCGGGCTACGCCGCCTGGGTGGCGAATGCGACGCTGCCGCGATCGCGACTTGTTGATACGACAGCTGCTATCCGGGAACGCCTGATCCCGATCGAGAGTGCGGTGACGCACACGCATGGCCCGACGGGCGATCACAGCCACGGCGGAGTGGCGTTCACGACCTGGCTCGACCTGAGCATAGCGGTGGAGCAGGCACGCACTATTCTCGAGGCAGTGGTATTCGTCCGGCCGCAGCACGAGGCGGACTTTCGCACCGCATTCGCGGCGCTCGAGTCGGATCTGGTGGAGCTGGATTCGGGACTGCAAAGAAAATCAGTACAGATGGGAAAAGAACTCGTCGTGTTTTCACACCCCGTGTATCAATACTTGGAAAGACGGTACAATTTGCACGGATTTTCCGTTCACTGGGAGCCCGACGAGGTGCCCGAAGAGGCACATTGGCGACAGCTGCAATCCGTGCTGCAGCAGCATCCGGCGACGATCATGATCTGGGAGGCCGGGCCCCTGGAGGATACGCGTCGCCGACTATTGGACCTCGGCGTTGAAAGCGTTGTCTTTATGCCCGGCGGGAACCGGCCAGCGGAGGGTGACTGGCTGAGTTTGATGACAGAAGGGCTCGCTGCCTTGGACCGACAATATAAAGGTCATTGATGAACCGGTTTTTGAAGTTCCTGGAACGCACCTGCCTGGTAGTGGGCGTCACCCTGATTACGCTCGGGGTGGCCGTGCGTGTTGATGGCGTGGCCGAACGGCAAGCCGCTGTCACGGAGTTCGAGCGCATCCGAAATTCGATTGCCGACGAAGCCGGTCAAGTGGAATGGTCGCCGAAGCGCAGAGCCGAGTATCAACAGGCGCTGCAGCAGGATGCGGGCGAAACGCTTGCAGTTCTGCGTATCCCTGCGCGCAACATTGAAGTCCCTGTCTTCGACTCGACCGAAGAGACGGCACTTAATCGCGGCTCCGGACACGTCACCGGGACGGCATTGCCTGGCGAGAAAGGCAACGTGGGAATAGCGGCACACCGTGACGGGTTCTTCCGCGGCCTGAAAGACATCGAGCTCGGCGACGTGATCGAGCTCGCGACGATAAATGGTCGCCAGGTCTTTCGTGTCTCGCAACTTGATATCGTCGATCCGCTCGATGTCAGTGTCCTGGAACCGAGCAACGACACTGTCATCACATTGATCACCTGTTACCCGTTCTACTACGTCGGGCCCGCCCCGGATCGGTTCATAGTTCGGGCTACCCTTATTAATAAGGAGAACAATAATGAGAACACTTAAGCTGTTCTTGATAAGCGTCACATTACTATCGGCAGCAACAGCCGGTGCGCAGGAAGTTTCCGCGCTGACCTGCGATGACTTCCGGCCTACCCCGGAAGCGATAGAGAGATTTCCGAATCTCGCTGGGGCTTGCGAAGCCATAATTGAGCGCGACGGTGAACTGTATGGCTTGTTTCGGGTAGAGGTACGCCGTGTCAGCGGTAACCGGCTGAGGTTGCATCTGCCTGCAACCGGCAAGACGTTTAATGTGAGGCCCGATGTGTCGCAGCGCGTCATCATGAACGGCCGCAAAGTACGGCCACGCGAACTCGGCGCTGGCGACGAGTTTCAGATTTACCTGCCCATCAGTGAATTTGCGAAACCCGATATCGATACAGTCGCGTTCGTTACTGAAGATGATTTCATCGTCGTAGTCGCGATCGAGGAAGTAGATGCGCTCCCGACCACGGCAAGCCCATGGCCGACGGTCGCGTTTACCGGGCTGCTGTTGTTGGGTACGGGCTACCTGCTGCGTCGCCGCCGGCTTCGTGCCGACGCGGCACTTGCAATTGTTCTCGGGACAACGCTGTTGATCGGCGCCCCGGCCGCAGATGCCGACAGTCACATGAAGACAGTGCAGGTGCCGGTTCGGGTGACAACGAGCACCGTCCGAACTGCCGCAATCGTCGAGGCGGTGAATAAGGAAACGCGCGAGATCAAGGTCATCGACGCAAGTGGTCGCCGATATTCGTTCATAGCGAGTGACCTGGTGGCGAATTTCGACCAGATCGAGCCGCGTGACCGCATCGTAACCGAGTACCTCGAGTCGGTCGCGATACTCGTTGCGCCAGCTGGCGCTCCGGAGTTGGGTGACGGCACGGCTGTCGAACTCGCGCCGCTCGGCGACAAGCCCGGAGTCGCGGCGGTGGACACCTTCATGGTCAAGGCGACGATCGAATCTCTAAACAGGACGGACCGTGTCGCGTTGCTTCGTGGTGAAGACGGTCGTACGCGAAGCGTCAAGGTGGCTGATGACGTGCCACTCGACATGATCGAAGTCGGAGATGAAGTGCGTATGCGAATCACCGAGGCCATCGCAATTTCCGTGGTCGAGCCTGATTAAGGGCTGATCACGCCGGCCAGGCAAATCACCGGCACCTGAAGAAAACGCGGCGACCAATCCCTTGGTCGCCGCGCTCGTTCACCAATAGTTAAATGAAAATGGTGTCCGTTATTCGGCGGCGCCCCAGCGCTCGATGTTCTCCCACTCGGGCACGCGCTTGATCGCTTCCCTGGGATCAAACGGCAGTTTGTCCTTCGGGATTCTCAACTGCTGGGCCTCCTGGACTTCGGGTCGCGGATTCTCGATGTTCTGGAACGGAAGATCACGGTTCTGGCTCTTGTCCGGATACTGTTCCTTCCACAACAGGTGGCGCATCTTCATCATGTTGAACATGCTCTTGGCCGGGAACATCGGCAGCAATTGACCACTCGCCTCACGGGGATCGGTGAAGAGGTCGTAGAATTCCGGTCCCGACAGCCCCGGTTTGGCGCCAGCCCAATGTTTCTTGTAACGACCCTTGACGGTCGCGGCAAGGATCGGGCCCGTGTAGATATGGACGTAATCGCGACGGCTGTGCCCATCGCCATTCAATAGCAACGCCGTCTGGTCGACACCGTCGATGATCCGGTCGGTCGGGATGTGCTTGGTTCCGCCGCCGAGCCTTGCAAAGGTCGTGAACAGGTCGGTTTCATGAATGATGTCGCCGACGATCTGGCCGGGCTCGATCACGCCGGGCCACCAGGCGATGGCCGGAACCCGCACGCCGCCGTCGGTGTAATCGCCTTTGCCACCCGTGTACAGCGTCTCCACCATGCCGGGAGGGCCGTTATGTGTCATCGGGCCGTTGTCGGCCATGAGGATAACAAGCGTGTTCTCCGCGATGCCGAGGCGTTCCAACTCCTCCCGGAGCTTGCCGATTCGTCCGTCCATGCGCGCCAGCGCCTCCTGCAGGAACCCGCCTGAAACGGTTACCCGGTCAGGGAAACCCAGGAACGACGTCGACTGCGGCCAGAGCGCGATAAAGAAGGGTTTGTCGCCGTCGGCGTTTTTCTGAATGAATGCGGTAGTACGACTCCAGAACTGGTCCATGAGCATCATGTAGTCGGCATGATCGGGCGGGTTGCCGACTTCCCGAACCGGCCCGCCTTTGGTGCCCTCAAGCGCCCAGATGTAGCCGCGCGGGCGCCAGCCCGGATCGATGTCGTAGGGATCGTCGGGGAACATCTCGGGGAACATGACGGCTGGTGACAGCATTGCTATCTGCGCCTGCGGTACGTAAAGGCTCGGTACCTGGTTGTACGGCGCCCACAGTGCTTCATCGAAACCCTGCCTGCTCAGGTAGCTCGATTCGACGTCACCGAGGTGTGACTTGCCATAGAATGCGGTCGTATAACCCGCTTCGCTGAGAACTTCGGCGATTGTGACCTCATCCGAAGCCAGGCCTCCGTACTCGTACGGGAAGCCAACGTTGTACATGCCGTTGCGTACGGCGTGACGGCCCGTCAAGACGGCCGCTCGGCTGGGTGTGCAGGACGGTTCCGTGTACATGCGCATGAAGTTGATGCCTTCCTCGGCCATCTTGTTCATGACCGGGGTTTCCCAGCCTCGGATCTTCTGGATTTCAGGGATACCGATCTCGCCGACCCCCGTGTCGTCCCACATGATGTGGATGATGTTCGGTGGCTTGCCGTATTTCTCGCGCAGGGCAGCAAGCTTCTGGCTCAGCTCGGAGTCTTCCTGCGCCCACTTTTCACCATGTTGTGCGTCGAGTACGTAGAACTCGGCGTCGTGAATGATGTCCTTGGCCATGCTGTTGCCGGCTGTTGCAAGCAGGCCGACGGCCAGGGCCAGCAGAACCTCAGGTTTCTTCAATTTCACGGTCTTCTCTCCTGATTGTTGTTTTCGCTTTTTTCGCGCCTGTTGATCGAGCCGATCGCACTGACTGTGAGATCGCGGCAGGTCTGGGCCGATTATTGTACGTTTTCGTCGTAAATCTGTTTTTTACTGAATGAAAAAGTTAGTTGAGAATCCATTTTCGATTTGCCGCGTCACCAATATAGACTGATTCTAGTATCGCGAATACTAATGAAACTGCCACAGCTCTGGCTAAAATCAGACAATTGAAATAAGAGCATTGGGCTCCTGTCCCAGGTTACCGGGGCCAACAGGTTGAAATCACCACCCTTGGGTGCCTGTCAATAATCAGCCTCATGATTATTTGAACGATCGCATTATTTCTGATAACGGCCGTTGCATCAATAAAACGGTGACAGCAGAATGTCGTCCGAGCGGATGCTTGCCGGGCTAATGAACGTAGGCTATGTTTGCCGACCAGAAGAACCAAAAAAGAAATACACAGGAGAAACTCATGAAGAGCCGATTTCTTGTTCTTACGACAATTTCAATAATTGTAGGGTGCGGCCAGGGAATGGCGGCTGACATTGTTCACGATGCCGAGTATTACGTCTCGGCAAAGCAGAACGGTGAGAGGTGGGCCGCCCAGGATAAGGGACTGGACCAAAAGCTCGCCGCGTTTCGTGAGAATAACGGCGGTAAGCCGCCCAACATTGTCTATATCCTGATCGACGATATTGGCTTCGGCGATCTCGGTAGCGCGACCCTCAATTCCATACGCGGATACGAAACGCCGGCGATTAACAAGTTCGCACGCGAAGGCATGCGGATGTCACGCATGTACACGGAACCATCGTGCACACCTACACGTGTCGCCTTCATGACCGGCCGTCAGCCGTACCGAAACGGGATGGGCAATACAGCTGTCGACATTTCCGGCTTCGGCCTTGCAGGCAAGGAAGTGACGCTCGCAGAAGCTCTTTCAGAGGTGGGTTACAACACCGCCCATATCGGCAAATGGCACATGGGTGACATCAAGGAAGCATGGCCGAATTTCCAGGG
>Ga0070727_10003222_pt1 | contig 15067 bp, 15 predicted proteins | sample tdAd472_FD_66722 | JGI IMG/M metagenome (GOLD analysis project Ga0070727, IMG submission 66722) | Marine sediment microbial communities from the Atlantic coast under amendment with organic carbon and nitrate - tdAd47.2 | ecosystem: Environmental > Aquatic > Marine > Coastal > Sediment | place...
CGGTGGGCGGAAAGCGCCCGGTGGCAGGGTGAAAGCCATGTGAGGTTTGGTCACGGCATGGGCCAGGACGGCAAGGCGCCCATAATGGTCTGTTCCCGGCGCAGCGCAGACACGCTCGGCCACTTCCTTCTGGAACATCAGGGCCATTTCCCCGCGCCATGGGCCGGACTTCAGCCAGTTGATGAGCAAGGGTGTTCCAACATTATACGGAAGGTTTGCTATAATCATGGCGGGTGTATCCGCGCCCAGACCTGCCAGCATGGCTTCCCACTTCACCTTGCGGGCATCCTTCAGGATCACGTGCAGGCGACCTTCGGCAAATTCTGGCCATGTCTTCAGCGCATCGGCAAAGCGCTCGTCCGCCTCAACAGCGATGACTTTGGCCGCGCCATTGTCCAGCAGGGCGCGCGTGAGGCCGCCGGGGCCGGGGCCAACTTCGATGACGGTGCGGCCTTCAACCGGCCCAGCCGCCAGGGCTGTGCGGCGAAGAATATCCGGATCGAAAAGGAAGTGCTGGCCAAGCGCTTTCCTGGCGGTTGCCTGTGTCAGGCCGGGAGGTGTCTGTCCAGCGGTCATGCCGTTCTCTTGCGATTATCCGTCATCAGACGGGCTTGTTTGATGGCTGCGATCAGGCTGTCAGGTTGCGCATTGCCTTGGGCAGCGGCGTCATAGCCTGTGCCGTGATCGGGGCTGGTGCGCACGATAGGCAGGCCCAGCGTGCTGTTCACGCCGCCCCAGAAGTCCAGTGTTTTCACAGGGATCAGGCCCTGATCATGTGTCATGGCGATGATCGCATCGAACCGGCCCGTCAGCGCTTCGGCGAAGACAGTATCAGCAGAGCGGGCATCGCTCATATTGATGCCGGCAGTGCGCAATTGCTCTGCTGCAGGATTGATGATCTCCATCTCTTCACGGCCGATCGTGCCGTTCTCGCCCGCATGCGGGTTCAAACCTGTGAAGGCGAGACGAGGTTCTGCCAGTCCGAAATCCTGTCGCATGGCAGCTGACACGATCTCTCCAAGTGCGACGAGGGCCGGAGTCGTGATGGCGTTGCAGGCTTCGCGCAAAGGCATGTGGATGGTGGCGAGAGCAACACGCAGGCCGCCGCCTGTCAGCAGCATGACCGGTTGCGTCGGTGTCTTCGAGGTAGACTCGCAGAGAGCGGCAATGAACTCTGTATGCCCTGGATGCTTGAAGCCGGCTCCATAGAGCAGGGCCTTGTTGATCGGGTTGGTGACAACGGCATCGGCCTGTCCCTCAAGACAGAGGGAGACGGCGGTTTCAATGGCTTTAATGATGGCTGGTGCCGTGTCCCGGTCTGGCTGCCCGGGACTGGGAATGGGCATATTGGCCAATGCCAGAACGGGCAGGGCTGTCTGAAATACTTCTGACGCCTGATCCGGATGATTGATTATCTCAACCGCCATATGCGGAGCATAAAGCTCCGGTGCGCCGATGACGAAGAAACTGTGCTGCGGTGATCCCTGCAGCTGCTGCCACGCGGCCATAGTAATTTGTGGACCAACCCCGGCGGGATCGCCCATGGTCAAGGCAAGAGGTTTTGTCACGGCTTTGCTCACGCGTGTGGTTTTGACCTAAACGCGAGGTGACGCAAGACCCTAGCGATAGATAATCGTCGCTTCGCGGCGCAGGTCACGCAGTTCGCGCTCGGAGATCATGTTGAGTTCCCGGTCTTTCAGGGAGTTCTTCATGTCCTCGCGGGACGGCAGGGCCTCAGCGCCATCTTCGCGGCGGCAGACATACATCACGGCAAGGCCACGACCCGCAGAGAAGATTTCTGTCGGCTGGCCAACTTCCGTATTCAGCACCAGCGCTTTGCCTTCGGGGCCAAGCTCGTCCACATCAATATCCTTGAGGTCTGCATAGCGCAGGTTGGATTTCGAGTTGGCGGTGCTTTGCACGTCGTCACAGGACTCGATCATGTCCAGAGCGGCTTGCAGGTCAGTTTCCGAGCCGTCCGTAATTTGCAGACGCTTCAGGTCAACTTTGGTCGTCAACTTTGCCGGTTCGCGCTTGGCCATGACATTCAGAATATAGACGCCATCAGCCACAGTAATCGGCTGTAGCAAGGCAGGCGGGGCGGAGGCCTGAATGGCGCTGGCCAATTCTGGCTCAAGGTCTTCTGCCGTGATCCAGCCCATGTCACCGCCGGTCGCCGCAGTCGGTGCAGAGGAAATACGCTGGGCTGCAATGCGGAAATCAGCGCCCTGGTTCAGCTGTTCGATAATCGTGCCAGCCGCCTGGAGGGCTTGTTCCTTCGTTTCCGGGTCTGGCGCGTAGAGAAAGATCTCGGCAACACGGTACTGGGTCTTCTTCAGGGAGCTACGCAGGCGCTCCATCTGGTCATCCACCTGGTTGTCGGAAATACGGATACGGCTGCCATAGAGGCCTGACATCACGCGACTCCACGCGATTTCGGCCTTCATCTGGTCTTCAAGGCTGGCTGGATTGACGCCCGCTGACAGCAATTGTTGTTTCAGCTGTTCACCCGTTGCGCCAGACTGGCGCGCCATGTCGTCGACCGCACCATTAATAGCCTCAGGCTCAATCTCCATTTCGTACTCAGCGGCTTTTTCAAGCTGCAGACGCTCATCGATAAGTTGCTCCAGAGCCTGGCCGGTGATTTGCTGGATCTGCTCCTGGCTCGGTTGCTGTCCACCAAAGCTGAGCAGCAGCAGGCGCGCGCGCTCGCGCACATCGGAATAGGAAATCGGTTTGTCGTTAACGATGGCTGCGATGCCTTCAAGTGCCAGACGTTCCTGGCTGCTGGCGTCCTGAGCCGCAGCGGCGCCTGTCAGGGACAGCGCAAAAACCGATATAGCGGCAAAGATCTGACGTACCATTTATGGCCTCCGTTGAGTGCCCCACCGGGCCCCATGGCGTACTATTCTATCGGACCATACAAGTCCTGTGAGCCTGCGCAACGTATCAGGGCAGTGACCCCTGATATCTTACAGGAAATTAGGAAAAGCGCAGCGTTCTTCACGTGCCGTCCAGGTCGAATCAATCAAACTCGTTGGACCCGAAATCTCCGATTGTTTTCAGGGAGAAACGGATCATGAAGCTCTCTTCCGGGCCCAAAGTCCGGTCCGTGAGTTCGGATCGCTCATAGACCAGCTCAAATCTGGAGCAGTCATCCTCGAAAGCGATGCCGTATTGCTGTCTTGCATTCAGCTTTTGTTCGATATCCCGCAACTGACCGAAGAAGATAGAGTATTGGTCCGTCACCTGCACTTCACCGCGCAGGAAGATACCTTGTGTCACATTGGGCTGCACAGCGTCGCGGTTGCTGATTGTGTAGTAATGCTGCCCCACAGCGCGGAAGCGATTGAAGCGCGTGGACACGGTTGTATCGATACGATTGAGTTGAAAACCGTCCTCATCCAGACGCGCTCTGGTATCCACTCGGAATGCTTCGCCATATTTGGCCGAAGCGGCGACAACCCAATCCGATGATGTACCATTAAGATTGCTGGCATCATTAAAATTGGGATCTGGGCGAGAACGCCAACGCCGGCCAACTGTCGTGCTGAGGTCCAGGCCATTCTTCCATACGGCGCGCGTTGTGAGGCCCGCAGACAGTTTGCCATCGCCTTCATACAAATCGTAGCCGCCGAAACTGTTCGCCTCGTAGAGGGTCGACTCGTCAAATTCAAATAGCTGGCTGTCTTCGTTCGGGATGGCGGGGTCATTTACATTGGACAGGCCCCAGGCAACCATCACGGTCGGTTCGACAGTAATATCCACCACTTCGCCGGTCCGGATCATGGGATAAGCGAGTTGGGTGCCAATATTGCCGACGAAGCGGGAGACATTGGCTTTACCGGATACGTCCTTGTCCAGGGCGTAGTAGTCGCCACGCGCTTCGGCGAAGGTTTTCAAGGTGAAACCGCCGGGCAGGATATTGAGGTCCGTCCAGTCACCGCCGAGGCTGACCCGCCGGGAATCCGCGCCAAGATCGCGGCTGAGGATTGCGCTTGATGCATCTAAGCTCGCATAGCCAAACTTGCCCAGATCCCAGTATTTCTGGCCGGAGAAAACGGGTGCGGCCGTCGGGAGTTCGCCGTCATCATCACCTTCGCGCAGGCCTTGAAACTTCAGGAAAGCAACATCGGTATAGTAATCATCGCCTTGTCCGACGAGGAACAATTGCGACAGCAAGCGCCGGGGCTGGCTTGCATACAGACCGCGCTGCCTGTCCTGACCGTCGATGTCGTAACGACGATCATAAAGATCGTCTGACTGGTGCTCGACGCCGAAGCCCCATTTCCACTCATTATTTATGGCGAACAGGCCGCTACCATAGAGGTGGCCGCGCCATCTATCCTCACCAAACCGCTCGCCATCGCTGTCGAAGTCCTGCTCCTTGGTGAAGCTGGTATTGAAGTTGATCGAGCCGGAATAGAATTTCTTGCGGAAGTCCAGTTCCATCAGCGGATTCACATTCTGGCTGACCATAGGGGAGATGGTCATTTCCGAAGAGTCGGAAATCGCCCAGTAATAAGGCTGCTGATAAAACAGGCCGAGTTTTGAGGAAACACCTGCAGACGGGATCAGCAATCCTGAGCGGCGTTCGGAATTTGGGTCTGGATGCGCGAGGAAGGGGAAATAAAACACCGGGATACCGGCCACTTCAACCACAGCATCGCGATAAGACATCATCTGGCTTTCCTGGTCCAGCACGGCGCGCCGGGCGCGGATGGACCAGGTTGGTGTCTTGTGATCTTCACAGACGGGGCAGGCTGTGTAGACGACCTGATCCAAGGCGTCGACGCCGTTTCCCTGCCGAATGGCGGAATTGGCTGCTACAGTCGCGCCATCAGCAAGACGTGCGGAAAAACCGATGGCGTAGCCATCCGCCAGTTTGGAATCGACCTCGATTTCGTCAGCGAATTGCTGGCTGCCATCCGTGTCGATAATGACGATATTTCCTGACGCGCGGACACGGTCGGTTGTGCGGTCGTAGACCAGCTTGTCTGCCCGCAGGATACGGCCCTGATACAGGGCTTCCACATTACCCTCTGCGACAAGCTTGTTCTCGTCGCGGATCTCGTAGACATAGTCTGCTTCCAGAACAACGCGTTCATCTTGTTCAGGATTTGCCGGCGCGACGTTGCCTTCCTGAGCAACCGCTTGCCATGGCAGGCAGACCGCCATGCCCAATGCAGCTGCAACATGATGCCATTTTGCCAAAACGCGTACCCTTACGACTGTCCACGCGCCCGCAAGCGCAGTTCGTGCCGCGCGGGCACATGGTTTCCAGAAGGCTTAGAGAGGAAGGCGGGAATCGTCCAGCCATGAGGCGCTTATGGCTGAATTTTCATATGTTTTAAGATGCAGCGATGACACATGCCTCAAAAGGCAAGTGACGCCAGACCTCCTGGCAGTGTCACGGCATCGCCTGACAGTTCCAACTCCATCAGAATCGCGGCGCATTGCGCGGGAGTTGCACCAGCCGCGCGGGCAATCTCGTCAATCGGCATCGGGCTCGGCGAGAGGGCTTGACGCACTCTGTCCGCCAGGCCTTCCGGCAGGTCTTCTGCCGGTTCGCCTTCGTAAAGCGTTGTATCTGCGGCCATGCCGACAAAGGGCAGGCTTGAGAGCATTTCCAGAATGTCGTCTGCATGACGCACCAGTGTGGCACCCTGCCGGATCAGGCGATTGGTGCCGGCCGAACGAGGGTCCAACGGAGAGCCGGGAACGGCCATCACCTCGCGGCCTTGTTCCCCCGCCATGCGCGCGGAAATCAGCGAGCCGGACCTCTCTGCCGCCTCGACCACGACAACGCCTCTTGTGAGGCCTGTCACGATGCGATTGCGACGGGGGAAATCCTGTGCCTTGGCGCGATACCCGAAATGGCTTTCTGACAGGATCAGACCATTCGCGGCGATCTCGGCATAAAGGCGGTCATGCTGAGGTGGATATATGTGATCGATCGCACCGCCCAGCACGGCAATCGTGCCGGTTTTCAGGCTGGCGGCGTGCGCTTCGCCATCAATACCAAGGGCCAGACCGGAGACAATCACGAAGCCCGCCTTGCCGAGATCGCTCGCAATATCCCGCGCGAGTTTCTTGCCTGCCGCAGAAGCATTACGCGCGCCGACAATGGCGACGGTAGGTTTGCTGGCAAGGTCAATATTGCCGAGCGCTGTCAGAACGGGCGGAGGGGGATCTAGCGCCTTCAGCAATTGCGGATAGCCCGGCTCGCAACTCGCGATAACGCGCGCGCCGTATCTCTCTGTTGCAGCGAGTTCGCGCTCGACCGCATCTTGCGCCGGCGGCACCAGTTCGCGGCCGGAGCGGCTCTTGCGGGTCAGCTCCGGCAGAGCCTCAAGCGCTGCGGCGGCTGATTTGTAGCGGTGCAGTAACTGAAAGAACGTGACCGGGCCGACATAAGGCGTTCGGGCCAACCTCAGCCACGCCAGACGTTCCTGGTCTGTCAGTGGCCGTCCCGGTGTCATGCGTCCGGTGTGTCCTTCTTGGCGCCGAAGCGAGGTTCCTGGCCCTTCAGCAAGCGGCCAAGATTGGCGCGGTGCGTCCAAAACACAAAGAGTGACAGTAGGGCCAGTCCGCACAAGATGAACATATTACGTTCTCCGAGCAGCCACGCACCAGGCGGAACGAGCGTGGCTGCCGTCAGCGCGGCAAGCGAGGAAATGCGAGTCAGGGCAAACAGGCCGAGCCATATCGGCGCAGCGACGTAAAAGCCCGGCAGGGAGACGAAGGGCAACAGGCCCGCATAGGTCGCGACGCCCTTGCCACCCTTGAAGCCCAGCCAGACGGGATAGCAATGCCCGACAAAGGCGAAGGCCCCGGCCACGAAACCGACTTCCCGGCTTGCCAGCAGGCCAAAGCCGAGAGCCAGAAGCCCCGCCTTGAGACTGTCGAGCAGCAGCGTGGCGAGCGCCAGATCCTTGCGGCCGGTGCGCAGAACATTGGTTGCACCGATATTGCCGGAGCCGATCTGGCGAATGTCCCCCAGGCCTGCAGCCTTGGTGATCAGCAGTCCGAAGGGGATGGACCCTGCCAGATAGCCGCAGATTGCTGCGAGTGGAAATGCCAGTGAGGCTCCCATCCCATTCTCCTCAATTCCCGATTGAAAGCCTACGGACGAAACGCAAGGCTAGCAAGAGTCTCGCATTCTTAACGTGTGAATACGCATTCGCCAGAAATGAAAGTCTGCATTACCCGTCCCTGAAGGCGGCGGCCATCAAAGGGCGAGTTGGTCGAGCGGGAGCGAAGATGCTCGCGTTCGCACAGCCATGGCTTGCCCGGATCGAACAGGATCAAGTCAGCCGGCGCGTCTTCCGCGAGGCGACCTTGGGGCAGGCCAATCATGTCTGCCGGGCGGCAGGTGATGGGTGCCAGCGCTTCCAGCAGGCTGAGCGGGCCATCATGGACAAGGCTGAGCAGGGCCGCGAGCGTGGTTTCCAAACCGGCGGCGCCAAAGCTGGCCTCCCCGAATGGCAGACGTTTCTCTTCCGGCGGCTGCGGATCATGGGCCGAGACGACAGCATCAATCTCCCCCGCTTTCAGCGCCCGGATCATGGCGAGGCGTGTGTCCTCATCCCGGAAGGGCGGGTTCACTTTGCAATAGGTGAGATAGTCGCCGATATCGAGTTCATTGAAGAATAGGCTGTGGGCCGCGATTGTCGTGAACACGTTCGCGCCTTCAGACCGGGATTTCGCGACGAGTTCCAGCGTACGCGGGGTTGATACCTGGTCCAGGATCAGTGTGCAGCCCGTGGTTTCGGCCAGCATCAGGTCTCGCGCGGCCCCGATCCATTCAGCTTCGCGCGGAATACCTGCAAGACCTTTGCGGGCGGCAAAGGCCCCGCCATTCATGACGCCTGAGCCCTTCAGGGCGCGGTCATCCGGCCGGGACATGATGATAGCGCCCCGGCTGGCGGCATATGTCATGGCGCGCTTCAAGATGGAGGCATTCTGCAGCGGTTCGTCACCATTGGTGAACAGCACGGCGCCGGCATCTGCCATCAAGCCGATCTCGGCCATGGCTTCGCCCTTGAGGCCTGTGGTCAGCGCGCCTGCCGGATAGATACGCGCCTTGGCGCTGGTCTTCGCTCGGTCCGAGATGAAGCGCACCAGCGCGACATCATCAATCACCGGCTTAGTGTCCGGCATGACGACAAGGCTGGTCACCCCGCCCGCAACGGCGGCGCGAGATGCAGTTGCCAGGGTCTCTTTCTGCTCGTCGCCCGGTTCCCCTGTCTTGACGCGCAGATCAATCAGGCCGGGGGCAAGGCAAAGGCCGTGTGCATCGAGACTGTCGGCTGCGCCGTCATGAGCGGATGTCGCGCCAAGCGTGATCGCGCTAATTTTACCATCTTCGATCAGGATAGCGCCGGTCTCGTCGAGGCCTGTAGCCGGGTCAAGCAAGCGGGCATTGTAGATGGAGAGACTCATGGGCGGCCTCCTGCGAGAAGGTGGAGCACGGCTTCCCGCACAGCGACGCCCATCTCGACCTGTTCGGTAATGACGGAGCGTTCGCCATCGGCAATCGCGCTTTCAATCTCGATCCCTCGGTTCATCGGGCCGGGATGCATCACGATGGCGTCTTCCCTGGCGAGGGATAAACGCTCCTGCGTCAGGCCGAAATAGCGGAAATATTCGCGGCGGCTGGGCAGGTATGCCCCGTCCATCCGTTCAAGCTGCAGGCGTAGCATCATGACTACATCCGCGCCCTGCAGGGCAGTGTCAAAGTCTGACGTGGCGGAGGCTGCGCCCCAGGTCTCTGTGCCGGACGGCAATAATGTGCGCGGCGCACACAAATGCACTTCCGCGCCGAGCAGATGTAGCGCCTGCGTCGTAGAGCGGGCAACGCGTGAGTGCGCGATGTCTCCGCAGATCACCACTTTCAGGCCTTCGACCCGGCCCTTGTTGCGGCGGATCGTCAGCGTATCCAGCAAGCCCTGTGTCGGGTGCTCATGCGTGCCGTCGCCAGCATTGATGACCGCGCAGTCGACCTTGCGAGACAGTAGTTTTGCGCCTCCGGAGGCCGAGTGGCGGACAACCAGCACATCCGGCTTCATGGCGTTCAGCGTCATCGCGGTGTCGATCAGGGTCTCACCCTTTTTGACCGAAGACTGCGCAACCGGCATCGAGATGACATCCGCGCCAAGTCGGCGGGCGGCAATCTCGAAGCTGCTCATGGTGCGGGTGGAGTTCTCAAAGAACAAATTCACAACTGTCTTTCCGGACAGGACCGGATCGGCGCGCTGGCCCGCCCGGGTCGCTTCCGCGTACTCATTGGCGAGATCCAGAATGTGAGTGATATCGAGCGGGTGAAGGCCTTCAATGCCTAACAAATGCTCGTGCTCGAAGGTGTAGTGATATGCCGCCTTGGTCATGGAGGCCCTTTCGATTTTCGGCGGTTTAGGCGCGATTCTGGCTTCGGGCAAGGCCCTCAGCTGGTCAGAAGCAGATAAAGCGCAGGCATGGTCACCATGGCGAGCACAGTCTCCACGGCAATCAGGTTTGCTGCCAGGGGGGCGTCGCCGCCAAGTTCCTTGGCCAGAATGTAGGAACTGGTCGCGGTAGGCGTGGCGGCGCAGATCAGGGCGACGACCAGCGGCATGCCTGTCACGCCCAGCAAGATGCAAAAGCCAACCGCCAGGGCTGGCAGGCCAAGCAGTCTGACCAAAGACCAGCCAAATGTCCGCGGTCCAGCCCGGCGCAGGGCAGACAGGTCCACGCCAGCCCCGGCGGCCAGCAGGCCAAGTGCCAGCGCCGCATCCCCCAGAATACGCAAACTGTCATCCAGCAGGCGCGGCAGGGAAATGCTGGCCGCTGCCAAGACGAGGCCGAGAATACAGGCGATGACGATGGGATTTCTGATCAGAGCAACGAACGGGTTCGGCTTCGGTCCGTGCGGATTTTCTGCATGAGAGATCAGTGCGTAGACGGAGATAATATTGGCGGTCGGGATCATCACAGCTGCGGCAATGGTTACCAGTGCCAATCCCTGTTCCCCGAACAGAAGACTGCCGATGGAGAGGCCAATCATCGTGTTCCAGCGCACATTGGACTGGATGACTGAACCCACGGCCGGGCCGGGCATGTTTGGCATGAACCGACCCAGCAAGCCAAACGCGCCGAGCGTGATCTGCGCCAGGATCAGCGCAGCGGCGAGCCCCCATGGCGCAGTTTCGAACGGGGCATTGGCCAGCGTCCGAACGATCAGGGCCGGGAACAGGACGACATAGGACAGCCGCTCAATGGCCCGCCAGCTTTCGGTCGGGATCCATTTGCGGACAGACAGGATATGTCCGAGCGATACAATCGCGATGACGGGAAGCAGCGCATAGAGAAAGCCGCTCATGGCAGTCGTGCCAGACTATGCAGGGCGTCTTTCAGGATGATCGCGGCGGCTGACGCATCGATTCGCTCGGTCCGGCGGCGACGAGAGATATCGGCAGAGATCATCGTGCGTTCGGCTTCAGCGGTGGAGAGCCGCTCATCCTGAAATAGCAGGGGCACGTCGCGTTTTTGCAGGATGTGCCAGGCCATGGCGCGGACGGACTGAGCGCGCGGCCCCTCGCTGCCATCCATATTGAGGGGCAGGCCCATGACGAGCCCCACGGCGCGCCGGTCATCATAGATGTGGAACAGGCGGTCCAGAACGGGGGCCAGTTTCTTGCCTCGGGGAATGGTCTCCACAGGGCTCGCAATCATGCGCAGCGCATCGGCTGAGGCGACGCCCAGCGTCTTGGTGCCGGGGTCCAGGCCGAGGAGGGCGCCAGTGCGCGGAAAGTCTGCGAGATCGGTTACAGGCATTTGCAGCCCACATAGCGCCTTGAAGCGAGCTTGCCTATGGCGTATTCGAGCCGTTCAAATTGCCGGACTGGAGCCAGACATGAGTGTTACGAAGGATGATGTACGCAAGGTTGCCCGCCTGTCGCGTATCGCCGTGACCGAGGAACATGTGGAAGAACTGACCGGTGAGTTGAATGGCATCATGGGCTGGATCGACCAGTTGAACGAAGTCGATGTAGACGGTGTGGAGCCAATGACCTCTGTCGTCGAGACCAAGCTGCCCATGCGCGAAGATGTCGTTACCGATGGCAACATCCAGGATCAGGTTCTGGCAAATGCTCCGCGTAGCGAAGACGGTTTCTTCGTCGTGCCGAAGGCTGTCGAATAGATCTCAGATCGCTTCTTCAGCGAATTCTTCATAGTCGATCAGAATTTCGGTGCTGGCGGGAATATCCTGTCCCGCGCTGAGCGTGACCGTCTGTGCCTCGCTGTCCACCTCGAAGACGGCGTTCGCCTCCGGGCTGTGATTGCACATGGAGATCAGGCCAAAAGCGATGGCCGCCCGCATCTTTCCCTCAGCATTTTCATCCACATAGAAAACATAGTGATAGAGACGCGTTTTCCGAACGGCTTCCGTGTCTTCCTCGCTGAGGATGAGCATAGGGTAGACGGCGATAACCTGCCCCTTGGAAATGGAAACGGTCGCGAACAGGCCGCGACCGTGAAAAGGGGATTGGCGTACCTCAATCATGGAGGCCTGTATGTTTTCTGACATGCTGTCTTGTAGCATGCCTGTAACGGGCGGCCACTAGTCTTCTTGGGTCTCGCTCGAAGATTCTTCGGCGTCAGCCTTTTCTGCGTCCGGGTTCCATTTGTGGATGGATTTCACCGTACAACGCTGCGTGTCGAACGGACTGTCTGACGGGCTGTCCATGATCTGGGTCGATACGATGATCGAGTCCATGTCGCGCAGGCAGCTGCCGGTCGAATCGAGGCCAATTCTCATGGCATCGTCCAGATTGGTGCATGCGCCCATCACTTCGATCAGGTAATGATCGCGCCCTTCGCGTACGGTCAGCGTGTCGCGGGTATTGTTGCCGAAACTGTCGATTGAGCTGGCAAAGCAGATGCGGTCGACCTCTTCGCCGAGGCGCGGGTCATCGGCATATTTGGCGACACCGCGGGGTGTTTCTTCACCTGCTGGTGTTGAAGCGCAGGCCGCAAGAAGGATGGGCGCTGCGAGTGTGTAGAGTAGGGGGCGCATGGAATCCTCACACATGATCTGATGTTGGAAACAGCCTGCTCCAGGCCGGTTCAACTGACAAGAAGGCTCACGGAGACTTGAACTTTCCCTGCAAGACGTCATAGCAAGCGGTCTGAATTCATAAAGAGCGTGCTCCATGACCGAACTGACCAAGCTGACCCTTGCTGCTGCCCTGGATGGCCTGAAGGCCAAATCCTTTTCTGCGCGCGAGATAACGCAGGATTTCATCCAGGCAATCGAGCAATCGCGTGTCTTGAATGCCTATGTGGTCGAGACGCCTGAAAAGGCGCTGGCCATGGCGGATGCGTCCGATGCGCGCCTGGCCAAGGGCGAGGGCGGCAAGCTGGAAGGCGCGCCGCTCGGCATCAAGGATTTGTACTGCACGGCCGGTGTGCGCACGACGGCGTGCAGCAACATTCTGGGCGAGTTCACACCGACCTATGAGTCGACCGTGACGCAGAACCTCTGGGATCAGGGCGCCGTGATGCTCGGCAAGCTCAACATGGACGAGTTCGCCATGGGCTCATCCAACGAAACCTCCCGCTTCGGCCCGGTGGTAAATCCGTGGCGCCGTAAGGGAGACAATCGCGATCTGACACCGGGTGGCTCTTCCGGTGGCTCTGCGGCGGCGGTGGCGGGCGATCTTTGCCTCGCGGCGACAGCATCAGACACGGGTGGTTCCATCCGCCAGCCCGCTGCCTTTACCGGCACAGTCGGCATCAAGCCGACCTATGGCCGGGCCAGCCGCTATGGCATGGTGGCTTTTGCCTCCTCGCTGGATCAGGCAGGCCCGATTTCCAAGACCGTGGAAGACAGCGCGATCCTGCTGGAAGCCATGTGCAGCCATGATCCGAAGGATTCCACGTCCCTGAACATCGAGACGCCGGACTGGCGCAGCGATGTGGCCAAGGGCGTCAAAGGCATGCGCATCGGCATTCCGAAGGAATACCGCATGGACGGCATGTCCGAGGAAATCGACAAGCTGTGGGATCAGGGCATCGAATGGCTGAAAGCCGCAGGTGCCGAGATTGTCGACATCAGCCTACCGCACACGAAATACGCTCTGCCAGCCTACTATATCGTGGCACCGGCCGAGGCCTCCTCGAACCTGGCCCGCTATGACGGTATGCGCTATGGCGCCCGCGTCGATGGGGACAATCTGGCCAGTACCTATGAAGCCACTCGTGCTGGTGGCTTTGGCGCCGAAGTGCAGCGCCGCCTGATGATCGGCACCTATGTGCTGTCGTCCGGATATTACGATGCCTATTATCTGCGCGCGCAGAAGGTTCGCACCAAGATCCTCAACGACTTTGTCGAGGCCTTTGAAAGCTGCGACGCGATCCTGACGCCGACTTGCCCGTCACCGGCCTTTGCCTTTGGCGAGAAGAGCGGCGATCCGGTCGAGATGTATCTGAATGACGTCTTCACCGTGACGGCGAACCTGGCGGGCCTGCCAGGCATCTCCGTTCCGGCTGGCCTGTCTTCTGGCGGCCTGCCGCTGGGCCTGCAGGTGATTGGCAAGGCGCTCGACGAGGCGGCCTGCTTCCGCGTCGGCGGCGAACTGGAACGTGCAGCCGGCTTCGTGGCAAAGCCTGAAAAGTGGTGGTAGTCTCCGGGGCATGACCCGTTTTCTGACGCTCTTTGGTATTCTTCTCGTTTTCAGCCTCGCTTTGATGTGGGGGATGATGGCGCAATATGGTTACAGCCTGTTCGCTCCAGAAATGCGCGGCATGTTGCTGGTCGCGTTTCTGGTGGCTGCCTATGTTGCTTTCCGCATCACGCGGATCCTGTCGCGCCGCAAGCGCCGTGCAGAAGAGTCAGGCCAGTTAGGCGGGACGACGAAGTCCACACTTTCAGGCATGTTCTCGGGCAAAAGCTCTGCTCAGGCTGCGCGTGAGGCGCGTCTTGCCGCGCGCCGCAAACAGCTGATTGAGGAAGGCAAGCTGGAGGATGACACGCCTCCAGCGCCTGTGGTTGCCGACGAAGAGGATGCTGCCCCGGTGCGTGTCTCACAATCTGCGCCGATCAAGGACCGTATGGCCGCCCGCGCTGAACGCGTGCGCCGCGCCAAGGCCGCTGGAAAGCTGAGCGACGATTAGGCGTTTGAGGGCTTTAGCGCACCAGCGCCCTGTGCGGCAGGTCGGACAACAATCTGCTCTGCCGTTTCTTCTGCTGCATTTCCGCCGGGGCCGCCTTGGTCATCTTCATCATCCTCGTCGCGGGTTGTGATCTTCGACACGAACACGCCGATACCGATGAGACCGCCAATCGGTCCGCATTGCAGGATCATCGCCAGCGCCCAGATCCATGGCATCCCCAGATCCATGTTCTTGAGCGACAATAGCAGGCACATCAGCATGATGGTGCCCACAGCGACCCCAATCGAAAAGCCAAATATCAGATGCTTCAGGAAGCCGCGCACGACGGGCTTTTCCTCTTGGCTGGATGCATCCATCATCATTTTGAAGAGCATTCTAAGGCCCCTTGTTTCCTCCACATGCCTGAATATTCAACGAGATGCGACAAATTGGAAGGGGGCAGGCCAATCCAATGGGATTACCGGCTCGACAGTCGGGGGAGACGGCGGCTAGAAGAGCCGTTGAAACAGACTGTTAGCAGAGAAGAATATGTCAGCGCGCACACCGTATACGATCAAGGGCGAAACCGGCGATTGGGAGCTTGTCATGGGCCTCGAAGTCCATGCCCAGGTTTCTTCCAATGCAAAGCTCTTTTCGGGCGCGTCCACGGCATTCGGTTCTGACCCGAACTGCAACGTCTCCCTCGTGGATGCGGCGATGCCGGGCATGTTGCCGGTCATCAACAAGTTCTGCGTTGAACAGGCGATTCGAACGGGCCTCGGCCTGAAAGCCCAGATCAATACCTGGAGCCGGTTCGACCGAAAGAATTATTTCTATCCTGACCTGCCGCAAGGCTATCAGATCAGCCAGTTCGCCCACCCGATTGTCGGCGAAGGCGAGATCGAAGTGGATGTTGAGCCGGCCCATGGCG
>Ga0070727_10003224_pt1 | contig 15058 bp, 13 predicted proteins | sample tdAd472_FD_66722 | JGI IMG/M metagenome (GOLD analysis project Ga0070727, IMG submission 66722) | Marine sediment microbial communities from the Atlantic coast under amendment with organic carbon and nitrate - tdAd47.2 | ecosystem: Environmental > Aquatic > Marine > Coastal > Sediment | place...
CGATATAGAGCGGGAACAGGAAGAACACGAAACGGCGCCGCACGAACACATAGATGCCGCCGCCATCGGGCAGGCCGTTCTTTGTCAGCGTGATCTTGAATCGGTACGGCCGCCCGGATTCCCCCCACCAGGTATGCCAGCCAAAAAGAATCCACATCGCGTGTCCCTCCAGATATGCGGGAAGCTCTACCGCCTTGGTTAATCAGGGGTTAAAATGTGGCTGTTTCCGGGCCTTGCTTGGGTCAATTCCTTACAAGTTTGCCCAATTTGTTAAGCCCGGCTGGCGCGCTTAGGCGTTTTGCAGGGCGCGTTTGACCGGCGCAAAACTCATCCGGTGATGCGGGCAGGGGCCGTGCAGGGTCAGCGCTGCGGCATGGGCCGCCGTGCCATAGCCCTTGTGTCCGGCAAAGCCATAGGCCGGGAAGGCGGTGTCCATCTCGCGCATCAGGGCGTCCCGCGCCGTCTTCGCCAGAATCGAGGCCGCAGAGATCGCAGGCTCCGTCAGATCGCCCTTCACGATCGCCGTTGCCGGGCAGGGCAGGGCCTTCGGCAGGGCATTGCCATCGATCAGGATCTCTTCCGGCGCAAGGCCAAGGCCCTCAATCGCGCGGACCATCGCCAGGAAAGTCGCCTCGCGAATGTTCAGCCGGTCGATCTCTTCCGGGCTGGCATGGGCGACACACCAGGCCGCCGCCCGCTCGCGGATGATCGGGGCCAGCGCTTCGCGGCGTTTCTCGGTCAGCTTCTTCGAATCGGTCAGGCCCTCGATCGGCCGTGCCGGGTCCAGGATCACCGCGCCCGCCGTCACCGGTCCGGCCCAAGGGCCCCGGCCCGCCTCATCGACGCCCGCCACAAGAAGAAGACTGCCATTCATCTCGCCACAGAAACGCGAGTCGCTCTTGCGCTCCAGCGCGCTCCGCGCTTCAACTGCAGGCATGACACATCCATATCGCATCCAGATGCATGAGACCGGCGGGCCGGAAGTCCTGAAGGTTGAAGAGTTTGAGCCCCGCAAGCCCGGCGCTGGCGAAGTCCTTGTCCGCCAGAGCGCCTCCGGCCTTAATTTCATCGACACCTATCACCGCACCGGGCTGTATCCCGTGCGCCTGCCCTTTACGCCGGGCCAGGAGGGCGCAGGCATTGTGCAGGAAGTGGGCGAGGGCGTTACCCGCCTGAAGCCCGGCGATGCGGTCGCCTATCTCGGTGCTGGCACCTATGCCAGCCACTTCACCGGCCCGGCAGAGCGTATGCTGGCCCTGCCGGCGGAAGTGCCACCGCAAGAGGCTGCTGCCGTTCTGCTGAAAGGCCTGACGGCCTGGGCCCTGCTGTTTGAGGTGCGCGCGATTCAGGCGGGCGAGACGGCGCTGGTCTGGGCTCCGGTCGGCGGCGTCGGCAGCCTGCTTGTGCCATGGGCGGCCAGCCTCGGCGCGCGAGTCATCGCCGTCACCTCGACCGATGAGAAGGCCGAGAAGGCCAGGGCGCTCGGCGCGTCAGACGTGATTGTCGGCTATGAAGGCGTCGCGCGGAAAGTGCGTGATTTGACGGATGGGCGCGGCGTGGATGTCGCCTATGACAGTGTCGGCAAGATCAGCGCGGAAGAAAGCCTGTCCAGCCTGCGCACGGCGGGCTGGTTCGTCACCTATGGTAATGCTTCGGGGCCGGTAGACCCGATCCCGCCGGGGCGGCTCGCGCAAGGCGGATCGCTCGTCATGACGCGGCCGACTTTGTTCAGCTTCATTCAGACCCCGGAAAGCCTCGCCCGCGGCGCCAGCCTGCTCTTCAGTGCCCTGAAGGCCGGAACCATAGAAGCCGACATCGGCCAACGCTTCCCCCTCACAGACGCCGCCAAGGCTCACGAGGCCATAGAAAGCGGCACAACGACAGGCGCAACGATATTAATCCCGTAGGGCGGGTCATGACCCGCCAATAACCCCTCTATCCACGCCCACTTTCACCACAGCACCCTCCCGTCTCCCGCCGCTGAGCATGCGGCGGGTGAGGCGTTCGTAATGGGCGATGAAGTTCCGTACCCAGTCTTTTCGTGCCTCCGGCAAGTCGGCGAGTGTCACGCCCTGGTTCTGCGCTTCCTGCTCGGTTCGCCAGCGCAGTACGCAGTCAAAACCCGGCGCGTCGAAATGACAGAACGCATCCGCCCTGTCCCATAGCGCCGCATAGGGCCCAGCCAGCTGTTCCTCCTGCCAGCGCCGCCAGGCGAGCGCGCCCGGCGCAGCCTCCACCGCGTTTAGCGGAGGCGTCTCCAGAGAGGCAAAATCCGCCAGCACGCCCATCATCCAGCCTTCAACGAGGATCGCATCCGGCCGCGCGGGCAGGGCGCGCCACTCTTCTGTAGGCAGACGGTCATCCCGCCGCTTGTCGAACACCGGCACAGGCACACCCCCACTGCCATGCCGCAGGGCGTCCAGCGTTTGCCCCAGCAGCGCCACATCATGCGTACCGGGCGGGCCGCGAGTTCCACTGAGAGGGTGCACGCTTTCCGACAATCGCGCGCGCTCGGCGCGGGTCAGATAGAAATCATCCAGACTCATGCCGGCAATCCGGTGCGGCGCGCTGTCGATCACGCGCTGCAGCGCCGTGGACTTGCCGATGCCCTGCGCGCCCGACACAAACAGGATCGGTACCGCGCCGCCCGCCTGTGGGATGGCGCGCGCCACAAAGGCGCTCAAATGGTCTGCCATAGTCCGCATTTGGGGCCTTTCAGCGGCTGCCGGGGAAAGGGCTTTCCGGCGAAGATCATAAACTTATCCTACCCCGCGCAAGTTGAGTCTATGCTTACCTCATGTTCGAGATGCACCCCGTAACGCGCCGATGGCTGGAGAAAGCCTGGCCCTTTGTGGCCGGGCTGCTCGCACAGCTGCGCGAGCGTCTGGGGGATGGCAGCGGTCTCGTTCCGTATGCGGTCTACTATGGCGCACGGCGAAAGCTGCGCATTCTGGAATCTCTGGTGCGGCGCATGATCTATCTGCGCGCCATGGAGATTGAGGTGACATGGAGCCCGCCCAAGCCTTCCGCCGGGCAGGCCGCGCGCCGCCCTCATGCTGCGCCGGTCCAGACATCGGCCACGCCGAAAGGGCCGGGCCAATTGGCGACGGCGGATACGTGGCCGCTCTATATACCTGGGCAGCGCAGCTCGATTGATTATAGCGCCCGCCCATCCATCTGGGTGTTCGGCACGCCCCGCGCGCCAGAGCCCGAAGCCCCGCAGATGCCGGAGGAGATGGAGGCAGGTGGCCTGATCCGCCGGCTCGCCCGGCTGGAAGCCTCCTGCGAAGACCCGGAAAAGGCCGCACGCCGCATGGCCTTGTGGCAGGCGCGGCGTGTTCAGGTGATACGGCAAAAGCCATGTCGCACGCATCCGCTGCGCGTCGGGCGACCGCCCGGTTATTGTCGGCGGCTAAGGCGGAAAGACCCGCTACAGGGAAAACTCTATGATGCCTGGTGTTTCTGCCATTGGGCGGACCTGGACGCCTATAAGCCGCCGCCCCGGCCTGCCAGTGGCTAGGGACGCGTCGTCCTGTTTTGCGAAAATGAAAAACCGCCCACCCCGCCTTTTCTGATGGAGCGCGGGGCGGGCGGCGTTGGGCGGGCAAAAGCGGGAAATGCGCGCCGCCCTTCAGGCCTCTGTTTTCTTCCCTGTCGAGGTGCAGAATGCCCTCAGCCCGTGAAGACTGAGTGAGCAAAATCGGTCAGTTTTGAAGGGGCCGGTTCAGCCGAGGCTAACCATGCCTGGGCGGGCCGTCAGTCCGTCACCGGCAGGTCCAGCAGCAGGGCCGGGTCAATATAGAAATCCCCGTCGCGGCTTTTGCTTTCGGGGTTCCGCCACTTCACCGCCCAGTGAAGGTGCGGCCCGGTCGTGCGGCCGGTATTGCCGGTCTTGGCCAGCAGGTCTCCGCGCTGAACCGTATTGCCGGGTGTCACGTCCACTTCGGACAAGTGCATGAAGACAGAGACCAGCCCGTGGCCGTGGTCCAGAAAAACGGTGCCACCTTCATAATAAAGGTCCGGATCGGCCAGGATCACGGTGCCCGCCGCAGGCGCGACCACCTCCGTCCCCACCGGGGCAGCCATGTCATAGCCGCGATGGACCGAGACCTTCTCGCAGGCCTCGCCCGTCACTTTGGAGACGCCGGTATATTTCCGCGTCGGGCCGAACGGCGATGAGGTCGGGGCGTCAGACGGCTTGATAAATCCGGTGCCCGCGCCCGGACCGGGATTGAAGCTGGCAAAGGCGTCCTGCTTCTTCACCCAGCTGCGACCGGCATGGGCCTTCTGCTCTTCAGAGCGGGCATCCACCTTGTCACAGTCAAAGCCGTTGATTTCGCGATACTCATCCTGGCGTTCGGCAATCTTGAGGTCGCCATAAGCGCCGCTCTCATGCGACCAGCCGATTACGCTCGGCGCATCGGTCGACAGGCCGAACTGGGCCGTGCCACTGTCATCGGTGGTGAGCTTTACGCCCGCCACAGTGAAAACGGTATCTGCGGGGCCCTGGCAAATTACCAGCCCGCCTTGGGTCAGCACGCCGCCACACTCGGGCGCAGGCATCTGGGCAGTTTCATCCTTGACCGGGGCTTCTGCCGTGGCGCAGGCTGCGCCCATGGCCGCCAGCGCAAACAGAAGGGCGTGGCGCATCAATCCTCCGCCTGTATCATGCGGGAATTTGCAGCTTCCGCATCCCAATAGGCTTCCTGAAGGTCCACGCTCCAATAGCGCAGCGCGCGGATCGGAATTTTCCGGCCGGTCACCGCGCAGACAACATAATCGCCCGGCGTGATAACTTCGACGTCGGCATCGAGATAGCGAAGGCGCGCTTCGCCGCTTGGGGAAGAGGAACGTGTCAGCATGTCTTCATCATGCCTGATCGTTTGGGCAATGAAAAGATGCTGCGAACATAAAGTTTCTGCTTTGTTCCGCGGAACAAATATGGTACATGCGAGTCAAGACCGGCAATCGGGGGCTTTGCCAAATCAGCCCTCATGGTAGACCTAAGGAGACGACTCATGGCCAAAGCGGCGCTACAACTCGTGGACAAGGATTCAGGCGTGGATAAGCAGAAAGCTCTCGAGACAGCGCTGGGCAATATTGAACGTTCTTTCGGCAAAGGCTCGGTCATGCGCCTTGGCGACAAGAAGGTGATGGATGTTGAGGCCGTCTCAACCGGATCACTGGGGCTCGATATCGCCCTCGGCATTGGCGGACTTCCGAAAGGCCGGATCATTGAGATCTACGGCCCGGAAAGTTCTGGCAAGACAACGCTATCGCTGCACAGCGTGGCAGAGGCCCAGAAGAATGGCGGTGTGTGCGCCTTTATTGATGCAGAGCACGCGCTGGACCCGGTCTATGCCGGCAAGCTGGGCGTTGATCTGGACGATCTCCTCGTGTCGCAGCCTGATACGGGCGAGCAGGCGCTGGAGATTGCTGACACGCTTGTGCGTTCCGGCGCGGTGGACCTTCTGGTCATCGACTCCGTGGCGGCGCTGACCCCGCGGGCCGAACTTGAAGGCGAGATGGGGGATTCCCTGCCGGGCCTGCAGGCGCGTCTGATGAGCCAGGCTCTGCGTAAGCTGACCGGCTCGATTTCCAAGTCTAAATGTATGGTGATCTTCATCAACCAGATCCGGATGAAGATTGGCGTCATGTTCGGCAGCCCGGAGACGACGACCGGTGGTAACGCCTTGAAGTTCTATGCGTCTGTGCGTCTGGACATCCGCCGTATCGGCGCAATCAAGGATCGCGATGAGGTGATCGGCAACCAGACGCGCGTGAAAGTGGTCAAGAACAAGGTCGCCCCGCCTTTCCGGCAGGTCGAGTTCGATATCCTCTATGGTGAAGGCATTTCCAAGACAGGCGAACTGATCGATCTGGGCGTCAAGGCTGATGTCATCGAGAAATCGGGCTCCTGGTACTCCTACAATGGTGAGCGGATCGGCCAGGGCCGTGAGAAGACACGCACCTTCCTGAAGGAAAACCCGGCGATTGCCGATGAGATCGAAGATGCCGTGCGCCGGAATGCCGGGCTTCTGGCGGATGAATTGCTGAATGCCGGCATGGAATCCGAGGAAGACGATACGCCGGACGCTGCGGAAGCCTGATCCCGACCAGACCTTTTTTACGCCGGGCGGCATGGGTTTGCCCGGCGTCATACCTCACTCTCTCACCTGCAAACTGCCCCTTTGTGGTGCCACCTCCTTGGCGTGCCGCAAAGGGGCCTTTATATCGCCATTGTAATATAGGTGCCGGGTGACTCGGTATCAGATCACTGGATTGCAAGGATTTGAGAGCTGCACATGACGAGCGTTAACGATATTCGCGAAGGCTATCTCTCCTTTTTCGAGAAAAAGGGGCACGCGCGCCAGCCTTCCGCGCCGCTCATTCCGCAGAATGACCCGACACTCCTGTTTGTAAATGCAGGTATGGTGCCCTTCAAGAATATCTTCACCGGCGCCGAAACTCCGCCAGCTCCGCGCGCCACTACGTCCCAGAAATGCGTGCGCGCCGGCGGCAAGCATAATGATCTCGACAATGTCGGCTATACGGCTCGTCACCATACATTCTTCGAAATGCTCGGCAATTTCTCTTTTGGCGATTATTTCAAGGATGAAGCGATCGCATTTGCGTGGGAGCTTTGCACCAAGGAATTCGGCCTGGACCCCGCGCGCCTTTTGGTGACCGTCTATGCAGAGGACGATGAAGCGGCCGACATCTGGAAGAAGGTGGCGGGCTTCAATGATTCCAAGATTATACGGATCGGCACGTCCGACAATTTCTGGTCCATGGGCGATACCGGTCCCTGCGGCCCGTGCTCGGAAATCTTCTTCGACCATGGCGAAGATGTCGCCGGTGGCCCTCCCGGCAGTCCGGATGAGGATGGCGACCGGTTTATCGAGATCTGGAATCTGGTCTTCATGCAATTCAATCAGCTGGCAGATGGCACGCGTGAAAACCTGCCCAAGCCGTCCATCGATACGGGTATGGGCCTGGAGCGGATTGCTGCCGTTCTGCAAGGCGTGCACAATAATTATGATATCGATCTGTTCCGTTCACTGATCGCTGCAGAAGAAGACCTTTATGGCGCGAAAGCCGATGGGGACAAGCTCGCATCATTCCGCGTGATTGCGGACCACCTCCGCACAGCGGCCTTCCTGATTTCCGATGGCGTTCTGCCATCCAATGAGGGCCGTGGATATGTGCTGCGCCGCATTATGCGCCGCGCCATGCGTCATGGTCATCTTCTTGGTGCGCGCGAGCCGCTGATGTACAAGCTGACCCCCGCGCTGATCGGGGAGATGGGTAAGGCCTATCCGGAACTTGGCCGCGCGAAGGCTGCCATCGAATCCGCTCTTGAACAGGAAGAGGCCCGGTTCCAGCGCACACTTGGCAATGGACTGTCCCTGCTGGACAAGGAAACGGAAAACATGTCCGCCGGAGACTCCCTGCCGGGGCAGGTCGCCTTCAAACTGTCAGACACTTACGGCTTCCCGCTGGATTTGACGCAGGACATTCTGCGCAGTCGTGACATGACGGTCGATGTGGAGGGCTTTGAGGCTGCGTTGGAGGAGCAGCGCGCCGGCAGCCGTGTTGGCGGTTTCTCCTCAGGAGATCAGGCAACAGAAGAAATCTGGTTCCGCGTGCGGGATGAGGCTGGCCGGACAAATTTCGGCGGCTATTCCGGAACGGAAGGCAAAGGCAAGCTGGTCGCCATCGCGGTTGGTGGCAAGCTGACGGACACGCTTCAGGCCGGCGCCGCAGAGCTCGTCTTCAATGAAACGCCTTTCTATGCTGAATCCGGTGGTCAGTCTGCTGACCATGGCGAGATCGTGTTTGATGGCGGCGCACGCTTTATCGTGCGTGACGTGCAAAAAAGGGCAGGCGATCTACATGTGCATATCGGGGAGCTCGTCTCCGGTGAGGTAAAGGTTGGCGAAACGGCCTCGCTTCATGTCGATGGTGAGCGCCGCAAGGCCATTATGGCCAATCACTCCGCTACGCATTTGATGCATGCTGCGCTACGCAAGGTTCTGGGTGAGCATGTCACGCAGAAAGGCTCTCTCGTTGAGGCTGACCGTTTCCGCTTTGACTTCTCCCACAATGGTCCACTCACTGCGGCCGAAATTGAGGCTGTGGAAGATGAGGTCAATGCTCAGATCCGTGCAAACCTCGAGACGGGCATTCAGGTGACTACCCCGGAAAAGGCCATCGAGGCGGGTGCGCTGGCGCTGTTTGGCGAGAAGTATGGCGATGAAGTCCGTGTGCTGTCCATGGGGACAGGCGATGATAAACGCTATTCGGTGGAGCTTTGCGGCGGCACGCATGTCGAGCGTTCGGGCGACATCGCCGTCTTTGTCATCACGTCCGAAAGCGGCGTGTCCGCTGGCGTGCGTCGGATCGAGGCGGCGACAGGTGCTGAGGCGCTGGCATATCTGAAAGGCCGCGCGCAGATCGCAGCTGATCTGGCCGAGCAGATGAAAGTTCCGCTCAAGGATGTTCCGCGCCGTGTCGCGGCTCTGGGTGATGAGCGTCGTAGCCTGGAGAAGGAGCTGGCCGAAGCCAAGCGCAAGCTGGCCATGGGCGGTGGGGGCTCTGCGCCTGCTGGTCCGGAAGAAATCAATGGTATCAAGCTTCTGGCCCGTGTGGCTGAAGGTGTTGGCGGCAAGGAGCTGCGCACTCTGGTCGATGAGGCCAAGGCGCAGATTGGCTCCGGCATCGTGGCCTTTGTTGGCGTGGCTGATGGCAAGGCAGGCGCGGCCGTGGGTGTGACAAAGGATCTGACCGACAGATTTTCCGCTGTGGATCTGGTCAAGGCGGCTAGCGAGGCGCTGGGCGGTAAGGGCGGCGGAGGCCGTCCGGATATGGCTCAGGCGGGTGGTCCCGATACGGACAAGGCCGAAGAAGCTCTGGAGGCTGTCCGGGATCTGATCAAAGGGTAAGGTGCGTCAACCGCGCCGCGATTGAACGAAGGAGATTTATACGCAGGAAAAAATGAGGCCCGCCCCGGCGGAACGACACGCCCGTGACGGGGCATGCTTTTTTATGCGTGTAGATCTTTTTATTCAATCGGAGGGTTCGGTGAAGACGGCCCAAATAGAAATCCGTCCCTATAGGGCGGAAGATAATGATATTTTGAGCGACATCTGGCTGCGGGCTTCCCGTCTTGTGCATGGCTTTCTACCGGATCAGTATCTGGTGGCACAGCAGGCGCTTGTGGCAAGCATATATCTGCCCGAAGGGGATACGTATGTGGCCGTGCAGAGCGGCAGACCTGTGGGTTTCATTGGCCTCAGAGGGGCTTATGTGGGCGGACTGTTTGTCGACCCTGCCTCGCAACGTAAGGGGACAGGCCGACGCCTGCTGGCCCGTGCCTTTGAGGCCCGCGCGTTCCTCACCCTTGGGGTTTATGCGCTGAATGATCAGGCGCGGCGCTTCTATAAATCCATCGGGTTTGAGGAAGTGGGGCGCAGCGGGACGGATGACCAGGGCATGCCGTTTGAGGTGATCACGCTGCGCTGTGAGCGTGAAGCGGCGCGCCTCTGATACGGGGCTGTACCTCGCACCGGGCATTGGCCCGGTACACGCTGGCAATTGACTTGAGCCACGGGGCGCTTATGTAAGGCCCCGTGGTGATTTGGTCGGTCGGCTTGCAGCCACGTTAAATAAGTTGCTAAAAGGCTGCGCGGTTACTCCGAACACCCTGTTGGCAAGCCTAATGTCGGCCAGAAATGTTCGTGGAGTCTTGCTTATGCCCATTCGAATTCCTGACGGATTGCCCGCCCGTGACGCGCTGGTACGCGAGGGTGTGCAGGTGCTGGATGAGTCCATCGCGACGCGTCAGGATATCCGGCCCATGCAAATCGGCCTGCTAAATCTGATGCCGAACAAAATCGAGACGGAAACGCAAATCGCCCGCCTTGTTGGCGCGACGCCCCTGCAGGTGGAACTGACGCTGGTGCGTATCGGCAGCCATGTGGCGCGAAATACGTCTGAGGAGCATTTGATCTCTTTCTATCACACTTGGGAAGAGGTGAAGGATCGCAAGTTTGACGGCTTCATCATCACCGGCGCGCCGATTGAAAAACTTCCCTATGAGGAGGTTTCCTATTGGGATGAGCTGACGGAGATCTTCGAGTGGACGAAGACGCATGTGCATTCCAGCTTTTTCATCTGCTGGGGCGCGATGGCGGCGGTCAGCTATTTTCATGATGTGCCAAAGCACGTGCTGGAGCATAAGGCCTTTGGTGTTTACCGGCACCATAATCGCAAACCGGAATCGCCTTTCCTTACAGGGTTCTCGGATGATTTTTCCATCTCCGTATCCCGCTGGACTGAAGTGCGCCGGGAGGATCTGCCGAGCGATGGCTCGCTGGATGTTCTGATGGAAAGCGACGAGACGGGGCTTTGCCTGTTGCAGGAAAATCAAGGCAACCGGCTCTATATCTTCAATCACATCGAATATGATTCCACCTCTCTTGAGGCAGAGTATCGACGCGATGTGGCGGCGGGCAAGGATATCTCCGTGCCGGCGAATTACTTCCCTGAGGATGATCCTACACGCACGCCGAAAAATCGCTGGCGGTCTCATGCTTTCCTGCTATTCGGCAACTGGATCAATCAGATGTACCAGACGACGCCGTATAATCTGGAAGATATCGGTACGGAGCAGGCGGGGGACAGTAAGGTTCGCTAGGCTTTATGCTCGCAGGGCCAAAAGGGGTTTGCGGCTGCCCGGTCTGGCATAGGCGGAAAGCGCGGATTGCCAGTCTTCCAAGGTGTATATATCCGTATCCGGCATGTTTGCTTCACGAAGCATGGGCCACAAATTCTGAAACAGGGTTTGCCAGATTTGCGGCGTGATCAGCCCCAGACTTTCGCGCATGTGGAAGCGGGTGTGCGTCTCGCGTGCATGGGCCTCTGCCATGACCGGCTTGCCAGAGAGAAGGCCGTAGCTGACAAAGGCGCCGCCTGCAGGCATGGCATTCAGGATGATGGAGCCAGTCTCACCGCCAAGCGCGTCTAAGGTGAGGTCAGCTTTTTCGGCGGCGGCCCTGATGCGGCTGGCATCGACAAGCGAAACAGGTTCCACGCCCATTGCCTCCAGCTCTGCCTTGCGGCTATCGGAGCGGTAGACGCCGGTAACACTCCGTGCGCCGTCTCTCCAGGCCCATTGGGCCAGCAGGCTGGCGCAGGTGGAGCCCGCCCCGGTCAGCAGGACGTGACGGTCTTTGACGGGCCATGCCTTCAACATCAAATGTACCGCAAGCGGATTAATGTAGGCGCGCGCCGCCAGAACATCCGGGATGTCATCCGGCACCGGAATCGCGAGGGCCGGGGCGGCATCGATATGTGTTTGCCATGTGCCATTCCCGCGCAGGGGCAGGACGCGCCGGCCGATCAGATGCTGATATGCCGCCGGCGCATCGGCCACATGACCAACGCCTTCATAGCCTGCGACTTGGGGTGGCTGCACGCGGTGGCGATAGGCGCCGGTAATCGGGATCAGGTCCGATGGGTTAACCGGCGCCAGCCGCATTTCAACGCGCAGCGCCCCCTCCGGACGCGGGCCAAGCGGCGCGCTCTCCAGAGACAAGCAGTCTTGCGGCGGGCCAAAATTTCGATACCAGAGGGCGCGATGTTCCATGCGCCGGGTGTAGCTGCCTGCCGAGGGGAAACCAAGCCGGTCTTTCCTAAGTGGTCAGTTTCGCCTGGCGCGTTGTTTTAGAGGGGCTGGCCCTCCGTCTTGGGTGTGGCCCGAAACAGGGAGAGTAAAATCGGGATGGCCAGGCAGACGATCAGCATGTCCGAGATCGGGAAGGCATACCAGATGGCCTGTGCGCCTGCGGTCGCCGCCAGGGCCGCGATCAGGACAGGCAGCAGCAGAAAGGATTTTGTCAGCGTCAGAAGGGCGGCCTTTTCCGGGCGACCAATTGCCTGGCAATAGAGGGCGAGTACCAGAATGGGTCCGGTCAGGAAATAGATCGCGGCCATGTAGCGGAGAATGCTCGCGACCTGGGTCATGACAGCTTCGTCCTGAATGAACAGCCCTGCTATGGAGTGCCCGGCAAACTGGAATAGCAATTCCATGCCGATGCAATAGACAAAGCCGGTCAGTATGGCAAACTTCAAAGCGCTCTGTGCACGACTTATTTGATCGGCGCCCCAATTATTCCCGGCGACACTTTGCAAGGCCAGGGCAAAGGCCATGTTAGGCAGGAAAGCAAACCCCATGACACGCGTCACGATGCCATAGGCGGCAATCGTATCGGCATAGGCTTCAGTCGCGGTCAGCCGCAAGGCGAGGATCACGCAGAAGGAAACAAGCGCCATGCCGATGAAGCTGAGGCTGAGCGGCGCGCCGAGGGCAAGGATGTTCGCCCAGCCTCCTCTCCAGCTTTTGGTGAGCAGGCTGGAGATGGGAAGCGTACCCATCCCGCTTGCGCGGAGGAACAGGAGCAGGCCGAGCCCCGCGCCCTGCGCCAGCACAGTGCCCCAGGCTGAGCCTGCAACGCCCATATTCAGCTGTCTGATCAAGATATAGTTCAAGACAATGTTCGCGAAAGTCACGCCCACCGATAGCAGGGCCACCAGTCCGGCGCGGCCTTCATTACGCCAGGTGTCTGCGTGCAGACCGAGGGCAAACTGAAGTGGTGTGCCGGCGACCGTGATGCCAAGATAGACAAGTGCCATCTGTGCGACGCGCTCGTTTTGGGCCGCGAGCTGTTCCATCAGACCGGGCCCAAGGCAGGCGAAGATCAGTATCGTGATGGCTGACAGGGCAAGGGCCAGGCCATGGGCGCGCGCGAACGTGGAACCTGCCGCGTCAGTCTCCCCCGCGCCGAGCTGGCGTGCGAGGAGACTGGACATGCCGCCGCTGACAAGTGCCGACATGGCAATCAGAACCATGATGACCGGGAAAGCGAGGCCAATGGCCGTCATCGCGTCTGCGCCCACGAATTGGCCCAGAAAGGCGGCATCAATGATGTTTTGCAGGCCGTTCATCAGCATGATCAGCATCATGGGCAAGGCGTTTGCCATGAAGACGCGCAGCGGCGGCTGGTGCAGAAATGTATTATCGGGTGATGGTCTCAAAGACATCACTCACTCCTCAAGAGCGCATTCCGATCATGATGGGGGCCTGCATTGCCCACCGCCGAAATGCTTCGAGGGTGAGGGAGGGGAGATCATCTTGTGACTGAACTTCACCGGGACATATGTCTGCAGGCGGCAGGTGTTCAGAACCTTCGCTGGGCCAGTAGGCCGGAACGTGGGGGATGTCAATTGGGGACCGGAGAGATCTTTCGCGGGTGTTCAATCATTTATTGACGGGAATGGCTCTCGTCTCCGTGACGAGCTAAGCTCGGCCTCGGTCAAGCGGAGGAGGGGGGGGCGGCATGCTCAGGACCCCGCCGCAATTTGGCTCTGGGTCTCGGTCGGTCAGACCTTGAACGTCTCCATTCCGCCATCCAACAGTCTTAAAAGCTCATCTGAAACGGGCGATGGCTTGCTTATGTCGAATACATGAAGATCAATTCCAATATCAGCGACTGGCCTGACCAATATCTCGGCATTCTCAGCCTCGAAAAAATACACGTCTCTGCCCAATTCAGCCGGAGCGCCAAAACACTGGCAAGCTTCGGCAAAAAACGCCTCTGCATCAGAGGAGTCCGAACTCAGGGCACGACCTGCCTTCGTCAATTTTTGTCCGAAGAAGCGCAAGGCGAAGGAAATGAGGCTGAGATCGCCATATGGGCTACGCGTGAGCTCTTGCTTCCCCTTGACCCTATGCAGCGAATAGTTTGCTGTTGGACAGGGCGAATATGCTTGCTGCGACGCCAGAATTGAAAAGTATGATCGAAAACTTCGAGTTTCCATAAAAGTGAGCCCTTCATACAAAGGGTCGATGTCGTTCAAATCCCTTAACTCCAAGCGATACTGGCAGGGATCCGTTGGCTTCAGTTTTCCTTTCTCACCGGCCAGCGCCTCGAAAACTTCGCTGGCAGCGACATCTGCGATGAACCTCAAAAACGATTTAACCTCTTGCCCCAGCGGAGCTTTGAAAACGGTTTCTGCCTTATGCCAAATCTCTGCACGCTTGTGGCTTGCGGATATCGTAACCCCGTATTTTGCCTCCACCATGTCATGTAGCGCATTGAAATGTCCGTCATGATCATCTGCGCCCAGGCCCGTAAAATAACCCACTGAAAAGCACCTTGTTGCTGCGTTGCGTTTGGTTCAAGCCGAGCGATTATCCGCTGTTTTCATTGCTCGGACTTCAGGAGCTTTCCAAACGACATATGTATCTTGCGATCTCTATCGGACATCGTGTCGCCTTTGCGCCAAGTGGATACGCGCATGGTTTTCGTTGGACCCACGGAGACCGTAGTCACATGGATATAGGATATGCCATCCCGAGACACGCGTGCTGCGTATACGACGTTTCCAGACGGCAGCCTTCCTATCTTCAAAACAGCGAAGTCGTCGGTTTTTTCTCTGTCTGAATTGGATATGATACGCGCTGCGCGCTCGCTGTCCCAGCCGTCATTTGTTCCCCCATCATAAAATATTACGCTAGCGGCAAAATCCTCCGGGGTGTTGTAGAAGGTGTGCGTATCCCCCTCGGCTTTACGCAACTCCCATGGCGTACCGTCGACACATATCGACATACCCAGTGGCTTGTTGAGAGGCGTACAAGCTAAAGCAGATTGTAAGGGCAGGCATAGACAGCACGCAGTGAACGCTAGCTTCGGAAGGCAGGTTTTCTCGACTATTGAGTTCAAAAAAAACATTTTAGGTGACGTACATTGCACAAAACCGAAGAACAGCTTGAGGCGCCGGAGTATCATCATCGTGACGCCCCGGCAATTTGTGTTGGTGTTTGGCACATCATCCACGATGTCCGCTCGTCCGCGCGCATTATGCACGTTTCTCCCCGGATTGGGGATTTGGAAAAGCGTAATGAAAACATGGTCGGAGTGAGAGGATTCGAACCTCCGGCCCCTGCCTCCCGAAGACAGTGCTCTACCAGGCTGAGCTACACTCCGTGCCGAAG
>Ga0070727_10003225_pt1 | contig 15057 bp, 9 predicted proteins | sample tdAd472_FD_66722 | JGI IMG/M metagenome (GOLD analysis project Ga0070727, IMG submission 66722) | Marine sediment microbial communities from the Atlantic coast under amendment with organic carbon and nitrate - tdAd47.2 | ecosystem: Environmental > Aquatic > Marine > Coastal > Sediment | place...
TGCGACCCATCCGGGCAATCCAGCCAAGCGGTGCAGCAAGGATGCGGAACATCTCAAGAAAGGTCGGAAACAGCCCGTCGCGATAAAAGGCCAAAGTCGCCAGCTTTGCGGTGTCAATGCCGTGCGCCTTGGCGAAATACGCGATGAGTGCATCGGAATCGTCCATGAATTCACCCGGCGCGATCTCGACCACGGGAAAGGTATGGGCATGCCCGATGCGATCCCGCAGAGCAGCCTTGTCGGCGCCGTGACCGGGCGCCAGAACATCGAGCACGTTGAAGGCGACATGATCCTCCAACCCGGCCTCGGTCACGAACAGGCGAAATTTGAAGGAAAAAGGGCAATTGGTCTTAACATGCGCCTGAGCTTTGAACGCAGCCATCGGCATCTCCTGTTCCTGTTTCGACCAGAATAGCGCAGATGGCGCGGGATTGCAGCCGTGAACACGCGGCGCACCGGGCGGGGGGCTGCATTCAAATCTTTTGCCGCCGGCCCGGCAAGACAAGGGCCGCGCCCTCGATGGGAAAGATGGGCGCGTCCGGGCGATGCCGGGCGGGCTTTGGTGTTTTGAAGTTCCAAACGCCTAATTGCGATGAACAGGCTCTCCCCGATGGGATGTCCCTTTATCATGCAGGGACGCCACCGCATCATTAAGTTCTTTTAAGGCTTCTTCGTTGTATGTCGCCCTTGTGGTGACTCGGCGCCCCTTCCGCACACTCTTTCCCCGTGACACCGTCGTTCCGGCCCGGCCGCCGCTGGACCGGCCCTTGCGGCTTGCAACCTCCTCGACCGCGGCGTCTACTGCGGATTGCCGTGCCAGCGGGTCGTCCGCCACGGCCAGTTCCACGGCTTCCAGCCGTTTGACCTCGTCCCGCAGGCGCGCGGCCTCTTCAAATTCCAGGTTTTCGGCGGCTTTCAGCATGTCGGCCCTGAGCCCGTCCAGATGCGCCCGCAGATTCGCGCCGACCAGCGGTTTCTCGACCTTGGCCGTGATCCGCGACTGATCCGTATCGCCATCGTACAGGCCGGACAGCACGTCATCGACATTCTTGCGGATTGTCTCGGGCGTGATGCTGTGCTCCTCGTTATAGGCCAGCTGTTTTTCGCGGCGCCGATTGGTCTCGGCCAGCGCGCGCTCCATCGAGCCGGTGATCCGGTCGGCATACATGATCACCCGTCCGTCCGCGTTCCGCGCAGCCCGTCCGATGGTCTGAATGAGGGAGGTTTCGGAACGCAAGAACCCCTCTTTGTCCGCGTCCAGAATGGCCACCAGCCCACATTCCGGGATATCCAGCCCCTCGCGCAAGAGGTTGATCCCGATCAGCACGTCAAACGCGCCAAGTCGAAGGTCGCGCAGGATTTCGATCCGTTCCAGCGTGTCGATATCACTGTGCATATAGCGCACGCGGATCCCCTGTTCGTGCATGTATTCGGTCAGATCCTCGGCCATGCGTTTGGTCAGCGTGGTGACCAATGTGCGATACCCGGCGGCGGCGACTTTGCGGACCTCATCCAGCAGATCATCGACCTGCATTTCCACGGGGCGGATTTCCACGGGCGGGTCCAACAGGCCGGTCGGGCGGATCACCTGTTCGGCAAAAACCCCGCCCGATTGCTCCATCTCCCAGTTTTGCGGGGTGGCGGACACAAAGACCGATTGCGGGCGCATGGCGTCCCATTCTTCAAATTTGAGCGGGCGGTTGTCCATGCAGGAAGGCAGGCGGAACCCATGCTCGGCCAGCGTGAACTTGCGCCGGTGGTCGCCCTTGTACATGCCACCGATCTGCGGCACCGAGACATGGCTTTCATCGGCAAAGACGATCGCATTGTCGGGAATATATTCAAACAGGGTCGGCGGCGGCTCCCCCGGCGCGCGGCCGGTCAGATAGCGTGAGTAATTCTCGATCCCGTTGCAGTGACCGGTCGCTTCCAGCATCTCGAGATCGAAATTGGTGCGCTGCTCGATCCGCTGTGCCTCAAGCAATTTCCCCTCGGATTCAAATTGTTTCAGGCGGATCTTCAACTCGGCACGGATAGAATTGATGGCCTGTTTCAAGGTCGGCTTCGGGATCACGTAATGCGAGTTCGCATAGACCCGGATCTTTTCCAGATTGTCGGTCTTTGCGCCGGTAAGCGTGTCGAATTCCGTAATTGTTTCAAGTTCTTCCCCGAAGAAGCTCAAGCGCCAGCCGCGGTCGTCCAAATGGGCCGGCCAGATTTCCAGGGAATCGCCCCGGACCCGGAAACTGCCGCGCTGGAACGCGTTGTCATTGCGCCGGTATTGCTGGGCGACGAGGTCCTGCATCACCCGCCGCTGGTCGTATTCCTTGCCGATTTCCAGTTTTTGGGTCATGGCGCCATAGGTTTCGACGCTGCCGATGCCGTAGATGCAGCTGACCGAAGCGACGATGATCACGTCGTCGCGCTCCAGCAGGGCGCGGGTCGCGGAATGGCGCATGCGGTCGATCTGGTCGTTGATCTGGCTTTCTTTCTCGATATAGGTGTCGCTGCGCGCGACATAGGCCTCGGGCTGGTAGTAATCGTAGAAACTGACGAAATATTCGACCGCATTGTCCGGGAAGAACCCTTTGAACTCACCATAAAGCTGGGCGGCGAGGGTCTTGTTCGGGGCCAGAATGATGGCGGGACGTTGTGTCGCCTCGATAATCTTGGCCATGGTAAAGGTCTTGCCGGTTCCGGTGGCGCCCAGCAACACCTGATTCTGCTCGCCCGAAGTGATCCCGCCGACCAGCTCGGCGATGGCGGTTGGCTGGTCTCCCGCTGGCGAGAACGGGGCGTGCAACACCAGTTCCTGCCCGCCTTCCAGTTTCGGCGCGCGGGTCGGGTTGTGGTCCGGAAGCGGGTCTGACATGGGCGATTCCCTCAAGGTTCGGTTTAAGATGACCCCTTTTTGTTCTTATGCAACCCCGCTTGCCAAATCCGACCCGCCAAGGCAGGTTGCCCGCAGACCCGTGCCTGCAAATATAGGAACCTCACATGGCTGATATCCCGCATTTGGACCAGTTCGACGCGCTGATGCGGGCGCGCCATTCCTGCCGTGGCTTTTTGGCCGATCCGGTGCCCGATGCGCAGATCGCCGAGATCGTCGCGACCGCCCAGAAATCGCCAAGCTGGTGCAATGCACAGCCCTGGCAGGCGATCATCACGCGGGGTGCTGCGACCGAGGCATTTCGAGATGTGATGCTGGATGCGTTTGAGACAGGCTCGGCATCGTCGGATATTCCTTTTCCCGCCGCCTATGAGGGGCGATACCAGACCCGTCGGCGGGTCTGTGGGTTTCAGCTTTACGAGGCGGTGGGGGTCGAACGGGGCGACCGGCCGGCCTATGCGCGTCAGATGCGGGAGAATTACAGATTTTTCGGAGCGCCGCATGTGGCTGTGATCACAGGTGACCGGACGCTTGGGGAATACGGTATTCTTGATTGCGGCGGGTTCGTAACGGCGTTTCTGCTGGCGGCGGAGGCAGCCGGGGTGGCGACGATCCCGCAGGCGGCGATCGCTGGCTATTCGGATATTGTGCGGGCGCATTTTGACCTGCCCGACGATCGGATCGTGGTCTGCGCCATCTCATTTGGATATCGCGACCGGGATCATCCGGCGAATAGCTTTCGCACTGAACGCGCGTCCCTGGATGAGGTGATCGACTGGCGCTGACAGGGTGGGCTTGCGGCGCGGATGCCGGCATCCGCCTGCCACAGCTAGTCGCCGGATGTGATCTGAATTTCCTGCTGAAGGTCGCCGGTTTTTCTGTTGAATATCAGAATCCTGTCGTCCTTTGTTACCACCGCATACCATTCAGCGCTTTGGGTGAAACTTGCCGCTGCGCTGCCGTCCGGCAAAGTGATCACCTCGGGCAGAGGCACCGGGTCTTCGGTCACTTTCACGACATTCGGCACCCGGATGACAATCAGCACGATGATGGTTAAAAGCCCAAGGATCATCGACGCCGTCAGGATGGTGACGAGGATTCGCAGGAATTTCAGATTGCCGGGCAAGCCGGGATCACTGGATGGATCGGACATGGAAACGCCTCAGGTTGAAATCGAAATCGCGGAAGGACCCGTTGAACGTCTTGATAAGGCGTTGGCGACCCATGCGCCAGAGGGGGTGGGCCTGTCGCGATCACGTCTTGGCAAATTGATCGAAGCCGGGGCAGTGTCACGTGCCGATGGTGCCCTGGCCCGGATGAAGACCAAGGCGCGGCCCGGCGAGGTCTGGATCGTGTCCCTGCCGCCGGCCGAACCGGTGGATGCCAGCCCCGAAGCGATCCCACTGGACGTGGTCTATGAGGATGCCGATCTGATCGTCATCAACAAGCCCGCCGGCATGGTGGTGCATCCCGCCCCCGGTGCTGCGCGAGGGACCCTGGTCAACGCCTTGTTGTACCATTGCGGCGACAGCCTGTCGGGCATCGGTGGTGAGAAACGTCCCGGCATTGTCCATCGGATCGACAAGGACACGACCGGGCTTCTTGTGGTGGCGAAATCCGATCTCGCGCATCAGGGTCTGGCGGCGCAATTTGCCCGCCATGATGTCGAACGGTTGTACCACGCAATCTGCTACGGCGTGCCAAGCCGCGCCGATCCCCGTCTGGCAGGCGTTGCCGGTGTCGCCTTTGAAGAGGGCAATGTCATTCGGATCTCGGGCAATCTGGCGCGGCACAAGACCGATCGCAAGAAACAGGCGGTGGTCGTAAATACCGGGCGCCACGCGATCACGCGCCTTCGGGTCGACCGGGGGTTTGGCGGGGCGGCGGCGCTGGTCTCGTGCTGGTTGGAAACCGGCCGCACGCACCAGATCCGGGTGCACATGACCCATGCAGGACATGCGCTGATCGGGGATCAAACCTATGGCAGCCGCCGGAAAATTGCCAAAGGGGCGATCTCGGAGACGGCGGCAGAGATGATTGTCGATTTCCCGCGTCAGGCCCTTCATGCCGCAACATTGGGTTTTTCCCACCCGATCAGTGGCGAAAAATTGCGGTTTTCTGCGGAAATGCCGGGTGATATGGCCGGATTGCTGGCCGCTTTAGGGGAAAGTTAACACATCTCTCTTGAAAGACGGTCCTGCCGCTCTATCTATGATATGTAAACGATATTTACATCACGTTCGAAGGGTCGAAAATGAGCTATGCAAGCCTCCCGGCGCCGTCGCCGGAACAAGGTCTGAACCGGTATATGCAGGAAATCCGCAAGTTCCCCATGCTGGAACCCGGGGAGGAGTTCATGCTGGCCAAACGCTGGGTCGATCATGAGGATAGCGGCGCGGCCCATAAGCTGGTCACCTCGCATCTGCGGCTGGCGGCCAAGATCGCCATGGGTTATCGCGGTTACGGATTGCCCACGGCCGAAGTGATCTCGGAAGCCAATGTCGGGCTCATGCAGGCGGTTAAACGGTTCGACCCGGACAAGGGGTTTCGCCTGGCGACCTATGCAATGTGGTGGATCAGGGCCTCGATCCAGGAATATATCCTGCGATCCTGGAGCCTTGTGAAAATGGGGACGACCAGCGCTCAGAAGAAACTGTTTTTCAACCTCCGCAAGGCCAAGAACCGGATCGGCGCGCTGGAAACCGGTGACCTGAGGCCCGAAAATGTCGCCCGGATCGCCAATGACCTTGGCGTGACCGAGCAAGAGGTCGTCTCGATGAACCGGCGGATGTCGGGCGGGGATGCCTCGCTCAACGCCCAGGTCCAGACCGATGGTGAAGGCGCCACCGAATGGCAGGACTGGTTGGAGGATGAAGACGCCGATCAGGCCCAGGATTATGCCGAGCGTCAGGAACTGGATGCCCGCCGCGAGCTTTTGATGGAGGCGCTTTCGGACCTGAATGATCGCGAACGGGACATCCTGACCAAGCGCAAGCTGGAGGACCGCCCCGCGACGCTGGAGGAGTTGTCCGGCAATTACGGTGTCAGCCGTGAGCGGATCCGCCAGATCGAGGTGCGGGCCTTTGAGAAACTGCAACTGAAAATGCGCGAACTCGCCGCCGACAAAGGAATGTTGGCAGGTGCCTGAGACAGAAGGATATTCGACGATGGATGAACAAGTGGAACACGGGGAATACGCCAAGCCGGACGGTATCTGGCTGCGCGGGTTTTACATGATCCTGTTCGCGATCTTTTTCGCGCTGGCTGAAACCCTGCTTGGGGTTCTGGCACTCGTCCAGTTCTTCTGGATGTTGTTCAAAAAGGAAAAGAACCGCGCGATCGTGGATTTCGGTCGTTCGCTGGGCCTTTGGATGCGCGATGTCGCGGCTTTTCAAACCGGTGTGTCGGATGAAAAACCCTTTCCGTGGACAGGGTGGCCAAAGGCAGAGTAGGCAGGTTTCGAGGATCGCAACAATTTTTTGCAAATGCAGGGGATTGGTGGCATAATCGCCAGCAATAACAAGAGCAGAAAAAAGTGCAGGCAGGCACATGTGCGATCCTCTAACGCAGTTGGCCATCATCCATGGCGCCGACAAGTTCGGCTGGCATGACTATACCCCCCATTATTTCCGGCTGTTCGAGCCTTTGCGGGCGCGGGCAAGAAACGTGCTTGAGATTGGCGTGGGCGGGTATCAGGACCGCGATCGTGGCGGCGAGTCTCTGGCGATCTGGCGGGATTTCTTCTTTGAAGCGGATGTGACCGGGATCGACCTATCGCCGAAAGATCTGGATCTGGGCCCGCGGGTAAAGATCTTCCGCGGCAATCAGGTGGACCGGCCATTCCTGGACGAGATCGCGGCGCGACGCGGCCCGTTCGAGATTATTCTCGATGATGGCAGTCATCAAAATATTCATATTATTCAGACGTTTAAGGCGCTTTTGTCCAAGGTTGCGCCCGGCGGCATCTATGTCGCCGAGGATTTGCAGACGGCACATTTCCCCCGCTATGGCGGCTCGCTTGAGCTTGAAGCGCCAAACGCGCTTGGTTTTTTTGCACGCCTGTTTCGCCAGCTGATCCAAAACCGTGCCAATGCCGGGATCGCAGCGATGGAGCGTTTTCACAACATCGTGGCGGTACATAAACAAGGCCCTGGCCAGCCGCCGATCCTGCCCGATGATGAAGCGGCGGAAAACTGGTTATGTCTGGGCGCCGCGCCGCCGCCACCGATGGCCTGGGACGTGGCCACGGGCAAGGCTTCCGGGACGGAGGATCTGTCAAAGCTGGTGCGCAAGCGGGCGCCGGACGGGATCTCAATCACGGGCGATCATCCGATTTTGGCCGATGACGACGGGCTTGCCGCCTTGCTCCGCGCGGTGCCGAAAGACGGGTATCTTGTGATTGAACAGGCCGGCACCTTGCCGGATGACCGGATCGCCGAATTGTCGCGGCTGTTCGTTCAGCTCGACCACCGCGAAATCGCGATTTTCTATCCCGAGGCGGCGATTGATCCGCTGGCGCGGGACATCCTGTCGTTGAAGGTCGGTGCGGGCCGGGTTGTGATTTGCAAAGGCGATAACAGCTATCCGTCGAATATGGCCTTTGATTTCGATCATCCCCGCGTCGCGGCCGCGTTGGAGATGATGGAGGCGATCGTGCTGGAAGATGGCACTGAGACCGGATTGATCCAGATGGCCGATTTGTTGAACCGCAAGGGGGATGCCCACCGGGCGGAGAGGATCTATCAGCGGTTGGAGGAGATCGGCGCCAGCAGCCGGACCTATGTCGCCCATGCTTCGCGCCGGTTGCGGCAGGCGGGCGATTGGCAGAAAAGCCGTGAATTGCTGTTGTCGGCGGTGGCGAATTACCCTGATGATGCGCGGGTTCTAAGCCAGCTTGGCTCAGTCTATGCCGGGCTGAAAGACTGGAACCGGGCGGAACGTGAGTTTCATCGTGCCGTTCAATGCGCCCCGGATGATGCGGTGATCCGGACCCAATATGCCTCGGCCCTGTCCCAACTTGGCCGGTTTGAAGAGGCCGTGAACCATGCCGCTGAGGCCGCGAAACTCCAGCCCAAACATGCCGCCAAAGTGGCGCAGCTTGGCCGCTTCATGAGCCAGGCCGGGCGCTTTGATGAAGCGGTGGAGATTTTGCGCCGTGCGGCGGATCTGGACCCGGAAAATGCTTCGATCTTCCGCAGCCTGTCGGGGGCTTATTTTGAACTGGGAGAGCGTGGCGCGGCGGAGCAGGCGCTGGCAAAGGCGATTGCGCTCAGGCCTGAAGCGGCGGAGTTCACCCGGTGGAAACAGCATCTGGAAACGGCCTGAACGGCGCAAAGATCATCGAAACGAGTCGCTGATCGGGAAATAGTCGCTTGATATGTATGAATAAAAAGAAAAGCAGGCCTCTCTGAGGCCTGCTTTTTTCCTGTCGTCGATCCGGGCTATGGCGCGGTTTGGCGTATCAGCCCCGCGACCACCAGCCGCGTCGTTTCGACTTTTTCGGGGCCGGTTCGGCACCGGCGGTTTCCAGCACCGGCTCAGGCTCCGGCTGTGGCTCCGGTTCCGGGACCGCTTCGGCAACGGGCTCCGGCTCGACCTCTTGGACCTCGTCGACAGCTATCGCCTCGGCTTTTGTACTGTCCGCTGTCAGGGCGGGCGCCTCGGAACCCTCGGTTTGCGCGACTTCGGTCACCACAGGAGCTTCGGCTTGCGTTGCCTCATCACCGGTCGCTTCGGCGGGGGCCTCAGCCTCGGCGGCAGGCTCTGCTTTCGGCTTGCGTGTCCGGGTCCGGCTGGCCCGCTTTTTCTTCGGTTTTGCCTCAGCCGTGTCGCCATCGGGCTTGGTTGTATCCTCGGCGGTGTCTGCGGCTTCCGGGGGCGTCTCTGCCGGGGCGTCGGCGTCGGAGGTTTCCGCTGCGTTCTCGCCATTGTCGCCGTCGGTCTCAGATCCGTTCTGATCGCCGTTATTGGAACGGCCACGCCCGCCGCGCCGCCGGCGCCGGCGGCGACGCTTTTTCGGCTGTTCGTCCGCGCCTTCGGCCTCGTCCTCGACCTCAGCGGCCACGTCTTCGGCCTTCTCGGCGGGTGTGTCCATAACGACGCTTTCCAGCGAGACGACACCCGCGGTTGCTTCGGGCACGATCCGGGTCGCGGTCTTGAACTTGTCGATCGTATATTCCGGGCTGATCAGATGCGGGCTTGCCTCAATGCGGATCGACAGGCCGTAACGGGCCTCGATCATGGCGATATGCTCGCGCTTCTGGTTCAGCATGTAATTGGCGATGGCGATGGGTGCGGTGATCAGCACCTCTTTGGAGCGGCGGCGCACGCCTTCCTCTTCCACTTCCCGCAGGATCGACAGGGCCAGATTGTCATCGGAGCGCGTCAGACCGGTGCCGTGGCAATGCGGGCAGGGCTGGGTGGTCATCTCGATCATGCCGGGGCGCAGTCGCTGGCGCGACATTTCCATCAGACCAAAGCCGGAGATTCGACCGACCTGGATCCGGGCCCGGTCGGTTTTCAACTTGTCCTTGATGCGCTTTTCGACGGCGGCGTTGTTGCGCCGCTCTTCCATATCGATGAAGTCGATGACGATCAGACCGGCAAGATCTCGCAGCCTGAGTTGGCGGGCCACTTCTTCGGCGGCTTCGAGATTGGTTTTCAGCGCGGTGTCTTCGATCGAACTTTCTTTGGTCGCCCGACCGGAGTTCACGTCAATGGCAACCAGCGCCTCGGTCACACCGATCACGATATATCCGCCAGAGCGCAGCTGAACCGTCGGGTTGAACATGCCCGAGAGATAGCTTTCCACCTGGAAACGCGCGAAAAGCGGCATGGCGTCGGTATAGAGTTTCACGTTCTTCGCGTGGGACGGCATGAGCATTTTCATGTAGTCCTTGGCAGTCCGATAACCGATTTCGCCCTCGATCAGAACCTCGTCGATCTCTTTGTTGTAAAGATCGCGGATCGAGCGTTTGATCAGGCTGCCTTCTTCATAGATTGGCGAAGGGGCGATGGATTTCAGCGTCAGGTCGCGGACCTGCTCCCATTGCCGCAACAGGTAATCATAGTCGCGCTTGATCTCGGCTTTGGTGCGTTTGGCACCGGCTGTGCGCACGATCAGACCGGCGCCCTGCGGCACCTCGATCGCACCGGCGATCTCTTTCAGACGTTTTCGGTCGGGGGCGTTGGTGATTTTGCGGGAAATACCGCCGCCACGGGCCGTGTTGGGCATCAAAACGCAATACCGGCCGGCCAGAGACAGATACGTGGTCAGCGCCGCGCCTTTGTTGCCGCGTTCTTCCTTGACGACCTGGATCAGTAGGATCTGGCGAACCTTGATGACTTCTTGGATCTTGTACTTGCGGGGCCGGGGCTTTCGGCGGGGCCGGATGTCCTCGGCCTCGTCTTCCTGGGCAACGGATTCGATGGAGGGATCACGGGCGCCGGCATCGGGGCTGCCGCCTTCGTCCTCCTCCTCTTGTTCGCTGGCGTCGGCTTCATCGGGCGCGGCAGCAGCTTCCGTGCCGCTGTCTTCCTGGGTGTCGGTCTCAGCCTCAGGTGCTCCATCCGCTTCGGCGGGCGCCTCAACGGCCTTGGCCTCGGCATCTTCGGCCGCCGGAGAGGTTTCTCCATCGTCGGACGCGCCGAAATCGGTCACGGGTTCATTGGCGTCGGTCTCGTCCAGGTCGACGACATCCATGCCAGCGATATCGCCGGTCACCTTGTCATCGCTTGGCGCGGACTCGGCCACGGTTTTCTTGCGGCTGCGACGCCGGCGTTTCGGCTTTTCCTCGTTTTCTTCGGCAGCCTGGGCTTCGGCATAGGCCTGTTCTTCGGCCAGCAGAGCTTCGCGGTCGGCGACCGGAATCTGATAGTAATCCAGGTGGATTTCCGAGAAAGCAAGGAAGCCGTGGCGGTTGCCGCCGTAATCCACGAAAGCAGCCTGTAACGAGGGTTCGACCCGCGTGACCTTGGCTAGATAGATATTGCCGGCAAGCTGGCGTTTGTTGACCGATTCAAAATCAAATTCCTCGACCTTGTTTCCGTCGACCACCACGACCCGGGTCTCTTCCGGGTGGGTGGCATCGATAAGCATTTTCTTAGACATGATGTTCCAAAGGACCAGTCGGGCCGCCGGTTGGGCCGCCGCAAGGGTCCGATTGTTCTGGCAAGGGGATTCGCGACGCAGAAAAGCGGGCCGGTCAAGCCGGTCCGCTGAAATAGTCCTGCATTCTGCACGCGTTCCATCGCGGTTCTTCTCCGACGCCGTGGGCTTTCGCCTGTCCCGGCGCCAATTTTTCAGCCCGCGCAACATATTGTTCGGGCAATCTCATGATGGCCTAAATGGCCTGCCGACACCGGAGAGGCATTCTTTGGTAATGTACCTGAAGCGTCCGGTTGACGGCGAAACTTGTTTTCACGGCGCGGAGAACCAATCGGGTCCGGCCAGTAGAAGGACCATAACGGGTATAGGACGCAAATGACAATGGTGTATTTCGGAAATTCCGCTTTATAATGGCGGTAATAACAGCAGAAAAGACAGGCAGGCTTTGGTGAAAAACTCCGGTATTGCATGGGTTTGCGCACTTTTGGCGGTGATGTGGTCTGGCCCGGCGCAGGCCCAGCAGCTTCAGGCGCTGGCTCGGCTGGATGGCGGGGCGTCGGCGATCACCTCGCGGATGTCGGGTGATGTCGATATTCAGCTTGGATTGACACAAGGCGTGCCCTTCCGGGTGTTCACGCTGGGCGATCCGGCCCGGTTGGTTCTTGATTTCCGCGAGGTGCGGTTCGATGGCGTGGATCGCGAAGAACTGGTCCAGACCGACCGGATCACCGAAACCCGGTTCGGACTGTTTCGCCCCGGCTGGTCGCGCATGGTGCTGACGCTGGCGGGGCCGATGCGCGTTTCCTCGGCCGAGATGACCACGGATCGCGGCGATGGAAGTGCCGAGATCCATGTTCTCCTGACCGAAACCACCGCCGCAGATTTCGCCGCGCGCTCCGGGAGCGGGCAGGGTGGCGATCTTTGGAAGGTTCCGGCGGTCGCAGAATCCGCCGCCGCCAAGACCCGGCCTCTCGGCGACCGCAAGATCGTGGTCGCGGTCGATCCCGGTCACGGCGGGGTGGATCCCGGCGCACAGCATCAGGGCTTGGATGAGGCCGATCTGATGCTGACCCTTGCCCGTGAATTAAAGGAAAAACTCATCCTTTCAGGTAATTACGAGGTTTTCCTGACGCGGGAAGAAGATTATTTCCTGTCTCTGCAGGGCCGTGTCACCAGGGCGCGGGCCAAAGGCGCGGATGTGTTCCTGTCGCTTCATGCCGATGCGCTGAAGGAAGGCACGGCCTCGGGGACGACGGTGTATACCCTGTCCGCGGTCGCCTCGGACGAAGCCGCCGCCACACTGGCCGAGGGGCATGAGCGCAGCGATATCCTGGCCGGTGTGGACCTCAGCCAGCAGGACGATCTGATCGCCACGATCCTGATGGATATGGCCCGGATCGAAACGCTGCCCCGGAGCGAGAAGCTGGCCGATCATGTCGTGCGCGGTATGGCCGATTCCATCGGCAAGATCCGCGCCCGCCCGCGCCTGTCGGCGGGGTTTTCGGTTCTGAAAGCGCCGGACATTCCGTCGATCCTGATCGAGTTCGGCTTCATGTCCAACCCGCGCGATCTGGCCAACCTCAACCGCGCCGAACGGCGGTCCAAGGCAATAGACGGGATCGTCGTGGCCCTGGACGCCTGGAGCATCGAGGATGCCGCCGAAGCCCGTCTGTTGCGCAAATAATCACGGTTCTGTTTCCCGGGCGGCGAAAATCCCGTCACTTCGACGTCATCGTCAGCGGAAAACGGCTTAATTTCATCCTGTCGCCTTTTGACCGCCCGATTTGCCCGGCGTATAAGGGGACGAGTTTCTTGGAGTGGTCTTGGTGCTGCGTTTCATCCTGAATATTTTCGGGTTCCTGTTTAGCTGGGTCACCATCGGCATGGTGATGGCCGGCCTGGGCCTTGGTGCGATTTTCTGGATGTATGCCCAGGACTTGCCAAACCATGAACAACTGGCGAAATACGAGCCGGCGACGATCTCGACCATTTATTCGCGGCAAGGCCGGATCATGGATGAATTCGCCAAGGAGCGGCGGATTTTCACGCCCATCGGCGACATTCCGGATATCGTGAAACATGCGTTTGTGTCTGCCGAGGACAAGAATTTTTACAATCACAAAGGGTATGATCCGCTTGGTATCGCCAAGGCGGTGGTGGATGCGGCTCGTGGCGGGCGGCTGCGGGGGGCATCGACCATTACCCAACAGGTAATGAAGAACTTTCTTCTGGACGGGGACCGCTCGGCTGAACGGAAGATCAAGGAGATCATCCTGGCGTCGCGTCTGGAAGAAACCCTGCCCAAGGAAAAAATCCTGGAATTGTATCTGAACGAAATTTTTCTTGGTCAAAACTCTTATGGTGTGACGGCGGCGGCTCAGACCTATTTCAACAAGCCTCTGGAAGAGCTGACCGTGGAAGAGGCCGCCTATCTCGCGGTACTGCCAAAAGCGCCGTCCAATTATCACCCGGTACGTCAGAAACAGCGCGCCCTGGATCGCCGCAATTTCGTTCTGAAGGAGATGGGCGAGAACGGCTATATTTCGACGGAGCTGTCTGAAACGGCCCGCAAAGCGGATCTGAAAACCGTGCAAAGCGGTGATTTTGACTGGTATGGCTCGGCGCTTCCGGACCGGGATTATTTCACTGACGAAATTCGGCGCCAATTGTCGACGACCTTTGGCGAGGATGAGTTTTTCGGCGGCGGGATGAAGATTCGCGCCACAATGGACCCGGTGTTGCAGGATGTTGCGGCGGCGGCGTTGCGCGAGGGTCTTGAGGCTTATGACCGCGAAATTGCGGTCTGGCGCGGTCCCTGGGACAAGATTGACCCCGCCAACCTGGCGGATGAGGCGGCCTGGCGGGAGGCTTTGCGCAAAACCGAGGCGCCGCGCGATATCAAGGGCTGGCATCTGGCCGTTATCCTCGATCTCAGTAAAACGGCGGCCCGGATTGGCATCGAGGGCGAGGACGAAATTGAAGGCGGCCACGGAATTCCCATTGAAGACCTGGAATGGAAACCGTTGGTCGATGGCGAACCCGCCAAACGCAAAGCGAAACAGCCTGGCGATCTTTTGGCCGTGGGCGACGTGGTCTTTGTCCGAAAGATCTTTGGCCCGGTGGAAGACGCCAAAAAGGACGCGGATGGCAATATTCCGCAGGAATTCAAATACTGGTCCTTGCGCCAGATCCCGGAAATTCAGGGCGGGTTCATGGCGATGGATACTGAGACCGGCCGGGTGCTGGCAATGCAGGGCGGGTTTTCGTACCAACATTCGGTATTTAACCGGGCAACCCAGGCCACGCGGCAGCCTGGCTCCAGTTTCAAACCCTTCGTCTATGCTTCGGCGCTGGATGTTGGCTATACGCCCGCGACCATCGTCATTGACGGACCGATCGAGGTCGACACGCCGCAGGGCATTTGGCGGCCAAAGAACTCCTCCAACAAATTTTATGGCCCGTCGCCGCTCAGGACCGGGATCGAACTGAGCCGGAACCTGATGACCATTCGACTGGCCCAGGCGGTTGGCATGGATATCGTCGCAGCCTATGCCGAACGGTTCGGGGTATACGAGGATATGGGCGAGCATCTGGCCAACTCGCTCGGCAGTCAGGAAACCACCTTGTTCAAGATGGTCGCCGCTTATGCGATGTTCGCCAATGGCGGGGAACGCGTGGTCCCGACCTTGGTTGACCGGGTGCAGGACCGTTGGGGCAACACGATCTACCGGCATGATCGCCGCCGTTGTCATGATTGCGAAGCCGTTGAGCTGGATCAAGGCTATGGCCCGCGGATCGAGAATAACCGTGCCCGCGTCATGGATGCGGTGACGGCGTATCAGCTGACCTCGATGATGCGCGGCGTGGTTCAGCGCGGCACCGCGGCAGGGTATGTCAAGGTCAACGCACCGGTTGCCGGCAAAACCGGTACGACGAACCAGTCCAAGGATGTCTGGTTCGTCGGCTTCACGCCCTATATTGTCGCCGGATGCTATATGGGCATGGACCTGCCGAAACCTTTGGGGCGCGGCTCCTATGGTGGGACGATGTGCGGGCCGGT
>Ga0070727_10003226_pt1 | contig 15056 bp, 14 predicted proteins | sample tdAd472_FD_66722 | JGI IMG/M metagenome (GOLD analysis project Ga0070727, IMG submission 66722) | Marine sediment microbial communities from the Atlantic coast under amendment with organic carbon and nitrate - tdAd47.2 | ecosystem: Environmental > Aquatic > Marine > Coastal > Sediment | place...
GCGGATCGAGCGCCTACCTCGTGGGACCCCGAGGAGCCGAGCCCGTCGACCTCGAGCGCTACGAGGCGTGGCTGCAGGCCCTCCGATCCGAGCGCACGATGCAGCGGATCGAACGAGCCCGCCGCAAGGAAGAGCTCCGAGAGCAGCTGCAGATGCTCGGCTACGCTGGAGGCTAGCCCTTCGGCGCGAAGTACTTGTGCCAGCCCACCGACACGTCGAACAGGTCGCTGGGCCCCTCCGACACCGCATACGACCACGTGCCGCCCACGTGGATGCCCATGCTGCTCGGCAGGTCGAAGCTCACCTTCGCCGACCCCATCACCAACCGGGTCTGCAGCACGTTCCAGCGGTCTTTCGTCTCCGGGAACCACTGCGAGCCCCAGTCGCCACTCAGGGGGACTCCACTCAGCCGCTGCATCAGGTGCACGCCCGTCTCCACGGCCACCGGCGCCGGCGGCTTGACCCGCAGCTCCGCCGAGCCCCGCACCTGGTCGCCCGGCGCCTTCACCGTGATCGTGCCATCGGCGCTCGTGGCCTTGGGCGCGAAGCTGTAGGCATAGGCGCCCACGCCGATGATGCGCACCGTCCAGTCCCCCACGGGCAACACCGGCCCGGCCACCACGAAGGCCTCGGCACTCGCCGTGCCCGGGCCCGGCGCGTTGTAGCGCCCTCGGGTTCCACGGTTCCACGGGTCGGCCATCGCCGCCAGCCCGCCGGTGAGCTTGAACGTGTTCTTCAGGATCGGCGTGCGTGCATCGAGACGTGCCGTGCCCACCCCCGCCCACGTCGAGCAGTAGTCTTCCTCCGACAGCAGGTTCGGGCAGGGGAGCAGGTCGGGATCGTCGAGGACCACCCCCATCTGCAGCGGGGCAGACAGCGACAGCTGCAGCCACTCCGCCGCGCCCCACGACCCATACAGGTCGAGCCGAGGCTTGACGGCACGGTCGCGCGTCTGGGTGCCGGCGCCCTGGTCGAGGCGCGAGAACGTCGACAGGCCCACGCCCGAGTACAGCACCTTCGATCCCTTCGGGATCGTCGAGGGCGCCTCGGCGAGGGCCACAGACAGCAGCCACCAGATCATGCCTTCCTCCGTGGCCAGCAGTCTACCGGCCTGTCGGCACACGACGCGGGCGCTTGAGGGGACCGCGCCGGGGTACCGTAGCCTCACCGGAGGATCCTCCCACATGCCCGACGACAACCCCTTCGCGCCCGGAGCGACGGCCGGCTCACCCTTCGACGAGGTCGACATCTCCCCCGTCCCCATCGAGCCCGAGGCCGTCATCCGACGATGCATCGAGCTCATCAAGGCGCAGCCTGGCCTCATGGTCGGGGTGTGTGTCCTTTCGGCCGTGCCAGGAGTCCTATTCGATGCGGGGCGGCGGGCAGCGTACTTCGCCATGACCGACCTCGACGCCTTCGAGGCGGGTAGTGCCGTTGCTTGGATGGTCTTCGCCGCTACCTGGACCATCGAACCCCTCGTTGGCTGCTTCCTCACGCTGGGTCTACTTCGGATTTTCCTGAACGCCGTCTACGGTCAGCCCGCCCACCTGTCGATGCTCGTCGGTGAGGTAGAGCTATTGCCGGCCGCCATCGTGACCTACTTGCTCGTCGGGCTGGCCACGGGTGCCGGGCTGCTCCTGTTCATCGTGCCGGGCATCGCGATCGCCATCGCCATGGCCTTCGCCGTGCACCTGCAGCTCGACCGCAACCTCGGGGTGCTGGAGTCGCTGACGGCATCCTACGAGCTCACCGACGGCCACAAGGGCAACCTGTTCGGCACGATGCTGCTCATCGGTCTCGTTCTGGGCGTGCTGTCGTGCTTCACGTTCGGCCTGGCCAGCGCCCTGACGCCCCCGCTGCTCACCCTGGTGAGCGTCGTGCTCTACCAGTCGGTCACCCACCTCGCCGAGACCAAGCGCTGGGACGCAGGCTAGCGCTTCCGCTTCGGCAGCAGGTCGGCCACCTTCTTCAGCTCCCACCGCGCCACCAGCCCCCGGTGCACCTCGTCGGGCCCATCCGCCAGCCGCAGCACCCGCGCGTTGGCGTACATGCCCGCCAGCGGCAGGTCGTCGCTCAGGCCCATCCCGCCGTGCATCTGCATCGCCTCGTCGATGATGCGGCACGCCACGTTGGGGGCCACCACCTTGATCGCGCTGATCTCGGTCATCGCGCCCATCACCCCCACCGTGTCGATGAGCCAGGCCGTCTTCAGCGTCAGCAGCCGGGCCATCTCGATGTCGATGCGGGCGTTGGCCACGATGTCGCGGTTGCCGCCGAGGTTCAGCAGCGGCTTGCCGAAGGCCACCCGCTCGGCCCCCCGCGTCAGCATCAGGTCCAGCGCGCGCTCGGCCGCCCCGATGCAGCGCATGCAGTGATGGATGCGACCCGGACCGAGCCGGCCCTGGGCGATCTCGAAGCCCCGCCCCGGGCCCAGGATCAGGTTTTCCTTGGGAACACGCACGTCGTCGAACAGCACCTGGCCGTGGCCAAACGGCGGGTCCTGGTCGCCGAACACGCTGAGCATCCGCTCCACCGTGACGCCGGGGTGGTCCTTGGGCACCAGCACCATGCTGTGCCGCGCGTGGCGATGCGCGTCGGGGAAGGTGAGCCCCATGAAGATGAGGACCTCACAGTGGGGGTGGCCCACCCCCGTCGACCACCACTTGCGACCGTTGATCACCACCTCGTCGCCGTCGAGGGTGGCCGTGGCCTGCATGTTGGTGGCGTCGGAGGAGGCCACCGCGGGCTCGGTCATGCAGAAGGCCGAGCGAATCTCGCCAGCGAGGAGCGGCCGCAGCCACCGCTCCTGCTGCTGCGGGGTCCCATATGTCTCGAGGACCTCCATGTTGCCCGTGTCAGGCGCGTTGCAGTTGAACACCTCCGGGGCGATGGCGGAGCGCCCCATCTGCTCGGCGAGGGTGGCGTAGTCGACGTTCGACAGCCCCGACACACTGGGCAGGAACAGGTTCCACAGCCCGGCGTCGCGAGCCTTCGCCTTCATCGCCGCCACCTCGGGCAGCTCCACCCACGGGTCGGGCAGGGCGCGCTGGCGCAGGAGCAGCTCGTGCTCGACGGGCTCGATGTGCTCGGCCATGAAGGCCTTCACCTGACCGAGCAGGTCGGTGGCGCGGGGGGAGAGGGCAAAGTCCACGGGGCCTCCAGGGTCGCCTTGTACCCCGCCCACACCTTGCATGGCGGTACCCGATGTCCACCAAGGTGCTTTCATCCTATGCAACCGCACCGTGACCGACGGTGACGACGATCGGCAGCGGCTCAGGGAAGGATGCTTGCATGCTACGCCACCTCCCCAGCGCTGCGGCCCTCCTCCTGCTCCTCGCAGGCTGTGCCGCCGACGACGCCGTCACCCCCTACGCCAGCGACACCGGCGAGGGCTGGCTGTGCGGCTCGGAGCCTCCGACCATGAAGGGGGCCAGTGCCATGCTCGTCAGCGACGAGGAAGGGACTGCGATCACGCTGGTCACCACCGTCAGCGACCTCGACGGCGGCCTGCACACCCTCGACTTCCGCGTGTGGCACGACGCCGAGGTCGACGGGCGGGTCGACGGCCGGGGAGTTCCTACGTGGTCGCCGTCGTACACCGAGGCCACTGACACCGGCGAAGAGGGCAGCTGCGAGCGAACCTCGGTGCCGGTCGTGCTGCGGCTGCCGATGGACGGGCGGCGCGGGGTCGACGTGCAGGAGCTGCTGCTCGACGTGGCCGATGCCGATGGGCACCGCTCCACGGCGCTGGTGACCCCGGTGTGCGGCGAGTCCGACGCCGACGACGGGTGCGGCTGGTAGCGAAGCGGGGCCCGGTCACCCAATACGCGGGGCCCTCCAGCGTCTCCCTCCATGGAGGCCGCCTCATGACCCTGTCCACCGCCGTCCATGCCGCCGTCCGCTTTGGCCTCGGCTCCGCCCCCGGCGATCTGCCCGCCATCGCTACCGACCCTCGCGGCTGGCTGCACGAGCAGCTGTCTGCCGACGACCCCGACACCGCAGGCCGCCTCGCCGCACGCCCCGACACCGCCGACACCGTGCGGCGCATCGCGGCCGCCGCCGGCGACGACCCCGAGGCGAAGCGCCTGCTCCGCGAGCACAGCAAGGAGGTCTACCTGGCCGACGGCGCCGCCCACCTCAGCGCCGCGGCCTCCAGCACCACCCCCTTCCGCGAGCGCCTGGTCAGCTTCTGGGGCAACCACCTCACCGTCTCGATCGCCCGCAAGGAGGTCTTGGGGGTGGCCGGCGCCTTCGAGCGCGAGGTCGTGCGCGCGCACCTCGACGGCTTCTTCGAAGACCTGCTCCTCGCCAGCACCCGCCACCCCGCCATGCTCGGCTACCTCGACAACCTGAAGTCCATGGGACCCAGCTCTCGCGCCGGCCAGCGCCGCGACAAGGGGCTCAACGAAAACCTCGCCCGGGAGCTCCTCGAGCTGCACACCCTCGGCGTCGACGGCGGCTACGACCAGGCCGACGTGCTCGCCCTCGCCAAGCTCCTCACCGGCTGGTCTCTGGGACTCGACGACGGCATCACCTCCCGGATGGCCATGGCGATGGGAGCCGACCCCAGCTTCTCCGGCGACTTCGGCTTCCACGCCAGCCGGCACGAGCCAGGTCCCAAGACGCTCCTCGGCAAGCGCTATCCCGAGGGCGAGGCCGGCGGCGTGCTCGCTCTGCGAGCGCTGGCCCACCACCCCGCCACCGCGCGCCACGTCGCCCGACGCCTCGCCACCCACTTCGTCGCCGACGACCCGCCCGCACAGGCCATCGACACCCTGGCCACCGCCTTCCTCGACAGCGGCGGGCACCTGCCCACGGTGCACGCCGCGCTGGTCGACCTCCCTGCAGCCTGGGACGCGCCACGGAGCAAGGTCCGCACCCCGTTCGACCTGGTGATCGCCACCGCCCGTGCCGTGGGGCTACCCGACGAGGGCGGCGCCATGCGCGACGCCTTGCACGCCCTCGGCCAGGCCCCGTGGGGCGCCCCGTCGCCCAAGGGCTGGAGCGACCACGCCGAGGCCTGGACCGGCCCCGCGCAGGTGCTCGCGCGCATGGAGTGGCTCGAGAGGGTCGCCGACACCGTGGGGCCCCGCGGGGCACGCGACCTCGCCCACGACCTGTACGGCGACACGCTGTCCGACGAGACCGCGGCCGCGCTGAACGACAACGACGACCTGTGGCTGCTGCTGGCCAGCCCCGAGCACCAGCGGCGCTAGCTACGCCACCAGCACCGACACGGCCAGCGCGTGGGACGTGGCACCGCTCAACACGAAGCCGTGCCAGATCGCGTGGTCCCACGGGCGGTCGCGCACGTAGAACCACACGCCGCCGGTGTAGAGCAGCCCGCCCACCAGCAGCAGGGCGAACGACAGCCCGGGAAGCCCGGCGAACAGCGGCCCCGGCGCGGCGAGCACCAGCCAGCCCATCACCAGGTAGAAGCTGAGCGCCAGCCGCTCCCGCCGCGGGTGCAGCCACAGCTCGAGCCCGATGCCCACCACCGCCAGCGCCCACACCACGGCGAGCATGCCCACGCCCAGCTTCCCGCCGACGGCGAGCAGGGTGAACGGCGTGTAGGTGCCCGCGATGAGCAGGTAGATGGCGCAGTGGTCGAGCTTCTGCAGCCGCTGCTTGAGCCCCGGTGCCTCGGCCCAGTGGTAGACGGTGGACGCCGCGAACAGCCCCGTCAGGCACAGGCCGTAGGTGCCCACGGCGAGGGGCGCCATCCAGCCCGTTCCGACGGTGAGGGCCAGCATGCCCGCCAGCGCCACCAGCCCGATCAGCGCACCGGCCCCGTGGGTGAGGCTGTTGGCGAGCTCTTCGGCGGTAGTCTGCGGTCGGCTCATACGAGCCCGTATCGGGGACGCCGCCTTCGCCCGTCACCGCGATGTCATCAGGGCCACAATATCGGCGAGACCGAGGCGTCTCCCTGGCTGGAGGCTCCAATGCCCGACCTGTCCCTCACCCGCCGTGGCCTGATCGCCGCCCTCGCCGCGACCGCGGCCCTGCCCGCCGTCAGCTTCGCGGCGGCCTCCACCGAGCGCCGCACCCTGGTCGTGCTGCTCCGCGGCGGCCTCGACGGCCTCGCCCTCGTCCCTCACGAGGGGGACCGCGCCTTCGCCCGTGCCCGGGGCGACGCCGCGCCCGAGGCCCCTGGCCTGCCGCTGCACGACGGCTTCGCCCTGCACCCCGCCATGGCGCCGCTCCACCCGCACTACGACGCCGGCGACCTGCTCGTAGTGCACGCTACGGGCCTGCCCTACCGGCAGCGCTCCCACTTCGACGCCCAAGACCTCCTCGAGTCAGGGCTCGACCAGCCCATGGCCAGCGACTCGGGCTGGCTCAACCGCGCCGTCACGGCGTCGGGCCGCCCCGGGCCCGCCTGGGCCCTGGGCACCGGCGTCCCGCTGCTGCTGCGCGGGGAGGCGAGGTCCACCTCGGTCGACCCCACCCGAAGGGGGCGCCGCGAAGACGCACGCCTCGACCGGGTTCGTGGCTTGCTGGCCAGCGACCCTGTCCTCGGCGACGCCCTCGAGCAGGGCCTCGCCACCCGCCGCCTCGTCGATAGCCTGGTCGTGCGCCGCTCCAAGCAGCTCGCCGCCCAGGCCGACACCCTCGCCCGGCTCATGGCCCTGCCCGACGGCCCCCGGGTCGCGACCCTCGAGCTCAACGGCTGGGACACCCACACCGGACAGAGCGGCGGCCTGAACCGTCGCCTGGGCGACCTCGCCGAGGGCCTCGCCGCCTATGCCGAGGCGACGCCGGCCGACGTGTGGGCCAAGACGATGATCGTGTGCGTCACTGAGTTCGGCCGCACCGTCGCGGGCAACGGCACCGGCGGCACCGACCATGGCGTCGGCGGGGCGGCGCTGGTGTTCGGCGGCGCGGTCGCGGGCGGGGTGCACGCCGACTGGCCCGGGCTGGGCACCGCCGACCTGGTCGAAGGCCGCGACCTGGCCATCACCACCGACCTGCGGGCTGTGCTCAAGGGCGTGCTGTCGACACAGCTGGGCCTCGACGACGAGGCCTTGGCGACCGACGTGTTCCCTGGTAGCGCTGCCGTGGCGCCGATCGTGCTGGGGTGAGCCGAGGGCCCCCTCACACGGTGCGAACCACCGCGGCGAGGTGGTGCAGGGAGCGGTCGAGGTGGGCCATCACCTCCGACTCGTCGTCACCCCAGGCCCAGAACGAAAGCATCAGCTGCGAACCGAGCTGTGTGCCCCTCGGCAAGGTCAGAAAGCGCACGGGGACCACGGTGGCGCCGAACACGCCCCACTCGAAGTCCACCTCTCCCCCCGCCAGCCCTCGGGCCACGCGATCGGTGAGGCCGTGCACCGACGCCTCGCTGTTGTTCGCCAGGTCGCGGAACAGCAGCATCAGCCGCCCCGAGCACACCAGGTCCTTGTCGAAGCCTGCCGTGTCGTTGGGCGCCGGACCGCTGAAGGCACAGTCGCTGGTCTCCAAACGCGACCCGCCGCCGTTGAGCCACTCGAGCAGGCCGTAGAAGGTCTGGGTCGACGGGTAGTGCGACCACCCCACGAAGTCTTCCAGGGCGGTGCGGATCAGCCCGGGCTCCCGCCGCAGGTCGTGGTGGCGATGGGCCGGGTTGGCCAGTGAACCCCGCCATGGATGGGACCGCACGGCCAGCGCGTCTGGATCGGCATGCTCGAAGACGCGCACAAGCCCCCTGGATGTCGCCATCCTACGCCACCCGGTGCCGGGGTTTCCGACAAGGGGTGATGGCGCGCCGCTGAGCCGCTCCGTCAGCGCGCCACGTCGTACACCACACCGAGGATCGCGACGCACATCTCGTCGGTGGTGTCTTCGCCGGCCCCGAAGGCCACCGGCGCGTCGAGCCCCTCCCGCTCGAGGGCCTCCATCAGCACCGGGTTGGCGTTGGTGTTGTCGTAGGTGCAGCGGACCGACAGCACATCGCCGTCGTGGGCCCTCGGCAGGCCATCGAAGGGCGCGTCGTACACGTAGGTGCGCTGCCAGTCGAAGTCCCACGTCGGGTTGTGGGCCAGGCAGGTGTCGTCGGCCCCCTCCAGCTCGACCCGGATGTCGGTGCCCGCCAGGTGCATGTGGCTGAACACCGACCACACCCGCACGTCGACCCCCGCCGGGACCTCGATGGGCACCCGCACCTCCTCGACGTGGCCCGCCACCCCCGCCGGCACTTCGAACGGGGGATCCACCAGGTCGGGGCTGTTGGCCTCCCCCTCCGACTCGATGCCGAAGACCACCATGCTCGCCTCCCGAGCCGGCGGGTCGTCGCGCCACGCCACATCGACCGTGGTCAGGTCGTCGACCGCCTCCCCGCTCGGGTGGTAGTGCTTCTGCAGGATCAGACCCCCGCCCGCAGGCAGCGGGATGCCGGCATCGGCCGGGATGCGCAGCGCATCCGCCCCCGGAGCCCAGGCGAACAGCACGTCTCCTGGGACGCCGCTGCCGCCGAAGCACGGGTAGCTGCCATCGGGCCCGGCCAGGTCGGCCCCGGCACCGGTCGGGTCGGAGAACACCACGACGTGGTGCACGACCTCCTCCCTTCCCGGGTTGACCTGCAGGCCGGTGATCCACCGCTCGGCGCCGAGCTCGGGGTCGAGGGGCGTGCACAGGAACAGGTCGGCGCCGCTGGCCGGCACCGCGTCGGCCTGGGCCGGGGCGAGGCGCTCCCCCGTGAACGGCTCGGTGAGGACCTCGGGGAAGGGCTTCGGTTCGCCCTCCGGTGTGCCTCCGTCGATCCAGCTGAGGAAGGTGGTGAGCTGCTCGTCGGACAGCGACTCGTCGCCCATCCATGGCGCCACGGGCTCGCAGGTGTCGGAGTCGGCGAACCAGGGCGGCATCTGGTAGGGCGGTCGGGTGTCGCCGATCAGCTTCTGCCGCGCGACGGGCGCCCACGCCGCCGCGGCCTCGTAGTTGTCGAGGGGAAAGCTCGCGGCCCCCTCCTGGTGGCAGCGGGCACAGCGCTCGGCCACGATCGGCGCCACGTCGCCGTGCCAGGTGACCGCTGCCGACGTGCCGTCGGAGCCGCTGTCGTCGGGGCCTGCGTCGGACGGCTCGGCCCCCCCACAGGCCGCCACGACCCCCATCATCAGCCCCATCGACATCGCGCGCACAGCCACCTCCGCCACCGTAGACGCTACCGGCTCGCGGATGTTGGGTCGAGAGGGCCCCCTTGCCCCATTCTCGGCGGTGCCTATCTTCCCGGACGACGCGAAGGTGTGCCCCCCACGACGGGAGGAGCCGCCCCGTCGATGTTGGAGTCACCATGGTCCCCACCCTCGGGGCCCCGCTGTCGCTGCCGCGCGACGCCTGGGCCAGCCACCCCCACTTCCCGCATCAGACCTTGCTCCTGGGCAGTCACGAGGCCTTCCGCACCACCAGTCGCACCCTGGTGGACCGCGCTCGTCGCGGAGGCGACACGGCCGCCCTGCGCTGGGTGTTCCTGCGCTGGAAGGCCGCGATGGGCAACCACGAGCACTACGAGGAGGGCAAGCTCTACCCCTACCTCGAGGCGCGCTGGGGGCTCGACCTCGACCCTGCACGCGCGGGGCACACGGCCGTCGCCGAGGCCGAGGAGGCGGTGCTGCGAGCCGCGACCGTCGACGGCCCCGCCACCGAGGCGCTGGCGAGAGCCCTGGCCGACCACGACGCCGTGCTCCTCACCCACCTCGACCTTGAGGAGGCGGTGGTCATTCCGGCGCTCCTCGCCCTCAGCCCTGCCGAGTTCGAGGCCTACACCTCGTCGAGCCTGCGCCGCCTGCTCGCCGACCTGGGCGAGCCGACCTCGGGGCCCTGAGGGCGCTACCAGCCGCAGCCCTGGTCGAAGAAGTCATCGTCGGCCCCGGCCAGCTCGGCGAACCAGGTGCCCCACGGGTCGAGCGCTCGTCGCTGGAACTCGGCGAGGTCGGGATCTGTGGCGGCAGCAGCGTTCATGGCGTCGCCCTCCAGCGAGATCGTCCCCGACGGCTGGCCGAGGCCCGGCACCCGCGTCGACAGCCGACCCAGATCGCTGCGCTCCCCCCACGGGTCGCCGGCGGGATCGGGATGGGGAAGAAGCCCCGGTAGATCCGACCAGGCTTCGATGAACGTCATCTCCCCCGCGTCGTTGAACACGAACTCCTCGTAGATGGGGCACAGGCCGCCCTCGTACTCGAAGACGATGTAGCAGCGTGCGAAGGGTTGCTCTTCGAAGAAGCGGCAGTCGCGCTCGGGCACCGTCGACGGGTCGATGAGGCGCAGGGCGTCGGCCGTCTCGACCATGGCGTCGGCGCCGTAGCCGGTGAGCAGCAGCCACGGCGGCCACTCCCAGCGAGCCACCTGGGGATGGTAGGCGGGGACCCGGCTCCGATCGGCATCGACATCGAGGGTGTCGAAGTACATGAGGGCCTGGTCGACGTAGTAGTCGGGCGCGAGGGTGGGGCGAAGGCAGCTCGCCAGGGCCGCGTCTGTGCCCTCGCCGACACAAGCAGCGGCCTCAGGGGCGGCCTCCGAGGCCTGCTCGAGCGTCGCCCCACCGCACGCCAGCAACCACAACAGCACAGCGCCTCCCTGGTCTGTCATAGCCTGCGGGAGCGATGAGCTCTCAGCCCTCCGCCGCCCGCTTCAGATCTGCGGCGTAGGTCTCGAAGACGGGCACGAAGTCGGGCAGCGAGCCCGCGATCATCGGCAGCATGATGCCGGTGAACACCTCGGTCATCACGAAGTGGGTGGCGTCGCCGTCGGGCTGCAGCTCGAAGGTGCGCACGCCCTTGAACATCGGCGCCATGCCGTCGCTCCAGGTCATGCCCCGCGCCGGCGTCACCTGGCTCACCTTCAGGGTGAACTCGCGGTCGCCTGCCGCCGCCACCTTGAGCTTGACCGTGTCGCCCTCGGCGATGCCCCCCTCGATGGCGGTCAAGGTGGAGTTCCAGTCGCGCTGCGCATCGACGCTCGCCAGCAGCTCCCACACCCGCTCGGGGGCGGCGGCGATATCGGCCTGCACCGACACCTCCATGCGAAACAGGCTGCGGGAAGAGGTAGCGTGAATCTGGCTCATCGGGGCCTCCGTTCGATGGACCCCACCTATGCCCCCTCCCCCCCTTCGTGCCCCTCGCTTCTCTGTTGCAGATCCAGCAACAATGGCGTCATGAGCGACATCGACCTCAACGACCTGGCCGTCTTCGACGCGGTGGTGCGCACCGGCGGGTTCACCGCAGCAGGCAAGGAGCTGGGCCTGCCCACCTCCGCCGTGTCGCGGCGCATCGCCCGCCTCGAGGAGCGCAGTGGCTTCCAGCTGCTGGCCCGCACCACCCGGCGGGTGGCCGTGACCGAGGCCGGGCGCCTCTTCCACCAGCGCACGGCCCACCTCCCCGGGGTCGTCGACGAGGCGCTGGCGGCGATGTCTGCCGCGAGGGAGGTCCCCCAGGGCACCTTGCGGGTGACGGCCCCCCCCGACCACGGAGGGGTGATCTGGGCCCTGCTGGAGGGCTTCCTGCGCAACCATCCCCAGGTCGATCTCGACCTGACCCACACCCTCGACAAGGTCGATCTGCTCGCCGAGGGTGTCGACGTCGCCTTTCGCGGCGGCCCGGCCCCCGACACCGCACTGTTCACCGCCCACCAGCTGTTCGACTCGCGCATCCTGCTGGCCGCCAGCCCCGCCTACCTGGCCCAGCGAGGCACACCGCTGCGCGCGGAAGACCTCGCGGAGCACGACGGCATCTGCATGGGCCCCTGGGCCCCCAACGCGCTGCGCCGCATCGACGGCGACCGGGCGCAAGTGCGGGTGAGCCTCCGCCCGCGGGTGGAGGCCAACAGCCTGGAGACCGCCCAGCGAGCTGCCCTCGCCGGCCTGGGGATCGCGCCGCTGCTGCAGCTCACCTGCCAGCAGCACCTCGAGCGGGGGGAGCTGGTCGAGGTCCTCCAGGGGGCACTGCCCGACCACGCTCCGATGTGGGCCCTCGCGCCCCTCGGGCGGGTGCGCTCCGCGGCCGCGGGAGCCCTGCTGGCTCATGTGACCGAGGCCGCTCGTGGCATGTTGGCGACGCCATGAACGAGCTGCCCGCCGACTTCGCCGAGCTCGCCCGCGACCGCCTGCTGCGGCAGCGCGGCGACGCCGAGGTCGTCATCGACGGCGACACGCTCCTGGTGGAGATCCCCGGCCGCGAGCGCTCGGTGGTCAGCCTGCACAACGTGTGGCGCTCCATCGAGGCCTACCGCGACCGCCCCCAGAGCCTGACCGGGGCCGTCGACGACTGGGCCCGCCGCACGGTGATGCCCGTCGAGACCCCCGCCACCCCCGAGGCCCTCGCCGCCAGCCTCAAGCTGCTGATCAAGGCGCCAGCGTTCGTCGAGGAGATGGTCGAGCGCGGGCTCGAGGTGCCCGTGCTGTCGCTGGTTCCGGGGGTGGCCGCCCTGTTCGTCGCCGACACCGAGCACCACATGCGCTTCCTCGACGCCGACGCGCTGCAGGCCACGGGCCTGTCGCCGACCGACGCCGCCGCGCGTGCCGTCGACAACCTGTACGAGCACCTGCGAGACCAGCTGGAGATGCACGGCGACACGCGCCGCATGTACACCTGCGGAGGGCACTACGAGGCCAGCCTCATGCTCTTCGAGGGATTCTGGGACGCCAGGGAAGCCGAGCAAGGCCCCCTGCTGGTGGCCATCCCCGCCCGCGATCTGTGCCTGTCGGCCCCCGCCGACGACCCCGAGGCGGTGGCGGCGCTGGAGGCCGACGTGCGCGACGCCTTCGAGCGAGACGTGCCCTACCTGCTGGTGCCCTACCTGTACGAGCGGCGCGAGGGAGCCTGGCAGATCGCGCGCTCGGCGGTGGCCGAAGAAGCGGCCTACACCTTGCTCACGGTGCACGCCGACGACGTGGCGGGACGGTCGCCGGGGAGCGGCGCCGAGGTGCGCCTGGGCATGGTCGCTCCAGGGCTGTTCACCGGGCTCGCCGACCCCTCCACCGGTCGCTTCGCGGGCTTCGCCGAGGGCGAGGTGCCCAAAGAGCCTGGGGCCCAGGCCATTCGAGCCCGGCTGCTGGCGCGGCGCCCCACCCTCACGACGACCGACGGGGTGACCGAGCTGCGCGACGAGGGAGGCCCCGCCATCGACCTGCTCCTGCACACCCACACCGTCGCTCAGGCCCTGGGCGACGACTACCTCGTCGGGCTGCCCCACCCCGGCGTGGTGCTCGCCGCCCCCGCCGAGCACGCAGACGCCCTGCGACGGCGGGTCATCGCCGCCTACGACGAGGCGGGTGACGATCGCCTCACCACGACCCTGTTTCGTGAAGACGACGAGGGCCTGCATGCCTGGCCCGCCGAGCAGGACTGCCCCGAGTGCGAGGCCAGGGTGTCCACCGCGGCCGTGCGCTGCTGGCGCTGCGACGAGCCGCTGTACGACAACGCCTTCTTCCGTTGGGTGTGGGAGTCCCTCGCCCTGACGGTCGTGCTGGCGGGCGTCCTGTGGGCGGCGGGGGCCCTCACGCAGTGGACGACCCCCTGGGTGCTGTGGGGCGAGGTCTACCTGTTCGCGTGGGTGCCCCGAGCCGTCGCGCTGGGTGCGAGCCGGTCCCAGGCCCTCGCCACGTTCGTCAGCGGTTGGTACCGCTGGTTGATCCCGGCCGGGCTGCTCTACAGCCTGTGGCAGCTCCCGACGCGGGTGGGCGCATGGCAGGCGGCCGTCACCAGTGATGGGTGGACCTCCCCTGTCGCCCTGTCCGTCGTCATCTACGGGGGCCTGTCTCTCGGCTTGCTGTGGCTGTGCATCGACATCGCCCGAGCCTTCGGCGGGTCGGCCCTGCTGCCCTGGGCGCCGCTGCCGTACCGGCGCGACTGATCCGGGCTAGACTCGCCCCGTGGTCCACGACAGCGACACATGGTGGGAGCCGGCGTCAGACGGAGGGGTGCTCGACACCTTCCGTGACCCGACGGAGTCCCACCCCCTCCCCGAGCCGACGGTGCTGTCCGAGCTGACCCTCGGGCAGGAGCTCGGCCGCGGAGGCATGGGCGTGGTCCACCTGGCGAGGCAGGCTCGGCTCGACCGGCAGGTGGCGGTCAAGTCCCTCCTCGACCCCACCAACGACACCGCCCTGGTCGGCCTGATGCGCGAGGCCCGCCTCACCGCACGCCTCGAGCACCCCAACATCGTGCCCGTCCACGCGCTGCTCGTCGACGCGGCGGGCAGCCCGCAGCTCGTGCTCAAGCGCATCCAAGGGGTCCCATGGACGACCCTGATCGCCGATCCTCGAGCCCTCCCGGAAGGGCAACGTGACGACCCGCTGGCCTTCCACGTCGAGGTCCTCATCCAGGTGTGCCGGGCCATCGAGTTCGCCCACGCCAACGACGTGGTCCACCGCGACCTGAAGCCCGACAACATCATGGTGGGGCCGTTCGGTGAGGTGTACGTGCTCGACTGGGGCGTCGCGTGCCCGGTCGAGCGACGCGGGGAGGGCGACGCCCTGGTCCCACGCCAGCGCTTCCTGGTGGGTACGCCCGCGTTCATGGCCCCGGAGATGATGCACCGAGACGGGAGCGTGGGCTTCGCTGCCGATGTGTGGTTGCTCGGCGGGCTGCTGTATGCCGTGCTGGCCGGCCGCCCGCCACGAGACCACGGCTCGCTGCAGGCCACGCTGGAAGCGTGGAACCACGAGCCGCCCGTCGATCCCGCGTGGCCGCAGGAGCTACAGCATCTCGTGCGAGCCTGCCTGCAGCTCGACCAGGGCGCGCGCCCCTCCGTGACGGCGGTGCGTGAGGGGCTCACGCGAAGCCTACGCTCTCGGGAGACGGCCGCGCTGCGCGCGGGCCTCGCCCAGCAGGTGGAGGCCCTCAAGGCGCAGCTCGATGGCGGAGACGACGCGGCGACCTATCGACAGCTCGGTGCGTGCCAGTTCGCTCTGCAGACCGTGCTGGGCCACTTCCCTCACGACCCCGACGCCCACCGACTGCAGCGTGAGGTGCTACACACCATGGCCCGCTTCGAGCTGGGCGCGGGCCGCCCCCACGCTGCCCAGGCCATGCTCGCTCAAGATGACACGCCCCCGCCCGAGCTGCGGGCGACCGTCGATGCCGCTG
>Ga0070727_10003227_pt1 | contig 15055 bp, 13 predicted proteins | sample tdAd472_FD_66722 | JGI IMG/M metagenome (GOLD analysis project Ga0070727, IMG submission 66722) | Marine sediment microbial communities from the Atlantic coast under amendment with organic carbon and nitrate - tdAd47.2 | ecosystem: Environmental > Aquatic > Marine > Coastal > Sediment | place...
CGACTCGATGGTTTAACACCTCAAGCAGGGCTCATGTTTGCTGCTGTCGATTTCGAGTATGAAGAGATTCTCTCAGCCATTCAGGAAAAATGGCCCGGCGTACAAATCATCGGCTGCACGACAGACGGAGAACTAACCTCCCAACTCGGTTTTGCCGAAGACTCTATTTCCCTGGCCTTATTCGCCTCAGACACAATTGATATCACGACAGGCGTCGGACGAAACGTCAGCCAAGATATTGGTAAAGCTGCTCAAGAAGCTGTTGCGCAGGCTAAAGAAGGGACAACAAAAGACCCTGCTTTTGCCATTATCACGCCGGTCAGCCTGACCACGAGCAGTGAGCAAATTGTCATGTCGTTTAGGGAAGCGCTTGGCTCCGACACTATGCTATTTGGCGCCAATGCCGCCGATCAGTGGCAACTCAAGGAAACGACCCAGTTTTATGGTGGTGAAGCGGTCATGGATGCTGTGCCGCTCATTCTGTTTTCCGGCCCCGTCGTCTTTTCAGGTGGAGTCCATAGCGGCTGGAAGCCAATAGGCAAAAGCGGGAAAGTCACCAAGGCAGAAGCAAACACTGTTTTTGAAATTGACGGCGCTCCAGCGCTGGAATTCTACAAAAACCTCCTCGGCCCAGAGGCCATTCCTACCGGAGACCGTCCTTTGGCCGTTTTGACAGACGAAGGGGGCATTGCCTGTCTGCGCGCCTCGGTTGAGCAGTACGATCCAGAAACCGGATCCGTCACCTTTTTCGGTGATATTGCCGAAGGCGCAACAGTGCAGATTACCGTAGCCAACCGCAATGAGATTTTAGAGGGTACTCGTGCCTCGGTACAACAGGCCCATGAGGCATTCCCTAGCGGCAAAACTCCAGATGCCGCCATCTTTTTCTCCTGCGCCGGACGTAAGCTGCTGCTCGGCACAAAAACCGAAGAAGAATACACCATTCTCAAAGAAGAGCTCGGGGGAGAGGATATTCCCGCCATCGGCTTTTATGGTTACGGCGAAATTGGCCCTGCAATGGAAGGCGATGCTGGTTGTGAATTTCACAATGAAACTTTCGTTACCGTTCTTATTGGAAGCGAATAAGTTAACGGCTAGTTCGAAAGTATTCAGATGACCGAGGAACTGGAAAAAAGTGTCAAATCTCTAACACGGGAGGTGAAGCTTCTTAATAAGAAGCTCGCTCGCTCCGAAACAAATCGTGCGCAGGCAGAACGCATGAAAGACGAGACCGACGTTCTCTACGAAACCGTTCTGCGGCAAGTCGAAGCGCAAAAAGAGGAAATTGAGGAAGGCCAAGCCAAACTCAACGACGCTTTCGAAGTGATCACGGGAAGCATCACCTACGCATCCCGTATCCAGCGTTCGGTCCTTCCAGACACGACCATTCTAGATGCGACCCTGGCAGATCACTTTATCTACTGGGAGCCCAGAGATGTGGTCGGAGGCGATATTTACTGGGTCGATGCTTGGGGTGAGGGCATTCTGATCATCCTCGGCGACTGCACCGGTCATGGTGTCCCTGGAGCCTTCATGACCCTGATTGCCTCTGGCGCTCTAGATCGAGCGAAAACCGAAGTAGTTGAAGGGGATGTCGAAAACCTTATCCGACGTATGCATCAACTGATCCAACTTACTTTGGGCCAGCACAAAGAGACCGGCGAGTCTGACGATGGCATGGAGTTAGGTGCCTGCTTTATTAATGGCGACCTGGAAAGCTTGGTCTTTACCGGCGCTGGCTTTCGGCTCATCTCCCTTGAAGATGGCGAAATCGAAGAATACCGAGGCTCTAAAAAGGGGCTAGGATATTGCGGCATTCCCTTTGCTCAGGAGTATGGATCGGAAGTCATTGAAATGCGAAAGGGTCAACGCTTCTACATGACCTCAGATGGTCTGATTGATCAAGTCGGTGGCCTCAAGCACCGCACCTTCGGTCGAAAACGTTTCAAGGAAATCCTGCTTTCCCTGCTTGACGTTCCCATGATCGACCATGCCGGTCACCTCCACAAAGCATTGCTTGATCACCAAGGTACTGAAATCAGACGCGACGACGTGTCGGTCATTGGTTTTGAAGTTTAAGCTTGAATTCGCTCTGTCACTCCCCATCTCTTGTGAGTCTAACAGGATCGGGAGGTTTAAGAAATTGGAACCACCTACTTAGCCTAGCTACATTTTTAAGTTTTGAAAAAATTCAGGCCCGGTGATTTATCGGGTACCTGAGCCGGTCGCTATCTTCCCAGATACTATTGGCGGTCGGCTGAGGAACAAGAAACCCCCACCTTGAAAGACAGGCGGGGGTTTCGCATTTCTTGGCCCATAGCGGCTGCGCCGCGTCCTCCCTTTTCCAAGCCAATCAAAGATTGGGGAAAAGGGGGATGAAAGACAGGCGGGGGTTTCGCATTTCTTGGCCCACAGCGGCTGCGCCTTGATCCTTTTGCCAAGCAAGACCATATGGCAGGAAACATTTTCTTATCTGGAGAACCTTATGAGCCTTTCACAAGCCATTGCCGAACGTAAAGCCGCAGCCGTCGCCAAAATGCCCAGCGATATCGTCGAGACCTTCGGCCGAACGACAAAAGAACTCATCGATTCTGGGATTGATGGCAAAGCTCTTGGGGATGGTGATAAGGCCCCGACGTTTGCTCTCCCCAACGCCACTGGCAAAACCATCGACCTCGCCAATCTTTTAAAAGACGGCCCTGTGGTCATTTCTTTCTATCGGGGGGCCTGGTGCCCTTATTGCAATCTGGAAGTCGGTGCCTTGCAAGCCAAGCTGCCCGAGATTGAAGCGGCTGGCGCAAAACTCATCGCGATCTCTCCAGAGCTGCCCGACAACTCCTTGGAGTTTCAAGAAAAGAACGAGCTGACATTTGAAGTCTTGAGCGACCAAGGCAACAAAGTCGCCCGCCAATTCGGCTTGGTCTTCACCCTTCACGATGACCTCAAACCCATCTACACCAAATTCGGTTTCGATCTATCTGAAAAGAATGGCGACGACAGCTGGGAGCTTCCCCTTCCGGCCACCTATGTCATCGCCCAAGACGGCACCATTGCTAAGTCCTTCGTCAGCGCAGACTACACAGCCCGCATGGAACCCGAAGACGTGGTCGCCGCCTTGAAAAGGCTAACTTAACGCCAAAATATTTTGGCTGCGTTCAATCACCACGCAGGCTCTCGGCGAACGCTCGCCGGGCCGCCTTGCGGCCTGGAGAGCCAAGCGCGATTGAGCGCCGCGAGTTAATACGAGCGAGCCAAGAGAGCGGAGCGAACGCCCGGCGATTGAGGGCTCACAAGAGTCACTCTTTCGTAAAAACTGCACCATAGTGGTAGGGCGGTAGATCAACCACCGGCTCGAAAATAAATCCGGCAGGCGTGACCAAATCGGCAACGTCTAGCGGGTCGAGCCGCATTTCGATTTTTGGACCCCGGGGCTGACCAAGCACCGGGGTTTCTTCACGCGGTCGCTTATACCAATTGACCACAACAAAGCGCCCACCAGGATGAAGAACCTTGGCAACAGACTCGGCAAGTTGAACCTTGTTCGGCACACCATGGAAGGTGTTCGCCATAAAAACCATGTCGTAGGAAATGTCTGTTAAGGCATCCACCTGGCTGGCATCGCCAATCATCCAGCGACAAATTTCAGGCACTCCCTCAAGCTCTACGAGTTCTTTTGCCTGGGCTTCCATTTGCGGATCCAGATCGACACAAAGGACCGCTCCACCCCTTCCCACCAGTCGTGTTAAGGGGGCGGTGAACCAGCCATCGCCACAGCAGAGATCAACGACTTTCTGATCTTCGCCAATCCCGACTTTCGCCAACACCGTCTCCGGGTCCGGCCAAAGCTCTGACCACCATTCCCGGTCGGGCATGGAAGTTGCCGGAAACATTGCTTCTGTCATTTTGTCGCCCCCTACTTTCAACCAGCACCTTCAGACACCATATTGATGGCAAGCATATTACAGGAGAGGTCATGAGAACCAAATCCATCCTTGTGGGCCTGCTGGTCTTTTTGGCGACAGCCGCCGCCCAAGCCGAGCCCACCACCTACGCCCGCTATCAGTTTGAGGGAACCGCCTCTTATGGCGTGGTCGATGGGAGCCAAGTTCATCGGTTGACCAAAGCGCCCTACCTGGGCGGACAAAAAACCGGGCGGTCGGTTTCTCTTTCAAAGATCAAATTGCTGGCGCCTGTCGAACCTTCAAAGGTTCTTGCCGTCGGACTCAATTACCAAAGTCATGCGGGCATGAGCGGGGCAAGCAAGCCAGAAATATTTATCAAGCTGCCAACCAGCGTCATCGGCCCCAACCAACCCATCCCTTTTCCCAAAGACGCCCGCAATCTCCACTATGAAGGCGAGATGGTTTTAGTCATCGGCAAGCGGATCAAGGATGCCTCGCTTAAAGAAGCCCAGGCTGCGATCTTTGGCGTTACGGCGGGTAATGATGTGAGTGAGCGTGGGTGGCAGAGTGGCGACCTTCAGTGGTGGCGGGCCAAAGGCTCAGATGGCTTCGCCCCCCTCGGCCCCTATCTGGTCAGCGGCCTTGATTTCGATAATCTGCTCGTCACCACGCGGCTCAATGGTGAGGTGCGCCAACAGGAGAAAACCGACCACTTGATCCATGACTCAGCAGCCATCGTTTCCTTCGTCAGTCGCCACGTCACCCTCATGCCCGGTGACGTGATCTTCACCGGAACCCCTGGCTCAACAAGAGCCATGGACCCCGGCGATGTCGTCGAAGTAGAGGTCGAGGGCGTGGGGGTATTGAAGAATAGAATTGCGCGGCAATAGCGCCTCCCATCACCCCAACCCGTTCTCACTTAATTGAAGCGTTCTTGAGCACCAAACTCCAGACGCTTAATGCTGCCACGCCAGAACGGTTTGACGACACCATCAATACGCCGAGCAATTTCAAATTTGGTCGGCACCATAACGCCGTCAATTTCCTGATACCCACTGCGCAGGGCAATTTCACCCGCACCGTGGAACTTGCTTTCATCGGCGATTGGTTCACTTTCCTCAGCGTCATAGCGCAAAATCCGCCCATCTTCGCCGAAAGTCACGCGATAACCGCCGATCTTGTTGCCGTTCCTTAAGACAACAGCCAAGGCGGCTTCCTGGTCAATGGCTTCCCATCGAAGATGCTCGCTCGGCAACAGAGCTGTGGGAAATAAGGGGGCTTCTAGAAAGAACCTCATTTTAGTGACATCGTTGAGGGCTGGCACATCAAGTTCATTGAGCGTGTTGACCGTCGATAAGACGTGGACCGCCATATGCATCACGCCATCGACATAGCTATCCATAGCGTCAGCCCAAATACCAGGAATGACATGGGTTCGGCCGGTGAAAACAAAAGCTGGCTTGTCCGATGAAACATACTGTCGAACAGCCATGGGCGCCCAGCTATCAGAGCCCGGCCTCCGAAAATCCCCCGCCATTTCCATGCGCACCCCTTGCAAGCTGCGCGGCCCTTTTTTGAAGGCGAACTGGAAGTAACGCTGCACCGGGTCTGGCAGGGCCTTCAAATCAACGGATTGAATATCAGTCGGCGGACTTTTGGCGACGGTTTCAAAAACCTTATCGGCCATGCCGTCATGCAGAGCCGCTGTTTGAGACATACCAACGACAATAGCTCCGCCCAATCCAGCCGCCCCGAGCAGACCCACTACACCAAGTCCAATTCCTATCTTCTTCCACATTTTCTTAACTCCAAATTCTATTGGCCGGCAACTCCTCGCCAACCCCTTCCGCGTCGCATAACCGTACCAGAGAGTACGGATTGACAGGAACCGTACCGACTGGTACTGACAATTGCAATATGTTTTTTTGTGAACCTGCAGGAAGCAACCATCATGCCCCGCCCTTCTGCCAATCAAGACAAGCAAGCCCGTCGGGAGGCAATCCTTGAGGCAACCCGCTCGGTGTTGGCTGAGAAGGGTTACAGCAAGACCTCCATGCTTGAAGTCGCGCGACGTGCAAGTGCATCCAAGGAAACCCTCTATGCCTGGTTTGGCGATAAGCAAGGGTTGTTTGAAGCTCTGGTTCTTTCCAATACGGAAGAAATCCACCAGGCCCTTCATGCAAAAATCGCAGAAGCGGGGCCTAACCCAAAGACAGTCATAACCGCCTTTGCTCACGCCCTACAAAAACTTCTGCTCGGCGAGCGCGCCTTAGTCGTCAACAGGGCCGCTATCGCCGAAGCGGGACGAGACGCCGCTTTAGGCCAATTAATTGGATCGCAGGGACGTCAACAAATCTTGCCCGATTTAATCGATTACCTCGAAACACAGAAGGCCGAGGGTCGATTGTCTTTTGAGGTTGCCGAAGAAGCCGTTGATACCTTATTCGGCTTGGCAATTGGCGACCGTCAAGTTCGCCGTCTGCTCGGTTCGCTCCCCATGCCGACAGAGGCAGCCATCACCTTGCGCGCTAAGCGATCCGCAGAACGCTTCATGGTTCTTTACGGCCCATAACCGCCTCTTGCCAGTTTCGAGAAAACCGATCATAAAACAACGATGAAACCCTGGCTGCCCATAGCCTTTGTTGGCGTTCTTATAACCGCTCCTGCGCTTGCTCAGGATACGCGGCCCGAGAGTGCGCCCGCTGCTGTGACGATCCAGTATGAGAACGACATGATAGGGGCGGCAACCGACAAGCACTATACGTCTGGCGTCCGTGCCTCTTTTGTTGCCGATCCCAGTTGGGGCTGGGTTTACGACAGCGCAAAATGGGTCAGTAAATTTATGCCCGAGGCCTTTACCGGCAAAGACCCGGTGATGACCTACACGGCCTCCTTAGGACAGAGCCTCTATACGCCCGAAGACATTCGTGAAACCAATGTCATCACCGATGATCGGCCCTATGCGGGCTGGACGTATGGCACGGTGGGGGCTGTGGCCGATGACTGGAAAAGCGACACCCTGCACCAAATCTCTCTCGATGTCGGGTTCATTGGCCCTTTCAGCCTGGGCGAGGAAACTCAAACATTCGTCCATAAGGTCATCGACAGCCCCAAGCCCAAAGGCTGGGACCACCAGCTTAAAACCGAGCTGGGTCTTCAGCTCAACTATGGGGTCCAAAAGCGCTTCGGCACTGAAACCGGCTTGCCGTTTTTTGATGAAATAGATGTGGTTCCCCACGCGACTTTCGCGCTCGGCAACGTCTTCACCTATGGCGCGATGGGCGGCACGGTGCGAATTGGCACAGGGCTCGACGTAGACTACGGCCCACCGCGCATCCGCCCCAGCCTGCCCGGCTCTGGCCTGGTGCGTAAACGCGATGTCGCCAGCTTCTATTTATTTGCAGGTCTTGAGGGACGAGGCGTGGCGCGAAACATCTTCCTTGATGGCAACACATTCGCCGAATCCCACGACGTAAAGCGCATCCCTTGGGTGACCGATGCTCAGGCCGGCATTGCCGCCACCTACGGCCCGGTTCGTGCCTCTTTCACCTATATCTGGCGCAGCCCCGAGTTTGAAGGCCAACGCGGCGGCGACCAATTCAGCGCCTTTAGTGTTTCCTATTTGTTCTAGCGCTCAATCTGTCCTATATATGACTCCATGAGCGCACCTGTTTTGACCAATCCTGAAATTTTTGTTCCCGAGAAACGGCCCGCCGTTGAGGTGGAGAAGCCGTTTAAGCTGGTCAGCGAATACGAGCCCGCGGGCGACCAACCAGCAGCGATCAAAGATTTGGTTGCAGGCATTGCTGATGAAGAGCGCGATCAAGTTTTGCTCGGCGTCACCGGCTCGGGCAAGACCTTCACCATGGCGAAAGTCATCGAGCAAACCCAACGCCCGGCTCTAGTGTTGGCACCCAACAAAACTCTCGCCGCCCAGCTTTATGGCGAAATGAAAGAGTTTTTCCCCGAGAACGCGGTGGAATACTTCGTTTCTTACTACGACTATTATCAGCCCGAAGCCTACGTGCCGCGCACCGACACCTATATTGAAAAAGACTCTGCGGTCAACGAGCAGATTGACCGCATGCGCCACTCGGCCACCCGCGCCATATTAGAGCGCGGCGACGTGATCATCGTCGCTTCTGTCTCCTGCATCTACGGTATTGGTGCGGTCGAGACCTACGCCGAAATGACCATGACCTTGGAAAAGGGCGAAACCTACGACCGCTCGGATATCACCAAGCGTTTGGTCGAACTCCAGTACCAACGAAACGATGCAGACTTCCATCGAGGCACCTTTAGGGTGCGCGGCGATGTGGTTGAAATTTTCCCGGTCCACTGCGAAGACCGCGCCTGGCGCTTGAGCCTGTTTGGCGACGAGATTGAAGACATCCGCGAGATCGACCCCTTAACCGGCGAGAAAATTGCCAAGCTCGATGCAATAACCATCTACCCCAACAGCCACCACGTTACGCCCAGGCCAACGCTCGTTCAGGCGATCACCAAAATTAAAGCCGAGCTTAAAGAGCGGCTCGACGACTTTAATGCCAATGGCAAACTGCTCGAAGCCCAGCGTCTCCAAGAGCGGACCTACTTCGATTTGGAGATGATGGAGACCACGGGGCATTGCAAATCCATTGAAAACTATTCCCGCTATCTGACCGGACGCAACAAGGGCGACCCGCCCCCAACGCTGTTTGAGTACCTGCCCGAAAACGCCCTGATCTTTGTCGATGAAAGCCACGTCGCCGTGCCTCAGTTGGGTGGCATGTATCGCGGCGACTTTGCCCGCAAATCGACTCTTTCTGACTTCGGTTTCCGCCTGCCCTCTTGCACCGACAACCGTCCCCTACGGTTTGAAGAATGGGAATCCATGCGCCCCCAAACGGTGTTTGTTTCCGCCACCCCGGGGGATTGGGAAATGGAGCGCACGGGCGGAGTATTCGCCGAGCAGGTCGTCAGGCCAACCGGTCTGATTGATCCCGAATGCATTATCCGCCCGGTCGAAACCCAGGTCGATGATCTACTCAAAGAAGCCAAAGAATGTGCGGCGCGCGGCGAGCGCGTTTTGGTGACCACACTGACCAAACGCATGGCCGAAGACCTCACCGAATATATGCATCAACAAGGCGTTCGGGTGCGCTACATGCATTCCGACATCGACACCCTGGAGCGCATCGAAATCATCCGCGATTTGCGGCTCGGTGCGTTTGATGTTCTGGTCGGCATCAACTTGCTGCGCGAGGGCCTCGACATCCCCGAGTGCTCAACGGTCGCCATTCTTGACGCCGACAAAGAAGGCTTCCTGCGCTCCAAACGATCCTTGGTCCAGACCATCGGCCGCGCCGCGCGTCATGTGAATGGCCGGGTTCTGCTCTATGCCGACAAGATGACCGAGTCCCTCGAATATTCCATCGGCGAAACCAACCGGCGGCGCGAGAAGCAGAAAGAATATAACCAAGAGCACGGCATTACACCGCAAAGCGTCAAGAAAGGCATTTCGGCAGCACTTGATAGCGTGTTCGACAAAGACTACGTGACCATCGATTTGGGCATGGCCTCAGGCGACAACCTGGTCGGCCACAACCTGACGGCTCACTTAGCCGACCTCGACAAACAAATGAAAGAAGCGGCCTCCAACCTAGAGTTCGAAGAAGCCGCCCGCCTCCGCGACGAAATCAAACGCCTTGAAGCCGTCGACATGGGTCTGGCAAGACCCGGCGCCCCGCCAAAATCGGCTGCCAAGTTTGGTGCGCCGCAAGGGAAAAGCAGGCGCGTGGCGAAGCGCAAGGGGCGGCGTTAGTCCCTTCCGACATCCAGCAAATCGCATTCACAGGAATATTTCATCGCCCACAGCCCGGGATAGGTTTTTATTCTTGACTAGCTAATACGTTCTCTTTATGTTCTTGCTTGCTGTACGTGAATATTTTTTGCAATAATCGGAATAATTGTTAAGCGGAGAATAGAAATGTCCTTCCTGCTTCGTAGAATCAAAAAGACCATTGGCCGGAACTATGATGTCAATCTAGATGATGTTCTTGAGACCAAAACCAAACTAAATCATATCGGCCATTACGAAATGCCCAACTTCGGCCTTACCCCTTATCCCGACCGCGCTTTATTCAAGGGCATTAAGGGCTTCCAGGAAAAGACTGGCCTCAAAGTTGATGGTGTGATGAAGCCTGATGGCCCGACTGAGAAAGAACTCAACCAAACTCTCTCAAAAACCAATGACAACGCCGCGCCAAAACCCAGCTCGTCCGCTTCGCTCGGTCACAACCTTCTTAAGATGGACGCAAGACCGAAGAAATCTTTGCCCCATAACAAACCAAAACAAACAGCAGCCATGGCAAAGTCTCCACATCAGGGCATGACCGAAAGAGAGCCAATTAGTGGCTCAGGCTACGGTGGTTCAGCTGCGGCTATCGGCACGGCTATTGGGGCCAAGATGCTTATCGACCAGATGAGCCGCAAGAAAACCGGTCTCAGCGAAACCCTTCCTACATCACCTAACGACAATACAGCCAAGATCAAGATGGACGCCGCTCCCAAATTGCCGCCGCTTCCCGGCCTGGAGCCACCAAAGCGAAAACCTGAAGACAACAAGGAGGAATACCCGGCGGAGAATGTTCCTCCGGCTGTTTTTGACGGTTACAAAACTTATGAGGAGCGTAAGGCAGCAATTTTATCTTTCCCCATCCCAGATGACCCAATGTTCAAGGGTGTTATTCTCCCTGCATGGAAAGGCCCACCCGAGCTTCAGGCATACAACGACAAAATCCTGAAGGCATTACTCGATGGATTGGAGGCCAGGGGTATTAAGGCAACCGAGAAATGGGGAGGGAAAGATGAAAAGGAACGACATGTTAAAAACCCTTTCAATAGAGGCAAGACCATCAAAGGCAGCCGCTTTCCCGATGTGTCTGTTGAAATTGAGGAGACTGAAGAAGTCATCGATGCGAATTCGCAAACCACTTATGGGAAAAGTCACAAACCAACCAAGGGGGAGCGGAAACAAATTGAAGACCTTAAGAAGTATAAAAAACACTATGGAGACAAAGGCGGCGTGCTCGAAATTCCTAAAGAAAAAGCTTTTGAAAGCTCTGAAAAGGCTGAAGAGTACATCAATGGGACGGTGGAATCTTATCTCACAGAACGGCATGGCCCACGGAGAAAATAGGAAGAATTATGGTACTTGCAGATTTTGCTACCAAGTGGGTTCGGTTCAATGACTTAGCTCTGTTAGTTCCAGCTGATTGGAGCTTCGGTTGGACTGAGAGAGACCGTTGGTGGTGTGGGTCTCCTGACGGGGAACTAACTTTGATCGCTTCTATGAGCAACTTAAAATGGGATGGACGCAGCCCTGAAGCAAATGGGGCTAGCGCCACACAAGCAGCGGATATTGCTAAGCAAATTGAAGACTACTTCGTATCCCTTGACGGCACAAAAGAGCACAAATCTGAATTTTTAGAGGGCGACCATTTGCTAATGGCGCAGACCAGCTATCATGAGAATACAGGCAGAGGGCTAGGCTACCATTCCCTTCACTGGATTCAACTTGTCACATTTGAGGGATGGCTCAGCGCCAAGAGAATGGCTCTAATTGTTCCTCAAGAACAGATTGAAACAGCCAAAACAAAGTCGCTTATCGAGTTTTTCAACCGGCAGTTCAAACAACCCCATAATCACGGCATTGGCAAAGGGCAGCTCTTACGCCCCTTCAAAATTGAAGACAATATCCATCTTTGTCTCCCAGCGCATTGGATTGACGAACGCAAGGATGACGATCAGTACACTTCATTTTTTGACCCACTCGATATTGGTGAAATGGTTAGCCTGTCGGCCGAGGCGAACTATTTTAGCTTGCCACTTGACGATTGCGGCAATTCTCTTCTCCCCTCTCGCGACGAACAAATAGCCATACTCAAAGGCATCGGAAGCGAGGCGGAAAAAGAACGTGGTGCTACAGGCTTAAATATTGAAGTCCATCCAGAAAGCCAGGCTCTCTGGTATGAAATTACGAATAGTGAAAAATCAGCGACTCGCTATTGGTGCATTCACACAAAACTTTTCAAGGAACCTTCGGTTCAAGCGGTCATTCCCTTAACCCTGTTTATCGATCATCACGTTTTAGACATGGAAGAAACTTCTCGCCTGATAGAACTTATGAAGCGAGAGTTAAACCTAGCAGCCATTCATTCGCCAGACGGATACCCTAACCCGAGACCAGGCCGAACCTTTTTACCAGAGCCACCAGTTCTTTACTCTCCTAAAGACAAGGGACACTAAAGACAAAGCGTCAAGGAGCAATCCCCCTTTATCCATTACGTAAAGCTCACTCCCCGCTCAGGTGGTTCCCGCGTAGGTTCATGGTAGGAAGTTTTGGTAATTTCGATAAATAATGTCTTTGGAGAAAAAGCCCATGCCTTATGACATTCACGGACGGAAAATCAATGGACGGGGACGGCAGATTTGCGTCAATCAGAAAGATATGGAAGTCTTCTCCGAACTCCTCAAAGAGGCCTTCCCCAATGTCCGCTTTGTCCACCCCGAAGTTCTTCCCCAGCTGCCCGAATACGCCGAGCGTTTTCGGGACCTGCCGTCCCTTGGAGAAACGGGGAAGAGTACTTACATCATTCTTGATAGTCCAGATTGGAAGCCCGAGACCGTCTATAGAGAAAAGGATGAAATTTACTATGTAATCAATAAGCCCCAGCCCATTCTGTGGTGTCTCGGCTCTTGGGATATCAGGAAAGCGGAGTTCGATATCCCGGGAACAGATATTACCGTCACCGGTTGGAGTGATGGACACATCATGTCCAACAACTTCGTTGAAGACCGAGAGGCCAGAAGGAAGCTGGACAAGGTCTACCGCCTCACCCGGAAGTTTATGTCAAACCGGGTTGTTCTCGTCGATATGATCACGGGCGAAGTTCTTAAGGAAGAAAAAGACCCTTATAATTGGCATGGCCTCGATTTGGCTCGGCAATGCTGGGAAGCACCGAATACTTACCTCCAATTCAGCATCCATCGAGACAAAGGACTGTACCACGGATGGAAATCGGCTGAGGGGCTTTAGGCCAATTTCCTTCCTGCCACGCAGCATTACAGTTGTGGCGATGACCAACACCCCTTTTTGACTTCCGCCATTGCGTAAAAGCCTAAACCCAGCTTAGGTGATGCCCACTTAGGTTCTTGGTTAGGGAAATTTATGTCTCAGTCGGGTTTGATACCGAAGATTGGCGCGGGTTTGGCGGTTGGGGTGGCTGTGGGGCTGCTGGTTTTCACGCCACTTGAATCAGCCCTTGCCAATAAGGCGCTCGCCCTTTGCGTCGTCTCCATTGGCCTTTTGGCAACCGGCGTTATTGCTGAGTATCTGACCGCACTTTTGTTTTTCACCGTCGCCATGCTTGCTGCCATCGCGCCGCCCGAAACAGTGTTTGCCGGGTTTTCTTCGTCGGCCTTTTGGCTGGTGTTTGCCGGGATGTTCTTAGGCGCTGCGACCGAAAAAACCGGCCTGGCGGCGCGCTTGGCCCGGCAACTCTCAAGCCTATTTGGTCATAGTCAGGCTGCAATTTTATTTGGTGTTGCGGGGTTTGGGCTGTTGCTCTGTTTTGTCATGCCTTCATCGATGGGGCGGGTTATTTTGGTTTTGCCCATTCTGGCAGCCCTGGCCGATCACTTGGGATATGCCGCCACATCCAAGGGGCGCAGCGGGATCATTCTCACGGGCGTTTTCGCGACCTTCCTCCCAGCCTTTGCCATTCTGCCGGCTAACGTGCCCAACATGGTTTTGGTCGGCACGGCAGAAGCGCTTTATAGCCATAGCTTTACCTACCTCAATTATATGCTGCTGCATTTCCCGGTGTTTGGCCTTCTGCGCACGGTGCTGATTGCTTGGCTGGCTTTACTCTTGTTTCGTGAAACGCCAGACCATGACGATGATTCTGAGCCCCTGCCCCCCATGGGCCGCGACGAGAAACGTCTCGCCCTTATTCTTATTGGCGCGCTGGCATTCTGGATCACCGACAGTTTCCACGGCATTTCACCGGCCTGGATTGGCATGGCGGCTGCTCTCCTTGTTTTGGCCCCGCGCTTTGGCCCCTTGGCCGAAACGGGCCTCAAGGGCTTCAACGTTGGCCCGCTGTTAGTGGTTGCCGGGGTAATCGGTTTGGGGGCCATGGTCGCCTATACGGGGCTTGGCAAGCTGGCCGCCAATTGGTTCCTTGAGTTGCTGCCTCTCGCTCCAGGCCAGGATTTTGCCAATCTCAGTATTCTCTCTGCTGTCTCCGCACTCACCGCCATGCTCACCACCCTTCCCGGTGTGCCCGCGGTGATGAGCCCGATCTCAGGCGATCTCGCCACGGCTTCGGGCTTGAGCCTTCATGCGGTGCTGATGACCCAGGTGATCGGCTTTTCCATTGTTATATTGCCCTATCAGGCCCCGCCTCTTTTGGTCGCGGCTCGGTCGGGCAAGATCGCAGCCAATGAGATTTCAAGGTTTTGCCTGATCATTGCGGTCGCAACCCTGGCCATCACCCCCCTACAAATTGGCTGGATGATGGTGATGGGACTATCGTGAGCTTGAGGTCATCCTCACACTCGGGAACCTCACATCCGGCCCCATTTGCACGTCAAAAACGTTCTGCCTTTTTAGCCCCATAGCCCCGTAAAAACCTTCCGCATTGAGGCTAGAGAAGCATTCAAGCTGGACCGCTCCTTGAGTGCTGGCTTCTGTCTGGCACTTTTCAAACAGTTTGCGCGCAACGCCCTGCCCCAACCAATCGGGATGGGTGGCAAAATGGCGGATATGGGCGAGGCCTTGTTCGATTTCTCCTGTCCCTGGTCGCTCATGAGTCCAGCCGCCGCAGCCGATAATGCGGCCATCGTTGCTTTGGGCAACATAGAAAGTATCCGATGCCAAAAGCTTTGGATTGGCTTTTGTCATCAAGGGCAGCGCACACGCCAACACTTCCGCATCGTAGGCGCCTTTCATCAAGACGGGATAGCAGGCCGTCAAAAGAGTGGTAACCACCTCAGCGTCTTTAAGGGTCGCTGTTCGGATTGTGTAGTCTTTGGTCAAGCCGTCAACATCCTTGCCAAGATATCAGCCCCTTCTTCTGCGCCTTTCGCTGCAACGGCGGGGCGTTTTG
>Ga0070727_10003228_pt1 | contig 15051 bp, 16 predicted proteins | sample tdAd472_FD_66722 | JGI IMG/M metagenome (GOLD analysis project Ga0070727, IMG submission 66722) | Marine sediment microbial communities from the Atlantic coast under amendment with organic carbon and nitrate - tdAd47.2 | ecosystem: Environmental > Aquatic > Marine > Coastal > Sediment | place...
CGTCGGGTCAAACATGTTAGGACCTGTCACCGATTTTTCCGGCGCGTACATGAACGAGAAGTTCCAGATGCCGTTCCCTCTCGTCTGGCGCGTCAGGCCGAACGTGATGTGTTGCTCCATGACGCCCGGTGCCAGGATATTGAACAGTACGTCGGCCGCCTGAATCGGCTGCTCGCCGTAACTGTAGCCAAAGCGCCACGTGTTGGCTTCGCTCTGCGCCCACTCGAAACCGATTTTGTAGGTCGTCATGTCCTCCCAACCGAAGCCGGCACCCGTTTCGCCGCCGAGACAGCTTTCGAGATCGGTGCCGCCGAATGGCAGCGTCGGGCAGGTAATCATGTTTGCCATCGGATTGCCGACCGAGTCGACTTCACTGAAAGCGGTATGTTCGACATCCAGATTCACGCGCAGCGCATCTGTCGCGAGAAATGACAGCCCGGCCTTGGCGCTGGACGGAATGTCGAAACCGCCACTTTGCGCAAACAGATCCGCGTAATCGTCAAACTCGCCCATCGACATCTTCGACTGATAGGACAAACCAAGGCTGACCCTGTCGCTGATGCCCCACCACAAACCGGCACCAAAACCCCAACCGAAGGACGTGTCGTGACCGTTGTCCGTCAGGGCCGTCGGAAACGTCGTGCCGCCGGACGCCGCGAAAGTCTTCGTTATGGGCGTAAACGTCGCGATACCCATAGCCTCGAACATCTGCACCGCGAGGATAGGTCCGATGCCCCAGGAGAAATTGTCATTTACCTTCGCCGAGTAGTTCACGGCCAGGAATGCCTGGCTCAGATCGACACCGGCAACACCGGCACAGAACGGGCCGGGCCCTGTCGCCGGAGGCTCTGCCGCTTGCGGATCACCGCCGCAGAAATACGACGTCGCCGTAGCACTCGAGCTATCCCAATCCGTGTTCATGCCGCCGCGACCATAAAAGGCTCCCGTGATATTGGCATCGTTTGCGAGGCTCCAGTTCTTCGCGACGAATGGTATCGGGAAATACTCGCTGCTGCTGTCAACCGTGCCCGGAGTGATCGTGAACGAGGGCAGGAAAACACCCCCACCGAGATCGATCAGCGAACCGTTCAGCTGGCTCGGGCCTGCCGTGTAGCTACGTCTCGGGCTGAATATCGCGAGACCGACCTCCCAGCTATCACCCGTGAATACGCCGAGCGCGGGATTGGATGCGGACATAATCGCTCCCATGTCGGCGTTCGAGCCGATGCCCGTGCCGGCCATACCCTTCGACTGCGTGCCGACGCCGTGAGTGAAGTAGCCATTCGTGGCCATGGCCGCGCCACTGGCCACCAATGCTACTGCCGCGAACAGCCAGGCCGCCGCGCTTTTAATCGTGAACTTCATTTCTATCTCCTCCGCCATACGGACCCGGTGGCCCTGGCAATTCAAATTAGGTCCGTGCGCCCCCCGCACATTCACCTGGTAGTTATTTGTTCGCGTCGCGCGCTCCACAGAACAGCTCGTGCAACGTCTCCATGACCTTGGTTGCCTCGTCGCCAGCCAGTGAATAACTCACCGACTGCGCATGTTTTCTCGCCGTTACGATTTTTTCGCGGCGGAGCACTGCGAGGTGCTGCGACAAGGCCGACTGACTCAGACCGAGCAGTGTCTGCAATTCACTGACCGTCTTCTCCCCTTCGGAGAGCTGGCACAGAATCATCAGCCGCCACTCGTTTGCCATGGCCTTCAGCAGCTCGCAGGCGTGCGACGCCATGTCGTGCAACTCCGTCAGTTCCTTGGAGTCATCCAGTGCTGCGGCTTGGGTCTCGTTCATCAATTCAATGCTCGATGGCAGCGATTACTCGCAGCCACCAAAGCCTTCGGATTCCATCTTGGCCTCGTAAGGCGCGGCCACGTCGCTACCAATGACCAACGTGCCCTTGACCGAGTCCCAGTCCTCCGGCTGCAGGATGACCAGCCAGGCCGCGTAGGGATCGTCGTTCGCAAGGCCGGGATTCGCGACGAGGTCTTCGTTGACGGCGACAACTTCGCCGCCCGCAGCCGATTTCGCGGGCCCGACCCACTTGCCTGACTCGAGCGTACCGCAGGACTTGCCGGCGCGAACCGAGCGTCCGGCTTTCTTCGGCGTGAACGCAACGAGCTTGCCGGCCATCGCCGTGGCGACCGTGGTCATACCGATCTTGACGGTGCCATCGCCCTGCTCTGTGAACCAGATATGGTTGTCGACGTCGTAGAGCAGGTCGTCAGGCAAATTACATCCACGTACAGATGGCATGGTCATGCCTCCTTTGTTGTCTGGGATTCACTTTCGGAAGCCAGGCGTATCGGTCGAGATGAACAACAGAACTCACCCAACCCGGCTACCTGCAACTTGCCGCTGATAAACAAATACAGGTGACTGGATATCATCTTCATCATCTGCAAGCGATTAGTAATTTCCGTATCTTCGGGCTGCATATTGATCAGGTTGTTGTAATACACGATCTCACGACAGGTCTCACGGCAGGCATTGAAACTGGGGTCACCTTTGGTCCCCTGCCGATGCAGCGCGAGCAGGCGGAAGCCCTCGCGCGTATCGTCGGTTGGCGTGTCGCCCTTCGCCGTAACCCAGTGCTCAAGTGCTTCCTCGCTCAGGGCCAGCAAATCCTTCGCCCCGGCCTGCGGGTCCGGGTTGGCACCCGCGACCTCCAAAGCAGACTCGATGTCGGCCAGCGACCTCATCCCAGGCCCTTCTCTTTCAGGAAGCGAATCGAGTCGGAGATGTTCTCGTGCACACCGACTTTCCTGGGCTTCAGCCCGAGTGCCATGCCGAGCAATTGCGTGAAATACAGTATCTTGATATCGACTCTCTCGCCAAGAACCTTCTCTGCACGAATCTGGTGCATCTCGAGCCCTGAGTGACAGGTTGGGCATTCGGTGGCGATGACGTCCGCGCCGGCGAGTTTCGCCGTTTTCAGGATGTTGAGCACCAGCTTCGTCGAAGTATCAGTGTCCGAAAGCGTGTGTGCGCCACCGCAGCAGGCGGTCTTGAGGGGGAAGTCGACGTTTTCTGCACCTGCTGCGGCGAGCAGATCATCCATGAAATGCGGCTTCGAGGTCGACTCGCTGCCAGGTCCCTGGTCTTTCTCGGGGAAGATGTGTCGCGGTCGCGTGTACATGCAACCGTAGTAGTTGGCTATCTTGATGCCGGCGAGCGAATTCTTGACGCGTTCCCTCAGGCCGTCCTCACCGATCGTTTCCTTGATCCAGTCGAGCGCGTGGATGGTCTCCACCTGGCCCGATTCGTAAGTCTTGTGCCCGGCCTTCTTCGACAGCCTGTCGACGACCTCGACCGACTCTTCGTCATTGGCGAGATCATATTCGGCTTTCTTGAGATTGTGGTAGCAGCCATTGCATGGCGCCATCACGACGTCCATGTCCATCTCGTTGGCCGCGACGGACATCACGCGCGATGACAGGTAAGTCTGCAATTTCGGGTCGACGTTCTTGACTTCCATCGCCCCGCAGCAGTTCCAGTTCTTCACCTCTACCAGGTCGAGGCCGAGCGCCTTCCCGACCGCCTTGGTGGAACGATTATAAGAGTGGCCGCTACCCTCGAGCGCGCAGCCCGGGTAGTACGCAACCTTCTTGTATTTGTCCTTCGTCGTCATCGGCTTTCGTTCCTCAGGCAGCTACGTCCTGGTCCGGTCGCTTCGCCAGCGCAGCGAGATTGAGCGCTTCGGTGTGCTTGTCGTTCTGCTCGTCAATGTATTCCTGCATCGCATCGGATGCCGCTGACCAGTCGCTGGTGCGCGGCGCAATGAGCGATGCGAGACCCATGCGCGTAAGCATGCCAATCGGCAGGCCGCGCAGCATGCGTTTGACCATCTCGATCATCCAGCTCTGGAATAACCTCTGGTTAGTGCGTGCGAAGAAACGGCGGATCGTGCGGCTCTCCTCGATCTTGCCGGTTTTGACGATCTGCTCGGTGAAGACCTCGTCAAAGTGCATCGACGGTGACTTCGGTGTGTGACCCTTGTGCTCGAGCCAGTGCGCCGTCGCTTTCATGACGCCTTCGGGAAAGACGTCGCGAGGACAGGCGTAGGTACACTTGTTGCAAGACACGCACTGCCAGATGATGTCCTTGTCGCGCAGTAGCTCCGACTCCATGCCCGTGCGGATCAGGTAAATCCAGTAGCGCGGGTTGAAATCGGGGTTGATCGCATTGACTGTGCAGGAGTTGGTGCACGAGCCGCACTGCCAGCACCGATGGACAAATTCGCCGCCAGGCAAAGCCGCAATCTCTTCTTCCAGTGCCTCGTTGTAGTCGGTCACAACGCGTGACTCGATGAACGTGCTCCAGTGTCCCGACACGTCGATGCCGTCGAGTACCAGCTCGTCGTGCGTCTTCAGGTTCTCGGGACGAATCAGCGATTTTTCGTGAATGGGCATCCGCTACTCGTCTAGTTCAGGAGGTTGCTGTCATCGATGACGAATGCTTCGCCATCGATCGATTTGAGTCGTGTTTTGCCGTTGCCGGGCTGTACGCCGTCGAGCCCGAGCAGGCGCCGAGTGTGCTGCATCGGGTCCTCGGGCGCGGAGAAGTCGGTACGCAGATAGCTGCCACCCTGCTCGCAAATGTACTGGGCATAAATCTGTGCGCAGAGGATGTCGACGTACTGCAGGATGTCGCGGAAGAAGCCGTTGTCGCTCAGGAACTGGCTGAGCTCCTCGCGCAGCATCAGGAACGTGCCGTAACCGCTGCCGACCGGAATCGTTATGTGATCGATGTCGTCCGCGTGCCAGATTTCGCGCAGTACGCCGGTATTCGCCGGCGCGTCCCAGACCCAGCGGTTCATGAGCGGGTAGCGTTCCGGATTCGTGTTATGCAGCGTTTCTGTCGCCAGATCCCGTACCCAGCGGTGTTTCTTGTCATTCGGAAAGCGGTCGCAAAAAGTGTCAATGCGCGCATCAACGGGCACATCGTCATCGAACAATTCGCTCAGCGCCTCTCGCATTGCCTCGAACGCGTCGGTGGTGAGCCAGTCGCCTATGCGTCGACGCACGGTCGACATGAACGTGCACAGGCCCATGAAGGCTTCGAGCTCGAGCTTGTCGACGTCATTTTCGAGCGCTTGCTGGAACATCGTGCTCTTGAGCTTCACCGCATCGACGTAGCGCTCGATACCGCCGTGGTCTTCGGCGCCCGCGACCATGACTTGCATCGCCGCACGAATAGAATCGCCGGACAACTCGAGTACGGGGCGCTCGATCTCGACAGGCTTGATGGCGGAGAAGAAAGACATACTAATGCTAGGCCGTCTTGCCAATGGCTTCCTTGAGGCCCGACAACACAGCCATCGCAGCGGCATGTCCCTGGGCAATCGAGTCGTCGATCGTCTCCGGGCCCATAGCTGCGCCAGCAACGTACACACCGGCTCGCGTCGTCTGGCCCATTGCGCCATAGCAATTGGCCGCATCGATGTGGCCGTGTTCTTGCAGGTCCACGCCGAAAGTGCTCGCGATCTCCGGGTTGTCGACATTCGGGTCCATGCCGATCGCGTGCACGACCAAATCGAACGGAATCGTGATTGGCCGCTTGACCAGTGTGTCCTCGCCCTTGACGATCAGCTTCTCGCCGTCGGACGTGACTTCGGCAATTCGCGCCTTGATGTACTTGACCTTGAATTCTTCCTGGCTGCGCCAGTAGTACTTGGTCTCGTTGAGTCCGAAGGTGCGGATGTCCATGTAATATATGTAGACGTGGCAGTCCGGCAACTCTTCGCGGATCTCCATCGCGAGGTTCGACGAGACCGTGCAGCAAATCTTCGAGCACCACTCGCGCCCGATCTGCCGGTCGCGCGAGCCGACACACAACAGGATCGCGACGCGCTTCGGCTTCCGGCTGTCGGACGGGCAACGTACGCCCTGCCCCGATGAGATCATCTGCTCAACCTGCGTCGTCGTCACGACGTCTTGAAAGGTGCCGAAGCCCCACTCGGGTTTGTTGACCGAGTCGAAGTGGGTAAATCCACTACAGAGTATTGCGGCCTCTACTTGTGCGTTGTCTCCGTTCGACAATCGCGCTTGAAAATCCCCCGGACTACCACCGAACTCTGTCACCTTGGTGTTTGTCAGGATGGTGACGGCGTCCTCGCCTTCGACGCGCGTGACCATGCCACCTATGGCGTCTTTCGCCCACTCACCTGTGGGCACGAGCTTGGCGTAACCGGACAGTATCGGCGCGCCGCCGAGTTTGTCTTCCTTTTCAACAATGATGCTCTGTTTGCCCACGGTGGCGAGACTATGGGCGGCAGCCAGCCCGGCAGGGCCGCCACCGACGATCAGTACGGGTTTGGTCATTTCACTCGCTCTTGAGGTTTGAATCCGGGGCCGGACGTAATCATCAGGCGCGGGTCATAGAGCGATTCGCCCCGTCCCGCTTCGACGTCCTTAAGGTAAGCTTCGAATTCGGCTTTCTTCTTCTCCCAGTCGATGCCCAGCTTCTCCATCAACGTCTCCGTCGACGAAGCATGCCAGTGTGACTGGACAATCTTGTAGGGGTGAGCACCGCAGACGAGCGCCGCGAACTGGCAGTCGGCAAGCACCGGCACATCGACCGGCTTGCCGGCAGCCGCACCAATCCACTGGTTCTTGTCCAGCGTCGTGATGCACCCGGTGTCATGGCCGACCATCATGTCGGCGTGCGCCTCTTCCTGCGCGACGCGCAGCTTCCGATCAATCGCGAACGAACGCGTGAACTCACGCTCGGAAATAATGTGGCGGAAGCCGAAACCACAGCAGTCGTACCAGGTCGAGTAATCGATGACGTTGCATCCCAGCGTTTCGAGAACACCGGTGGTTACCGCGACGCGATTACCGTCGAGGACATCATCGTCGTAGATCGCGTCTTCCGGCACCATCTTGTAAACGTGGCAAGCCGGGTGGACCGTGGCGCGGATGTGGTCGCAGTCGATGACTTGGTGCTTTTTGATCTCGTTGCGCATCACGTGCAGCCATTCTGAATAATGCACGACCTCTTCGGGAATCAGCAGCTTGCCGTCGACGAGCCGGCCCAGCTTGCCGAGGATCTTCTTAACCCGCTCTCGGAGTTTCGCCGACTGCAGGAGGTAGCCGCGCACCTCCTTATAGTTACCGAAGGACGTGCCGCAATGTACGAGCGGATAGTAGTAGCCCTCTGGCAGTCCCTGTGCTTTGGCAGACACATAAGCCTGGTGGAAGTTGCGCAGGAAGACAGCCGCGAGACTTTCGAGGTTGCCGATGCCCGAGCCGTGGTAGTTCCAGGCCGTGCATGATGTCTGATCAGTCTCGTCGAGATACTTGATGTCCATCTCGTTCATGAGCCAGAGCAACGACGCCGGGTAACCCGGGATGTTGCCGCACTGGCCGCAGGACTTGTGGTGCCAGAGTTGCGTCGTGGGTATGCGTTTATCCCAGCCGTACAAGGTCTTCACGGTGATCGGCTTGTGCTCGTCCGTGACGCGATGGACGACTATCTCGCCGTCTTTTTCGAGCTCCCACATGACGTCGCGTACGTCTTCGACGCGATCCTTATTGGTGAGCATCGAGCGCTTGTTGATGATTTGTTCGACCCAGACGGTCGCAACGTGAGCGTCTTTCTTGCTCAGGTTGGCATCGGCCCACTCGGAACCGTGACCCGTAAATCGTTCGCCGCCGTTACCGTTGTTGCTAGCCATTACTCTCCCCTATAAATTTGTTTCAGTCGTCAGCCTGCTCGTCGAGCCAGTCTTCATAGTCATCGCGTTTCTCATCCATGATGTCCGAGATGACGTCGAACAGATTTTCATCAATTATTTCCAGGCTGTCGAGCACGCCTGTCTCTTCCCAGATCGTGTAGAGCTCGACAGAAGTTTTCAGGTTGACTTCCCATGCCGTCTTGGTCGTATGCAGCGTCGGCATCGGGATCGCCTTTCTCAGCGTCTCGAGAGGCGCGTCAATCTTCGAGACGTTCGGACCCCAGTCGGCAAATCCGTCGGGCGTAATCATGTCCGGCGATAGCTGGTTGCCAGTGGAAATCAGTTTCAGCATCACGCGGCTGAACGGCCGTAGCACGCTCTTCGCCGACTCCATGCCGTGCTTGATGGCCGTTTCGCGCATCAGCATGATGAGGCCACCCGGGGAGTTCCCGAACGGACAGCGTGCGGCGCAGGTGTAGCACTGCGCACAGGACCAGATCTTCTCTTGCATCGCATCGTGGATGCCTTCGAGATTCTCGGTCCAGAGGAGCTGCACGATCTCGCGCGGGCTGAAATCGTAGTAATGAGCGGCCGGGCAGGTTGCGGTACAGATGCCGCAGTTCAGGCAGCCGTTCAGTTCGTGGTCATAACGCAGGTCGGCCTGGATGTCCTGGAATATCTCTTCGAGCTTTTCCCGCTCGACCGGTGGCGAATCGGAGACCGGGTCGCCGATATGTTCCTGAATCCGGGACGTGGAAGCATGAGACATATAAAAGACCTTGCTGGATTAGTACGACAGGACGCGGCAATCCTCTTCCATGATTTGTTCGATCAGGTGAGCGCCACCGACGATACCCTCACATTCGGGGATCAGGTCGTCCTGAGTCATGTCGAACAGGTCGAGGTTGGGCGAGCAACAAAAGAACCTGGCGCCTGCCTCGTGTGCATCCTGGATGAAACTGTAGACGGACTTCGGAGAGCCTTCCTTGACGAAAAGCTGCTCGGCTACACCCTTCTTCATGAGCTTGCCGGAGGTCGCGGTACAAATGACGTCGACCTCGTAATCCATCGCCGCAGCGACGGTTGCCTGGAAGATCGGGGCGCCGAGTTCTTCGCCATTGCGGGGATCGGTGTTCGCCATGACGATGATCAGTTTTTCAGCCATTATTTGTGTCCTCTCTATCGTCAGACGCGGCCAGACGGGCGTCTAACAGTTCATTAGCATATACTAAATTACCTGATTGTCCAATTCCTCCGCGGACAATTCGGCTGCTTTGGGTGATGACATCAGGGAAGTGCATTGCACGAGTCCGGTCATGATTGGCACGAGTTCATCCTCGATCTTGCGCTGCTCGGCGCGCAGGGACTCGAGCTTCTCGGCCGCGTTTACTGGGACCTCTTCAAACTCCATGATCAGGTCCTCAACCATGCCGAGCTTAATACCGGGATTGCCCAGAAATCCATACGCATTGTCACCCACGCGAAAGACCGCGGGACGTCCAGCTGCATCAACGGCAAGGATTTCGGCGTTACCGGGCAGTATGGGCTGGTCCCGCATGTAGACCACCTGCGTGAAGGTCTCCGGCAGGAAACCGTTCAATGCGTCGTCCCGGGTTCGCGTAGCAATGCCCGCTTCGAGGATGAAATCAGCCGTCTCGCTGCCACCACCGGCGGCAATCGCCAGTATCTGGGCGCCAAGGCCGATGCCGATCACCGGCGTACCCTCCTCCAGGCGGAATTTCGTCAGCTCGACTTCTTCCGCAAGCGTCGGCAGGTCGCGTGTGCCAGCGGATCCCCACGGTCCGCCGCCGAGCAGAATCAGCGCGTCGGCCGGCAGGTCCGACGCGGGCAATTTGCGGCCGCCAGCAAACGGCCGGAAGTACTGGAAACGAATACGCCGCCCCTCGAGGTGGTCTTCCATCAGGCCCAGGTACTCGCCAGACGTGTGCTGAATAACGGCGACCACGTTCATGGGCGCCTCACCGCGCCCGGCGAGCTTAAAGGCGTCTTCTGCGGTGCTGCATTCACCCATTGGAAACTCCTGCCGCGAGGGCGTCCGCGATTGATGCCTGGAAGTCGGCCGGCGTGACGCTCAATGTGTCGACATCGGTATCGTTGAAGAACTGCTCAATCACGGGTTCAACGTCGTCACACCGGACGCCCTTCAGTGCCGCCTCGAGATCGAACACGACTCGCGGTGGCGTAACAAAAAAGTCACCGCTGATCAGCACACGCTGCAGGGTCGACCGCGTGGGCCCCTCGAGCTTGACGAAAGAATCGATCGTGCCGCCGGCACCGGTGTGCGTGCCGACCAACATTTCATCATCGGCGGCAGGGTCATCAATCTCTCTCAGGAACTCCTCCGTACCGATTTCGTTGTCGAAATACTCTTCGGCCAGCCGTTCCTCGCCCTGGGTGATCTCGCCGTCCTCCGCATCGATGCGGAGCACATCCTTAAATCCCTTTATCAATGCGATCTTGACGAACTCGAGATCAGGCGTGTTCGGGCCCAACAATTCTTTCAGCGTGATGACGCGTTGCGCCGCCGTGTCCAACTGGCGCTTCGCCAGCTTGCTCTCAGGCACATGCAGTGCATTGACCATGCGCTGAGGATTCAGGTCGACCAGCACGGTGCCCTGGTAAATCAGCACGTCACCGTCATAGAAGCCACCCGTGCCGCTGATCTTGCGGCCGCCGACCTCGATGTCGTTACGCGGCCGGAATCGTGCGTCCACACCGAGTGCCTGCAGGCCAGCGGCTGCCGCAGTGCAGATTTCTCGCGCCAGGTCAGGCAGCGCCGCGATACCGAGTGACGAACGATGGAACACGAGTTCCCAGCCGAGCTGTCCCTCGTCAAGGTAGATCGCACCACCGCCTGTGATGCGGCGTACCGTGCCAATGCGGTGCTTCGCACAATAGTCGAGGTCGATCTCGCGACTCAGGTCCTGGTGCCGACCGATCAATACGGTCGGCGGAAAACTCAGGAAACGAATGGTGTCCGGCACGCGGCCTGCCTGCCGCTCGTCGATGAGTGCGGCATCAAACGCGATATTTGCGCGTCCTTCACGTACACCGGTATCGATGATTCTGAATGGATTCGCCATGTGACAGTGCGGCTACTCGACCCGCACCGGGATGTCGAGCTGCTTGCGAATCTTCTTCAGGTCCTTTTTCTGCGGCTGGAACGGATAGCTCGCAATATCGCTTGGCGGCGAATCACCGTACGGCCGGTCGCAGGCTGAAATGTCGTCCTGGAACTTGCCAGGGCAACCGGAGGTACGGAAGGCAATGCCCTCTTCGATAATGTCCGCGAGCTCGCTGTCCGAAATGCCATAACTCTTCACACGCCCGAGATCGTCGAAGCGCATGTGATCGATACGTACGTCGCGGTAGTCAATCAGGTAGCGTGCGAGCTGTACGCGCCGCCATTGGTCGCGCGGCGTTGCCGGCAGGTGATCCATAAGCGAACCCTGCTCGGGGAAGAAGCAGAACATGTGGCTGTGGCCGCCGACGTCGACCAGCTCCTGCACGAGATTCAACACCTCGTATTCGGTCTCACCCATGCCGACTATGATGTGTGCGCCGAATTTCTGCGGTCCGAAGATGTCCTTCGCGTCATTCAGGATTTCCCAGTACTTTGACCACTTGTGTGGCGACTGCACGCCCTTGCCGCGGGTACGATCGAAGAGCTCGGGTGTCGCGGCATCCAGCGCCACAGTAAATATGTCCGCGCCGAGATCGCGCGTCCTTTGCACGTCGTCCCGCGTCATCGTCGTCGGATTCGAGAGAATGGAAACCGGGATCGCATCCGGGTCGATGCGGTCGGTCCAGTGTTCGAGCACCGTAAACGTGTCCGCTTCCGATCGCGGATGCGTAATCATCGAGATGCACATGCGATGGAACGGGCTGTTCTCAGGGTCTTGCGCGACGATGTCGATGATCTCTGCCATCGGCACCGCGGGCCAGTCGACACGGATGAAGTTGCGGTCAGCGTAATCGCGATCAGCCTCGCGATGGCGCGCCAGGCCACAGTACGCGCAGTTCGCGCGGCAACCTTCAGGATAGGTCAGCAGCAGGTTCAGGCAGCGCGTACATTCGCAACCGTACATTCGTCCGCTCATGATGCCGAGCGTGATAGCGGCCGCCGTGGACAGCTGCACGTACTCGGGTGACATCATATGTGGCGCGAGAATGTTGTTGTTCGGCAGGTAGACGCCCTGCGGCGGAATATCGTTGGCCTTGACGTGTCGGCCGTTCCTGCGCTCAGCCGGCGTCTTCTCGGGCAGCCGCGGCTCCATCGCGTCGAACGGGTTGTGGTCCCTGCCCGCCTGCTCGCCGGCAACCGCCGGGCTGGACTTCTGTTCAATACAACTCATCGGATCAATCCTACAATTCTGCTTATGCCGCAAACGACCGTTCGATCGAGTGCTGTATGTCATTTCCCAGTTTTATCGAGCAGCAGGAATGCGCCTGCGTAAATGGCCTGCCGATCGCATGCGCGACGGATACTGCGCCGTCGGCTGGAAAAGCGATGCCATCAAGCCCCGCCATGATCGCGTAGGCATCGGTCACACGCTTGTGCATGCCGGGCGGTCGTGCACAACCGAGCAGGACCTGCTGATCGGCAAGTCGCTCGCGCGCCTCACCGAAGATACGGCCCACGTCGGCCGTCTCCGGCGTCACGAACGTGCCGGGCTTCGCATAGAACGGCATGATGACAACCAGTACCAGGGCATTGACGTCGTATCGACTGACGATGTCGAGCGCATTGGCCTCGCCGAGGATGTGGCCGTAGTGCAGGCCGATGACGATGTGCGGCGTTACCTCCATCGAGGTCGTACACAGGGCCGCCAGTGTCGCTTCGAAGTCCTCGACCGGGCGGTCCAGGTTGTAAACTTCGTTGATCGTTTCCTGCGCGCCGATCACATCCATCATTACGGTATCGACGCCGGCCGACTCCATCTCCTTCGCGCGCTTCTCGCCCATGAGAGCACTGTGGATTGCGATCTTGAGTTCCGGAAAGTCTTCCTTCAGCTTTTCGACCACGGGCAGGTATCGCGAATAGTTGATTTCGTTCTTCTTGTTCGAGCCGCCGGATAGCAGAAAACCGTTCAGGTTCTCGGTTTCGATCAGGTAACGGACTTTCTGATCAAGAATTTCCGGTCGTGTCGCCGGAATCATCGGCTCGAGAATTTTCTTCTGGCAGTGATCGCAATTGAGCCCGCAGGCCGCCGCTGTTATCGAGAACGCCGGGAAGCTGTTCTTGTTGCAGCCGCTGAGTTCGGTGCTGGAATATTCCTTGAACGTCGGCGTTGAAAAACGGATCGAACGTGGCTCGGCACCCACCGCGCGGCGCTCGAATTGATCGACGAGAGCACGATCGAATTCGGCATCTTCCAGGTCTTCTATTTGCTCTAACGCGTCAAACCATGTCATTGGCTACGTCCTTTGCTTGTTCCGATTCTACGCCGCCCGATCTTATCGAACGATACTATCGGCCAGTGATTTTATGGAATCGCGCACCGGCCCGGGATGCGGGGTATCCGCCATACCCGTGAACCACGCGTCGTCGACGTCTTCCTCATCGACCAGATCGCACTCCATGCCGTGCAACAGCTCGATGGCCGCGGGCGGCAATTGCTCGGGGAATTCGTGGCCCGCAATACGTCCCCAGAGACCCGTCCAGTAGCGTGTCAGTGTCCAGGGATTGTATCCGCCCCCGCCGACGACGACCGTAGGAACATCAAAGGCGACCAGCCGATCTACGGCCCCCCACAGGGCGCCGTTGGAAAGCTCCATGGTCGACAACGGATCGCCCGCCAGGCAGTCGGCGCCACAACAGATCACAACGGCTTCGATCGGGCGCGCCTCTGCAACTGGCACGATCGCATGCTCCACCAGGTATTCGAACTCGCTGTCGTTGATGCCTTTCGGCACCGGCAGATTGAAGGCCCGCTCGTCCGGATACGACGTAGTGCCACTGTATGGCCAGCGATAGTCCTCGTGAACCGAGACCGTGGTCACACGATCGTCATCGAAAAAGGCCAGTTCGACGCCGTCGCCATGGTGCGCGTCCAAATCGACGTACAGGATGCTCTCGAGACCCGACTCGAGCAGCGTCAATATCGCGAAGACCGGGTCGTTGAAGTAGCAGAACCCACAAGCTCTGTCCGGACGCCCGTGGTGCGTGCCTCCCGACGGGTGAAACGCCACACGCCCTTCGAGCGCCAATTCGGCGGCGAGGATCGAGCCGCCGACCGTCATGGCCGCACGGTCGAAAAGCCCTGGGAACATCGGGTTTTCGAGCGTCCCGATCTGATAACGGTTGCGCACATCGGGCGCCACGCGGCCTTCGGCGTCTGCGTATTGCAGGGCCTTGACGTAGGCACGATCATGAAACTCGAGGAGCTGGTTCACAGTGGCGGGCGAGCTCGCGCAAAAATTATCATCGCGAAGCCAGCCGAGTATTCTGGCGAGATCGGTGACGGCGGCGTGACGGACCAGGTTCAGCGGGTGATTGCCACCAAACGCCGGCCGTCGATAGATTTCACTACCGATGAAAACCGGCGCCGTCAACGCGGAATCTCTGTTGCTTGTGGCCACTGTTTGGTAATTTTGCACGCCTTTATAATCGAATGCAGGAACTCCCTCGCCTGACGGCAGGGGTAATATTCCATTCAACTAATAAAGACAATTATGATATTCTAATACGATTCGCATCGCCACAGACCGATGTACCGAGAGGTGATAAACCATGTCCAGTGAAGCACAAGCCGTCCAAAGCAGCGCAAGCGAAGCACCGGTTGCGGCGCCCGAAACCAAAAGCATGTCCATCATCGTGACCAAGGGGTCACTCGACTGGGCGTATCCACCTTTTATCCTCGCGACCACTGCCGCGGCGATGGGCCTCCCCGTCACCATGTTCTTTACGTTCTATGGCCTGCCATTGCTGTTCAAGAAGCTCAATTTGCAGGTGACTGCAGCCGGTAATCCGGCCATGAAGATGCCGATGATGGGTGCGCACATGGCTCTGCCGAACCTTTTGACAGCGATTCCCGGTGTCGACGCGGCCTGCTCAGTAATGATGAAGAACCTGATAAACAAGAAAGGTGTTGCGTCGATCGAGGAGTTGCGCGAAATGGCCGTCGAAGCCGAGGTACGCATGATTGCCTGCCAGATGACGTTGGACCTGTTCGAATACTCACTCGACGACATGATCGAGGGCCCGGAACTCGGTGGCGCCGCGACCTACATCGAGTGCGCCACACAATCTGACATCAACCTGTTCATCTGAGCTGCGACAGCCAAGAATTTTTATTACGGAGCAATAAGCAATGGCGGACCACACGCTTGACGCAAAGGGACTCAACTG
>Ga0070727_10003232_pt1 | contig 15046 bp, 14 predicted proteins | sample tdAd472_FD_66722 | JGI IMG/M metagenome (GOLD analysis project Ga0070727, IMG submission 66722) | Marine sediment microbial communities from the Atlantic coast under amendment with organic carbon and nitrate - tdAd47.2 | ecosystem: Environmental > Aquatic > Marine > Coastal > Sediment | place...
GATGTGGCCGCGGCGGTGGCGTGGCTCGTCAACCATATCGCGGAATATGGCGGCGATCCGGCGGCGATCATCCTGACCGGGCAATCGGCCGGGGCCATCAATATCGCGGACTACCTGGCCAATCGGGGCGGCAAAGCCTCATCTGCCGTCAAAGGTGCCGTGCTGATGTCGGGTCTTTACGATTTTCAGGGCCATGAACCGCTGTATTTCGAGGCCGGCTATTTCGGGGAAGACCCCGCCATGCGGCCGGGCCAGTCGAGCCTTCCCGCCCTTGTCCATGCGGGCATCCCGATCCTGTTTTCCGTTTCCGAACTGGACCCGCCGCAATTTCACCAACAGGTCGCCAAAGCCGCCGCCGCCTGGGTTGCCGAATATGGCCATTTGCCCTCCATGCTGCATCTTGCGGGCCAAAACCACATTTCACCCGCGCTTTTTATCGGGGCCGAAGGCGACAGGCTGGGCCCCGCATTGGCGGATTTCGTTGCCCAGTCAACCGAGGTGAAAACCCCTTAAACACCTGTTCTGAAGGGGTTATTTTTGGTGACGTGAAAAACATCGCGCGCGCGGCGCCAATCCGTTAGCCTGCCCTAATGCTATGTTGCGCCACCCGGCACGGCCGGTCACATCGAAGGAGGCCCTAACTGCCCATGCGCTGGATCATTCTGTTCGTCCTGTTTTTTGCGCGCACCACGATGGCCTTCCAGTTCCAATCCATCGCCGCCCTGTCACCTTATATGGTCGAAAATCTGGCTTTGACCCTTGCCGATATCGGCTTGCTGATCGGGCTTTATCTTGGCCCCGGCGTCATTGTCGCCACACTTGGCGGGACCCTCGCGACCTGGATCGGCGACAAGCGCACGGTGTTTGCCAGCATCGTTCTGATGGTGCTCGGAGGGATCGCAGTCGCCATGGCACCGACCCTTGGCTGGGCCATAACCGGGAGGGTGATTTCCGGTGCCGGTGGCGTGGTGATCAATGTCATCATGACCAAAATGGTCATTGATTGGTTCGAGGGGAAATACACTTCCACCGCCCTCGCGATTTTCATCAGCTCCTGGCCAGTCGGGATCGCGCTCTGCCTTCTGAGCCTGCCGGCCCTGGCCAGTCTCGGGGGCCTTTCCCTGGCCTGGAATGCCCTGATCACCTTGACGGTGGTGGCTCTGATCCTGTTCGCCGTTCTGTACCGGTCGCCCCCCGGGGTGACAAAACCCGCCGCCACGAAGATCCACCTCACCAGCCTGCCCTGGACGCCGCTGATCTATGCGGCCGGGCTTTGGGGGCTTTTCAACGCGGCCATTGCCATGGTCTTTGGCTTTGGCACCCTGATCCTTGTCGAAAGGGGCCTCAGCACCACAGCCGCCAGCGCCACGGCCAGCGTCTTTTTGTTGGCCATTGCCGCCGCCGCCCCGGCAGGAGGGTGGATCGCCGACCGGACCGGCCGACAAAACATGAACATTGCCATCAGCTGCATCGCTGGCATCGTGATGTTTCCCGCCATCCTATATGCACCGGTCAGCACCTTGGGCGTTCTGTTCTGCGCCGGCGGGATCCTCTTTGGTCTGGCGCCTGGCCCCATCGTAAGCATGCCCGGAAAAATCCTGTCGGCCGAGGCCCGGACCTTTGGGACCGGGATCTATTACTCACTCTATTATGCCGTGATGATGATCGCGCCGCCCTTTGCCGGGATCCTGGCCGACTATGCGGGCGGTGCGACAGTGACCTTTGTGTTTGGCTCGGTCTTGTCCGCGCTGTCTCTGGCGATGTTGGCGCTCTACCAGCGGAGCGTGAAAACCCTTCCGGGCTAGGCCGGGGCAGGCCGCTTTGAAGCGGCTTCATCTGCCTGACATCGAGAAGGGTTTTCCGCCCCCCCACGAAAAAGGGGCCGCCTTTTGGCAGCCCCTTCCTCTTGCGCTTTTGGTCTCGGTGTTTGCAGGCAAACACCTGTCGCGGCGCGATTTTCCTTTGGAAAATCGCTTACATCATGCCGCCCATGCCGCCCATGTCGGGCATGGCCGGTGCACCGCCGCCGCCGTTTTTCTCCGGCTTGTCGGCCACCATGGCTTCCGTGGTGATCAGAAGGCCAGCGATCGAGGCGGCATCTTCCAATGCGGTCCGGGTCACTTTGGCCGGGTCAATCACACCAAACGAGAACATGTCGCCATATTCTTCGGTCTGAGCGTTGAAACCGAAAGTGTTGTCGTCCGATTCGCGGACCTTGCCGGCCACAACCGCACCGTCAACACCGGCGTTTTCGGCGATCTGACGCAGCGGTGCTTCGAGCGCGCGGCGCACGATCGAGATACCCGCATTCTGGTCGCTATTCTCACCGACCATGCCTTCCAGAGCCTTGCCAGCCTGAACCAGAGCAACACCGCCGCCCACGATTACGCCTTCCTGAACGGCCGCGCGGGTCGCGTTCAGCGCATCATCGACACGGTCTTTGCGCTCTTTCACTTCGATCTCAGTCGAACCACCAACCCGGATCACGGCAACACCACCGGCCAGTTTGGCCAGACGCTCTTGCAGCTTTTCACGGTCGTAATCCGACGAGGTTTCGTCGATCTGGCCACGGATCTGGGCCACGCGAGCCTCGATCTCGGCCTTCTCGCCAGCGCCGTCAACGATGGTGGTCTCGTCCTTGGTGATCTGAACTTTCTTGGCGGTGCCCAGCATATCCATGCCGACACTTTCCAGCTTCATGCCCAGATCTTCCGAGATCACCTGACCACCGGTCAGAATCGCGATGTCCTGCAGCATGGCCTTGCGGCGATCGCCAAAGCCCGGTGCCTTGACGGCCGCGATTTTCAGGCCGCCGCGCAGCTTGTTGACAACCAGTGTGGCCAGAGCCTCACCTTCGACATCCTCGGCAATGATCAACAGCGGCTTTTGCGACTGGATCACCGATTCCAACAGCGGAACCATCGGCTGCAGCGACGAGAGCTTCTTCTCGTGCAGCAGGATCACGGCGTCTTCCAGTTCGGTGGTCATCTTGTCCGGGTTGGTGACGAAATAGGGCGACAAATATCCGCGGTCGAACTGCATGCCTTCGACAACATCGGTCTCGGTTTCCAGACCTTTGTTTTCTTCGACGGTGATGACGCCTTCGTTGCCGACTTTCTGCATCGCATCAGCGATCTGACGGCCGATTTCCGATTCGCCGTTGGCCGAGATGGTGCCAACCTGCGCAACTTCATCGCTGTCTTTGACTTCGCGGGCCATCGCGCGGATCTGCGCGACAACGCTTGAAACGGCCATATCAACGCCGCGCTTCAGGTCCATCGGGTTCATGCCAGCGGCAACCGACTTCATGCCTTCCTTGACGATGGCCTGGGCCAGAACCGTCGCGGTGGTGGTGCCGTCGCCAGCTTCGTCATTGGTGCGGGAAGCCACTTCCTTCACCATCTGGGCGCCCATGTTCTCGAACTTGTCTTCCAGTTCGATTTCCTTGGCAACGGTTACGCCGTCCTTGGTGATGCGCGGGGCGCCAAAGGATTTGTCCAGAACCACGTTCCGGCCTTTCGGGCCCAGTGTCACTTTGACCGCATCGGCCAGAACATTGACGCCCTTCAGCATCCGGTTCCGGGCGTCGGTATCGAATTTTACGTCTTTTGCAGCCATTTTCAGGTGCTCCTTGAAATTCGGGTTTCGTTAAAAGCGTCTCAGGCGATAATGCCGAGAATGTCGCTTTCTTTCATGATCAGCAGCTCTTCGCCGTCCAGCGTGATCTCAGTGCCGGACCATTTACCGAACAGGATCTTGTCGCCAGCTTTGACGTCCATCGCGATCCGGTCGCCGTCATCGTCTTTGGCGCCGGCGCCTACAGCGACGATCTCGCCCTCTGCCGGTTTTTCTTTGGCGCTGTCAGGAATGATCAGTCCGCCAGCAGTTTTATCGTCGCCTTCCAGGCGGCGAACCAGTACACGGTCGTGCAACGGTGTAAATGCCATGAAATCGCTCCTCGTGATTTCGTCAGTTTCAATTGCGTCGGTGGTTTCCCTTGGTATTAGCACTCACCACCATCGAGTGCTAACAGCCGGGATTTAGGCAGGCGGCGGGGGCCTGTCAAGGCACCGGTCGGGAATTTCTGATTTCGCTTGAGGATTCGGCGCCGCTTTGGCAGATGAGGAGCATCCGATCCAGCCAAGGTCCGCCCGCATATGCGTCTGATAGCCTGCCTTTTGCTCCTGACCTTCACCACCGGCCGCCTGAACGCGGAACCCTGCCAGGGGCAAGACCTGGTTGCGGCGATGGCGCCGGCAGTACGGGCCGAATTGCAGCGCGAGACAGCACGCGACCCCTATGGGGAGGGCCTCCTGTGGCAGGCCGACAAACCCGGCCACCGGCTTTATCTGTTCGGCACGTTCCATCTCTATGACCCCCGGTTCGCGGCGATGCAGGAAACGGTTCTGTCGCTTTTGGCCAAGGTCGACCGGGTCTATGTCGAAAGCCAACAGGACGAGGCTGCCGACTTGCAGACCAAAATCACCACGACACCGGGCGTGATGTTCCCTGAAGACCAGCCAACTTTGCCTGAGATGCTGTCAGAACAGGAATGGGCGCACCTGTCCGGCGCCCTCAGGGCCCGTGGCATGCCGCCGGCACTGGCCAGCAAGATAGCGCCCTGGCTGGTGAACCTCACGATTGCCCTTCCGACCTGCGTTCAGGCCTCTGTCGTCAAAGGGCGCAAAGGGCTGGACGGTCAGATCACCGCCGAGGCTGCGGCGCGCGCCCTTCCGATCCAGAGCCTCGATGATATCGACCTGGTGCTGGCAATCCTGACCGGCGATGCGCTCGGGACCCAGATAAACGGGCTGCGCGTGACCATTGCCGGGCTGCCCCAGGCCGAGAACGCCTTTGTCACCATGCAGGCGCAATATCTGCGTGAGGCCCATCGTGAGATCTGGGAGTTTTCGCGCCACCTCAGCAAACAGGCGGGGGTGATCGCCCCGGAAGAGGTCGACGCCCTTCTGGACGAGGTCGAAAGCCAGATGATGGCCGCCCGGAACAGGCATTGGTTGGAAACCTTGCTTGCCGCACCGGCCAAAGGAACCGCGCTTGTGGCGGTTGGCGCCCTGCATCTTGGCGGGGCATCGGGCCTTTTGGCCTTGCTCGATCAGGCGGGATACCAACTGACACGACTGCCGCTTCACTAAGCTGTCGTGTAACCAACAAAGCCTAGCGCGCGGCGATCTCCAACAATAGTGCCGCCAGCGCTTCGGGCTGTTCGACCATGGCGTCATGCAGGCAATCCATCACATGGCAGGTCCAAAGCGGATCATCCTTGTAACGGGCATAGAATTGCTGGAACGGCGACGGGTCATGCCGACCGCACAGAATGAAATCGCGGCTCAGATCCAGACTTGCGGGATCGACGATCTGACTGACGCCATTGCCGAAACAGGCCCTCGGCTGGGGCGTCGTCATCTCGCGCAGCCAGGCGCGCGCCTCCGGGTCGCTGGTCCAGCGTTCAAACCCCGAGGGCGGGATATGGTGGTGACCCTCGGCGGCGGCCATGATCTCTTTCAGGCGCTCAGGATTGGTGCGCCCGATCGGCGCCTGGTTCGGCTCGGTGGGTACGAACCCATCCAAATACACAAGATTGCGGATCTTCTCGGGGATCAGGGTCGCCACGCCACCGACGATGTTGCCGCCATAGGAATGACCGACCAGCGTCACATCCGACATCTCGGCCCAACGGATCGTGTTGACCACATCCGTCACATGGGTGTCCGGCCCCTCGACCGCGTCGACCAGATGGCTGCGGTCGCCCATCCCGGTCATCGTCGGCGCCGCCACCTCGTGGCCCGCCGCCCGCAGGATCGGCTCCACATATTTCCAGCACCAACCGCCGTGCCATCCGCCGTGCACAAGAACAAACTCTGCCATGCGACCCCCTTCCGCCTTTGCCCTGAACCAGTCTGACCAGAAGCGGCCCGCTTGCCAAGCCCCGCCCCGTCCGATTTCGCGCCGCCCTTGAAAAACGCCTTTTCCATGGGGTGGGAAGGCGCTATCGGATAGAAGAGCTGACAGACATATCGGAGGAACAGCATGGCCAATCTAAACGGGAAAGTCGCCATCGTGACCGGCGGAGCCGCCGGGATTGGCAAGCATTACAGCCGCGCCCTGGCCGAGGCGGGCGCCATCGTTCAGATCCTCGACATCGTCGATGGCACCAGTTACGCAGCCGAGATAGGCGCCACTTTCCACACTTGCGACATCGCCGACGAAAGCGCTGTCTCCCGGACCGTCGACGCCATCACCGCAAGCTGCGGGAGGATCGACATACTGGTCAACAACGCCGCCCTCTATTCCAGCCTGCCGCTGGCCCGCTATGACGAGATCGACACCGCCCTCTGGGATCAGGTCATGTCGGTCAATGTCACCGGCACCTTCCAGATGATCCGTGCCATCGGCCCGGTCATGGAGGCGCAAGGCTCCGGCAAAATCATCAACATCACCTCGGGCACCACCAAGAAGGGCATGCCCAACATGCTGCACTACATCACCTCCAAAGGGGCGCTGGTGGCAATGACCCGAAGCCTCAGCCGGGAATTGGGGGCGCGAAATATCTGCATCAACAACCTGTCACCGGGATTGATCCTGTCGGACTCGATTACCGCCAATGAAGACCATGTCGCCGCCGCCGAGGGCCCGGTGATCGCCAGCCGCGCCCTGAAGCGGCACGGCTATCCTGAGGATCTGTTGGGGGCGCTGTTGTTCCTGGCCAGCGATGCCAGCAATTTCATCACCGGCCAGACCATCGCCGTTGATGGCGGCTCGGTCAACACGTAAGGGAGACGGTTTATGAAACTCGCCGCTGCCACATCGCGCCTTGGCACCGAAAGCGCGTTCGAGGTGCTGGCCCGCGCCAACGCCCTGGCCGCCACCGGAAAATCGGTGATCAATCTCGGGATCGGCCAGCCGGATTTCAAAACCCCCGATCATATCGTCGAGGCCGCCATCAAGGCGCTGCGCGACGGGCATCACGGCTATACCCCCGCCAACGGCCTGCCGGCCTTGCGCGAAGCGGTCGCTGCCGATCTTCTGGCGCGCCACGGTGCCGAGGTGAACCCCGACAATGTAATCGTCGTGCCAGGCGGCAAACCGACCATGTTCTTTGCCTGCCTGATCTTCGGCGAGGCCGGGGCCGAAATCATGTACCCGAATCCAGGCTTTCCGATCTATGAAAGCGCGATCCGGTTTTCCGGCGCGACCCCGGTGCCCTTTGGCCTCTCCGAAGAGACCGGTTTTGCCTTCGACGCCGAGGCCATTCTGGCCGCGATCACACCGAAAACCCGGCTGATCATCATCAATTCCCCGGCCAACCCGACCGGCGGCGTGACCCCGCAACAGGAAATCGACAAGCTGGTCTCCGGTCTGGCCAAACACCCGGATGTCGCCATCCTTTCGGATGAGATCTATTCCAGGATGCTCTATGATGGGCGGGCGCATGTGTCCCTGCTCAACTACCCGGAAATCCGCGACCGGCTGATCATGCTGGATGGCTGGTCCAAAACCTATGCGATGACGGGCTGGCGGCTTGGCTATGCGGTCTGGCCCCATGCGCTGGTTGAGACCGCAACGCGGCTGTGCATCAACGATCATTCCTGTGTGAACGCCGCCGCGCAATTTGCCGGAATAGCCGCGCTGGAAGGACCGCAGGACGCGGTCGATACAATGATGGCCGCATTTGCCCGTCGCCGGGTGCTGATTCAGGACGGGCTGAATGCACTTCCCGGGGTGCGCTGCTCGCCCTCGGCCGGAGCATTTTACGCCTTTCCGAATATCGAGGGCACCGGTCTTGCCGCCCGCGACGCGCAAGACCTGTTCCTGAACGAGGCCGGGGTCGCCGTCATCGCGGGCACCAGTTTCGGCGCCTGGGGTGAGGGGTATCTGCGGTTTTCCTATGCGGCAAGCGAGGCAGAGATCACCGAGGCGCTCAGCCGGATCGACAACCTGCTGCGCAACCGGTAATCCGACCCGATCCCGTTCCGGTTCGCCGCCTAAAGATCGTCCAGCTTTTTCTGCAATGCCGCAAGCTGTTGCTTGATGGCATCCAGGTCTTCCGACTCAGGCTCTTTTTCATTGACCTCGGGACGGCCCCAATTGCCCATCATCGCGGCCATGAACTCCTGCTGCTTTTTCTGCCAGCCTTCGAAGCCGCCAAAAGCCGCCATCGGGTCGGGCATGGTCTTTTGCAGATTCTCCATCAACTCGCTTTGCTGTTGTTTCAGCATGTCGAAACTCTGCGACAGGAAATCCGGCACAAAGCTTTGCGCGGTGTCCGTGTAGGTTCGCACAAGATCGGTCAAAACGTTGATTGGTAAAACATTTTCGCCGTTCGATTCATGTTCTGTGATGATCTGCAACAGATATTGCCGGGTCAGGTCATCACCGGTTTTCAAATCGATGATCTGCACCTCTCGGCCCGAGCGGATGAACCCGGCCACGTCGTCCAGCGTCACGTAATCACTGGTCTCAGTGTTATAGAGCCGGCGGCTCGCATAACGTTTGATCAGAAGCGGTGTCTTTTCGTCCGACATTGGCCACGCCTTTCATTGCGGTGCAGCAATGCTAGTGCGGCAATGCGCTTGCAGCAAGACAGAAAAAAAGGCGAGCCGTTTCGGGCCCGCCTTCAGTAAAATCACCAACAGGGAGGTATAGTGATTTGAATTCTCAAGCAGCTTTCGCCGAGGCTTTCTTGACAGCAGCCGTTGCTTCGGTGGTTGCTTTCTTGACAGCAGCCGAGGCTTCAACCTGAGCGTCTTTGCCAGCGGCCATCAGCAGTTCGACGGTGTCCATCTGAACTTTCTTGGCAACTTCTGCAAAGGCAGCCATGTTTTCCGAAGCGGCTTCGACCGAAGCGGACGCATAATCGGTGTAAACTTTCTGGTAGTCGGCCGGTTCAGCTTGCGCTTTGGCGACATTCGACATTTTCGCGATCGCGTCTTTGGTCCACTTGTTCGAGATCTCGGCGTTCTTGGCAGCAGCGTCCAGAGCGATTTTCGAGAATTTCTCGCCATATGCAGCGGTGGATTTGAAAGCGTCGTTGAAGGCGCTCAGGTCAACCGGCATGTCGTCGAACATTTTGGCGAACGGGTTTTCAAAGGTTGTCTTGGCCATTTTCGGGGTCTCCTGGAAGGAATGTTTGTTTTCGTCTGACCCCCATGTAGATGCTGCACCGCAGCATTTCAAGAAAAAAATGCTGCGGTGCAGAAAAAAATTCGCAATCCCTTGGTATCAGGACTTTGGCTTGGACCTTACATAGGATCCAGGGGCCGGCTCCAGCAGCGGATGATCAGAACCACCCGGCGCGCGGGCGTCGATCATGGCGCCCGAGCGCTTGCCCAGCCACTTTTCCCATCTTGGCCACCACGATCCGTCCTGGCGTTCGGCACCTTTGAACCAGTCCGCCGGCGTCTCCATCTTGTCGGCATTTAAATAGTGACCGTATTTGCCCTTGGAGGGCGGGTTCACGATCCCGGCGATATGGCCGCTTTCCGACAGGATAAAGGTCTTGTCGCCGGAAAACTTGTTCAGCCCGACAAACGAGGATTGCCATTTCGCGATGTGATCCGTCTCGCAGGCAATGGCGCAGATCGGGATTTTGATGTCTTTCAGGTTCAGGGTCTCGCCAAGCACGTCGAACGTCCCTTTTGACAATTCATTGCCGACGCAAAGACGGTGCAGATATTCCGACACCAAACGCCCCGACAGGTTGGTGCTGTCGCCATTCCAGTACAACAGATCAAATGCCGGTGGTGTCTCGCCCATCATATAGGACCGGATCGCTGGCCCATAGACCAGGTCATTGGCCCGAAGATAGCTGAAGGTCCGCTGCATGAAGAACGCATGCAGATACCCGTTCTTTTCGACCTCCCGGTCGATCCCGTCCAGAAAATCCTCGGTCAGGAAAACGCCGGTTTCGCCCGGATCCTCAAAATCCGCGAGCGCGGTAAAGAACGTCGCCGAACGGATCGACTTGTCGCCCTTTTTCGCCATATACGCCAGCGTCACCGACAGCATCGTGCCCGCAATACAATAGCCGATCACGTTGACCTGCTTTTCGCCGGTGATTTTTTTCACCTCATCTATGACCGTCAGATAGCCTTCGGTCACATAGGTGTCGATGCCAACATCCTGATAGGTCTCATCCGGGTTGACCCAGGATACGACAAACACCGTATAGCCTTGTTCGACCGCCCATTTGATCAGGCTGTTCTGGGGCTTCAGGTCGAGGATGTAGTATTTGTTGATCCAGGGCGGAAAGATCACAAGCGGGGTTCTGTGCACCTTCTCGGTCAGCGGTTCATACTGGATCAGTTGAAACATCCGGTTCTGGTACACAACCGAACCATCCGAGGTCGCGATATTGCCGCCGACCTCGAAAGCGGTCGGGTCAGACAGAGTTACGGCCAGATCACCATCATGGCTTTCGATATCGCGGACCAGATTCTCCAACCCGTCAACCAGCGACTGACCATTGGTCTCTACCGCCTTTTTCAGCGCTTCGGGATTCGAGCCAAGGAAATTCGTCGGAGCCATCAGATCGACCAGCTGACGCGAGAAGAACTGCACCCGCTGTTTGTCGACCCCTTCAAGGTCTTCAAGCCCTTCAACCGCAGCTTCGATCGCCTCGGACGACATCAGATATTGCTGCTTGATGAAATTGAAATAGGGATGGGTTTCCCACATCTCGTCCCGGAACCGGCGATCCTTGGGGGTGGCATCCTCGGGCACCATGTCGCCCTTTAGCAGGCTCTCCTGGGCCTCGACCCAATGTTTCATGGTCTTGCCCCAATACGAGACCTGCTGTTCCAGGATTTTCGAGGGATGCTGCATCATTTCCGCGAAATACGCCGCAGCCGCCTTCATATAAAGTTCGTTGGAGGGGGCTTCGAGCCCGGGATTCGGTTCGCGCTTATGGGCAACCGCCGACACCAACCTGCCGGTCAGTTCTTCCATCTTTGCGATGTTTTCGTTCAAAAGCTCAATGTTGCTTTCAAATTTCACTTCTTCAGAAGTCATTTTTTTACGATTGCCCCTTTATGCTGCATGTGCATTATAGCACCGATTATGAGCCCGGTGTAAAGGTGGGGAGACTTGCACCAGGGACATTCCTGCAATGCGAGGGGCACGACCCAATGAACAAGCACTTCCCAACCTATGACGTCTTCGAAAGCTTCCGGCAGGGTAGTGAATGGATGGGCGCCACGGCAAAGGCTTTCTGGTCGAATCCTGTTTTTGGCCTCAGCACATCGCCGGTTCCCGCCACTTTTGCTGCATGGGGCGAAGTGACCGAGCGGACCTTTGCCCGCATGGTCGCGAAGCCCGACTGGGGAATCGAATCAGTCGTCAGCGCAGGGCGGGAATATGTTGTCCGCGTCGAAAAGGTTCTGGAACGCCCCTTTGGCGACCTGATCCAGTTCAAAGTGGACCGCAAACTGCCTGTTGAACGCAAGGTGCTTCTGATTGCGCCAATGTCCGGGCATTACGCGACCTTGCTGCGCAAGACTGTGCAAAGCCTTCTGCCCGATTGCGACGTCTACATGACCGACTGGCATAATGCCCGCGATATCCCGGTCAGCGAAGGCAAGTTCGACATCGAGGATTTCACCCTCTACCTCGTCGATTTCATGAAGGCGATGGGACCGGATACCAATGTGATCGCGGTCTGCCAGCCAGCGCCTTTGACCCTGGCCGCCACCGCCTATCTGGCCGAGATGGAGCCTGAGCATCAGCCAAAGACCCTGACCTTGATCGGTGGGCCGATCGACCCCGACGCCGCCGCGACCGAGGTGACGGACTTTGGCCGCCGGGTCACCATGGGCCAGCTCGAACGCTCGGTCATTCAGCGCGTCGGCGTGAAGCACAAGGGGTTCGGCCGCCTCGTCTATCCGGGAATCGTGCAACTGAACTCGTTCATCTCGATGAACCTCAGCACCCATTCACAGGCGTTTTCCGACCAGATCGGCCGGGTCGCCCGCGATGAGGCAGCGGATCACGACCGGCACAACACCTTTTATGATGAATATCTGGCCGTGATGGACATGACGGCAGAGTTCTATCTGTCCACAGTCGATCGTATCTTCAAATCGCGTGAGATCGCCCGGAACGAATTCATCGTCAAAGGCCATAAGGTCGATATCGGCAAGATTACCAAAACCGCTGTCAAAACGGTCGAAGGGCTGGATGACGACATCACCGCGCCGGGGCAATGCATCGCCGCGCTGGACCTGTTGACCGGCCTGCCCGACAGCATGAAAGCCAGCCATGTCGAGCCGGGTGCCGGGCATTATGGCATCTTCTCGGGCAAGGCCTGGCGGCGCAATATCCGCCCATTGGTCCTGAACTTCATCGACGCAAATTCGGGCGTCACGCCGGCCGAGGTCGCCAACCTGGTGAAAAAGCCCGCCTGAAACGCCGTCCTCGGTGCCGAATTCGGCGACCGGGGACGCCGCGCTTCAACAGCCCCGTGTGGCGTTATTTCGGCGCCATGCGGATGGCACCGTCCAGGCGAATGGTCTCACCGTTCAGCATCGCATTCTCGACGATCTGACGGGCCAGTTGGGCATATTCCGTGGCTTTGCCCAGCCGCGCCGGAAATGGCACCTGCGCCCCAAGGGATTGTTGGGCCGCTTCTGGCAGGCCTTCCAGCATCGGGGTCATGAACAGTCCCGGCGCGATTGTCATCACCCGAACACCGTCCCGGCTGAGGTCACGCGCCATCGGCAAGGTCATCCCTGCCACCGCGGCCTTTGACGCCGAATAGGCGATCTGACCGATCTGGCCATCAAAGGCGGCGGCTGATGCGGTGTTGATGATCACGCCGCGCTCGCCATCCTCGGTGACAGGTGTGTTTTTCACCATGCCTGCCGCTGATCGGCTGGCACAAAGGAAGGTTCCGATCAGGTTGATGCGGATCACGCGCTCGTAAAACGCGGCATCATGGGGATTGCCGTCACGATCCACGGTTTTGGCGGCCACGCCGATCCCTGCGCAGTTCACCATGATCCTTTCCTGCCCGACCGCAGCGCGGGCTTCGGCGAAGCCGGCCTCGACACTGTCCACGTCCGAGACATCCACTTTGACGAACAGCCCGCCAAGCTCGGCCGCCAGGGCTGTGCCCCGGTCCGCGTTCAGATCGAACAGAACGACCTTCGCGCCCGATGCTGCAAAATTCCGTGCACAGGCTTCGCCCAACCCCGAAGCCCCACCGGTGATGACGGCAATGGTTTCAGATGTGATCTCCATGATCGTTTCCCTTTGTTCAGTTTTTGGTGGCTCAGATTTTGTGGATTTTTTGCAAGAGTTCCACAAGCTGTTCCCGCGCCGTGTCACCAAGATCCGCCAGGATCGCGTTTTCATGGTTGCGGATCGAGGTCGCGGCTTTCTGGTACAGGTTTTTTCCCGCCTCGGTCGGATTCAAGGCATAGGAGCGCCTGTCACCTTCGACGCGGTCGCGGCGGATCAGGTTCCGATTTTCCAGTTCATCCACAATGACAACCGTACCCGAGCGTTCGATCCCAAGGGTGCGGGCCAGATCGCTTTGGCTGATACCGGGATTGGTGGCCACGAGCGACAGAACCGAAAAGGTCCGCTGGCGCAGGTCGAGATCACCCAGCGCCTCGATGAAATCCTGGTGGATCACCATATAGGCCCGTTTCAGATTATACCCGACCAGATCCAAAAGGTCGGACTGAACAATGTCTTGCTTGAGCTGCGCGGCTGCCAAGGTGCCCCCCTGTTATCTGGATAAACTGTTTCAAAACCGATCAATAACAGACACGCCCCCTGCCCGACAATCCCAAAGCGTTCCGGCCCAAAGCGTTCTGGCCCATAGCGTTCGGGCCCAAAGCGTTCCGGCCCAAAGCGGCGCGCAAGACGCCCTCCGGGCAAACCCGGTCAATCCCAGCCGGTGCCGCCATTCTCCAGAAGCTGGCGCGCGGCATCCGCAATGGCAAGACAGGCCGTTAGACCAGGTGATTCGAACCCGAAAAGGTTCAGCAACCCTTTCACGCCGTGATCCGCCTCGGCCTGAAACTCAAACTCCCGCTTAGGGGATCCGGGGCCCCAGATGCGCGGGCGGATTCCGGACATATCCGGCTGCAACGCCCCGTCGGGCAAGCCGGGCCAATAACGCCGGATCGCCGCTTCGAAGGACGGCCCAAGGGCCGGATTGACGGTGTAATCCACCCTGTCCACCCATTCCATATTCGGACCGAACCGGACCCCGCCCCCTAAATCCTGCACCGAATGCACCCCGAGTGAGCCGACCTCCGGCATCGGATAAATCAGCGTGGAAAAGGGAGAGCGCCCGGCAATGGAAAAATACGAGCCCTTGGCAAGGTTCCGGGGCGGGATCAGATTGGGGTCCAGCCCCTCGATGCCCCGCGCCACATCCCAGGCGCCAAGGGCGGCGGCGTTGATCAGATTGCGGCAACCAAGCCACATGCCCCCGGCCGACACCTCAAATCCCCTGGCGACCACCCGGGCAGCGTCGAACCCGGTATTCAGCGCCAGAACCGCGCCGCTGGCCTCGGCCTCCCCCAGCAGGGACATCATCAGCCCGGGCGCATCGACAATCCCCGAGGAAGGCGACACCATTGCCCCCGCCCCGGTCACCTCGGGCTCCCACGCGCGCAACTCATCGCCCGAGATCAGATAGAGGTCTTCCATACCATTGGCAGCGCCCCGCTCCACAAGATCCTGCAACCCGGCCAAATGATTCCGATCCGGTGCAACGGTCAGCTTGCCACAGCGTTGATGCCCGACATGGCGCGTCGCGCAATAATCATAGAGCATCTCTTTGCCGGGGAGACACAGCCGCCCCTGGGCCGAGCCCTTCGGATAATAGATTCCGGCATGGATCACCCCGGAATTGCGTGACGAGACATGCTGACCGATTGCGGCTTCGCGCTCCAAGATCAGCACCTCATGGCCGCGTCCGGCCAGATGCCGGGCGATCGCCAATCCGATCACCCCGGCCCCGACGACAATTGTCTCTACCTCGTCCATCCCCGGCTCCGCGTGATCTCTGATGGCG